>OATY01000010.1_pt1 | contig 210606 bp, 159 predicted proteins | sample 1476101 | NCBI WGS metagenome assembly OATY01 (sample SAMEA2579994, study PRJEB22360) | human gut metagenome
CCATCGCGTATTCCATCACTGAAAATGGCGTCAGATTACGAAATTCCATTTTTCACCCCAGCTCCAGTGATATCCGTTGTGAAATGTAACTTAGGTGATGGCACAACAGCCTCCTAGTACAGGTAAAAAACTGACATTATGAAAACCGGCAAGGAGGCAGGGATAAAATATACCTGGTCATACAAAACCGGAAAAAAATAATAAACAACGTTACTGTATGAAACGGAATACGCTCTTTTTACATCTGTTTTTTTGACTGATATCAATGGAATTAATTAAATTAGCGAATATTTATTGGGAGGTGTTTAAATATTGTTAAATATATTTTTTATATAAATTAATTCATGTTTTTCATTTATTGAGTATTGTATTTCGCAGTGTAGATTATTTATCTAATTCACTTGTTGAAAATTATCAAACATTATATTATTTCTCCGTCCCTGCCACACAACCGACGATCAAAAGGAAAAGGGTAAAAACACCTGTTCTAAAAGGACAGTAACTCTGGCTCAGATCGCTCTAATCTCACAGAACCTGACGCAATCATTAAGTTGTGCAACGACAGGATCTGATGAAGCCAACCATACCCAAACTGGTAAAATTCTATTTCTGTATATCTGGTACATTCCTGTTCTACGTCAGGACTGATGGCCTCTTGTTGGTGTTTAGGCCTTCAGATAACAGTTCCTAATATGCTGCTTATATGATCTTTTTAAACATATACACTCCTGAGTATTTTCTAAAAAACGTATTTTTATTTAGCTTATAAAAATCATTAAAATTTAATAAAATAAAACGGTATCAGTCAGAGGAGCCATATTTAACGCCTTGCACTTCGAAAGAAATGCGAGGCGTTTTTCATTTCTAGACTTGAAACTTTATTGCTCACAAATTAGATCTTGTGGAACTTGTATTGCATCCACACCATACCGTCCTGCAGTGTTTCAACCGATTTGAGTTCCAGTGCCTGACCTGCGGCCGGAAGTTCGTCTGCTTTTCCACGATATTCAAATATAGAAGACACCCCAGAAAGACCATCAATGCCTGGATAAATAAGCAAGCTCAGTGCATCTAACAGCCCTGCTTTCAGGAAGGTGCCATTGATCGCCCCACCGCCCTCAAGTCGTAGGTGAGTAAAGCCAAAGTCACTGCCGAGAACATCCATCGCCTTCGACATATCTTTTCCATCAGAGCCTGCAAAAATCCAAGAAACATTGCATTCACGCAGGTGCGCTAAGTAACGGTCGGAGACCTGCTTATTTAGCAAAGTGATAAAATGATAGTCAGAGTTCTTTTCATACATCACTTTTCCGTTTGGGTCGGTAACGATGAAAATACGTTTACCTGAACGTGCCGCATTATAATTTTCACTGCTTTGCGTTGGTGCTTCGCCCCGATGCTCAAAGCTATTCAGTGACAGAAACTCTTGCAGAGTGACTCGTCCGAGAATTGTGGCTTCCCCTCCCACCTTTTCCGCCACGCGGAAATAGATATCTAATACTTCATCCGTGGTCTTGCCACTGAATGGCTGACTATAACGAGTAGTGACCAAACGTCCATCGACAGTGGCTTCCATATGAACAGTAATTTGCGGTTTCATCATGCAGTCCTTATTTCATAATAATGGCACACCGGTGTCTCACTGATTCTCTATTTGCTCAGCCTCCGGCTCCATAAAAATGTTCAATATCGATTGATATGAGCACTTTTTACGAAGAGAAATACTATCGTTCAGCGCGATGAATGTAATGCCTGATACAAGCAAATTATTGCCCAATTCTCTCACTTCATAGTCAGAGCATTTGTATTCCGAATCAGCCGCAACTATGCTGAACACCTGAAATATCTTCGTGCAAATGTGATGAAAACAATTTACGGCCACTTAAAACAACAGCTGCAAGGTCTGCTCCCTGCTACAGGCAAAACGAGTTCATTAATTGATGGGCTTGAGCTTATCCGACGCGATCGCGCTGCACGCGATGAAAGCTGTATATACCAGCCAGCGATTGAGTTTATTGTGCAAGGACAGATGGAATCGCTGACCGGCAATGAACGGTTGGCGTATGGCGAAGGCCAGATTATGGTCACTGGCATCGATGCACCTTGCATAATCAATGACATCAAGGTTGCGGTAGATGCACCTTTTCTCTGCGTAGATCTCGTTTTGGACTTAGCATTAATTACTGAGATATCGGTAAATATGGGAACAATCAACCTGTGTAATTCACATAAGGGAATTTGCGTTATTCCGTCCACACCAGAAATAGCGGATGCTTTTTTGAGACTAATTCGTCTGTTACACACGCCACAGCACATCGAAGCGCTTGCGCCGTTGATCATCCGGGAGATTCACTATTACCTGCTCATTGGGGAGATGGGGAAATATTTACGCGCTCTAGCGACCGAAGGCTCTCACAACCAGCGCGTGGCGAAATCAGTCAGCTGGCTACGAGATAACTTTCTCGCTCCACTGGAAATTGAACAACTAGCCAACCTCGCTCATATGTCAGTTTCAACCTTTCACCGTCATTTTCGTAAAGTCACCTCTTTTAGCCCCCTGCAATTTCAAAAACGCCTGCGTTTGTATGAGGCTCAGAGGTTAATGCTAGTGGAAGAACTTGATGGTACTACTGCAGCGTTTCAAGTCGGATATGAAAGCGCTTCCCAGTTCAACCGTGAGTACAAGAGAGAATTTGGCAATCCACCGCAGCGTGATGTCGATCGGATGCGTGTAGCCAGCGTTTAACACCGCACAATCCTTGCTGCGATATTGATGTAAACTGCAATTACAGCACAACCCTGTACCATAACCTGCTAAAAAAACGACATTTTGCTGATTTGCTAAGCAATCAAACCGGATATTTGTTTTTGAGCTTTACAAGGTAGGGTAAGCTCGCTAATATTCACCTCGTTCAAACGATTCCTCTGTAGTTCAGTCGGTAGAACGGCGGACTGTTAATCCGTATGTCACTGGTTCGAGTCCAGTCAGAGGAGCCATATTAAAGAAACCTGCTTAGGAAACTAAGCGGGTTTTTTGCTTTTTATTACACACCTTATATTCAAGCCGAATCTAAGCGAGCGAGGGATTTCATCAAAAAATACGCATGGTGTGATAAGAATGGAACAACCTAATGGGGAGTGCAGGCAGAGCGGAGTGCCCTGCCTGTGGGATAGGATCTTACTTAGCTTCGCCTTCGCCCAACGCTTTAAGCTTTTTGGAAAGCTCACGACGCTCTTTAGACAGATCGGCGTTCTTGATGATGTAGTCATCAACACGATCTTCGTAGTTTCCACGCATATCGGCAATGATCGCCTGAATCGCTTCAACACTCATACCTGGCTTGATGTATTCACTCAGGTTGTCTAACAGCAATACGCGTTTCTGGTTATCACGGATTTTTTTCTCATTATCCACGATTTCACGCTGTAACTTGTTTTTACGGCGGAACATACGCACAAATTCCAGAACGTTTTGGAAAGTCGGCTTATTCACATTTTCCATCTTGATACCTTTGCTTAAGTAGAAAACTTCAAATCAGGCTGTGACTAACAAGATACCGTTTCACGGCTTCGAGGTATAGCCTCTCACTATTCTTATATTACCCAGTTTAGCCACTCGGCAACATGATAAAAACACCTCGAATAGTGAATAAAGATGACTAAATGCTGCAATTTCGCGCAAACGCATCGATTTTGGGCGAAAAAAATCCGGGCAAGCCCGGATCTAGGTATCTACGCTTAAATGCGCAAAATATTAGTCTTGCAGCCACTCGGTGTGGAATACACCTTCTTTGTCAGTGCGCTTATAAGTATGTGCGCCAAAGTAGTCGCGCTGCGCCTGAATCAGGTTAGCCGGCAGTACCGCTGAGCGATAGCTGTCGTAGTAAGAAATCGCAGCAGAGAAAGTTGGCGTTGGGATACCATTCTGTACAGCGTAAGACACCACGTCACGCAGCGCTTGCTGGTATTCATCAGCAACTTGCTTGAAGTACGGAGCCAGCAGCAGGTTTGCAATTGAGGCATCCTGAGCATAGGCGTCAGTGATTTTCTGCAGGAACTGTGCACGAATAATGCAGCCAGCACGGAAGATTTTAGCAATCTCACCGTAGTTCAAATCCCAGCTATATTCTTCTGATGCAGCACGCAGCTGAGAGAAGCCCTGTGCGTAAGAAACGATTTTGCCGAGGTACAGTGCACGGCGAACTTTCTCGACGAACTCAGCTTTATCACCGCTAAAGACCTGAGCTTTCGGCCCAGACAGCACTTTAGATGCTGCGACGCGCTGATCTTTCAGCGAGGAGATGTAACGCGCAAACACTGATTCGGTGATCAGTGACAGCGGTTCGCCCAGATCCAGAGAGCTCTGGCTGGTCCATTTACCTGTGCCTTTGTTTGCAGCTTCATCCAAGATCACATCAACCAGATATTTACCTTCTTCATCTTTTTTGGTGAAGATATCTTTGGTAATGTCGATCAGATAACTGTTCAGTTCGCCTTTATTCCATTCGGTAAAGGTTGTTGCCAGTTCATCGTTAGACAGATTTAAACCATGTTTCAGCAGAGAATACGCTTCAGCAATCAGCTGCATATCACCGTATTCGATACCGTTGTGAACCATTTTCACATAGTGACCAGCGCCATCAGAACCGATATAGGTTACGCATGCTTCGCCGTCTTCTGCAACTGCAGCAATTTTTTTCAGGATAGGAGCAACCAGTTCATAGGCATGCTTCTGACCACCAGGCATGATCGATGGCCCTTTCAGCGCACCTTCTTCACCACCAGAAACACCGGTACCAATGAAGTTAAAACCTTCGGCAGACAGTTCGCGGTTACGACGAATCGTGTCTTGGAAGAAGGTATTACCGCCATCGATCAGGATGTCGCCTTTTTCCAGATAAGGCTTCAGGGAATCGATAGTCTTATCGGTAGCTTCACCAGCCTTCACCATCAACAGGATACGACGAGGCTTCTCAAGGGATTCAACGAATTCCTGTACCGTATAATAAGGTACTAAATTCTTACCCGGGTTCTCAGCAACGACTTCGTCGGTCTTGTCCGTGGAACGGTTAAAGATGGATACGGTATAACCGCGGCTTTGGATGTTGAGCGCAAGGTTGCGCCCCATCACTGCCATACCGACAACGCCGATCTGTTGTTTGGACATTGGAAACTCCTGTCTAAGGGATGATACCTGCGAGGACTCTCCTCACAGCACATGTGTGGCAGCTATGTTAACTCAGCTTGCAGTTAATGGGATAGCGATTGATGCGATAGATGTTTCAAGCGTTCAGAAGGTGTACGCATACGTTTGCTAAAACTGTGAGTTTAAAATATAAAAAAAGCCCGCAAGCGGGCTTTTACATTTAGTTCACGAACTCGCGTGCTCACAAAGGATTAATCGCCGCCAAATAGATCGCGGGTATAGACTTTATTCGCCACATCCATCAACTGCTCATCCATGCGATTAGAAATAATAATGTCAGAACGTGCTTTAAATGCTTCCAGATCGCGCATCACTGGCGAATTAAAGAAGCTATCTTCTTCCATCACCGGCTCATAGATCACGACCTCAACGCCTTTCGCTTTAATGCGTTTCATGATCCCTTGAATCGACGACGCCCGGAAGTTATCGGAACCGCTCTTCATGATCAAACGGTAAATACCTACCGTTTTGGGCTGATGCGACAAAATCGATTCGGCAATAAAATCCTTACGCGTGCGGTTTGCATCAACGATAGCGCCGATAAGATTATTTGGTACTGATGAATAGTTAGCCAGTAGCTGCTTGGTATCTTTCGGTAAGCAATATCCACCATAACCAAACGATGGATTATTGTAATGATTACCGATACGGGGATCTAAGCAGACACCATCAATAATCTGACGCGTGTTCAAACCAAGCGCTTCTGCATAGCTATCCAGCTCATTAAAGTAAGCCACACGCATCGCCAAATAGGTATTGGCGAATAATTTAATGGCCTCTGCTTCAGTTGAATCAGTGAAAAGGACCTGAATATCTTCTTTGATTGCACCTTCAACTAGCAGTGCGGCAAATTTCTCTGCCCGCTCTGATCGTTCACCAATCACAATTCTCGACGGATAAAGATTATCGTAAAGTGCGCGCCCTTCACGTAAAAACTCAGGTGAGAAGAAAATGTTATCGATCCCAAACTCTTCACGAATTTTCTGCGTGTAACCAACTGGCACCGTTGACTTAATCACCATCACCGCATCAGGATTTATCGTCAGCACATCTCTAATGACTGACTCAACCGACGTTGTGTTGAAATAGTTGGTTTTAGGATCGTAATCCGTTGGCGTTGCAATGATGACAAAGTCAGCGCCTAGATATGCATCTTCTTTATCGATGGTTGCACGGAAGTTGAGAGGCTTGTTGATCAGATAGTTTTCAATATCAGAATCAGAAATTGGCGATTTTTTCTGATTTAACAAATTAACTTTTGACTCGAGGATATCTAATGCAACAACCTCATGATACTGAGAAATCAAAACGCCGTTTGACAGCCCAACATAGCCTGTACCGCTGATTGCTATTTTCATCTTTGCCTATACGACAGAGTAGAGAGATTGGGCATACTCTACCCCGTTGCATATGCTCATGAATAGACGTAGATATCAATTCGTTACTAATTCACGAAGCTTTCTACAAACTTGTTGAAAAAATGTTTAGCTAAAATGTTTCAGCCACAATTTTACTTCTCAAGCAGGGACGCCTGCACTGTTTTCAGCCAATTTCTAAACTCTCTCCCCTGTGATGGATGATTCAGACCATAAGCGACAAACGCCTCAGCATAACCAAGCTTTTCACCACAGTTGTATGCCTTACCTACTAATCGATAGGCTTCAACAGGCAGATGCTGCAGCATCGTTGCAATGGCATCCGAAAGCTGAATACGCTCCCAAGCGCCATAACCAGTGGTTTCAAGAATAGGCCAAATAGCGCCAGAAAGAACATAACGACCCACCGCTGATAAATCGGAATTATACATCTCCGCATTTTCAGGTTTTTCTACGATAGACGTCATACGCGCAGCTTGCCCTGGCTCAAGGACTTCATTGTCGCAGTTAATTACCGAATACTCTGATAACTCTTCGATAGGCGTAGATTGCACAAGCACCTGACTTCGGCCTGTATCACTGAAACGTTGTACCATCGATGCTAAATTCTCTCTCGAAGCATCATAGGTAGAGTCGTCCAAAAGGATATCAGGCAACACCACCACAAACGGGTTATTACCTACTAGTGGTTTGGCACAAAGAATGGCATGGCCCAAACCAAGTTGTTTGTGCTGACGTACGCTGTTAATCGTCACGCCTTTCGGACAGATTGACTGTACTTCAGCCAATAACTGACGCTTTACACGAGCTTCCAGCAATGCTTCCAGTTCGTAAGAAGTATCGAAGTGGTTTTCGATCGCATTCTTAGATGAGTTAGTGACCAAAATAATTTCTTTGATACCCGCAGCCACACACTCATTAACAATCTTCTGGATAAGCGGAATATCAACAATTGGCAAAAGCTCTTTCGGAATAGCTTTAGTTGCAGGCAGCATTTTCATGCCAAGGCCAGCGACGGGGATGACGGCTTTTAGGTTTTGCACGACAGAAATCACATAAGCTCCTAACAAAAATAACTCAAAAAAATTACAGTCCTAGAACCCCAACCATATTTATATAGAGTAGGCAAAGAGAAATGATTTAGTTGTATAATTACCATTTAGGGAAAGACTTTGCGAATGCCAAATCAAATGGTCCTTCCTTTATTTCTAGCATCAGAGCCTTATCAGAAATACATTTAACACTATGAATTTCGTTAGGGGAGAATTCTACAACCAAATTTTTACTTTCCGGCCCAACTAAAAATTCTTTTATCTGATCCCCTGAATCATTATAAATAGTGACCTTAATACATCCATCTACAACTTGAAACATTTCCCACTGGTGAGGCTGTTCATGAAAATGCGGTTCAACATAGCTTCCTTTTACTAAGGCAATAAGCACCCTTTGAACTTTATCTTGGTGAGAGTCATGCAACAACAAATGTGACCGTTTTCTCTCTGAAATTGCGGCTTGCTGATAAAGCTGCTCTATTAAGCTATCATCAACTATTCGCATTTACTCCTCCAATACCTTCGCTATCTGACAAGCAGCAGAGCTTACTGAAAATTGCTCGACAAGTAATTTTTTAGCATTAGCTCCTATCTCACGACGTAACGCCTCATCAACATAAAGCATCTCAGCCGAAGAAAAAAGCTCGTCGTCTTCGCCATTTACGTGGATATAGCCAGCATCATTGGCATTTACTATGCATTGCAAATCATTACCATAATTAACACTTCCTAGAATAGGCAACCCTTCTACCATATACCCTAGCAACTTACCTGGGAAGTTATGTGCGGTATGACGGGCAGATAAAGAAAACAGTCCAACATCAACTTCAGCAAGTATACGCTTAAACTCAGACTGTCCAACTGGTGGTAGAAATGAATAATTGGTTAACTTCCACTGAACCGCAAGTGAATTGATGAGTTCAACCTCGTCACCTTGACCAACAAAGAGAAAATGGGCATCTGGATAGCACTGCATCCGCTTAGCAAGTCGCATCAAATTAGCCATATCCTGTGCATGACCAATATTGCCGCCATAGAAATAAATCACTTTATTTTTGAGGTTTAACCTTTCACGAATTGAAACATAATTTTCGTAATTTCCAACAACGGTTTGAGTACTTGCCCAATTCCGTAAAACTTCACATGGATACTGCAGATGATTTTTTTTGAATATTTCCAAGTTTTTTTCTGACATCAGACCAATATTATTGGCCTGTTTATAAGAATATACTTCAAAACATCTAAAATACTTAGCTATAATACTACGCTCACTCAACATTCCAGCATCAATTACCCATTGAGGAAATAGATCACGTAAAACCAAATATGCGGGGCAACTACAGCATTGTTTTATCCTCTTAACAACCCCCCCCCAAAAAATAGATGGGGAATAATAAACAACCCCATCAAATGAAGCAGGATTAATATAACTTTTAATTGCTTTCCATGCTTTATAGGACAAAAGGGTTTCATTTAATGCACGACGAAATTTACCGACGTTTTTAACAGGGCCGCTCCTAAACTTCCATATATTTATGCCATCAAGTTGTGTAATTACTAGCTTTTCTTTTTGCTTGAAATCTGGAGTAATAACTGTAATTTCATGGCCATAATTGCGAAGTTCAAGAGCTAACTCATGAAACATCTTTGCACCCACCCGTGTACTGCCGGGCAAATAATCATCAATGATCAAGGCAAGTTTCATTTAATATTGTTTCCAAACCACCCGTTTTACATAATCGGTATATGAATGAACGATTCTAACTAATTTATCTGATACATTAGGCATACTGTAATCGTTAACCTGACGCAATAAACGCTCTTGTCCGCGAGGTTGTGTTTCCAGAATGGTGAGCCCTTGAAGTACACGCTCAACTTCTAGGCCAACCATCATTACCGCACCTTCTTCAAAACCTTCAGGCCGTTCATGAGCTTCTCTGATGTTCAAAGCAGGAAAATTCATGATTGAAGACTCCTCAGTTATAGTTCCGCTGTCCGAAAGCACGGCACGTGCGTATTTTTGCATATGGTTATAATCATGAAACCCAAGTGGTTTCAGCAACTGAATGTTAGGGTGGAATAGAATACCTTGAGCATCGATACGGTTACGTGTTCTAGGGTGAGTTGATACAATCACTGGCAAATTATATTTATCTGCAACTGCATTTAGTACTTCAGCTAATTTTCCAAGTTGTTTTGGGGAGTCAACATTCTCTTCTCTGTGAGCACTAACAACAAAAAAACCATCAGGCTCAAGGTTTAATCGTTTGAGGATATCGGAACTGTCAATTTGAGGCATATAGTGAGTCAATACTTCAAACATTGGACTACCGGTTTTAATAACACGATCAGGAGGTAGACCTTCAGCTAGCAAATATTCTCTGGCGATATCACTGTAAGTTAAATTAATATCGGACGTATGATCTACAATACGACGGTTTATCTCTTCAGGAACCCTCATATCAAAACAACGGTTCCCTGCTTCCATATGGAAAATAGGAATTTTTCTACGTTTCGCAGGAAGAGCTGAAATACAAGAATTTGTATCCCCCAGTACTAACATTGCTTCAGGCTGGACGGACTCAAGTACTTCATCAACCTTAATGATTATCTGACCTATAGTTGCTGCAGCACTTTTCCCTGCCGCATTAAGGAAGTAGTCTGGCTTACGAACGCCAAGATCATTGAAAAAGACTTCGTTAAGTTCATAATCATAGTTTTGGCCTGTGTGCACTAAAATATGCTCACAATGCATATCTAATTTAGCGAGAACCCGAGATAAGCGAATAATTTCTGGACGAGTTCCAACAATTGACATTATTTTCATTTTTTTCATTTCAATGTTCTCGCTATAGTATCTGGATATTCACGATCGAAAATTTCATTTGCCCAAAGCATCACTAACAATTCATCTTGTCCGATATTCGTCACATCGTGAGTCCATCCAGGCATAGTCTCTACGATCTGAAAATCCTCGGAGGAAACGGTAATTTCGTAAGTCTCAAGTGTAACGATGTGCTCAAACTTAAACTTTGCACAACCTTTTATAACAAGAAATTTTTCATTCTTAGAATGGTGATAATGACCACCACGAGTTATTCCAGGGTGAGCAGTAAAATAAGAGAATTGACCGGCTGATTTAGTTTTCAGCATTTCGCAGAAAATGCCACGACTATCGGTATAGGATGGTACTTGATAACAAAATTGTTCTGGCTTTAGATAACTCAACCATGTTGAGTAAAGTGCACGAGTGAATCCAACACCGACATCTTCAGTTATAAGATTCTGGCGACTATTTTTAAATTTATAAAGAAGTTCAGCAACCTCTCCTACTGTTCTTTGGTATTCAGGTAATACCGTCTGATGACCTGAAACCCTCCCTCCACTCAATAAGCCTAACAAATCATTACAAACATCATCAATATATACAAGATTTACAGAAGCAGAGCTATCATTAATCATTATATCCATATCGTTAGCGATATTATGGCAAAAAGTAGCTATAAATGAATTGTAGTTTGGCCGACACCATTTACCAAAAACATTAGGAAAGCGATAAATAAAATATTCAGAGCCAGTTTTTTTCCCATACTCCTCAACATGCTTCTCCGCCAACATCTTGCTAATACCATAAGAGTTTTCACGACAAGCTTGAGTTGAAGAACTAAAAGCTATTGGAGTTTTTTTTGATTTTTTCGATAGGATACTCGTAATTCTCTGAGTAAAATTTTCATTTCCTTCAGCATATTCATTAACGTTTTTAGGTCGGTTAACCCCAGCAAGATGAAAAACAAAATCCGCATCGCACAAGCCGGCTTCAAGTTCAGTATTAGAAGTGCTTTTATCAATCAGTATAAGATCCCGAAATCCTGCCTCTTCCAGACGCACACTTAAATTACGCCCAATAAAACCTTTAGCACCTGTAATTAGAATTTTCATATCATGCGTCCAGTTCGTATTCTTTTCCAGCTGCAAGTGCAGTAATAAATGGTAGTTTTAGGAGCAAAGTTTTCATAGATTCAACATTCAAACGTTCAGTATTATGCGAGTTATAATCCTCAACTTCTGCGATGCGCTTATCACCATGCTCAACATATTTTCCATAATTAAGGTCTCGCAGATCAGGTGGAACTCGGAAGTAATCACCCATATCTTCTGCTGCGAGCATTTCTTCACGGCTTAACAATGCTTCGTAAAGTTTTTCACCATGGCGAGTGCCGATAATATTAATCTGATGTTCAGGGACATTAAGCAATTGTTTTAATGCGATTCCGAGAGTTTCAATTGTTGCAGCTGGTGCTTTCTGAACAAAAATATCGCCATTATCGCCATGTTCAAAAGCGTAAAGTACTAGATCAACGGCATCCTCTAGGGTCATTATAAAACGAGTCATATTAGGATCTGTAATTGTCAGTGGCTGACCAGTTTTAATAAGATCAACAAAAAGTGGAATCACAGAGCCTCGTGACGCCATTACATTTCCATAACGAGTAGCGCAAATCACCGTTTTTGTCTTATCTACATTTCTTGACTTAGCCACGATGACTTTTTCCATCATTGCTTTTGAAATTCCCATCGCATTGATAGGATAAACTGCCTTATCAGTACTTAAGCAAACGATACGCTTCACTTCATTTGCTATTGCAGCTTCAAGAACATTTTCAGTGCCAAGAACGTTTGTTTTAACTGCCTCCATTGGATGAAATTCACAGGAGGGGACCTGCTTTAAAGCAGCTGCATGATATATATAGTCAACGCCACGCGTAGCATTCAGAATACTAGAATAATCACGAACATCGCCGATGTAAAACTTTAGCTTTGGACTATTATACTTTTTCCGCATATCATCTTGTTTTTTTTCATCGCGGCTAAAAATGCGAATTTCGCCAATATTCGTATCAAGAAAGCGCCGCAACACTGCATTACCAAACGATCCGGTCCCACCAGTGATTAACAAAATTTTATTCTTAAACATCATAAACCCTTCAATTAGAAACTATTTTTATTCGATAGTACAACGATATACATTAGCCACGCAGATGGCATTCTATTCCATAGCTCATTAATGCTTAGCCATATGCAACTTACAATAAACAGTAAGAACTTGCTCGATTGAATTCATATTGAACGCAATATTTCTATGTATTCTATTGCTCTATCACGTGAACTTGGCAAAAAGTCTAGCCGACTTTTCCCGTTATTAACCAAGGTATCTCTATACTTTCCGTCAGCAAAAACCCTTCGAATTGTACTTGCAATTGAATTTGGATCTAATGGATCAAAATATGCTGCAGCATCACCACATACTGTATGGGCAAAACCTCGATCTGAAGTAATAACGGGCTTACCGCAATAGAAAGCCTCAGGATATGAGGCACTGAAGCATTCTAAAAATGTAGGCAAAAACATAGCATCACACCGTTCATATAAAGGTGGACATTGGTTGCTCATGACAGGTCCGAGGGGGATGATTCTATGCCGCATATCTGCTCGTATTCTGTTCAAAAAAGAAGAGTCTACAGTTAGAACAAATTTATAAATATCCGGCAATAGTTCAAGTAGAGCAGATATTACTTGTAGATTTTTATGTGGGTAATCATGCGATATTGTAAGTAGCAGAATATCACTTTTTTGACAAATTATCTTGTTAGCAATACTATAATCAAAAATTCCTCTATCAGAATAGATATTAGAAACTGTATTTCTTACCGTAAAAAAAGAAATATTTTTAGTATCTAGCAAAGTAGATATTCGTTCTTTTGTATCTTCAGTTTCGCAAACGATCGCGTTAGCATTTTTTTTATAAAAGCATGGCTGAATATACTCTAACATCTTCATCTTAATTTTTATTTTTAAACTGACCTTTTTGTAAACTTCCGCTGTATCATAGATCAACCAAGGTAATGCAAATCCGACAAGATGCTTAATATTTTTTGGAGTCCAATAACTTGGCCCAAACACAGTGAAAACATGCGTTATTTTGTGACTAACAACCAGATTATTTAATTTCTGTCGCGAAGAAAAATTTAATATACCTGAAGGTGAACTGGTAATCAAATAAGACCGAGATTTTGCGTCTCTTGACAATTGCACGTATACAGGAGGAGACACTGCTGCTATGAAGTCAATACTGAGGCCTATCATTTCTTCAATGACAGATATGGCAACTTGAACTCCGCCGCCAACATAAAGATTCGATGCATTAATCAATAATTTCATTGTTTTCCCTTTTCAGCCCAAAACTGCTTCACCGATTCCTCACGATGATAGCTATCATCATAGATTACTGAAGCTACAATATAATTCCTATAGGGCTCAAACTGTTCTTTAAAATAAGAGTTTTCCGTGAATCGATAAAAAATCAAAAAGAACAAAATCAAAAAAATTATATATATAAACACTCGTCCATGAAACTTTATTCGATTAAGCATGTATACTATTAAAATCAAAAAAGCAGGGGTGAAGTATACATCTAGTCTACTACTGATTGTGCCGTATCTACCGAGGAAAATATCTATAAACAATAGAATATATACTAGTGATAAAATAAAACCTTCATTTACATTGTAATTACTTTCTTTTCTCTGAGTTTTTCCCAAGATCAACTCATAACATATCACAACTAATATTTTAAAAATCAAACTAAAGGTAAGTACCGAACCTGCGTTACTGCTATCCCCATACCATAATATTTTCTCAACAAACCTATTCCCAGATATCATAGAGAAAAGACTGATCAAGTAGTCTATAAAGTGAAAATCAATCAACAATAATAGCGTACCAATTATACATACAATTTTTGTAATCTTTATCCAAGTTTTATTTCTTAAATATAACGGAACGATTATAACAATCAGCGCTGAAACATGAAACAAAGCAGCCAAAAACACATACACATAAAAAACTTTATTATTTCTATTTATTAATTGGACATACCCAAGACATACAATAGCTAAAGCTAAAACTTGTCGAATTGCTTCTGCGTTAAATCCAAAAGCCAATATAAAGAAACCACTTAAACAGAAAACATACTTATCAGTGTAATATCTAAAAAATTTCAGTAACGCAAAAAAAACGACTAATGTTATAAACGCTTGAAATAGCCAATAATTGATATCTAGTAAATAAAATAGGCCACTTAAAAAATTAAAGCCAGGCTCTATAGCCAGTAATGTTGCACTCCCTGTATAAAGATTGTAATAAAATAGCCAATCGATACCGACCTTATATCTAAATCCAACAAAAAAAACAATCAGTATCCCTTGTAATAATATAATTGTATTTTTAGAGTTTTTCGTGGATACATCAATTAAGCCAAGAATAGAAAGTAGTAAAACATAAATATAATATACATTCATAATTAGTCGTTAAGCCAAAGATACATTTTTCTATTGATAAAGAAATACGATATAGTTATAACAACTGACAACCTGGATATTATTGATATGGGTGTAGTCATTGATTCAATATAGATGTTTATATAATATATTGATATTAGCCCTATCGTGAACTTAAAAAGCAATTTTATTGAAATAACATTTATACCTAAAAACACTCTTGCGATTGAGTAATGAAATAATGCAAGTAAAAAATATGAGGCCACTGTAGCCCATGCAGCTCCATCAATACCGATAATAGGTATAAGAATATAATTTAATCCGATATTAGCGATAAGCGCAGCAATCGTCCCAATAGATATTAACATTGATTTTTTTTCATAAAATACAAAATTTACGTATGTTAAATAAATATGAATCAATGCGTTCCCTATTATTATGATAGGTATTATTTTTATTCCAGAATAATATTCTGGACCAGCAAATAACATTACCAACTCTTTTGAAAAAAGTATTGCAACTGAACTTGATATAAAGATAAAGAATGTACTTGCTGCAGTTGTCTTTTTTATCTTGTCAATTTCGCCATTCTTTATTAAAGCGTATAATTTTGGTTGCCATGAAGAATTCCAAGCCATGACAATAACAATAATACACATTCCTAAATTGTATGCAAAGGAATAAATCCCTGCTTCAAATGTTCCCAAAAGTTTATTAATGATGAGTCTATCCGCTTGTGATAGCAAAGAATTAGAGAGAACATGGAATATTAATGGAGCACTAAATAGAACAGCAGATATAAAATAAGCTTTATTGAATTTAAATACTGCTATTTTCCTAAATTGACATACAACATAAATAGACAGAATTACATTAATTATGGCTTGCGCGTATACTTTCGAGAGATATTGATTATGTTCCAGCAACAATGCAAATGTAAAAATAAATAGGATCTCACAAACCTTGCTTATTACATTTATTTTCACAAACTCTCTACTTTTTCTAGCTCCTTGCAGATAACTTGTATATATATATATATATGAAAGCAGAAAACAAATTGATAACACCCAATATAAATCAGAGACATTAATACTAAGTAGTGGAGATAAATATCCTACATAGAGTGGTGATAACAACATTAATAATATCTGAAACGGCAACAATCCAATGATAACACTCCCAAGATATCCAGAAAAGTCGCCCTCATCTTTCATAAATCTATTCATGATTGCATTTTGCATGTTTAAACTCATAAATACATACAAAATCATTATTGCTGAATTAATAAGCGACAGCTTTCCATATTCAATAGGATTCATAACCCTTGAAAGTAATGGCAGTGAAATGAAAAGAAATCCTTTGACAAATAAATCGCCTATCGCATAATTAAAAAAATCCTTTATCGTTTTAGTCTTCATTTAAATATTCTTGTCGATCAATGATCCATACACATCAAGTTGCTTCTTGCTTAAATAAGAATAACTTTTCGCTTTTAGATTATTTTTATAGTATTGGATGTTTTTTTCCATTTTATATATCGAGCTTAATAAGCTATCCACACTTTCCGCCTCAAAGACAAGCCCAACATCATTTGTCACCAAATCATCTTTGCAACCAACTTTGTCACTGACAAGAACAGGAACGCCAGAGATTAAAGCCTCCTCTACAACTAGCCCCCAAGGCTCCGAAAGTGATGGCAAAATAAACACATCTGAACGTTTAAAAACTGAAGCTAGATCTGAATTATTTTTATATCCAAGAAATAAAATATTATTTTTTGCTAGTTTTTGTAATTCTCTTTCTTGTGGACCAGAACCAACTATAGTAAGTCTATGGGATAGACCATTAAATGCTTTAATTAGAAGATTCAAGTTTTTTTCTGGCGATAATCTGCCAATATATAAAAAATCTAATCCGCTATTAGTTTTTTCTGTCTCAATGTATTCTGAAAAATCATCTTGGGTATAATTTGAGATGCCAACACCGTGAGTAATAAAAACATCACCTTGAAAATTAAGCACCGATAAAACTGACTTTTGGAGTAGCCCAGATGGTAATCCTATACTCATTCTGTTCAAATATTTTTTTTTCAAAAAAAACTTTATACCTGATAATTTAGATTCAAGTACACTACTCTCTACTACAATTGCATTTTTATTTTTTGGTGTAAGATAAGAGCATAGACAGGCCTCTTTTGTTTCCCACCCAGAAAATATAAAAACCTTACTTTTAGTTTTTAATAACTCCCCTGCTAAGGAGAATAATACCTGCAGCTTATTTCTAATTTCATACGGTTTTGAAGACAGAAAAACATGGTCAAACGTCAACTCATCGCCATAAAAGTCATCACTCCTTATCTCTGAAGTCTTAGAAATAAAAATGACTTTTATTTTTAAAAACTCATTAAGCCTATTAAATAAATTTATTTTATAAAATGCAGGGACATTAGTGATGAAGGTTAAATCATATTGCATTGTTATTTACCATTCTAATAAGTTTCTGCCATGACTCTTTCACATTAGCCTTTTTATATTTATCAATGCTACTTGGTCCAATACTGCAATATTTTTTGATGAGTTTATTGTCACTAAGAAGTTCACTAATCGCAATAGCTAACCTATCAACATCTTCTGTGGGTACAAGAATACCATTATTCTTAGATAAAATGCTCTTTGGCCCTGCTGGACAGTCAAAACTAATGCAAGCTAAACCATGAGATAAGGCTTCAAGTAACACCATCCCAAGCCCTTCATATCTAGAAGATAAGATAAATACTTTTGCAGATGCATACTCACTGTCAAGATTATTTTTAAATCCCACTAGAGATACATTAGAGATACCATAATCTTTAATTAACTGCTGTAAATATTCCCTATCATTTCCTTCGCCTATAATTTTAAGCTTCCAGCCTTTTGTGTGTGCTATATTCCATGCCTTTAATAGAAGATCAAAACCTTTTTGCTCGCATAACCGTCCAACTGCCAGTACTGTATTCTCTCTTACTAAATCGTTTGCTACCTCTGTTCTCACCTCTTCGACTATGTTAGGAATAACAATATGTCTTCTCTTATCAAGCCATCTCGCGTATTTGAATGCATCTTCGTTAGTTAGACTAACAACCGCGCCTATCCTTGAGTATAAACAGCTACGAATTTTTTTCAAAATAACGCTGATTACATCATGTTCAAAATGCTCGATTGCTATTATATTCTTTTTGTTAGCTCTTCCAAGCGAAGCAAACAATAGCAAGGTCATTTTTACATCACATGAAACAAACACTGCGTCGCAATTTTTTGAATATTTTTTATTGATAATTGCTTTTTTACTAAAAATATATTTACAATCGAATATTGCACCTTTAGCAATTCCAAAACAACGATTATACATACTAGTTTCATGCAAAGGATTTAGTATATCAAGACAGATCCGGCTATCAATTTCAAATGCAATGTTTTTTGAAATTCCGTACAGACTAACAATTGTGACATCGGTTTGATCGCATAATGCATTTGCTAGAGTTACGGTTACTCTTTCAACCCCACCATTTGAAGATATATCTCCAACAAAAAATATAACTGACATTATCAAACTCCAAAAAATTTCTCGTATACCCTTTTGCTGTTATTACTATCTGTATACCTGTTGATTATAGAGTTAATTCTATCTCTATGTTCTATGTACTCATCGCTATTATTAATTAATAAATTGCTAATTTCTTCCAACAGTTCTTTTTGGCTATCAATTTTTCGCCCTGGAGTCCATTCATTGAAGGGTTCTAAAGTGAACCCTCCTCTTGAAATAGAATATTTATCAACATCTGGCGTTAGAAAAATGATAGGTTTTTTTAGAATTAAATAATCAAAATACGCGGATGAATAGTCAGTTATTAAGCAATGCGCACGTGCTAAAACATGGTTAACATCCAAATGCTTATCTGCTAGTTCTTCACTATTAACAATTTTTATATTATTTGATTTTATATTAGAATTTTGCAAGGATATTTCTTCATATGGATGTAACTTCAATAGAAGTATTATATTGTTAGCTGATAGAAATTCATCTAGAGCCTCAAGATTAAAATCTCTCACGCGCAGGAAATTGTCGTGATCGATACAGTTTCCGTCAGAAAAATTTTTATCTTCAAAATTTTCCCTAAAGGTAGGCATGTAGGCGATAATTTTTTTTTCATCGGGGATGTCGTAATTTAATAAATTAAATTTATCTGACTCGAATAGATAATCATTTCTTGGTTGCCCCGTTACATATACATTATTTGCTTTTTCTCTAAAACAAGCTGATATAATTGACCTCATGACCTCTGATGTAGCGATTCTTAATGCTGAATAATCCTCCATACCATAATGATCAAATTCACCTAGATAACATATTTTTTTTAGCGGCATACCATGCCAAAGACTTATATATTTTTGATTTGTGCTTTTTATTCCTATCATCTCGTTGTGAGTAGTTACAATGTACTGACTTCTTAGAAAAAAACACAACGATGTTAATGTACCATGTTTTACAGCTTTATACCCATTCGGCAATATTCTAACATGCGACAAACTCCATATCTGTGTATATTCAGGATGATATTTTGTTATGTAATCGCTTAAAGCCTTACAGTTTCCTGAGTAATCTGGCTTACTTCTAAAAAAAATTTGTTTTTTTTTCTTAGGAAGAATATAAGATAATAGTGCAAATACTTGTTTTAAAATTCTTACTATGCATTTTTTTATTGATGTCATTTTATTGCCTTAACAACTTCAATTATTTCCGTCGTAGATATCGAAGGAGTCCTAGGCAGATAAATAACCTTACAGGCAGGCTTAACCCAGTCAAATCGACCTTCCCAATCATCGCCCATGACTAAAATATCAGCATTGTATTTTTTTATATACTCTAACTTCAACTCAAGAGATTCCTCTAGAAAAACTTCATCGACAAACTTCATTGATGATATTATTTTCTTTCTATCATCTTCATTATAAATGGGATATCTATTTTTTTTACTAAAATTAAGTTTATCTGAAGATACCCCAACAATAAGAAAATCACCCAGTGCAGCAGCTCTTTCTAATATGTTTATGTGCCCAACATGAAATACATCAAATGTTCCAAAAGTGATTATTCTTTTCATTGGAAAGTTATTACCTATCGTGATTAATCTTGGTTGATGGACTAATGATGACAATGAGTCACCCACGCTACCGCCCTTGGCTCGTCAGCTACCAATGCACTGTTAAAAATCGCTGCGATGTAGGCCTTATGAGGCTGCAGGCAGGGTACACTCCTGTCGGATGCCCCCACCTCAGATAATTCTTAATCCAGTCCCTTTTTAGGAACTTTCACTCTTCTCACTATTTCTTACACTTTTCAGTGCGGGCTAATTCTCATACTTCTAGCGGCCTGATACAAGGATAAATATGCACAAAAAGTTTAGCTGTTTTAGAAATGCACAAATTGACATACAAATTGAACTTTTTGTTGAATATCCATAGTTAGTGCAAGCCCTTTGCACGCTTGCACTTGAATTTATCGCTCTAACCACCGATCATTCTCTGAGAATAATTGTAACAACTCTGAAGGTATAACGAAGCGTATGGAATGGATCGCCGATCCGACTATTTGGGCAGGGCTGGCAACACTGGTCGTGCTTGAGATTGTGCTAGGTATTGATAACCTAGTTTTTATTGCGATTTTGGCAGAGAAACTACCTCGTCAACAGCGTGACAAAGCGCGTATCGTTGGCTTATTGCTGGCGCTCGTGATGCGCCTTGTGCTGCTGGCGTCCATTTCTTGGCTGGCAACGCTAACCAAGCCAATCCTGACCCTCAACGGGCACGGCTTTAGTGCTCGCGACCTGATTATGTTGACTGGTGGGATATTCTTACTCTTCAAAGCCACCGTTGAATTGAACGAGCGGCTGGAGGGCAAAGACCATGAGAGCCACAACCAGCGCAAAGGCGCCAAGTTCTGGCCAGTGGTGATCCAAATTGTGGTGCTTGATGCAGTATTCTCACTGGATTCAGTTATCACCGCCGTGGGCATGGTTGAACATCTTGCCGTTATGATGGCAGCCGTATGTATTGCCATCAGCCTGATGTTGCTTGCCAGTAAACCGCTAACCAATTTTGTGAATGCCCACCCCACTATCATCATTCTGTGTTTGAGCTTCCTGCTGATGATAGGCTTTAGCTTAGTCGCTGAAGGCTTCGGTTATCTGATTCCGAAAGGCTATCTGTATGCAGCGATTGGTTTCTCAGTAATTATCGAAGTCTTGAATCAGCTTTCTCAATATAACCGGCGACGATTCCTCTCGTCATCACGCCCACTGCGTGAGCGCACCGCTGAAGCCGTTTTACGCTTGTTGAGTGGCAAACATGAAGAAGCACAGCTCGATGCCAATACGTCCAGCCTAATTGCCGATAATCGCGGTGAGGCCGACCTGTTTATTCCGCAAGAGCGCATGATGATCGAGCGCGTGTTAGGCATGGCACAACGCACCGTGAGTAGCATAATGACATCCCGCCACGATGTGGAGCAGTTGGACCTCAGCGATCCGCAAAGTAAGCTGGATGAACTATTACAAAAAAACCTGCATACGCGCATTGTAGTAACCGATGATAATGCCGCCGATGAACCATTGGGCGTTATTCATGTCATCGACCTGCTGAGGCAACAGCTGCAAGGCGACAAACTCGATCTTAGGGCGTTGGTGAAGCAACCACTGATTTTCCCTGAAGGGGTGTCGTTGTTGATGGCTTTAGAGCAGTTCAGGCAGGCGCAGACTCACTTTGCCTTTGTGGTTGATGAGTTTGGTTCCGTTGAGGGCGTAGTCACGCTGACAGACGTCATGGAGACCATTGCCGGTAATCTTCCTGTTGCCGGTGAAGACATCGACCCGCGCCATGATATCCAGCAAAACGACGATGGCACGTGGATCGCCAACGGTTATATGCCGCTGGAGGACTTAGTGCTTTATATGCCATTGCCAATCGATGAGAAGCGCGAATACCACACGCTAGCGGGTTTGTTGATGGAGTATCTGCAGCGCATTCCGAACGTGGGTGAGCAAATTAGAATTGGTGATTATATGTTTGAGCCGTTAGAAATTAACAGCCACAGGATCCTGAAAATTAAAATCACGCCCCTTGCGGTGCCTGACGATGATTATGAAGTCTAAATTACGTCTCGGATAATATTTATCGATTAAAAAAGCGGGCTTAGCCCGCTTTTGTACATCTGTAATATACAACTGTTATTACAAATGAATCGGAACCAGAATTTCAGTTGCCACTATAACCACAATCAGTCCAACCAGCACAGGTACAGAAGTACGCTTCACCACTTCAAACGGAGAGATCTTTGCCATCCCCGCCACCGCAACCACCACACCAGAAACAGGTGACAATGTACGGCCTAGGTTAGATGCCTGTAGCATGGGTATCGTCAAATAAGCAGGGTTGACGCCCATCTGAGCTGAAAGTTTAGGGATCAGTTCCACAAACGCGTAGAAAGGCGCATTGCCAGACCCTGTGGTCATTGCAGCCAACATGGTAATCACCACCAGAACCAGCATCATGATAATTCCACCGGTGCCAAACGACTGTGCTAAATCTATCAAGCTGCTGATAAAGCCCACGGTGCTTAGCCCTTGAGCAAAAACGCCCGCAGCAACTAAGAGCATTACGACGCTAGCAAAAGCGTCTGCCATACCGCGATATGCCACTTCCAGCCCCACAAAGACTTTCTGCGCATCAAAGCCGCGCAGGAATTCAATGATTGCTGCGCCAAGCATACAAATCACAAGAACGGTAATGATGTGTAGCTCTGGACCCCATTTGCCGTCAAAAATTAAAACGCCCAGAATAGGCGTAAATGGAAGCAAGGCGTAGAAGCTAGGTGCGTTGGTTTTAATTTCACTCACATCCAGCATTTCATGAGAGACATTTTCTTTTTTGTCTAAATAGCGCTGCCAGAAGAAATGCGCGATGGCCATGCAAATAATGGCTGCAATAGAGATTGGAAGCGTAGTTTTAAACGCAAAATCAATCAGAGGCATTTCAGAGGCTTTGGCAGCCAGCACCACGTCGCCTGACGTTGGTGCAAGTATGATCGCTGCCGGTGATGCACAGATCGCAGCCGCAGCACCTCGGCTAATCCCAACGTTCACCATCACAGGGAACAGCGTCGCCATCAGCAATACACCTAACCCTGTCGCCGAAGAAACGGCCAGTGACATCAGACAAGCAACGAAATACGCCGCAATCATCAATAAATAGGGAGAATTGATGTACTGCAAAGGACGAGATGCCAGTTTCACCACCATATCATTCGCCCCGATATGGGTCATATAGGCGGCAAATCCACAGAGCATCATAATCATCATGCCTAAATCGCCACCACGGCTCATCAGCAAGACTTTAATATATTCGACAATGTCAGTTGCGCTCAGCCCTGTCGGTTTTGCGCTCGCCGGTAATATCTGGTGCCCCATCAAAGCACTAATAATCAGCAGTAGGATCCCACCAACCATTAATACTCCGGTAGCCGAATAGCCTTTGATGATGTATCGACCTACCCCCGTCGCCACGATGACACCAATTAACAACTCAATCATATAAAAGCCTCTATAGGTATTGCTTTAAATAAGTTCTCTGCGGAACTTGAATAGCCTCAATGGCGAAAAAACGAACAAACCACCACCACTGCGCCAGTTAACCAATTAAACTCTCGAACTCTGCCGAAAAAAGCTGATGATTTTACTGACTTTGGTCAACGATTTCCCGTGTTTGTTTTTGCCGTAACAAGTTTGTGATTGGTCGCTTGCTTCAAGGAATCTCAATTGCATTTCATCTTTTTTTGAAATAAGAAAAAATCAGAAATTAAAATAGAAAAGCCGCAGCAAAATTGCTGCGGCTTAATGTGAAATCACACCTTAAGTCTTTAAAGCTTCTTCAGTAAGCGCTCTAAATCTTTCTTCTCTTTCGAATCTTGGTGTTTTCCAAGCCAATTATTTAATGCATCTTTGGCTTTTTGCTCCAGCTCGCTGCGTAATACCTTATCAACATCCAGCGAGTAACTCAGCTCCTGCCAAGGGCCGTAAATTCGTAGTGGGATCACCGCTTTTTGCAAGGTTTTAACCACGTTGCTTTTGCCCTTCCACCCATCAAGAACGCGAACATTTAAGCTCATATCACAACGTTGTTTATCAAGGTTTATCAGTCCAGAGCCACCCGCGGTTAAAATTTCAGAGCGGCCAAAGAACTGAGTAATACGCAGATTACCCTGTCGCAGTACGGTATCCGCTTTGAGCTCCTGAATTTTGGTGTAATCCGTGTAGCTATCTGCAGCGGTAACCTCTGAGTGGCTACGAACAACCGCTTGCTGTATCAACTGCTGAATATTCATACCGTTAAGCCGTGCGTTAGCCATCGATATATGTGCATGACCGTCCCAACGTTGCATAACGTCTGCTAATGTGACGCCTGAACCATTAAACTTTCCGGTTAGCGTGAGATCGCCCACAAACGTTTCTGGCTGCCCAAACGCATGCAACACGGGCCCCATCGCGATATTTTCAATCTGCGGCGTAAGCGTCATTTGCGCAGGTTGATTATCAACGACAGAAATCGTCCCTTGCGTTTTAAACGTTCCATGCCCAAGCTTGCCGCTAAGGTCCTGCAACGTCGCCGTACCCTGCTGGTTTTGCGCCTGCAGAGAAAAATCAGCGATCGTCAATCCATGATAGACAATTTGGTTGGCCTGAATTTTTACGTCGGCATTAAAGTCGCGTAAAAATGCCATTTCGCCAGGCTGAGAAATAGTTTGAGAATTAGAGGTAACGGGCGAGCGAGGGCCACTCTGCTGAGAGGTGTTGGCACTGCCTGCATCTGTATCACTTGGCGGCTGCCAGCCCAATAAATTATCTAGGTTGAGCGCTGCTGATGTTAAATCAACTTTGTATGTTGACTCACCATCGGCCTGCACTGAGCCTTGAACGCGCCCCTGAAGCTGGCTTTGGTTAGCCGTTATCTGCAAATTCGAGATATCTAGCAACTGTGGCTGTAATTGATAACTGACCGTTGCACTTCCCTGCCCTGCAATCCCATCCGTAGGTAATCCAACGCCTGCCAAATGATAGTCAAAACTGGAAACAATGGCGCTATAGCGCTGTGGGTAACTACTCAAATCTACGTTTGCCGCCAGCTTAAAGCTGAGATCGCGTTGGTTACGATTAATACGGCTTGAAAACTCAATATAGGCCTGACGTTCGCTGTCTTGATCGATCGACAAATTAATATCGCGCATATTAATTTGGTCATCTTTATCTTGTTGCCAAATTAACAAACTGTCTTTGATCTGAACTTTTTTAATGTTCAGCTTCCACGCAACGTCTTTAGACGGTTCTCGCGAACCCGAGGGAGCAATTGGTGAATTCTCCGGCTTCTGCGCGTCGCTGTCTGGCGTTAAGCGAATCACTGCACCCTTCAGCATCACCTGCTTAACGTCAAGCTGATGAGATAAGAGTGGCCACAAGGCAACGTCCAAGCGCATGTTTTCCGCACTGACCACAGGTTGCGCAGCGCCTGGAGCCGTCAGCGACATCCGCCCAGACAAAATACTAAGACGAGGCCAAACATGCCAACGCAGAGAGCCATCTAGCTGTAGGTCATAGCCTGTACGCTGCTGCACCTCCTTCGCCATATAGCTACGAAAGTCATTGGGATTCACCAGCAATACCAGCGCCGTCATACCAACCGCTAACACAACCAGTAAAACGACTATGGTCGTCAGAAATCGTCTCATGCCATCCTCTATCTCAAGGCAAGCGTTGTAAAACCGTAGTGTTTAGGTTCTGGATAAACTGCGTCGAAAACTCACACCCGCGGCAATTATACACATCAATCTTTATCGATACGGCTCGCGACAGCACCCTGCTGATCACGATATTTTGCATCTTGGCGGCTGTTGTAAGGACGTGCAGCAGGGCCAGATAACGGTTCGAAACTCAGTGCGCCAATCGGCATTCCGGGGCGCAATGCCAAAGGCAATTTTCCAGAATTATAAAACTCTAATACGATACATCCCTGCCAGCCTGGATCGATGCGATGTGCCGTAACGTGCACCATCAATCCTAGGCGTGCAAGCGAAGAGCGTCCATCCAACCAACCAACTAAATCAGCGGGTAATGTCACAGATTCTAACGTAACGGCTAACGCCAATTCGCCCGGATGCAAGAAAAAGGCCTCTTCTTCACCGAGGATAATTTCATCGCTCATGACACGTTCTAGCGCTTCGGCAACTTCCGCCTTCGGTCCGCTCAGATCGATATAAGGTGCTGTATGCCCGCGGAAAACACGAAACTTATTTCCCAAGCGCACGTCGACGGTGGCACCGTTGATACGATCTACCGGTGGGCGAGGTGAAATAGTGAGTTTTCCCGCGTCTAGCCAAGCTTCAATATCGCGGTCACAAAGTCTCATGGTTTTCTCTCCGTTACAGGCAAAGCAGCAATGGCTGCAAACTAAGAAGACATAGTACCTGAACCCCTAATATTCTGAAATGATTCAAACGGTTTGTTGCTTTTAAAATAGACATCGTTTCCCAAATATTACGACAATTAACAAAACTGGCCGACAAAAAAGCCCGCATTAAGCGGGCTTTAATAGAAAACGAAATCGGTTATTCAAAAAACTGGCTGATCTTAGCTTTCAGAATATCAATCGCAATACGGTTTTTCCCACCACGTGGCACGATAATGTCGGCATATTGCTTAGACGGCTCAATAAACTGCAGGAACATTGGGCGCACTGTTTTTTGATACTGAGCCATAACAGAATCCATTGAACGGCCACGCTCGTTAACGTCACGCTTCATTCGACGCATTAGGCAAATATCGAGCGGTGTATCAACAAAAATGGAGAAGTTCAGTTCATTACGCAGGCGTGCATCGGTCAGCAGTAAAATGCCTTCCAAAATAATCACTTTCTTAGGTTCTAAATGAATGGTGCCTTGCTTGCGGGTATGTTCAACGTAGCTATACTGCGGAAGTTCGATGGCTTTGCCTGCTTTTAACATCTGTAAATGCTGAAACAGCAAGCTATGATCCATCGAACTTGGGTGATCGTAGTTCGTTTTAACCCGCTCTTCCATCGTCAGATCGCTTTGGTCTTTATAGTAACAATCTTCCGGGATCACACCGATGTGCTCCTCACCCACTTGTTCACGTAATTCACGATAAAGTGTGCTGGCGATCAAACTTTTGCCTGAGGCAGATGCGCCCGTGATGCCAATAATGACGCACTGATGGGAGTTGTCAGTCATATAATTTTTAAGACCTGGTGTTAAATGTTCGACGGGAGGCTAAGCAGAGACAGCTCAGGGCTGCGTGCTTGGGACGCGGCAATTATAGGGAGTAAAGCTGGCTGATACCAGAATTTTGCAGGTTTTAATCAGTGAAAATACGGACATCTGCTAGGATGCCCGTTTTATATTCAAAATGTCATTGTTACGTTTACAGAGCGCGGAATGCAATCTCGGTCGGGATTGATTCACCCTGCCAGTAAAGCTGGGCTGCAACGTTAGCTGCTAATTGGCGGTAAATAAGTGAGAATTCGCTGTCTGGACGACAGGCCATGGTTGGCTCACCACGATCTAAATCCTCGCGCAGCGAAATATGCAGCGGCAGTTGACCGAGTAGACGGATCTTATATTTCTCTGCCAGTTTCTCTGCACCACCGGTGCCAAAAATTGGCTCGTGGAATCCACAGTTGCTGCACACATGGATACTCATGTTCTCAACCACGCCCAATACGGGCACATGGACTTTCTCAAACATGACGATGCCTTTCATGGCATCCAACAGCGCAATATCCTGCGGTGTTGTCACAACCACTGCGCCAGTAACGGGGATGTTCTGTGCCAGCGTAAGCTGAATGTCGCCGGTGCCCGGAGGCATATCCAGCACCAAATAATCCAAATCTGGCCACAGCGTATCCTGTAGTAATTGCAGCAACGCTTTGCTGGCCATTGGGCCACGCCACACCATCGCATTATCATCGGTGACTAAATATCCGATGGAATTCGTTGCCAGACCATGCGCCATGATCGGCGCCATATGCTGACCGTCAGGTGACGTAGGACGTTCGTTAGGCGTACCTAGCATCATTGGAATCGATGGGCCGTAGATATCGGCGTCCAAAATCCCGACCTTCGCGCCTTCAGCGGCTAACGCCAGCGCCAGATTCACGGCGGTGCTGGATTTACCCACCCCGCCCTTGCCAGAACTCACGGCAATAATGTTACGAACGCCCTTCACACCGGCCTGATCGTTGGCTCGTTTCAAGGTTGCAATATTATGTGAAAGACGCCATTCAACCGCTTTTGCACCGCTCACGCGCAACAGCTCGGCGCTGGTGGCCTCTTTCAATGCGGCAAAACCACTTTGCCACGCAAATGGCATCATCAGTTCAATATGCAGGGTGTTATCGAGCAGTGCACAATGATGCAGAGCTTTAAGCGCACTCAGCGGGTGATTCAGTGTTGGGTGGGTAAAGGCAGCGAGAATTTCACTGACCTGCGTCCGCAGTGCTTCGGGAGTGGACGTTTCATGGGATTTATTGCTCATCCCGGCTCCTTGTGTCATTCATTTTTATCTTCAGATGGCGCTGTAAAGCGTATTTGTACCCAAATAATTCGAGCAGCATGAAGGTGGCGGTGCACATGCAACTTGAAGTATGACGGGTATATTTTTGTTCGCTGACATAATTCACTTATACAGCCATTTTACTTATCGACAGAACGTTAATAAGCATACCAGAACTCCATTCACTGCGCGTTATGCAACTTACTTTCCCTGCATTAACAAAGAAAATGACTTAACAAACACAGCAGCCTAGCGGCATCGGACTCAATCAGGTAACATCTTTAGCACCGTTCCATTCTTAAAAGAGACAGCAAATCCACTATGGCTTCAGTCACCTCCCAAGCAAGCGCAAGAAAAATTCTAGTGACGTGCGCGCTTCCGTACGCCAACGGCTCAATTCACCTCGGCCACATGCTCGAGCACATTCAGGCAGACGTATGGGTTCGTTTTCAGCGAATGCGCGGCAACGAAGTGCACTTTATCTGCGCGGACGATGCCCACGGGACACCTATCATGCTGAAAGCTCAGCAGTTAGGTATTGAGCCTGAGCAGATGATTGCTGCCGTGAGTCAGGAACATCAGAAAGATTTCTCCGACTTTAATATCAGCTACGACAACTACCACTCCACGCACAGCGAAGAGAACCGTGAACTGTCTAGCCTGATTTATGGTCGCCTGAAAGAAAACGGTTTTATTAAAAACCGCACTATCTCTCAGCTTTACGATCCGGAAAAAGGCATGTTCCTGCCAGACCGTTTCGTGAAAGGCACCTGCCCGAAATGTAAGTCCCCAGACCAATATGGCGATAACTGCGAAGTTTGCGGCGCGACCTATAGCCCAACCGAGCTTATCGAGCCAAAGTCTGTTGTCTCTGGTGCCACGCCAATCATGCGTGAATCTGAGCACTTCTTCTTCGATCTGCCGTCGTTTAGCGAAATGCTGCAGGCATGGACGCGTTCTGGTGCACTGCAAGAACAGGTCGCGAACAAAATGCAGGAATGGTTTGAATCTGGCCTACAGCAGTGGGATATCACCCGCGATGCACCTTACTTCGGATTTGAAATTCCTGATGCGCCGGGTAAATATTTCTACGTATGGCTAGATGCGCCTATCGGCTATATGGGTTCATTTAAAAACCTGTGCGACAAGCGTGACGATCTGGACTTCGACGAATTCTGGAAAAAAGACTCTTCTACCGAGCTGTATCACTTTATCGGTAAAGACATCGTCTACTTCCATAGCCTGTTCTGGCCAGCCATGTTGGAAGGCAGTAACTTCCGCAAGCCAAGCAACGTATTCGTCCATGGTTATGTCACCGTTAACGGTGCCAAAATGTCCAAATCCCGTGGCACCTTTATTCAGGCGCGCACTTATCTGGACCATTTGGATGCCGATTGCCTGCGCTACTACTATGCGGCAAAACTCTCCTCGCGTATCGACGATATCGACCTAAATCTGGAAGACTTCGTACAGCGTGTGAATGCCGATATTGTTAACAAAGTCGTGAACTTAGCTTCTCGTAACGCCGGTTTCATCAATAAACGCTTTGGCGGCAAGCTGTCTGAACACTTAGCCGATCCTGCGCTTTATCAGACCTTTATTGACGCTGCGGATGAAATTGCTCAAGCCTATGAAAGCCGTGAGTCAGGTAAAGCCATTCGTGAAATCATGGCGTTAGCCGATCTGGCCAACCGTTATGTTGATGAACAAGCTCCGTGGGTCGTCGCGAAGCAAGAAGGCCGCGATGCCGATTTGCAAGCCATCTGCTCAATGGGGATTAACCTGTTCCGCGTTCTGATGACTTACCTGAAACCGGTTCTGCCTTCATTAAGCGAGCGCACTGAAGCGTTCCTGAATACCGAGCTGACTTGGGACAGCATCTCCCAACCGTTGCTCGACCATCAGGTTAACGCTTTCAAAGCGCTGTTTAACCGTATCGAAATGACGAAAGTTGAAGCGATGATTGAAGAAGGTAAAGCTGCTGCAGCCGCCGCCGTTGCAGCATCCAAACCAGCAACTGGCCCATTAGCCGACGAGCCGATTCAAGAGACCATCACCTTTGATGATTTCGCCAAAGTGGATATGCGCATTGCTGAAATCAAAAGCGCCGACTTCGTTGAAGGTTCGGACAAATTGCTGAAGTTAATGCTGGATCTCGGCGGTGAAACCCGTCAGGTATTCTCTGGTATTCGCTCTGCTTATCCCGATCCAAGCGTGCTGGTTGGCCGTTTAACCGTGATGGTGGCTAACTTGGCTCCGCGTAAAATGCGCTTCGGCATGTCCGAAGGCATGGTAATGGCCGCAGGCCCTGGCGGAAAAGATATCTTCCTGCTCAGCCCTGACAGCGGTGCACAACCGGGTCATCAGGTTAAATAATTTCCTGAACCAACAAAAAACCCGCCAATCTGGCGGGTTTTTTTATGCAGTATGTTCAACAAAACAATAGATTAGAACGTGTAGTCTGCAGCCACAAAGTAGCGACGGCCTTCTTCGTTATAACTGTAATCATCACGGTTCAGATCTTTATCCAACAGGTTCAACACGCCCGCGCGCAGCTTCAGATCTTTGGTCATCTGATAAGCACCACCGGTGTTCCAAACGGTATAGCCGCCAGATGGTTTATCCGAGCTAGACACCACGCGGCGCTTGCCAGAATAGTTAGCCGATACATAGAACGACCAATCTTCGATTGGCTTCCAGTCTAACGTGCTGTTCGCCGTATGGAACGGCTGGGTGCTCAGTGGACGATCGTTGGTTAAGTCACGTGCATCGTTGTAGGTGTAGTTCATGCTCATGCTTATCGCATCGGTAAACGGCACTTTCAACTCGGTTTCAACGCCCTTGATGCGCGCTTTATCAACGTTGTAGTAACGGAAAATAGGCTTATGATTTTTATCAAAACCAACAAAGTTAGGATAGGAAGGCGCTATCGCTGCATTGGCAGTACGATTCACGTTAATCATATCCTTCACATTATTTTGGAACACCGTCACGCTGGCATTCACGCCGTCCAACATCCCTTCGTCACCGGCATAGTACAAGCCCAGTTCAAAGCTTTCGGAGGTTTCGGGATCCAAATCCTTATTACCGACAATAGTACAATCCCCGCGGCAAGAAGCTGACTGCCAATCAGGGCTCAGTTCTAATAACGATGGCGCTTTAAACGCGGTTGCCCAGCCCCCTTTTACCGTCACGGTGTCCGTTGCGTTATAGACTAAATAGGCACGCGGGCTCCAGTGAACACCATAATCTTCGTGGTTATCCATACGTATACCGCCGGTGAAGGCCAACGGCTCGAAGATCCGCCATTCATCTTCCACAAACAGCGCGTATTGATTGGCCGACGTTGAACCGCTGCCCTTCAGATTACCCGGATCGCTCAGTTTATCGTTACGGTATTCACCACCCAGTGTGAATAGCTGATTCAGCTCACCGAGGGGCACAACAACTTTACCGTCGATGGCGTTGTTTTTCGCCGTGATGCGGTTTTCGTTGTAGTTATCGATCTTTTCACCATAGGCGCGAATTTCGGTATTCGCTAAATCCCAACGCCCGTTGTGACCAATCGAATAGTTTTGACGTTCCAGACGATTTTTATCCAAAGAATCAGAATCACGATCCTGACGGTCAAAACCGTAGCCAAAGGTCATGTCCTGATTTGCTTCTGGCGTCCATGCAAACTCAACGTTAGCATCACGCGTGGTGTACCCTTCAATACGCCCTGATTCGCCCGTTTTGCTGGTCGTCGATTTCTGGGCATCATCTTTTTCACGCTTGCCCAAATTACCAAAGACTTTTACCCCGAGCACATCATCAATCAACGGGCCGCTGGTGTAGAAGCTACCGTTATAGCTGTCGCCGCGATCGCGGTGTTCTTGAATAGTGCTATCGGCACTCAGGGAACCGTGCCACTCTTTACCCACTTTGCGGGTAATGATGTTCACCACGCCGCCTAAAGCATCGGAGCCGTATAGCGAAGACATCGGGCCGCGCACCACTTCGATACGCTCAATGGCCTCAGCGGGTACCCAGCTTAGGTCATAATCGTTATGGCGGAACACCGCCGTACGTGAGCTGACGCGCTTGCCATCCACCAAGATCAGCGTATAGCTACTGTCTAAACCACGGATACTCACGCCCTTACGGTTATCACCTTCGTTAGTCAGTTGCACGCCCGGCACTTCTTGCAAAATGTCTTTCAAGTTCTGAATCGGCTTTTTAGCCAAGTCTTCGCGTGTAATGACGCTAATACTGGCTGGTGCATCTTTCAGGTTTTGTTCAGTTGCTGAAGCGGTGACAACCATCACATCGTCCCCTTCCGCGGCCATCACTGGTGCTGCTGCGATGAATAACGGTACGCAAAGCCCCCCGCGCAATAAAGTTGCTAACGGGTTAAGTTTTGCCTTAGCCATTTGGTAAATCTCCATGAGGTTAATTTTAAATAATTATTAGAATGATTGTTATTTAATAGGTGTAGCGCTCTTATGGCGCCGTTCAGCCCACTTTTTTACTTCAATAAAAATGCCTACTTCTATAAAAACGGCTGTTCTAGTGATAGACAAAAGCTATCGCATCGGGCTATCCGCAACAGATAGCCCAATTAACTGATTAACAGGTAGCGCCGTTATTCATGCGCTGGCAGGGAAAGGGTTAGATGGAGGGTTCCGCAACCAATCCGTCGATCACAACCTGAGGCATTCCCTGCGAACAGTGTTCTATGCGTCCACGGACGCCATACACGCGAGCCAAACTTTCTGGCGTAATCACTTCAGCGGGTTTGCCATCCGCAATCAGCTTTCCGTTTTCTAACATCAATACATGATCGCCATGACGCAGCGCGATATTGATATCGTGTACGACCACCACGGTGACAATATTGCGGCGTGCAGTCTCACGGCGTACCAAGTCCATCACGTGGAATTGATAATTCAAATCCAAGGCACTCAGCGGCTCATCAAGCAGCAACAGCGAAGGCTGGCGAATCAATGATTGAGCCAATCCCACCAGTTGCTTTTGACCTCCAGACAGCTGATCCAAATAGCTCAGCGCTAAATGTGAAATCCCAAGCTGCTCCAGCAAACGCATCACTTCCGTTTCATTGCCTTGGCGACTCAGACCACCGGACGCTCGCTGCGCCACGATAATGGACTCCAACACATGAAGATGAACGCCCGCAGGCAGAGACTGCGGCAAATAAACCACCTGCTTGGCTCGTTCACTGAATGGCTGTGCCATCAGATCGTTGCCATCGAGTAAAAGCTGGCCAGAAGCGCGATTTAACCCCGCCAAAGAGCGCAGCAGCGTGGATTTTCCGCAGCCGTTTGGCCCTAACAGCACGGTGATTTTCCCGCGAGGCAGCGTAGATACACATAGATCCTCAATCACCGCACGACGCGGATACCCCGCATTAAAATGTGAAATCTCTAATCCAAGATTCATACATTCCCCCTATGGCGCAAAATGATGCTGAGGAAGAAAGGTACGCCCACCAGCGATGTCACAATGCCGACAGGAATAATTACGCCTGGGATCAGATTTTTTGACGCCACGGATGCCATCGACAGCACCAGCGCACCAATCAATGCGCTGGCCGGTAAATAAAACCGATGATCTTCACCGAAAATCAAACGGGCAATATGCGGAGCCACTAAGCCAATAAAACCAATCGGCCCCACAAACGCCACGGCTAATGCAGACAAGATACTGATACGCAGCAATGTGCCTAAACGCAGACGCTTAACGTCAATACCAAAACTCACGGCACGATCTTCACCTAAACGCAGCGCGGTTAATTTCCACGAGCTCATCATTGAAATCGGCATCAGAATGGCAAAGGCCAACAGTAAAATGCCCAGTTTTTCCCATGAGGCACGCGCAAGGCTTCCCATGGTCCAAAAAACTAAGCCTTGCAACGTATCTTCCGTGGCAATGAACTGCATCATCGAAACCAACGCGTTAAAGGTAAAGACCAGCGCAATACCAAACAACACCACGCCTGATGTCGCCACCCGCGTCCAGCGCGTAATACCGTCTAGCATCAATGCCGCAAACAGCGCGAAAATAAAGGCATTTGCGGAGATAAACCACTGATCGGGGATGCCCGGAAAACCAATACCTAAAACTATCGCCAGTGCGGCACCAAAGGCCGCCGCCGAAGATACGCCCAGCGTGAACGGGCTAGCCAGCGGATTATTCAAGATGGTTTGCATCTCAGCACCAGCTAACCCCAACGCTAAGCCGACAACAATAGCCATCAACGCATAAGGCAGACGAATATCCCAAACAATAACGCGGGTGCCTGCATCCGCGATTTCAGGCTGCCACAGCGTTTGCCAAAGCGTACTTAATGACAACCCGGAAGGCCCCATAGTGAAATCAAGGATTAGCGATCCTAAGATTGCTAACACGATAACGCCCATTATCATCAGACGATGGCGCACAATACGCTGGTAGTGACCTTTGACTTCGCTGGCATCGTAACGTTTTGCAGCGCTCATTGGCTCAGTGGTTGAACTCATGTTGTTACCTGTGACAGGTCAACCCTGCTGGCGGCGGCTGGCAGGGTTGATTCTTATTACTGATTCGACGCTTTAGCATCAACCCAATAGGTGCCGCTTGGGTCGACAGCAAGGAACTGCTGATACATGGAATCCATGGTCTTTTTAGGATCCAACGAAGCAAACTTCTCTGGATAAATCCATTTAGCAAAGGCTTGAACCGCCAAAACGTTATATGGCGAGTTGTAGTAGCTATGCCAGATAGCATGAGAATTGCCATCCTGCACCGCTTTCAATGTGCTGATACCGGTGCGCTGCATCGCCGAGTTCAAGCTGTCTCTTGCCTGTTGCTCGGTGACCTTCGCACCTAATTTAATACCGGGATCTTTAGCGTCGGGGGCTTTTGCGCCGCTAGCGATGTAAACATCGGGATTCGCTGACAACACTTTTTCGAGGTTAATTTGCCCGAGTGCGCCCGGCAGTAAGCCTTTCGCGATGTTGTTACCACCGGCCAAATCAATGAAATCACCCATATTGCCGTTACCCGCTGTACCGCAGCAGTCATCGCTGGTTGCTGCTTTTAGCTCAATGAAAACGCTAGGCTTTTGGTTATCAGGGATCTTGCTGGTGACATCGGTTACCAAGCGCACATTGTCTTGGTAGAAGTTGATGTAATTCTCAGCCTGCTGTTCACGGTGCAGAACTTTGCCCAGCAAACGCATACTCGGTAAGGTATTTTTCAGCGGAGAAGTGCGGAAATCGACAAACACCACCGGCACACCGGCTTTTTCCAACTGTTTCACCAGTTGGCTATCGCGACCAGGGCCATGCCCTGAGAGGCCGAAAATCGCCACGTCAGGATTTAACGTCAATACTTTTTCTGGGCTGACGCTATCTGCGGTGGTGTTGCCAATCAGAGGGATTTTATCGATTTCAGGGAATTTAGCCTGATAGACTGAGTAAGTCTGTGGATCGAGTTTGCGGAAGTCACCTTGCCAACCCACAATGCGATCGAACGGTTTTTTGCCTTCAAGCAGGGAGACTGCATAGAATAAGCGCCCCTCGCCAAGGAGAATTCGGTCAACCTTAGCTGGGACTTCTACGCTACGCCCGGCGATATCCGTTACCGTAGCAGCCCAAGAACTGAAACTTCCCATCAGAGTCGCCGCAGCGAGTAATGGAATACCCCAACGCGATTTTCTTCCTTTCACGGTGTCTTTCACCTTCACCACTCCTGCTCTAATTCCATAAGTGCACAAAATGGTAAAGCAAATGATAATACTTATCAATGTGATTTATTGGTTTTATTACCCTTATTTCTTATATTGTTAAATCCGATAACTTATTCATTTCACTGCCCTTTTAATTAGAAAGATTATTATTTCTTTTTTAGTTATTTTCTGCGAATTCCGTTTAGCGTTTCCCCATACGCAAAAAGGCGACCCAAAGGTCGCCTTTAAAATGATTAACGATCAGTATCAGTCGTCGATCTTAGTCACTGGGAATTCCATCTCGCTATAGGGAACAAAATGCGTTCCTTTCACTAGCTTGTAGCCGAACCAAATAATCAGGAACAACGGTAAACCGATGTAGGTTGCCGTTACGCCATACCAATCGATACGGTCATCGAGGAATGCTTCATAGTTCTGACCGAGCGTAATAATCAGGCACAGGATAAAGGCAAAGATTGGCCCTACTGGGAAGAAGCCTGACTGATAAGGCAGTGCGTTCAGATCCAGCCCTTTTCTGACATAGCCGCGACGGAAACGATAATGGCTGATGGCAATCCCCAGCCAGGCGATAAAGCCCGTCATGCCTGAAGTATTCAGCAACCACAGATACACTTCTTGGTTACCAAACATCGAGGTCAGGAAGCACAGACCCGCAACAACCGTGGTCGCATACAGCGCATTACGTGGAACACCGCCTGCAGAAAGCTTGGCAAAAATACGCGGCGCTTTCCCTTCAGAGGCCAGCGTAAACAGCATACGCGTTGAGGCATACATCCCCGAGTTACCCGCAGACAGTACCGCCGTCAGGATAACGGCGTTCATTACCGCTGCCGCAGACAACAGACCCGCATTCTGGAACACCAACGTGAACGGACTCACCGAGATATCTTTCACGTCGTTACGCAGAAGGTTTGGATCGGTGTAAGGAATAATCAGGCTGATAATCAAGATCGCCAGCACATAGAACAGCAGGATACGCCAAAATACCTGACGAATTGCCATTGGAATGTTCTTGCCCGGATCTTTAGATTCACCCGCAGCAATACCGATAAGCTCTGTTCCTTGGAACGAGAAGCCAACGATCATCGCCACACCGATCATAGAGGCAAAGCCTCCCGCAAACGGCGCATCACCAATCGTCCAGTTATGGAAACCGGCCTGCTCTCCCCCTTTCAAGATACCCGCAATCATCGCAACACCGACAATGATGAAGATGATGACCGTTGTCACTTTAATCAGAGAGAACCAATATTCCGCTTCACCAAAACCTTTAACGGAGATGTAGTTCAGCAAGAACATCAAGCCAAGGAATAGCGCACTCCAAATCCAGCCTGGCGTGTCGGGGAACCAATACCCCATCACAAGCTGCGCTGCCACCAAGTCAACCGCGATAGTTACCGCCCAGTTGTACCAATAGTTCCAACCTAGCGCAAAACCGAAACCTTCTTCTACGTAGCGTGAACCGTAGGTAGAGAATGAGCCTGATACTGGCATAAATGCCGCCAGCTCACCCAAACTGGTCATTAAGAAATACACCATCAAGCCGATGATGATATAAGAAAGCAAAGCGCCGCCTGGCCCTGCTTGTGAAACGGTAGCACCTGATGCAACAAATAGCCCAGTACCGATAGAACCGCCGATAGCAATCATCGACAGATGCCGCGCTTTTAATTCCCGGCGCAGCGCCGGTGCTCGCCCCGTGGAGGAGGTCTTAGTGTTTGTCTGAGCCATTAGAACCCTATATCTGCTCTATAATTAGTGAAGAGGCCGGATTGTAACAAATCCGGCCCCTGCATAAAGTAACAATCTGATCTTATTAGAGAGCTTCATGATTGCCGGTAGATTATTAGCGTCAGCTGTTAATCCACTGTTAAGTGTAGCGTCTATTTGTTCATCTGCTATTGCTAAAAGATGAATCGTCTCTGAGAACCTAGCTACAGTAGCTTAGGAAACGTTCGAGCGCCTTGGACATATGCTTCTGGCGGTGATGAATAAGATAAAGCGCGCGATTAAGCCGCGGTAGCGGCACGGGAACTTCTACCAATACGCCCGTTTGCAACTGCTCTTCAATGACGCGGCGTGACAAACAGCTAATGCCGATGCCATAGCGCACCGCATGCTTAATGGCCTCTGAGTTTCCCAGCTCCATCACTAAATCAAAGTGCGACAGGTGCGACAGCAGAATATGCTCGACCACCTCACGCGTGCCCGATCCTGCCTCACGCAGGATCCACGGTGCCTGAGCTAGCGCATCTAACGTAACCGGCGCTTGCAAAAGCGGATGGTCTGGCGCGGCAAACACCACCAATTCATCTTGTTGCCATGTCTGAGTTAATAAATCAGGCATATGACATGGGCCCTCAATCAGCCCTAAATCCACGCGAAAATCGGCAACCGCGTTAATCACATCTCGGCTATTGCCCACATTCAGCTCAAGCGGTACCGCAGGAAAATCGCGGCGATAGCCTGCAATCATTTTTGGCAGAATATAGTTGCCAATCGTACTGCTCGCCGCTATCCGCAACGCACCCGCTTCACTTTGGAACAGATGCTCAATTTCACCTGCCTGCTCCAGTAACGCCATGGCTTTGGGATAAAGCAAACGACCGTGCTCATTGACAACTAAACGCTTTCCCACTCGGTCAAACAAACGCACCGAGAGCTGGGTTTCCAAATCAGATAACGCAGCGCTCACCGCCGATTGAGAAAGGGAAAGCGCGCTCGATGCTTGGGTCGTCGAGCCACACTTAAGAACTTCGGTAAAAACTTCCAGCTGGCGCAAGGTAATGTGCATAAAAAAGATCCAAGGCAGTCAAAATATATTTATAAAATGTATGCCCTATGCCTATCTGCGCAGCATATATCAGCCTCCAACATAGAGGGCTAGGGATATGTGAAGTATAACGCGAATGCCCCTATTTATAGGAGGCTTAACGATAATTTTAGATTTTAAGCTAGTCGTTGCCATTAGCGACTACCGAGTACTTACGGCAGCGATGAGAGTGGAATGAATGAATTAGCATGGTAATAATCTTATTCTCCGTGATTGCATATAAGTTACGCAACTATGCAAAGCAACCACGGAGCACTCTATATCTATAACGCTAGGCACAACTCCTAGCTAACTTGCTCTTAGCGAACGACAAGCACCGAGGTCTTAGCATGTCGTACAACACGCGCGGCATTAGAACCAATTAAATAAGTCGACATGCTTGGGCGGCGCGAGCCTACGACAATTAAATCCGCGTTGCACGCTTCGGCCTCTTTTAAAATTTCATCATAAATCGAACCCCACGTCACCATGACGGAGACTTGATCTGATGGCAAATCAAGGGAAGCACCCAGTGCCTCTAACTCTTTATGCACTTTAGTTGTGGCGTCATCCTGAATTTTCATTAATTGCTGAGGATGCTCACCCATATAATATGTTGGGATAGAAGGACGTACGTTCATCAAGCGAATTTTGGCATGCGACATTTTAGCCAAATGGGCCGCATGGTTAAGCGCCCCTTCGGTAAGCTTGGGTTCTTCAATATCAACAGGAACCAGAATGACTTTATAGGCGTAATCCATTTCACTTCTCCTTCTGTTCAACATGTGTCGTTCACTTCCCTTGTAATAGCACATTTGAACGGTCAATAGATATTTCAGCCACGAAAGTGTGAGGTGTGGCTTAATTAGCATTGCACGCGATTACCCCAACCACGCTTTGAGCGAAAAACTCCACAATAAATACTTAATTTCTCCATATTTTCCCCACATTCGATATAATAAATTAACTATATAAATCATTATATTACTAATTTATCCATTTAAGATTAAACCTATGTTTTGGCTTAAATTCAAATACTATTCTGCGGTCGAAATAACGATTCCAACAGGCCTTATAAAATGAAAATTATGATTAAAATAGCAGCATTATTATTAATATCTGCATCATTAAGCGGATGTATTGTCAGAGGCCATCATGGCCATTCGTCGCCTCCACCGCACTACGATTGGCACCAAGGCAACGGTTCCCATAACAACGGTGGAAACCATGGTAATCATCATGGCAACGGCGGCCATAACGGCGGTCATCATCGCTAATTTGGCGTAACCGACAAAGACTCTCTCTGTCGGTTATCCATCCTCATTACCACTTATATCGTTAGGTTATAAATATATAATCAATTTCTTTTTTAAGCCTTTTGTCGCTACTCTATTCGCATCAGTAATACAGCAATAGGTACGATAGCCATGCACGCAAACAGTGCTTTCGAACAAAAAAATTCGCCTCATTATTTCCATGCACTTGGAAATTTGCTTCCTGGGCTCGTTCTTGCGGGAGCTATTACCGCCGTTGCCATGTGGGCCGGCAATATCGCCTGGGTTGAAAATCTCGGTTTCGGTGCTCTGACGCTGGCCATCATTTTCGGGATTATTTTAGGTAATACGATCTACCCCAGCATTGAAGCACCCTGCGCCGTCGGGGTTCATATTTCCAAGCAAAAGCTCCTGCGTTTGGGGATTATTCTGTATGGTTTCCGTCTAACGTTTCAGCAAATTGCCGACGTTGGTATGACCGGAATTGTGACCGATGCCATCACGCTAACATCCACATTTTTGCTGGCCATGTGGGTCGGACGTAAAGTTTTTGGTATGGATAGCCAAACCGTGATGCTGATCGGTGCCGGTAGCAGTATTTGCGGCGCAGCGGCCGTCATGGCAACAGAACCCGTGGTGAAAGCCGACGCGAGTAAAGTGGCCGTTGCGGTATCTACCGTAGTGATTTTCGGTACTATCGCGATCTTTTTCTATCCGTGGCTCTACCAGCTCAATGAACATTACCAATGGTTGCAAACTACGCAAGAAGGCTTCGGTATTTACATCGGCTCCACGATCCATGAAGTTGCGCAAGTGGTTGCAGCAGGACGAGCTATCAGCGATGAAGCTGGTAACGCGGCGGTTATCACGAAGATGATCCGCGTGATGATGCTGGCGCCGTTCCTCGTCATTTTATCCAGCTTTATTGCACGCAGTGTGCCAAGCAGCAAGCAAAGTGCAACTAAACAAAAATCAGCCATCACCATTCCATGGTTTGCGGTGCTCTTTATCGTTGTCGCGGGTTTTAACTCATTCGACCTACTGCCTGCGGCGCTCGTGCACCAGCTCATTACTTTGGACACCATTTTGCTGGCCATGGCGATGGCTGCGTTAGGCCTAACTACCCATATCAGCGCCATCCGTCAGGCAGGGATCAAACCTATTCTGCTGGCGAGCATTTTGTTTGTTTGGTTGGTGGTTGGTGGGGCGTTGATTAATCATTTTGTGGGAATGTGGATATAGGCGGCGCTTTTATAAGGCCATGGTGTAAGGTTTCGACCGCCTTTGCTTAGGATGCCTTGATGTAAGGTTTCGACTGCCTTTGCCTATGATACCTTAGCGTAAGGTTTCGACCGCCTATCCACTCCGGTGGTTATATGCAGCATGAGTGAAGGCGTCCGAGTCGGGTGCGCCAGCGCGCGCACCCAACACCCGCGCGCTTTTATCCGAGACGCCATCTCCGCGTCGGGTCGGCATGCGCCATCCCTGGCGCCTCCTCCCCTCGTGAAAACATCATGTTTTCACTGCTCTGAATGCCATGACTTAAACTTAAAACAGATAAGATTTTGTTTTCTGTCTTTTGTCTTTTGTCTTTTGTCTTTTGTCTTTTGGGTTTGACCTTTTCCGGCACGTTACCGGACAGCCGAGTGAATCATGCAGGTTAGGATTCGCCTACAGGGATGTGGGCGAAAGAACGGAGAAGGCATGGACAAATTTGCCGGGAGCAAATTTGAACAACGCTTGCGTTGGCCCCGTAGGGGTGAGGCGCAAGGATGCGCCGAATATCCGCGATTGCCGTTCGTTCCGTTAAGACCGGAATGATGAATGAGGGCACCCGCGTAGCGGGCTGGAAGGGGGTGCCAAGCCGAGGCGTCGGAGGGCGGCGATTGAGCCCTCCGACACGGACGCCTGCACGATGCACAGGTAGAATCCGGAGTTTTAGGCGGACGTAACTTTACACCACACTTAAGCTATAAAGGCAATTGAGCCGCCTTGCTCGAACGTCTGCACGATGCATAAGTAGAATTCAGGATTTTAGACAGACGTAACCTACCCCCCTATTCATTCGCCTCCCCATCAATGCCATAATGCCTCCCAAAATGAGGAGAAAAAAATGAAATTTGTTGGAGCCCATGTCAGTGCCTCCGGCGGCGTTGATCAGGCCGTCATTCGCGCACACGAATTAAATGCAACGGCGTTTGCGCTGTTCACTAAAAATCAGCGCCAGTGGAAAGCCGCCCCGCTTAGCAGCGACGTTATCGATAAATTTAAGTCTGCGTGTGCTCAATATAACTATCAACCCGCGCAAATTCTGCCGCACGACAGCTATCTTATTAATCTTGGGCATCCCGTTGAGGAAGCGCTAGAGAAATCGCGTGACGCTTTTATCGATGAACTAGAGCGTTGCTCTGAACTGGGTCTAACGCTGCTGAACTTCCATCCGGGCAGTCATTTGATGCAGATTGACGAAGACAAATGCCTCGCACGCATTGCTGAATCCATCAACATTGCTTTGGATAAAACGCAGGGCGTGACTGCGGTGATTGAAAACACCGCGGGGCAAGGCAGCAACCTCGGTTTTCGCTTTGAACATTTAGCCGCCATTATCGATGGTGTTGAAGACAAATCGCGCGTCGGTGTTTGTATCGATACCTGTCATGCCTTTGCCGCAGGATACGATTTACGTACCGAGGAAGAATGCAGCAAAACTTTTGCTCACTTTGAGCGTATCGTTGGTTTTAACTACCTGCGCGGTATGCACCTTAACGATGCGAAAAGCGCCTTTGATAGCCGTGTCGACCGCCATCACAGCTTAGGTGAAGGTAACATTGGCAAAACGGCCTTTAGTTGGATCATGCGCGATCCGCGCTTTGACGGAATTCCGCTGATCTTAGAAACCGTCAATCCTGATATCTGGGCCGAAGAAATTGCTTGGTTGAAAGAGCAAGAATCCGCAGTACAGGCCGCATAGCTGTTCTGAACACTGAAATAGCTAAAAAAATGGGTGCCACATGGGCACCCATTTTCATTTCAGCGATAACGGTGAGTTACGCTAATTTCTCTTCCGCAATTTCCACGTCAGGACGTTTCAGCAGTGCGTACAACCCACCGGCCAGAAGCGTACCCGCCACAATCGCAATCAGATATTGAATCACTGGAGTGATTGCGCCAGGGATGAGCAATACGAACAGGCCGCCGTGTGGAGCCATCAGTTTAGCCCCGAAGAACATCGACAACGCACCAGTCAACGCACCGCCCGCGATACAGCAAGGTAGAACGCGCATTGGGTCACGCGCAGCAAACGGAATGGCCCCTTCGGAGATAAAGCACAGCCCCAGAACCAGCGCTGCTTTGCCACCTTCGCGTTCGCTTTGGGCAAACTTATTACGTGCAACCAATGTGGCAAAGCCCATCGCCAACGGAGGCACCATACCTGCGGCCATAATCGCCGCCATCGGTGCGTAGGTCTGGGTACTCAGCAGCGCCACACCAAAGGCGTAAGCGGCTTTGTTCACCGGGCCACCCATATCGGTACACATCATTGCGCCTAAGATAGCACCCAAGATTACCGCGTTAGCCGTGCCCATCGCCTGCAGCCAATGTGTCAGACCTTCCATAATCGCGGCAACAGGTTTACCAACGATGTAAATCATCGCCAAACCGGTGATCAAGCTCGCCACCAATGGAATAATCAGGATCGGCTTCAGCGCTTCCATACTTTGCGGCAAATGCAATTTGGAGCTGATTGCTTTCGCTACATAGCCTGCCAAGAAACCAGCGATAATGCCGCCTAAGAATCCTGCACCGGTGCTGACCGCCAACATCCCGCCAATCAGACCTGGGGTTAAACCCGGACGGTCAGCAATGGAGAAGGCAATGTAACCCGCCAATACCGGCACCATCAGTGCGAAGGCTGAACCACCACCGATCTGCATCAACGCAGCAGCCAGCGTGCCCTGCTGTTTAAATGCCTCAATACCAAACACAAACGACAGCGCGATACACAAACCACCGGCCACCACCATTGGCAGCATATAGGAAACACCGGTCAGCAAATGACGATATGCCCCTGCGCTTTCTTTCTTCTTGCTAGACGTTGATGAGGTCGATTTCATCGCCGTAAAGGTTTCAGACTCCACCAGCGCTTTGTCCAGCTCCTGCGCGGTTTTCTTCAATGCTAAGCCGGTAGACGTGCGGTACATCGGTTTGCCAGAAAACTTGTTCAGGTCAACTTCAATATCCGCAGCCACGATCACGAGATCCGCAGCAGCAACTTCTTCTGGCGTGATTTCGTTACCCGCGCCCACAGAACCGCGCGTTTCAACCTTCACCCACCAACCACGTTTTTTGGCTTCAGCTTCAATGGCCTCAGCGGCCATAAAGGTATGCGCTACGCCGGTTGGACACGCCGTTACGGCTACCACGCGCATTTGGCCTTTGGCCGGAGCAGCCACCGCCGCGTGAGCAAACTGATAGGGCTGAGCTTCTGCTTTTGCCTGAGCCAAGAACGCTTCGGGTTCACGAATCGCTTTTTCTGCGCTGCCGACAAACAGACGTTTACCATTTAACGTAGCGTCTTGAGGCTGTTCATCACCGATAACGACGATAAGCTCCGCGTCCTGAGCCGCCTCTACCAACGCGATATCCTGTTTTGCAACAACGCTTTCTAGCATGCGCTTAGCGAGATAGCTACGAGCCTGTCCCTGAGCGCCTTCGGTTAACAATAAGGTTTTCATGTGGCCATCCTCAATTAATTAAAAGGCTTCAGGTCAACACGCGCCATCATGGCGGCCAACTGGGTACGATCGGAAATGCCGACGTTGCTTTGGCTTACGGCCAGTGCAGCCACCGCCGTTGCCAAGCGCAGCGTATGATCGCTGGATTCGCGCATCATCAGACCATAGATCAACCCGCCAACCATGGAGTCACCGGCACCGACCGTGCTAACAACCTCACAGGCCGGTGGCTTAGCCAACCATGCACCCGACGCGTTAACCCACAGCGCGCCTTCAGCACCGAGAGAAATCACCACGTGGGCAATGCCCTGATCGCGCAGCGCATGGGCCGCACCCACCACATCATCCAGCGTTGGCAATTCACGGCCAGCCCAGATTTCTAATTCACGACGGTTTGGTTTCACTAACCAAGGCGCAGCTTTTAATCCTGCAACCAGCGCTTCACGGCTGCTATCAAAAATGATGCACGGGCATTGGCTACGCAGGCGACGCATCCAATCGGTGAAGTCATCAGGATCCACGCCAGCCGGAAGGCTGCCGCTCACACATACCATATCGAACTGTCCCAGCCAGCTTAGAGAATCGTTAACAAAACGCTCCCAGTCCTGCTTGGTCACTTCAAAGCCAGAGAAGTTAAAGTCAGAAACTTCGCCGTCTTTTTCGGTCAGCTTCACGTTGATGCGTGTACGGCCCGCAACGACCTGAAAACGGTTGGCGATACCCAGCTCACTGAACAACTGCTGAAATCCGTCTTGGTTCTCTTTGCCAAGGAACCCACCCACGGTCACGTCAATACCGAGATCTTTCAGCACTTTGGCAACGTTAATGCCTTTACCCGCGGCATGCAGGCCGGCGGTCTGAACGCGGTTGACTTCGCCACGCTCAATTTCCGCGCAATAGCCAACCAAGTCATAGGCCGGATTCAGTGTAATTGTTGCTACTCTTCTGCTCATTCTTATGCCCCTTCGCCTAGACCATCATTGATAGCCTGACCGATTGCTTCTAATGCTTGCGCCGCGTCGCTACCGTTGGCAGTGAAACGCAGTCGATGACCTTTTTTAACGCCCAGCGCGACAACTTTCATCAGGCTGCGCCCATTTGCAGGAACCCCAGAACCGTCAAGATTGGTGACGGTGATCTGGCTTTCAAATTTCTTAATGGTGTTCACCAGCAGCGTGCCGGGACGAGCGTGTAAACCATGCTCGTTACGCAGCACGAATTCAGCGCTGACGACAGAATCTTCTTCCGCAACATCACTGGTCAGCAAAGCCACCAGCGATGCGGCATCAGCTGCTTTCAGCAAACGATCGGCTTGGTTGTTTTGCAGCAACGCACTCAGATAACCCAGCATGCCTTCAGGCTGTGCATCGGCCATCGCCACGGTCAGCAACAATCCAACCTGCTCGCCATCCACTTCAAACGGAGTTTGTGGGCGCGCAGCCGCTGCGGCGCTTGCCTGATTGCCGAGCGCGCTATCGCTGAGCCAAATACCCTGCCCCAGATTTAACGGCGCACGAGTAATCACATCGCTGACAAACTCTGCGTTAACGGCGCCCGCCTGCTGTAAACGACCGGCGTTAATGGCTTGCAACGTCATCAGGCTGTCAGCGGCAATATCTAAGGCCACCATGGTTGCATCAAAACGGAAAGCCGCGACGCTTCTTTCGCCCATCAGCAAGCTGCGCAACTCTTCTGCTGAAGTGGTTTGCGCCATCTGCTGCGCCACGCTGTCATCGCTTAACACATGCGTCAGCTGACGCAGCAAGGCCAGATGCTCATCAGAGCGAGCCGCGATACCAATCACAACGTAGGCTCTTTGCCCTTCGCTCCACTCAACGCCTTGCGGGAACTGGAAAACTTTCACGCCCGTTTTCAGCACCATTTCGCGGGTATCGGTGGTTCCGTGCGGAATCGCAATCCCACTCCCCAAATAGGTCGAGGTTTGTTTTTCACGATTGAGCATGCCCTGTACGTAGCCTTCGCTTACATACCCAGCCTGAGTCAGTGCTGCTGCAATTTGTTGAATTGCTTCTTCTTTATTACTTGCCGTAGCGGCAAGATGAATATCTTGTGGGGACAGGTGAAACATAAACGCTCCTCTCACACTGGGCAAAATTCAAGATTGAATCGTTTCAGCTCTTTTTGGAAAAAAGTGCGCTGTATTTTCAATAACAGATCGAATACAACGCTGAATCGTTTCGATGAGTTTGGCCTTTGCCCTTTTTATAAGCAAGATATTCGAAGAAGGAGTTTTCTATTTTTTGAAGAACAGCACACTTTTGCTGAAGTGCTGTTATTAAATCGATGAAGCTGAGATAATTTGCTGAAGTTTGCTGATGGAGAGTATCAATGACAGTTAAAGTCGGCGTTGGCGTGATTATCGCTAACCCACAAGGGCAAATATTACTTGGAAAACGCTGCGGTAGCCACGCTCCCTTCTGGTCTATTCCGGGTGGACACCTAGAAGAAGGTGAAACTTTCGAGCAGGCCGCCATTCGCGAAGTAGAAGAAGAGACAGGGCTGATTGTGGCTGAACCTCGTCTGATCGGCGTGACCAATAATTTAGGCACCTGGATTAACGAAGGCGTGCATAATGTCTCCATGATTATGGTTGCCACCTATATGCGCGGCGAACCGCAACTGCGCGAACCTGAAAAGTGCGAGCAGTGGCGTTGGTGTAACCCTCAGCGTATGCCTGAGCCATGCTTTGAAGCATGCCGTAACGGTGTTCAGCTTTGGCTGAACGGCGAGTTTTATCATCCACCCATCACCAAATAATTTTCATCACTGCACGTTTAACGCAAAAACACAAAAAGTGGTTACGGCATTTTCAACGCAGAATTTGCCGTATAGCTTTCCAGCCCCAAACGCCTCCCACCCGATAAATGCACTTTTTCAGTGCAAAAATCTCTTCCCCTTCGGCAAAAGTTAGATTTAGTTATCACAACTGAAACAAAATTGTTAAATTTAGATTGTGAAATCGACACTTTTCCCTTAAATCTACTGCGGTGCACCACGAGCGCCACTGGCGCACCATAATGGGGCACCAAAAAAATGCAGATATCAGATTAACCTTATACCAATCGGTTAATTTGCACCCACAACATCCAATAACCATTTGATATACATAGAATATAAATAGTTGGCATGATTTTTTCATTACCAATCAAGTAAACACAAATGGGCCATCCCGAAATTTAAGGAATTTTTGCTTATGAAATCTGTAATTAAAGCATCTGTAGCCGCTCTCGCTTTAGCTTTTGCTATGAGCTCTCATGCCGCTGAGAAACAGCTTATCGTGGCTACTGATACCGCATTTGTTCCTTTCGAATTCAAACAGGGTGATAAGTACGTTGGTTTCGACATCGATTTATGGGATGCGATTGCTAAACAGCTGAATCTTTCTTATACACTCAAGCCAATGGATTTCAGCGGGATTATCCCAGGCCTGCAAACCCGTAACGTTGATTTGGCGTTAGCAGGGATCAGCATCACCGACGAACGTAAAAAAGCGATCGACTTCTCCGATGGCTATTACAACAGCGGCCTGCTGGTTATGGTGAAAAAAGATAACAACGACGTAAAAAGCGTGAAAGATCTGAACGGAAAAGTCGTCGCGGTTAAAAGCGGAACTGCCGGTGTTGATTACGCGAAAGCCAACATCAAAACCAAAGACCTGCGCCAGTTCCCAAATATCGACAACGCCTATCTTGAGCTAGGCACCGGTAACGCAGACGCCGTGCTGCACGACACTCCAAACATTCTGTACTTCATCAAAACTGCGGGTCATGGCCAATTCAAAGCCGTCGGTGATTCTTTAGAAGCCCAGCAATACGGCATCGCGTTCCCTAAAGGCAGCGATTTACGTGAAAAGGTCAACGGCGCACTAAAAACGCTGCGTGACAACGGTACTTACAATGAAATCTACAAAAAATGGTTTGGCGTAGAACCTAAATAAGCACGTTATTACACAAATATAGCCTGACTATCTGGAGGCGCTGGCTAAGTAGCGCCTCCAGACTTTGACCCATTTATACCCGTCATACTTCAAGCTGCTTATGCGTTGGCTGCTCCCGCTCACCCCAGTCACTTACTTGAGTAAGCTCCTGAGGATTCACGGGTTTGCCGCCTTCAAGCAACTTGAATTATTTTGGGTAATAGAAACATATTGCTGTTATTAGTAGGTTGTTTTTAGTTTCCAGGAGAATACAACATGCAGTTTGAGTGGAGCGCCATTTGGGACGCTATTCCTATCCTGCTCGAAGGGGCCAAGCTGACGCTGTGGATTTCAGTGGTCGGTTTGCTTGGTGGCTTAGTTATCGGCCTCGTGGCAGGTTTCGCCCGTGCCTATGGCGGCTGGTTAAGCAACCACATCGCGCTGGTTTTCATTGAGCTGATTCGCGGCACCCCTATCGTGGTGCAGGTGATGTTCATCTACTTCGCACTGCCGATGATGCTACAGGCTTTCATGCCGGTACGTATTGATCCGCTCACCGCCGCGGTTGTCACCATCATGATCAACTCTGGCGCGTACATTGCAGAAATCACGCGCGGTGCAGTGCTCTCTATTCACAATGGTTTTCGTGAAGCGGGTTTGGCCCTTGGCCTCTCTAAACGCGATACCCTGCGCTATGTCATCATGCCGCTGGCATTACGCCGCATGCTGCCACCGCTGGGCAACCAATGGATCGTCAGCATCAAGGATACGTCTCTGTTTATCGTCATCGGCGTTGCCGAACTGACCCGTCAGGGACAAGAAATTATTGCCGGTAACTTCCGTGCAATGGAGATTTGGAGCGCAGTCGCGGTGATTTATCTGATCATCACATTGGCACTGAGCTATGTATTACGTCGTCTGGAAAGAAGATTGAAAATAATATGATTGAATTTAAACATGTTGATAAAAGCTTCGGTCAGACTGCGGTATTGCATGACATTAACCTGAATATTAATCAGGGCGAAGTGGTGGTTATCATCGGGCCGTCGGGTTCAGGCAAATCAACGTTGCTGCGCTGCATCAACAAGCTGGAAGAGATCAGCGCGGGTCAGCTGATTATCGACGGCATGGACGTGAGCGACCCTAAAGTCGACGAGCGCTTGATTCGCCAAGAAGCTGGGATGGTTTTCCAACAGTTTTATCTGTTCCCACACCTCACCGCGCTGGAAAACGTGATGTTTGGGCCGATCCGTGTTCGCCACATGAAGAAAGAAGATGCGGAAAAACGCGCACGCGAGCTGCTGGCGAAAGTTGGCCTGTCTGAACGTGCCGATCACTATCCGTCTGAACTTTCCGGCGGTCAGCAACAGCGTGTGGCTATTGCCCGTGCGTTGGCAGTTAAGCCAAAAATGATGCTGTTTGATGAACCCACTTCTGCGCTCGATCCAGAACTGCGTCATGAAGTGCTGACGGTGATGAAAGATCTGGCTGAAGAAGGCATGACGATGGTTATCGTTACTCATGAAATCGGCTTTGCGCAGAAAGTGGCATCGCGATTGATTTTCGTCGATAAGGGCCGCATCACCGAAGACGGTGAACCTGACGCGTTGATCACCAACCCGCCAAGCGATCGCCTGCGTGAATTCCTGCAACACGTTTCCTGATATTTCCTCTAAAATAAAAGGGCTCGGTATAGACTGAGCCCTAGCTTCCCTGATTTGACGTAAGCAATAAATCAGCTATCTGTGAACGGCCGTCATTACCTTAACCATGCTTTCCCGCATTTTCTGGCACCATTAACATAATTGAAAGAATTGCCAATACACAAAATGCCACGTTAACCAGCAGCCCCGCAGACGCCGCCACTGCGCCTCCCAATGGCAATAGGGCCGTATAGACTGAAGCAGAGATCGCCATCCCAAAGGCACCACCTAGTGAACTCGCCATTTTATAAATACCTGACGCAACGCCAATTTTGTCGGCTGAAGCGCTGGATATTGCCGTATCGGTTGACGGAGTTGCATAAAATCCCAACCCTAAGCCAAATAGGATATAGCCGACAAAAACAACCACGACATAAGTTGTGTTGGGTAAAAACGTCAATGCCATAATCGCGACCCCAATACCAGTCGTCAGCGTTCCCCACACCATCGGTTTTTTAGCGCCAACCTTTTGTAGGATCTTCTCACCAACCCTAATCATTCCCAGTACGGCAATCAGGTAACCAATTGTCAATGCGCCAGATTGAAAAGCCGTGAAACCACGCTCTTGCTGTACATAGATACTAGCTACCAGCAACGTTCCAGCCACTGCATTAAGCATAAAATTAGAAAAACTCGCACCAGTGTAAGGACGGTTATCAAACAGAGCAAAGTCAATGAAACTACGCTCTTTCTTTAACTGCTCCACACGAAAGAAAATAAACAGCGATACCACGAAGATCACCAACAAACAGCCAACCTCAGCGCTGGTCCAACCAAATTTAGCACCTTTGGTAATAACCAGATTCAATGATATCAACGCTATCACAAAGCTTATCAAGCCCGAGTAATCAAATGGCTGTTTTTGCGACTCTTCAATTTTACTCTCCGGCGTTCCTCGGATCAGCAACATCCCTACAACAGAGAAGATGATTGAAAAAATAAAGATCCATTTCCAACCAAGGTAGGTTGCAATAGCGCCGCCCGCTAAGGAGCAAAGGCCAGATCCGCCCCACGAACCTATTGACCAAAAACTCAATGCCCGTTGCCGCTCACTGCCAGCATAGTAAGTTTTAATCAGCGCCAGAGTGGCTGGCATAATACAGGCGGCTGAGAGTCCTTGAATAATACGGCCAAAGGTAAACAACAGCGTTCCTTGCGCCAGAATCAAGCATAAACAGCCAAGGATACTGAGTATAAAACCGATATAAGTCATTTTTACTCGGCCAAAAGTATCCGCTAGCCCACCAATTACGACAATAAAACAACCTGAAAATAAAGCAGATAAACTCACTGCTAAATTTAGAGACTCAAGAGGAATATCAATATCTGCCCGAACTGCGGGGATGATATTGACCATAGACTGTGCAAATAACCAAAAGGTCAGAACGCCAAAAACCATACCCAACGTTAGGCGATCGTTGCCTTTAAAAGAACTCTGTCCGACGTCTACATCGCTGACCAGTGACATAATGAACCTCCTCTGTTTATTACCACCATGCGAGGTACAGCATGCATATTTCTGCGCCCCACACGTTGGATTTATAGGGTCATTTCCATATATGGAACTGAGCGGTACCTAGTTAAATCATTGCAAATAGGCCTGTGCTAACTCACACCAATATGCCGCACCGGGAAGTAATAACTCATCGTCAAAATCATAGGCGGGGCTATGCACTCGCGGAACATCAGCCCCCTCTCCTGCGCCAATCATTAAGTAGGAGCCATTAGGGTTTGCCTCCAACATAAAAGCAAAGTCTTCACTACCGGTCAGCGCTTTAGCATCGGTGCATACCCGAGCCTCGCCAAACAGATTCTGCGCAACTGAAATAGCAAACTGTGTGGCCTCAGCGCCATTAACCAATACGGGGCTACCATTGATATGCTCCAGCGTGGCTGTGGCTCCGAAACTTACAGCCTGCGCCGTTGCAATTTCTTGAATACGCTTTAGCACGAGTTGGCGCACGTCAGCATTTAGCGTGCGAATAGTTAATTTAAGCAGTGCATTGGCATTGATGATATTGGGAGCTTCCCCCGACTGTATGCTGCCGACGGTTACTACTGCTGGCTCAAAAGGCGTTACGTTACGAGAAACAATCGTTTGCAGCGCTACCGCAATTTGACAGGCAACAAGCCCCGCATCAACGGTCAATTCGGGAATACCGCCGTGCCCACCCACACCTTTCACATGGATATGCACCGTATCTGAAGAGGCCATCATCGCGCCGGTTTTGAAGTAAAAATGACCTTTTCTCAAACCAGGCATATTGTGCAAGGCAAAAATAGCGTCGCAGGGATAGCGCTTGAATAGGCCGTCCTCTAACATTAAGCGGCCGCCATACAGCAACTCTTCACCTGGCTGAAAAATCAGATGTAACGTCCCGTCAAAATTGCGGGTTTGGGCAAGATATTCAGCTGCATAGAGCAACGTTGTGGTATGTCCATCATGACCGCAACCATGAAATTTACCGGTAAGCACGCTGCACCACGGTTTTCCACTATTCTCCTGCATTGGAAGTGCATCCATATCCGCTCGTAAACCTAACCTTTTACTTCCTCCTCCAACTTTTAGTGTCCCTACAACGCCAGTTTTACCCATGCCACGATCTACGTCATAACCCCATGCCTGCAGTTTGGCTGCTACGATATCACTGGTATTATGCTCTTCTAGGCCGATTTCCGGGTGACGGTGCAAGCTGCGCCGCAGCTCAATGTAGCGATCCTGATAACGTTCTAACACATCAATTATTTTTTTCATTGCCATTCCCTTTCTATCCGATATTGCTGTTTATTATTCGAGCATCAGCGTCTACATCCAAGGTCGGCGCTTGGGCAGAACATCCGTTTTTTTGCTCATTTATGTGAAGCTAAAAATAAAAACGCAAAAAAAAGCATGACAATATATGACCAACGTAGGGAACGCCGAGAGAATCAACATGGATGGAAAAATCAAGTCACTGTTAGATGACTATTTATTAGAGATCGGAAATGTTATTTATCACCCCACCGCAGCAATTAGCGGTATTAGCCTACTTTTCGTATTACAGGGAGAGATTGATATCGTTATTGATGAAAAACTTCAGCGGCTAGGTGCTAATCAAATTGCAATCGTTAACCATAATAGTCATTTCAGTATTAGCGGGGAAAGCGATAACATTTTGATCAAATTAGTCATCAATAGCCGATATTTTTTGCGTTACTTTCCAAACTATTATCAGTTTCGCTACCTCATACCTTTTCAATCACCAGATTATTATTATAAATACTTATGCAGTCTGCGAGCTCTGATTGCCAAACTCACTATAACACAGTTGCGAGGCAGCCAAGAAAGTTCCCAACTAGAAGCTAATAGCTACTTATCAGAAATACTATTATTACTGGTGGTTTATTTTAAAGAGAAAGAGAAAAAAAATACCGATAGTCTCAATCACTCCCCTTATAGCAGAAGAATAGATAATATTATTGAGTTTATTAGCAAAAATAGCCACCGGCCTCTTTCTCTGCGCCAAATCGCCGAGCAAGAACATGTCTCTTTTGCTTATTTATCGCGCTTATTTAAAAAAGAGGTCAGTATTAATTTCACTGAATACCTTAGCCAATTACGTCTTAAAAATGCAATGCATACATTATCAACGACGTCTAAACCTATCTACCAAATCGCCGAAGAATGTGGTTTTACTCGCACACGCCACCTCAGCGATCTCTTTCATCGCCGATACGGAAAATCAGCACATCAGCTTCGGCAAGAAAATCGTAGCTCAACGTACTTAGATTCTCAACACACTGCAGTCTCTGCCTGTGTAGCTGGAAGCCAATACCTAGAGCGACCATTGAAACATCACCAATTACTACAGTTGCTCACTCAGACGGTCAATGAAAACAGCGATCGGCGCCTATATCATCGGATACCGATTAGAGAACAAAAACTGCATTTATCTGGAACAAAGAAAACAATAAAAGAGACCCCAAACATTACTTTAATGGTTGGTGAAATATCCCAGATACTTAAATATTCTATTCAGCAACAAATCAGTCTGACTCACAAAGAAATTGGCGTTGCATACGTTGAGGTTTACCACCTCATATCCGGTGATAGTATTCTTCCTGAGTTTATTTCAGATGAATACAAGCCTTCATTTTCACCCTATGATAATACCGATGAAGCCATAGCTTTTCTGCACCGCCATAAAATTGGTCTCATACTCAGACTCTACATGCATAAAATATCCTGTGAGCCCGAGCAATATCTCACTAAGCTAAGTCGATTTATTCAGCACAACATTAATATGTTTGGCATGCGTTATCTTCAATCATGGCGTTTTATCTGTTATCCCACTGACGAAAATCAGAGGCAGAATGGCAATATTTCGCTAATTTTTCAATCGGTTTATGAGGTCATCAAAAAATGGTTACCCAAGGCGGAAATTGGTATTTTCCATTCATTTCATGCCGATAAAAATGAGCTTAGCAATGACCCATTTTTCCATAGCCGCATGGCAAAATTAGTCGATTTTATTGGCTATGCGGCTAATCCAAATGAGCAAATTAATTTAGCTAAATTACAAGAAGAGATAAAGCATAATCACGATGAATTCATTCAGCGACGCACCCTACTTATTTTAGCTCAGCTCCATCGACATAATATTAACGCATCGCTTTATCTCGCCTCGTGGAATACCCTAACTGGCGATACGCGTCATACAAATGGCCGCTTCTTTCGTGGTGCATTGCTCATCCGTGCTCTGCTAAAGCTGCCACCGCAGGTTAGTACGGTTGGATTTTGGATTAATTCTGAAATTCAGCATGAAGCGCTGAGCGCAACCTACATAGATATTCGCAGTTTGGCACTGTTTTACATCAGCAATACTCGCAGGCCTATTTATCATGTGCTGCGCTTAAATACGCGTCTACGTGGAAACATCATGTCTCAGAGCGAACACTACTTGTTAACCCAGATTGAAAACGGGTATCAACTCCTGCTTACCAACCCAGTCATTTTTCACCCCTATCTATCGATGCAAGAACAAATCATTCAAGATTTAAAAATACGCCTAACCTTTGATTTTTCAGGCCTTAAAAATGGAAGCTACCAAGTCAAAAAGTGGATATTTGATCAGCAACACGGCGCGCTATACCGCGAATTTGAACGCCAACAAACCAGTTATGGCCGAGATGATGAAATCATGCAGGCCATTGAACGTCAGGCAATGCCTTATCTTTGCGTTAACGATATTGATATTATCAATTCATGGAGTATTTCCGATGAATTAGACATTAACGCTATCCACTTTTACGAGCTAAAAGAAATACTGCAATAGGCCACAATGGGCGCATATCCAGCGCCCTTTTTTTGCTCAAATCTGATTATCACCTCAATTACGCACGAATCGCTCACGAATATTCAGCAAAATCTGCTCGTTATTCCTATACTTAAACGCATACCGCTCAATCATCCCCGCTATCGGCAACGGTAAGCGAGGGTTTGATGCCTATATCGTTCACTCAAAACCCCATCGCCAAGTCCTGTTTTCCGCTTGTTTAATGGAGCTTTTTTATGCCACAGGGAGCCCGTCTTATCCCCTTTTTTACTCGGTACTTCGTTTTACTCACCGTTCTCTTTTTTTCATGCTCAGCCAGCGTGAATGCCGTTGAACCCCAAAAGGAAACGGATTCAAAAGCAGCCTATTCCGCATTAGCTGACATTCTGTCTGATGCCTCCAGCCGCGATGCGCTCATTGCTGAACTGCGTGACAGCGCCAAAACTGGTAAACCCCTAGCAGAAAAAAGCGCCAGCACAGTCCCTGCTGAACCCCGCGATGAAACCTTTGCTGACCAGTTAGATTCCAGCATTCAAGGATATCTCACCGTCGCGCAAAGCAAATTAGACAGGTTGATCATGGCGCTGAAATCGCCGCCGCATAAAGCGTTTAATCCTCAAACGTTTTGGCCTGCCCTCACTCATTTCCTGTTCACCGTTGCCGTGACCTTTGCGCTATTTTTAGCGATTCGTTTTTTTGCTACGCCGTTTTATAAGCGAATTGGCAGTTGGGGGCACAAAGCACGTGAGAAACGAGCAGACTGGGCGCGACGCCCAACCGCCATTATCAGCGCATTTGTCATTGATTTACTGATCCTGCTGTTTTGTGTCACCGCCGGAAATATTATCGCGACCACCTTCGGCACTAACAGTCCGGTAACCATGCGCCAGCAAGCCCTTTTCCTGAACGCCTTTGCCCTGATTGAATTTTTCAAAGCCATATTGCGCCTGATATTCGCGCCCAAATTTGACTATCTGCGCCCGTTCCCTTTTAGCGACGCAACCGCAAAATATTGGAATACGCGGCTGGCATGGCTGAGCGGCCTTATCGGTTATGGGCTGATGGTGGTGGTGCCTATTATTCAGGTGCAGCTCGGGGCTTCATCTGCCGTGCTGGTGAACTTCTGCATTATGTTGGCCCTGACCGTTTATGCTATCGGCCTGATACTGGTCAACCGCCTGCGGATACAGAAAGAAATCGCCGCGCTTGGGAATCGCTCACTGGCATTTTTCGGCGTTTTTTTGCATGCGCTTTCACACATTTGGCATATTCTGGCCATCGTCTATTTTCTGGTCCTGTTTTTACTGTCGCAGTTCGACCCCGGCAGCAGCCTCGCTTTCATGATGAATGCCACGATTAAAAGCCTGATCGTCGTAGGCTCCGGCGCGCTTATTTCAGGCCTGCTCACCCGCTGGATTTCACGCCGCATCGTGCTGCCAGCCGACATCAAGCTCAAATATCCGATGCTTGAACGCCGCGTAAACTCCTATATTCCAAGCGCACTGCAAATTATGCGGTTTATCGTGGTGGTGGCGATCCTGCTGTTCCTGCTCGATGCATGGCACATATTCGGCCTTCGGGCATGGCTAGACTCGGCCACCGGTGAAAAAATTATCGGCGGATTGGTTCATATTCTGCTGATCATGTTTATTGCCGTTCTGGGTTGGACACTGCTCGCCAGCGTGATTGAGCATCGGCTCAGCCTTGAAATGGACAATCCCAAGCACCCTGGTGCTCGTGAACGTACGCTGCTGACGCTATTTCGCAACGTGTTATCCATTGTGATTACCACGATCACCGTGATGATTATCCTGTCACAGATTGGCATCAACATTGCGCCACTGCTGGCGGGCGCGGGAGCATTAACGCTCGCCGTCAGTTTTGGTGCTCAAACGTTGGTTAAAGACGTCATAAACGGCATATTCATCCAGTTTGAAAATGGCATGAATACCGGTGAATACGTCACCGTATTTGGCATTACCGGCACCGTCGAGCGCATGACTATTCGTTCTATCGGCCTGCGGGACGATTATGGCGTTTATCATCTGGTGCCCTACTCGTCGATCACCACCGTAGCCAACTATGCACGTGAATTCGGTGTGTATCGCGCCAACTACGTGATTAGTCGCGATGAAGATATCGAGAAAGCCAACGAAGTATTGAAACAGGCGGTCGCTGAATTACGCGATAATCCGCGCTTAAAAAGCTTACTTATTGGTGAACCCGCGTTTAACGGCGTGGTGAAATTGGATGATGTGTCATTTACGCTGCGCACGACAATTCGCACCGTTGCACTGCAACAGTGGACGATTCAATATGCGTTAGACAAACTGGTGAAAGAGCATTTCCAGCGGGCTGGAATTAAAACGCCGCATCAAAATGTTCAAATCAGCTATGCGGCACCGGAACAACAGGCGTTGTTGCCACCGCAGAACGGCCCAGATAGCATTGAGAAATAACCGATAAGAATGCCTCTCCATGTGGAGAGGCATTAAAGATTCCGTGGAGATTAGCGGATTTTACGCTTGTTCTCTGGCAAGAACGTCCATGCAATAAAGCGGCTAACTTTCTGCCCTTGAGACATTTCAATAGTGCGAACGTCCAGTGCTTCCACCTCTTCCAAGGCTTCATAAATCGCGGGCAAGTTCTCCTGACGAGAAACCAAACTGGTGAACCAACCTACCTGCTTGGCAAAAGATTCGCTCTCTTCGATCATTTTGGTGATGAACGCAACTTCACCGCCTTCACACCACAGCTCACCGGCTTTTCCACCGAAGTTCAGCACCGGTGCGCTGGCGTCACGACCCAAGTTAGTCAGTTTACGTCGGGTGCCGCTCAGCGCATCTTCCGCAGAACGGTGGAACGGCGGATTACACATCGTGGCGGCATAATGTTCACCGCTCTTGATCGCCCCTTTCAGAATTTTGTTCGGGTCTTGCTGCTGGCGCAGACGAATATTTTTCGCTGCTTGCGGATTTGCCTTGATAACGGCACCCGCTGATTTTAGCGCCACCGCATCGACTTCAGTACCGGTAAAACGCCAGCCATACGCGTGCTGGCCAATCAGTGGATAAATACAGTTTGCGCCAACGCCGATATCAAGAATGCACACATTCTGCCCACGTGGAACCTGATAGCCGTGATCTGCCGCCAGCACATCAGCCAAATAATGCAGATAATCTGCACGGCCAGGGATCGGTGGACACAGATAGCCTTCTGGAATATCCCAGTGTTCAACCTGATAAAAATGCTTCAGCAATGCGCTGTTTAATGCTTTCACCGCCAATGGCTCGGCAAAATCAATGCTGTCATCGCCCCATTGGTTGCGGAAAACAAACGCTTTTAGCTCTGGCGAAGTTTCGCATAAAGTAGGGAAATCATAACGTTCACGATGAAGGTTACGAGGATGCAAATTGGTTTTCTGTGCAGGGAAGTTCTTCTTCTTTGGATTTTTCATTCGGCGATTTCGATCAACGTTAAGATATCATGAGTGTATTCCCCCCTATGCGCTTTGCCGCCTAAAAGCCGCCAGCAGCGTCGGTCAGAGGAATAAAATAGGGAAATTAGCCGGAGTATACCTTAAATGGCTGGCGTTGCGTTAAGGGGCAGAGCCAACACAGCCACACCGATAGCACCAAGCTGCACCTATTTATACTGTAAGCTGTTGCTAATTCTGTTCAATGCGTAAGGATGTTATATGTCTTCACCCTTTGAGTATTACAGCTATCAGCCTCGCCAAGGGCATGGATTAAGCCACGATCCGCTTAATGCCATTATTGGCCCCCGCCCAATTGGCTGGATCAGTTCAATCAGCGCCGACGGCAAACACAATCTGGCTCCCTACAGCTTTTTCAACTGTTTCAGCTACCATCCACCGGTGATTGGCTTCGCTAGCAGCGGCTGGAAAGACAGCGTGGCGAACATCAATGAAACCGGCGAATTTGTTTGGAATCTTGCGACGATAGAAACGGCAGAAGCTATGAACCAAAGCTCCGCGGCGCTCCCTCGCGGGGAAGACGAATTTGTATTTTCCGGCGTGAATATACAGACCAGCCAGTGGGTCAAGGCCGCGCGCGTTGCGGAAAGTCCGGTCAATTTTGAGTGCAAGCTAACGCAGTGTATTCAGTTGCAAGACCAATATGGTCAGCCATTTGATTCGTGGCTGATATTAGGTGAAGTTATCGGCATTCATATCGCGAAAAATCTACTCAACAATCAAGGCGTATATCAAACCGCAGCGGCGAATCCTATTTTGCGAGCCGGAGGCCCTTCGGCCTATTACACGATTAGCGATGAAAATCGCTTTGATATGCTCCGGCCGATAATAAAATAAAACGTTTCAAGCGGTTAAAAAAAACACAACTAGATATATGAAGCCTTTTATATTAAATATATTGGGCTTCATATAGTTAGCCCAATAGCAGACATCTTCTCGTCATCATAATTCACATTAAATAAACATTTTTAATTAATCCCTTAGCAATAGAATTATTCATATCAAAAAGAAATATCCCTGTATTTATTAATGGAAATATCATATTTTCTTCCTAGAAAAATCCTAATCAATAACGACAGGTGTTCCTTAATTTACTCAGGACCCAATTTTATCTAGGAACAGCGGCATGGTGTTACCCTCAGCCTTGTACAGAAAACCCGTTTCAACATCATTACGCATCTTGATATCAACGTTAATTGCGGCGCTTGTGGCCATTGTTTTCGTTATTCTGGCTGGACATGCTATACAGCACCAACGCCAAAACCAGCAATATGAATTGGCAAAAACAGGGCTGATGTACGCCACACATTTGGCCGATGACTTAGACCAAAAAATGGTCTCGCTTCTTCCTCTGACCGCGCTCGACTGTGAAAGCGTGGTCAATACCTTGGCCAGCAAAGCCGTATTCAGCGGCGGCGTTCGGGCCTATATTCTGGTGCGTGACGGCATTGCCGTTTGCTCCAGCGTCACCCACAGCATGTCGTCACCGGCATCAAAAATTTATCCCAAGCTTGACCTAAATCGTGATTCCGACATGGTGCTACAGCAGGGAACCCCGCTGGTTCCCGATCGACCCGTGATTGCATTTTGGCACTCTATCGGTGATGGAACCCGCACCGGCGTATTGCTAACACTGGATATCAATCCGGCGCCCTACATGCTGTTTTTTAGCCGTGAACGCACCATCTCAGGCCTAGCGCTAACCATAAAAGATCGTGCTATCAGCACTTTTGAGCCAAAAATCGTTGCCGAGAGCGCGCTGCCCGCTCACCCCGATATCATTATGCAGGATGAAAAGAACCGCTTTACCTTCCGCCTTTATGGTAGCCCGTTATCAGCCGGCGATTTAGGCCTGCTTGGTCTAGTGACTTTGCTGGTTGCTATGGTGGCTTGGCTCATCACCTTCTATGTACTATCGCAGCAAAGACGGCTCGATCGCGATATTTTACAAGGGATTAAGCGCGGTCAGTTTTTCCTTGTTTACCAGCCAGTCATTCATTCAGAGACTCAGCTGCCCGGGGGATTTGAAGCGCTGATTCGTTGGAAACACCCTAAACTCGGGTTGGTTCCACCAGACGAATTTATTCCCTACTGCGAATCCGAAGGGCTTATCGATCGTTTGACCCAGCACATTATGGAGCTGGCGGCTCAAGACGCGCATCGACTGATCGATTTCGTGCCCAAAGGCACCAAGTTAGGACTGAATATTTCTCCTCTACACATGACGTTAGACAGTTTTAAAGCTGACGTGCGCCATTTCCTCGATTTGATGCCCACCGAGCATTTCATTCCGTTGTTCGAAATTACCGAACGCAGCATGGTGCAAGACGGCGGCGCTGAGAAAATTTTCGATTGGCTGCACGCGTGTGGCATTGAACTGGCCATCGACGATTTCGGCACCGGCCACAGCGCACTGATTTATCTCCAGCGCTACAAAATTGATTATTTAAAAATAGACCGCGGTTTTGTGAACTCTATCGGCTTAGAAACCGTCACCGCGCCGGTTTTAGATGCGGTTCTGGAACTGGCACAAAAGCTGAAACTACAAATCGTGGCTGAAGGGATAGAAACCGAAGAGCAGGCTGAATACCTGCGCCAGCGCCACGTCGATTATTTACAGGGTTATCTTTTCTGTCGCCCACTTCCGTTGGAACAACTGTGCGATTACTATCAGCAGCACGTCAACGGTAAATTGGTCTGAATTGCGTCGTTTTGCAAAGAACTTAGAACAAAAAGTGCAATGAATTGAAACTTTTATCCCTTGCTTGGCATAACATTGCTATTCTTGGTACATCCGCAGGGTTGCGGAGCATTTAATGGCGTAAAACGCGATAGCCGCATAGTCCGCATAGTCATAGTTGTGCCGCGTAGCCATTGTTGACCTGATTGATATGTCATATATGCCTAGAGCATTCTAGGCGTTAAGCAGGAGCTAACACATTCATGTACTCGCGCCTTCTAAAGACCTTGTGCACGGTGGTCCCCATTGTGGCCGCCTTCAGTTTCAACCTTCGCGCAGACGTCATTAACGAAAGCTACGCTTTTGCTATTTTAGGCGAGCCAAAATACAGCAGTGACTTCACTCACTTCGACTATGTCAATCCCGCTGCTCCCAAGGGCGGCGATATTACGCTTTCTGCGCTGGGCACCTACGACAGCTTCAATAGTTATGCCTCACGTGGCCACCCGGCGGTGCGTGCTAACCAACTGTACGACACGCTGTTTAGCAATTCAGCAGACGAAATAGGCAGCTACTATCCGCTGATTGGCGAAACCGTACGCTATGACGATAAATTCAGTTGGGCAGAAGTTAACATTAACGCCGACGCGCGTTTCCAAGACAACACCCCGATCACCGCACAGGACGTCCAATTCAGCTTTAATAAATTTATGACCGAAGGCGTACCGCAATATCGGAGCTATTACCAAGGCGTAAAAGTTAAGGCGATTTCTCGATTAACCGTACGCTTTGAGCTTCCCAAGCCCGACAAAGAGATGATGCTCAGCCTGATTGGCGGCTTAAAGGTGATGCCAGAAAGTTTCTGGAAAAACCATAAATTATCCGAGCCACTCAATACGCCACCGCTCGGCAGCGGCCCGTACCGTATTTCTGATTATCGCCTCGGTCAGTTTGTCACCTATTCGCGGGTCACCAACTATTGGGCGGCAAATTTGCCGGTCAACCGTGGGCAATATAATTTCGACACCATTCGCTACGACTATTATTTGGATGACAAAGTGGCCTTAGAGGCTTTCAAAGCGGGCGCTTTTGATTTCCGCATGGAGACGTCACCCAAGAACTGGGCAACACAGTATAGCGGCGGAAACTTTGCCAAAAACTACATTGTTAAATCCGACGAAACCAATCAGTCGGCACAGGATACACGCTGGCTAGCCTTCAATACCCAACGTCCTATTTTTGCCGACAGGCGAGTGCGTGAGGCGATTTCGTTGGCGTTTGATTTTGAGTGGATGAATAAGGCGCTGTATTACGACGCCTATCAGCGCACTAACAGCTACTTCCAAAATACCCAGTATGCCGCCCGTGGTTATCCTGATTCGGCTGAACTGGCGTGGCTTGCGCCGCTGAAAAGCAAAATTCCGGCGGAAGTGTTCAATCAGGTTTACCAGCCTGCCGCCACCGACGGCAGCGGCAACGACCGCGAAAATCTGCTGAAAGCGACCAAACTGTTAGAAGACGCGGGTTGGACAATCAAAGATCAACGCTTAGTCAACAAAGTCACGGGAAAAACCTTCGCCTTTGAGCTGCTACTGCCAAGCAGCAGCAATTTCCAATATGTGATGCCGTTTAAACACAATTTGGAAAAGCTCGGTATTACGCTGAACCTGCGTGAAGTTGATACCTCGCAATACAGCAACCGCGTTCGTTCTCGTGATTTTGATATGTTCCCTACCGTATACGGCGGCATGAACTATCCCGATCCTTCGCTGAAAATTCTCTGGCGCTCAGACTACATCAGCTCTACGTGGAACAGCGCGGGCGTGCAAGATCCCGCGGTTGATAGCCTGATTGATAGCATCATTAGCCATCAAGGCCAGCCAGACGCCCTGCTCTCGCTCGGACGCGCATTAGACCGCGTGCTGACGTGGAATTACTACATGCTGCCCATGTGGTATTCCAACCATGACCGCATTGCCTACTGGGATAAATTCTCGATGCCGGCTCTGCGTCCGGCATACGATCTCGGCTTTGATACATGGTGGTATGACATCAACCGCGCGGCGAATCTACCGCAACAACGGCGTTAAGAGGTGTTCTGATGACCGCTTATCTTATTCGCCGCTTGCTTCTGATCATTCCCACTCTGTGGGCCATCATCACCATTAATTTTTTTATTGTGCAAATTGCCCCCGGTGGCCCAGTTGATCAGGCCATCGCCAATATCGAAATGGGACAAAACGCCGGTTTTGGTGCCGGTGGGGGCGAGCATGTTGGCGCCGCGCACACGGGCATTGCCGCCAGCAACGTTGGCGAAGGCCAATATCGTGGCGCTCGAGGCCTCGATCCCCAGATTATTGCTGAAATTGAAAAGCGCTTTGGCTTCGACAAACCGCTCCACCAGCGTTACTTCGATATGCTGTGGAACTACATTCGCTTTGATTTCGGCGATAGCCTGTTTCGTGGCGGCTCCGTAATGTCGCTGGTTAAGCAAAGCCTGCCGGTGTCCATCTCTCTCGGGTTATGGAGCACGTTAATCATTTATCTGGTGTCGATACCGCTGGGTATTCGCAAAGCCGTTCACAACGGTTCTCGATTCGATACCTGGAGCAGTACGCTGATCATTATCGGCTACGCTATTCCTGCGTTTTTATTTGCCATCATGCTGATTGTGCTGTTTGCTGGCGGTAGCTATTGGGATTGGTTCCCCCTGCGTGGCTTAGTTTCCAGCAACTTCAGCTCGCTATCGTGGTATGACAAAATCACCGATTATCTCTGGCATATCACGTTGCCGGTGCTTGCCACCGTCATCGGCGGTTTCGCCAGTTTAACCATGCTAACCAAAAACTCTTTTTTGGATGAAGTACGCAAACAATATGTGGTTACCGCGCGCGCCAAAGGGCTGGATGACAAAAAGATCCTTTATCGCCATGTGTTCCGCAACGCCATGTTGCTGGTTATCGCGGGTTTTCCAGCTACTTTCATCAGTATGTTTTTCACCGGTTCGCTGCTCATCGAAGTGATGTTTTCGCTTAACGGTTTAGGATTGCTGGGCTATGACGCTATTTTACAGCGTGATTATCCAGTGATGTTCGGCACGCTGTATATTTTCACCCTGCTGGGATTACTGCTGAATATCATCAGCGACATCACCTACACGTTGGTCGACCCACGTATTGACTTCGAGGCTCGCCACTGATGAAACTCAACCCAATCAATCAGGCGCGCTGGCAGCGTTTTAAAACCAATCGCCGTGGCTATTGGTCCATGTGGATCTTCCTGCTGGTTTTTATCATGAGCCTAGGCTCAGAGCTGATCGCCAACGACAAGCCGCTTCTGCTGCGTTATGACCAACACTGGTACGCGCCTTTCTTGGTCAACTATCCTGAAACCACGTTCGGTGGCGATTTCAAAACCGCTGCCGATTATCAAGATCCGCTGATCCGCAGCAATATTGAGCAACATGGCTGGGCGATTTGGGCACCGATTCGTTACAGCTACAACAGCATCAATTTTGCCACCGAGGTGCCATTTCCTTCACCGCCGTCTGCTCAGCACTGGCTCGGCACCAATGAGAACGGCAACGATATTTTAGCCCAGGTGCTGTACGGACTCCGAGTTTCTATTTTATTTGGCCTGATGCTGACGGTGCTATCTAGCGTGATTGGTATTACCGTGGGTGCCACGCAGGGATTTTACGGCGGAAAAGTCGACCTTATCGGGCAGCGTTTTATTGAAGTCTGGTCAGGCATGCCAACCTTATTCCTGATTATTTTGCTCTCCAGCGTGGTTCAGCCTAACTTTTGGTGGCTGCTGGCAATCACGGTGATTTTTGGCTGGATGGGGTTAGTCGGCGTGGTGCGTGCAGAGTTTTTACGCACGCGAAATTTCGATTATATCCGTGCCGCCCGCGCCATGGGGGTGAGCGATCGTACCATCATGCTGCGCCATATGCTGCCTAATGCGATGGTCGCAACGCTGACGTTTTTACCGTTTATTCTGTGCGGCGCCATTACCACCCTCACCTCACTCGATTTTTTAGGCTTCGGCTTGCCTACAGGCTCTCCATCGCTCGGCAGTTTACTGCTGCAAGGTAAAAATAACCTGCAAGCGCCTTGGCTTGGCATTACCGCATTTGCCGTACTGGCCATTTTGTTGTCGTTGCTGATCTTTATGTTCGAAGCGGTACGTGACGCTTTCGACCCATCGAAGGTGAATTGATATGGCTAAACATTCACAACCCCCACTGCTCAGCATTCGCGATCTGAACATTTGTTTTCGCAGCGGTGAAGTGACACGTCCGGTGGTTAACGGCGTTTCGCTTGAGATCAACGCGGGAGAAACGCTCGCCTTGGTCGGGGAGTCAGGCTCAGGGAAAAGTGTCACCGCGTTGTCTATTTTGCGGCTGCTTTCATCACCTCCCGCCGAATATCCTCACGGCGATATTCTGTTTAACGGCCAATCTTTGCTGCATGCCACAGAACCCTACTTACGCAGCATACGTGGCAATGAAATCGCTATGATTTTTCAAGAGCCGATGGTTTCGCTTAATCCCTTACACAGCATTGAGAAACAGCTGGCTGAAGTGCTTTCTTTGCATAGAGGCATGCGTCGAACTCAGGCGCGCGTGGAAATCCTTCGCTGCTTAGAGCGAGTTGGGATCCGTTCACCAGAAAAGCGCCTTAACGATTATCCACACCAGCTTTCCGGCGGCGAACGTCAGCGCATCATGATTGCGATGGCGATTTTAACCCGCCCTAAACTGTTGATTGCCGATGAACCCACCACCGCGCTGGATGTTTCCGTGCAGGCGCAAATTTTAGAACTGCTGGCAGAGCTCAAGCAGGAGCTTAATATGGGAATGCTGTTTATCACCCATAACCTCAACATTGTGAAGCGCTTAGCCGATCGCGTAGCCGTTATGCGTGATGGCAACATTGTGGAAATCGGAGAATGCCAGTCGCTATTTGCCGCCCCGCAGCATCCCTACACCAAACAATTGCTTGATGCTATTCCCTCGGGCGATCCTGTTGCGCTCCCGCAGCCAACGCAAACGCTGCTGGAAGTGAAAGATCTCAGCGTACGCTTTCCTATTCGGCAAGGCATTCTGCGCCGCACGGTCGGCTACAACGCTATTGTTAATCAGCTTAATTTCACGCTACGTCGCGGTGAAAGCTTAGGCTTAGTGGGCGAGTCTGGCTCAGGTAAAAGCACTACAGGGCTAGCGTTGTTACGCTTGCTTCCCTCGCAGGGTGAGATTTGGTTTAAGGGCACGCCGCTACATCAGCTGAATTTAAAACAGCTTCAGCCTTATCGTAGCCAGATCCAAGTGGTGTTCCAAGATCCCTACTCGGCGCTGAACCCGCGTTTAAACGTGCAGCAAATCATTGCCGAAGGGTTGCAGGTCCATCAGAAGCTCAGCGCGCAGGAACGGGAACAGCGCGTGACTAGCGCCATGACCGAAGTGGGCCTCGCTCCTGAAACGCGCCACCGCTACCCAACAGAGTTTTCTGGCGGACAGCGTCAGCGTATTGCGATTGCGCGCGCGCTTATTCTTGAGCCGCGTTTGCTGATACTGGATGAGCCAACCTCATCGTTAGACAGATCGGTACAGGCGCAGATTTTAGCCCTGCTGAAAAAGCTTCAGCAACGCCATCAGCTCACCTATCTGTTCATCAGCCACGATTTACAGGTCGTTCGCTCGCTGTGCCATCAAGTGATGGTGATGCGTAATGGAAAAGTGATTGAGCACGGAGATTGCGCTGAGGTCTTTGCTCGCCCCACGCAAGATTACACTCGGCAGCTGCTAGCATTTGCAGACACGCCGTGACGGGAAAAATAGGCAAGTTGATTTAAACACCGGCAGCCTGATGGGCGTGCCGGTATTCTGCTCTAAGCGCCTTTCAACGATCAGAACGGATACTGGGCGACAATCGGTTCAGCGATAGCTACACCGACGTTTTTTAGGCGGCACATCGCCGCACTTTCATCTTCAAGATGAACAAATAGACAAGGTTCACCGTCAAGCTCAACGACAGAGCAGTTTACCTGCATCTCTTGTAAAGACTGATTCAGACGTTTCATGATTTGCCAAGCTGCTTCTCCCTCTTCACTCAGGAGCTTCAGGCCAATCAAACTATTATTATCAATAGCGTTATTATCGATAACAGTATTATTAACGTCCGTATTCTCAGCGCCAGTCGTTTTCGCCAAATAAATGGGTTCAACCTGCACACCGGTGAGCCCTGATGACCAGCGGTAGCTCTGAGGCAACCGGTGGACTATCGAAAGCTGGAAACTATTCACATTTTTACCCTGATTAAAAACTAACTACAATTTTTTCACAAAAAACTCACATCGTAAACCACAGATCGCACTATTTAGGCTATTTGATGACTTAATCTTCATTTTATTGTGGTTTTGTTTATTACATTTCGGTAACACCGAAGTAAAAACGACCGAAACAACGATCAATCTGGCACTACCCCATTTTTTCTTCAGAAATACCACGATGGGAGGAACTTCTGCTGCTGCGGTTATATGTATACTTTTCTCTTTATTACCACAACCATTTTTGTTTCATTTTAATTACTTTGTCGTATTTTTCAATTTACATAAGAAATACAATAACTCCCTGAATCTCGATCAAAGAAATTAGCTAATCATTTGTTTTAAAACAATATTAATTGATAGGTTAATAATTAATAGTTTTAATGTTTTCTTTGTTTTTAAGGGTTTCTATCTGTTTTGGTAAAAAATACTGTTAACGAAATGAAAAGCCCACCACCAAATGGCACAGAAAATATAGTTAGCATGATTATGTTTTCATGGGGATTTATAATTTAGGAAAGCGTTTGCTTTTATTTGTATGACAGGTGTTTGCTGGGATGAATATTAATGGGAAACATGTAGTAATGCCGTTCGCTGCTCTGCTAGGCAAACCAAACGGCAGTAAATAAAGGCGGCGACAGGGTTACTTGAGATTTTCGTTTGGCACGATAGCTTGCTGCGCTACCGACTGGATTTTCCACTTCCCTTTTTCCTTCACCATACAGTCAATGACCGTGTGGGACATATCTTTCCCATAAGCAACGTAAACATTCAGGCAAACCGGATCGAGATCGGAAGAAACCACGGTGACATTTTTCGGCCAATCAGCCTCAATGTCTTGTGAACGAGTAAAAAAGTCAGCGTCATAGAATTCATCATCGCTATTCACTGCCTTATGCAGCTTTCCCAACGTCTCTGCGGTTACGTATTCACTCATTTCTGGGCTACGATTTCCTAGCAGCGGATAGACATCTTTTTCAATCTGTTGCAGATACCATTTATTGAATTCTAGAGCCGCCTTTGTGGCGTTGTTAATATCGCTGACAGCAAAGACTGGTGAAGAAATAAAAAATAGTAATATCAATAATCTACTCATGTCATCCCTGTGAGCTTTTTATTTGAACGTTTTGTTCCACGGATACGAAACCGAGGCAAAATACCTAAGCTGCCTGTACGGCAGTGAACTGCGAAGCTTACATAACTATAATACTTTTTTGTTTCTAAGCTGCCTGTACGGCAGTGAACGTTCTGCAACGGTAACAACGGACAACGCCGGCTTTCTAAGCTGCCTGTACGGCAGTGAATTCAGCGGCAACGCGATCCCCATCGAGCCGGCATTTCTAAGCTGCCTGTACGGCAGTGAACAGCCTTCTTCATTTGCCAGCGTGAAGCTGAAATTTCTAAGCTGCCTGTACGGCAGTGAACCTGCGTTCCACATCCACATAGTTTGGTTCTGTTTTCTAAGCTGCCTGTACGGCAGTGAACTGTAGAATATTCGTATAAAGCTTCGAATAATCAGATCTGTAACTCATTTTTCACTGCATTACCCTTTTTTATCTTCGTGATAAACTTTCACATAAAATCAAAGGTTTATAAATAGGCGAAAAAAAGGGTTAGTGGAAGCTTATCGTATTTAGGGGAATCGCTGGAGAGTAGCGTTCGGATCACACCGGAAAGTTGGGGGCAGATTAACGCTTTCAGCTCATCTGAGCCCTGCATTGCCAGCGCTCTGCGAACAAGCAAACATATGTCTGTTGCATATGCCAAATAAAGAGCGGCGATTGCTAATGGCCTCCCCGCCAGTTTCTATCAGCGGGGAGCCAAAGCGCTTAGGCGGGATCGATACGGTTGCTGGCCTTAGCAGGTCTAGAGGCATACAGGAACAGCATCATGGCAGCAAAGATACACAGGAACATGGAGCTCACCATTGGCCATTCGCTGCGTGCAGAAGCAAGCGCCAGTAGCGTTCCCACTACGGCACCGAGACTAAAGCGCAGCGTTCCTGCCAGCGAGGATGCGGTTCCTGCCATATGCGGGAAATCGTCCAAGATCACCGCCATCGCGTTAGATGTAATCATGGCGATACAGCCAACATAGGCGGCGACGCCAATCACCAGCGACCAGAAGCCTAAGCCCAACGCTGCAGTAATCACCAACCAAATGCCCATCACAAACTGCACCAGCAGACCAAAACGCAGCATGTTGATTGCGCCAAAACGACGTACGTTGCGGCTATTAATCAGCGTCATAATGAACAAGAAAACGATATTTAGCGCAAAGTAATAGCCGAAATGCTGCGGCGATACGCCGTTAAGATCGATATACACAAATGGCCCCGCGCTGAGGAACGAGAACATCCCTGCAAAAGAGAAGCCACTGGCTAACATGTAACACAGCACACGTTTATGACGGAACAACGAGGCAAAATTCCCCAGCGTCGTGCGTAAGCGGAACTTTTGCCGTTTCTCTTTGGGTAGCGTTTCTTTGATGAAAATCGCCACCAGCACGGTACCCAACAGCGCCGCACCCGCCATCGCCCAGAAAATCGCATGCCAGCTAAACCAAATCAGCAGCGCCCCGCCCATAATCGGTGCAAGCAGCGGCGCAATGGTCATCACCAGCACCACAAACGACATCATGCGCGCAAAATCATCCTTGGTGAACATATCGCGCATCAGCGCATTAATCACCACGCTGGCAGCCGCAGCGGCTAAGCCGTGGATCAAACGCATCACAATCAGCTGATCGACCGACTGCGCCATCGCACACGCGGCGCCCGCCAAGGCGAAGAACAACGTGCCATACATAATGACCGGTTTACGCCCAATGCTGTCGGCCATTGGGCCGTAAAGCATTTGTCCAAATGCAAAGCCCAGCGTGTAGGCGCTGAGCGTCATCTGTACATCACCACTCGGCACACCAAATTGTTCGGCAATCACCGGCATACTCGGCAAATACATGTCGATAGCCAACGGCATCAACATTGATAACAAACCGAGGATCAGGATCAACCCAAGATGGGAACTACGGGGTGTCTGCACGCAGCATCTTCCTTTTTAATCAAAAAGTTATACCCAAAATAGTTGGCATTGTGTCACGGCGGCCAACGCGTGCCGCCAACACAGAAGCAACGTTAAGTATGACGGGTAATTAATCTTTCGCTAACAGTTCAGCAGGCAAACCGACGCTGGCGATCTCTTCCTCGGTCAGAGGACGATATTCACCCGGTTCTAAATCTTCATCCAACACGATGTCACCGATACGCTCACGGTGCAGTTCCACCACGCGGTTACCCACTGCGGCAAACATACGTTTTACCTGATGATAGCGGCCTTCGCTGATCGTCAAACGCACCACGTTGGCATCTAGCTGCTCAAGCGTGGCAGGCTTGGTAAGATCTTTTTCGCCGTGCAGCTGCACGCCCTGAGCAAACTGCTCGGCGGTATCATCGGCCAGCGGATGTTCCAGCGTCACTAAATAGGTTTTGTCGCACTGATGTCTTGGCGATGTAATCCGGTGCGACCACTGGCCATCGTCGGTCAACAGCACCAGACCCGTGGTGTCCAGATCCAGTCGCCCTGCCGCATGCAGTTTCTCCGCTAACGGTTCTTCGATGAAGTAAAGGATCGTTGAATGATCGGGATCGTCAGTGGAGCACACATAGCCCTCTGGCTTATGCAGCATGAAATAACGCGGGCCGTGGATCTGTTCCAGCACCTGACCATCAAAGGCCACTTCTTGTTCTGGGGTGAGCTTATGCGCACCACTTTTTACAACTTCGCCGTCTACAGTGACGCGTTTAGCACGCAGTTCTCGGGCGATCAGCGCACGGCTGATACCTAACTGCTGAGATAAAAACTTGTCCAGTCGCATGGAACCTGCTTTGTATTTCTATAAGAATCGGAGGGTTTCATTGTGCGCACGCAGCATGGCTGTCTGAATAAAAGGACGGCCTGAATATGCGGGCATCGTTTGGAAACCAAAGAAGAACCGCGGATTATAGCGACTCTTCACCCTCACGCCTATCTTAAGCGTAGTTTAATTCAACCTATTCGGCGCAAAGCCCAAGCGAGTTTGTTTGCTTGGCGATAAGTTAGCCAGCAGCCTGAATTGCTAAACGACGCTACCCAGCGTCATGCGGTATAATGACGCCCTTCATCGAACATTAATCACAGGAATTACTCAGATGTCATCTATTCACGGCCACGAAGTTTTAAACATGATGATTGAGTCTGGCGAACAATTTTCAACCGAAAGTCTGGTTGCCAGCATCGAACAACGTTTTGGCGCCGATGCTCGTTTCCATACCTGCTCACAGCAGGATTTAACGGCCGCTCAGTTGGTGGAATTCTTAGCATCTCGCGGCAAATTTATTCCTAGCGACAGTGGTTTCAATACCCACAGCAGCAAAATCTGCCAGCACTGATTATATTGTTGATGACATATTAATGGCCTTTACTCTTCGTCCTTATCAGCGTGAGGCGGTGGAAGCCACCATCGCGCATTTTAGAAAACACCAAGAACCTGCGGTTATTGTCTTGCCTACCGGAGCGGGAAAGAGCTTGGTGATTGCTGAGTTGGCGAAAATTGCGCGTGGCCGCGTTCTCGTGTTAGCCCACGTGAAAGAGCTGGTGGCGCAAAACCACAGTAAATATTGTGCCTATGGTTTAGAGGCCGATATTTTTTCAGCTGGTTTACAGCAAAAAGAGAGCCGCGGAAAAGTGGTGTTTGGCAGCGTGCAGTCGGTGGCGCGCAACCTTCCGTTGTTTGACGGCGAATTTTCGCTGCTGATCGTGGATGAATGCCACCGCATCAGCGACAGCGATGACAGCCAGTATCAACAAATCCTTCAGCATTTACGTAATAATAATCCGAAGCTGCGCTTATTAGGGCTAACGGCAACCCCCTATCGTCTGGGCAAAGGCTGGATTTATCAGTACCACTATCACGGCATCACGCGCGGCGATAGCAACAGCCTATTTCGTGACTGTATTTACGAATTGCCGCTGCGCTATATGATTAAAAACAAATTTTTGGTCCCGCCGGAACGATTAGACATGCCGGTAGTGCAATACGATTTCAGCCGATTAGAACCGAGCAGCAATGGGCTATTTCGCGAAGTCGATCTCAACCGCGAATTAAAAGATCAACAGCGCATAACGCCGCATATCGTTAGCCAAATCATGGAATTTGCCGCCACGCGTAAAGGCGTGATGATTTTCGCCTCCACCGTTGAGCACGCGCGCGAAATCCACGGCTTACTGCCGCCGAAACAGGCCGCGCTCGTCAGTGCCGAAACGCCGGGCGACGAACGTGACGCCATCATTAATGCGTTTAAGCGCCAAGAGCTGTTATATCTGGTGAACGTTGCCGTGCTCACCACCGGATTTGATGCGCCCCATGTCGATCTCATCGCCATTTTGCGGCCCACCGAATCCATCAGCCTGTATCAACAAATTGTTGGTCGCGGCTTGCGATTATCGCCGGGCAAAACGGATTGTTTGATCCTCGATTACGCAGGAAATCCACACGATCTATTTACCCCTGAAGTCGGGACCACCAAACCGCACAGCGACAGCCAACCGGTACAGGTATTTTGTCCAGGCTGTGGTTTTGCCAACACGTTCTGGGGTAAGACCACGGAAAATGGCGATATTATCGAGCACTATGGCCGCCGCTGTCAGGGCTGGCTAGAAGACGATGAAGGTGGACGCGAGCAGTGTGACTATCGTTTTCGCTTTAAAACCTGCCCGCACTGCGGCGCGGAGAATGACATTGCGGCACGCCGCTGCCATCAATGCAATCAGGTGTTAGTCGATCCCGACGACATGCTGAAAGAAGCGTTGAAACTCAAAGACGCCTTGGTGCTACGCTGTGGCGGTATGCAGCTTCAGCATGGGGAAGATGACAAAGGCGAGTGGCTGTCGATCACCTACTACGACGAAGACGGCGCTGACGTAAGCGAACGTTTCCGCCTTAATACGCCCGCTCAGCGTACCGCATTTATGCAGCTATTCCTGCGGCCGCACCTGCGCGCGCCCGGCATTGAGCTGGTCTGGAAAAAGGCGGCAGACATTGTGGCGCAGCAAGACAAACTGCGTTATCCCGATTTTGTTGTCGCCCGAATGAAAGGCCGGTTTTGGCAGATCAGACAAAAAGTTTTCGATTATCAAGGGCGCTATCGCAAAGCCGATTCTCTCAGCGGTTAGGCGTTGCAACAATGAGCGGGCAGATATATTTGCCGTAAGCCCCGTATTTCGTTAGAATGCCGCCCGCTTTTACTATTAAAAGCAGAATCTCCTGCCTGTTGCTGGGTCGCCTGTAACAGGTCTAAATTTTATATAGAGATACAATTATGTTCACTATTGAAGCAACTGCACGTAAAGAGCAGGGTAAGGGTGCGAGCCGCCGCCTGCGTACTTCTGGTAAGTTCCCTGCTATCGTTTATGGCGGAAACCAAGAGCCAGTAGCCGTAGAAATCGATCACGACACTACTTGGAACATGCAAGAGAAAGAAGGCTTTTACGAACAAGTAATCGCTCTGATGATCGACGGCAAAGAAACCAAAGTTAAAGTTCAAGCTGTTCAGCGTCACCCGTTCAAACGTAAACTGACTCACGTTGACTTCGTTCGCGCTTAATCGCCGACGAAATCACGTTTGTTTGAATAAAACGTTTTGAAATAGAAAACGCCGCAATTGCGGCGTTTTTTTTGTCTGTAATTCAGCGTGAAAGATTAATTCCCACCGCCGCTGCGGCGCTGTAGCTGGTCACGCAGATTCGGTGGCGTGCCTTTAATGGTCAGCGTATCCGTTGCCGGATCCCAGAAAATACGTTCGCCCAGCAGCATGGCATCAAAATTAATCGTCAAACCACCGCCGCTGCCCGCCATTTTGGTGAGCTGACGCAGCGTGCTACGATCGGCTGGGAAGCTTTCTTCCAAATCATAGCCCTGCTCTGCGGTAAACTGCTGGAAATCTTTTTCGCCTACGGCCGGAATTTCTTTCGCTAACGCTTCCAGTTCAATTTCTTCACCGGCCTGCAATTGTCCATTACAGTAGCTATATACCTGCTGACGATAGGCCTGACGCTCGTTCTTATCGAGCTGACCTTCGGCGCAATAATCATCAACCGCTTGCAACAGGCCACGGTTTTGCGCTTTGGCGTCCAAACCTTCGCTGGCTGCCAAGAAGTCCATAAAGAAGTCAGAAACTTTTCGCCCGACTCGACCTTTCAGGAAGGTTAAGTAACGGTGAGATTCAGGATTCGTTTCCCATTCGGTCAAATCGACACGCGCCACGATATCGGCACGCATAATGTCCAGATAGTGGGTGCTGCTGATATCCAACTCTTCATTGACACGCATGCTGCTACAGCTGTTAAGCACCGCAATCAGCAAATATTCTACCGCCAGATAGCGATATTGGCAGAACAGCACCACGCCACCGTCGGCAAACGGATATTTTGCCAGCTCGTCACGCAGACGGCCGGTTGCCGCACGGCTGAACGCCAGAAAATCTTCGTTGCCACGGCGATAGTTACGTAATGCCTCTGCTAACTCGCTCTCTTCGGAGAAGGTGCCATAGGCTTTACTTTTTGCGCTATACACACGGTGCAGCTCGGCCATCATCTCATCTACTGCGGCATTTTTTGCCAGCAAAGAGTCACGCAGCACCACGTCTAGCTGTTGTTCGTCGCGTTTAACCAACTGATGCAACGCAATCTGTTCGAGATCCAGACTCATTTTTTTTTCTCCCCTTTCGCCTCGGACACATTTGATGGCGTATTCAAACACTGTTGATACCCGCTCGCAAGCAGCCATCGCATATTGATGAATTCAATGGTGAGAGCTAAGGTATAATCAATAACGCAACAAACGTATAAAAGAGCGGAAAATCACGCGTCTATACGGTAAGATATGGCACTTTGTCAGTCTGAGAAGCTTAATTCTATGCCACAATCATCCCGTTACAGTGACGAACACGTTGAACAACTGCTCAGTGAGCTGGCCAACGTACTGGAATCGCACCACACGCCAAACGATCTTTCTTTGATGGTTTTGGGCAATATGGTCACGAATCTGATTAACACCAGCATCGCACCCGCTCAGCGCCGTGCTATTGCGCGCTCTTTTGCTGAAGCTCTACAGGCTTCGATTCGGGAAGATAAAGCCCATTAATTTTTGCTCGGACGTATAGACATACTTTTATGGTGACAAACCGTCAGCGATACCGTGAAAAAGTTTCCCAGATGATCAGCTGGGGGCATTGGTTCGCTCTGTTTAATATTCTGCTCGGTCTGCTTTTGGGCAGCCGTTATCTGTTTGTCGCCGATTGGCCATCCTCATTGTTTGGTCGTGTCTATGCGATGATCAGCTGGTTAGGGCACTTTAGCTTTATTGGCTTTGCTGCCTATCTGCTGATCATTTTCCCGCTCACGTTTGTGGTGATGTCGCAGCGATTGCTGCGCTTTCTTTCTGCCGCGCTGGCGACCGCAGGGCTAACGCTACTGTTGGTTGACGCAGAAGTGTTCACCCGTTTCCACCTCCATCTTAATCCGGTGGTGTGGGAGTTGGTGGTTAACCCCGATCAAGGTGAGCTGGCGCGCGATTGGCAGCTCATGTTTATCTGCGTGCCGGTCATTTTTCTCGTCGAAATGCTGTTTGGTACTTGGAGCTGGCAGAAACTCCGTAGCCTCAATCGGCAGAAATTTGGCAAGCCGTTAGCCGGTTTGTTTATTACCGCGTTTTTCGCATCTCATCTCATCTACATCTGGGCCGATGCTAATTTCTATCGCCCAATAACCATGCAACGCTCCAATCTTCCGCTCTCATATCCAATGACAGCGCGTCGTTTCTTGGAAAAGCATGGCCTATTGGATGCTCAAGAATTCCAGAATAAACTGACACAAACGGGCAGCCCTGAAGCGGTATCCGTTGAATATCCGCTCAATAAGCTGAGCTTTGCCGATAAAGGTGCAGGCTACAACCTGCTAGTGATTGCGGTCGATGGTCTACGTGCCGACGATCTCAAACAAGACTTACCGCAGCTTGCTGCCTTCGGTAACGATAATCTCGAATTCACCCAGCATTACAGCTCGGGGAATAATCTGGATAACGGGCTCTTTGGTCTGTTCTATGGCATCTCACCATCTTATCTCGAAGGTATTCTGGCGGGACGTAAGCCATCGGCGTTAATCAGCGCGCTCAGCCAGCAAAACTATCAGTTTGGCCTATTTTCCTCTGATGGTTTTAGCGCCCCGCTCTATCGTCAAGCGCTACTGACAGATTTCTCGCTGCCTGCGCCAATTCGTCAAAGCGACGCGGCCACCACAAAACAGTGGCAACAGTGGCTATCAACCCAAACCACGCAGTCGCCTTGGTTCTCATATGTGAATCTTAACGGCACGCGCAGCGCTCTGGTGGATGCCTCTCAGCACAAGCCTGAAGATTATATGGTGAGATATCAACAGGCAGCCGAAGGCGTAGATGGGCAGATCGCCGCCATACTTAATACGCTAAAACAGCGTGGTGAACTGGACAAAACCGTTGTGGTGATCACCGCGAGCCACGGCATTGAATTCAACGATAGCGGCAAAGGTGATTGGGGCTTCGGTACCAACTACAGCCGTTATCAGCTTCAGGTGCCATTGATTATTCATTGGCCAGGAACGCCTGCGCAAACCATCAACAAACTCACCAGCCATGAAGATGTGATGGCAACGTTGATGCAGCGCTTACTCCACGTTGACACCCGAGCCGTAGATTATACGCAGGGTGAAGATCTGTTCGCGCCAACGCGCAAACATAACTGGCTGGCGTTAGGTGATAGCAACGAGTTGGTGATCGTTACGCCGAAAGAAACCGTCATTCTCGATAAGAATGGCCGCTATCGTACCTATGACGCTGACAATGAAGAGATGAAGGGCGAAAAACCACAGCTCGCACTGTTACTGCAGGTGCTGACGGATGTGAAGCGGTTCATTGCCAACTAAAATTGGCTAAAGCGCACACAATCACAACGCCATGCTCTTGAAAACCGTTGGGTTTTGAGTAGTATAAAGGCAATTCGGCACGTAGCGCAGCCTGGTAGCGCATCGTCATGGGGTGGCGAGGGTCGAGAGTTCAAATCTCTCCGTGCCGACCAAAGAACACCTAGAAAACCAACCTGATATGGGTTGGTTTTTTTATGTCTGGGTATGTGCTGCAATATTACAGATAGACAATTTCTAGCGTTGCTGAACCAGCAAAACTAATCTTAGTTCCTGACGGTAAGTCTACCAATGGCGCAAGAGCAACCGCTGCATCAGCTTGCACGGTAAACAACTCTCCTAACGCAAACGCACTGTTTTGCACCCAACTGATCGCTTTGCCGTTATTGCGCATCGTAGGTGCCGTATCGTTTAAATCCAGCATGCCATTATTGGCAATGCCTATCTGGGCAGGCACACCATCCACCTGCGCCGAATGAAATAACACATTCCATACGCCAATCGCTTTCCCTTCAGATGTCATCCCCAAGCCAAAACGCTGATCGGTCTGAGCAGGCGTAACGTTCACGCTCGGCGAACTCCAGCTCAAATTACCGATTGATAACGTACTACCGCCGCTATTATCGACCGCGCGAAGACCGATGCTCGTTGCTGATTCACATTGAACTGTAATCCCCCCAGCAAACGACTTTACAGGAAGCTGCGTAGCGGTTTTCGCTGCGAGCTGATTACGATTAATATTCCCAAAATCCAATGTAGTGGGCGATTGCAAAATATGGCAGGGCGGCGGATCTGCCTCCGCAGTAAACGACAGCTGCACCTGAGACGAGGCAAAAACAGCCCCCCCCCATCCTCCCAAAATCATAGCGGTTAACAACGCCAATTTATTCACTCACTACCTCCAGCGTGCCATTGCTAACCAGCGTTTTATGTTCTTTGATGCGGACATTACTATCGTTAACGGCGGCAACCGATGTCATCTGCATGACCAGCGTTGTCACTGGATCATTGCTGTTAGGGGTAATGCCAATATCAGGCAGCAGAGGTAATTCTTTAACGTTATCTGAAGTAGCAACGCCGCCACCTTGCTTATACATTAGTGTCACTGATTTGCCATCGGCTTGAGCATCACTAACTATCAACGATAACTTGGCAATATCACCTAGCAAATAGCTCTTGCCTGCGCTGCCTGCGGCAGCCCGATAGTACAAAGTAATATGCTCTGGCCGCGGACAAACTATCGTTACCATTGTTAATTTTTGGCCAATAATATTCCCCTGCTCACCGCTGGTTGATTGAGACAATGTTCCGCGGTTAAAGGTACCAAAATGTGTATGAGGCTGACTAACGTTGAGATCGCAGTCACTGGCTCTAGCACTCAAAGAGAGAGAGATTGCAATCAAAAGCAGCAGGTTACATTTCACATTGCGCATCATAACTTTCATACAATTTATCCGCTTCAGGTTCTTCATTAAGTTTGAAATGCACCTGGCCACGCTCACCAGAAGCCGTTTGAAGCACTAATTTCTGCTCTAATTGGCTATCAATCAGGAATATGGTTCCATCACCCGCCACTGTGGTGATGTAGTTGTCATGGGAGTCATAAATAAGTGAGCCTTTCTCTGCCAGCTTCCCATTTGGTAAATGAATGCGGATCAACGCGCGCCGGCTGACAATAGTGCCAAATGTATAATTCGTTACAGAACCACGGGCAACATGAGCCACCTGAATACCGTTATTGACGTCCACGTTTTTCGGTAAACTTTTCGTATCTAGAACTAACCGTGATTCACCATAGGCACTCATGCCAGAAGACACGGCATACCCTTGGCTGTTACTCCAAACTGGCCCTTGCGGTGTTTGAATTTCACCACCGCTGATGCCTGGAATCTGAACTACCGCATAGGTATCCTGCAATGGATAAGGTGAGAAAAAGACCCCTTGTTTAGTCGCCACCACGCCGCCAGAAGCGCCCACGGTATAGGTGTTATTTTCTGAACCGTAACGCGAGTAGCCTAAGCTAAGCTGAGAGTAATTTGGTAGCGCGTGGACATTGGCACTAAAAGCCCCCACGTCGCTATCGCTACTCTTATTGGCCGCCAGTGAATAACTCAATCGTTCGTTGATTGTTTGATCTAATGTGACTCCCCGAGTGCTGTTATTTCCCACGCGTGACATGCTGGCACCAACCCGCACTGAGCCAAAAGGAATACTCATATTCATATAAAACATTGAGTTGCCATCATCACCGCTATCTTGCTCAGCATTCATTGAAACAGACATGCCGTTGCTAAACGTTTTTGACCAACCCACGGTCATACGACTGGTGGCTTCTTCTGACGAAAACATAGAAACGCGCGACCAAGACAGGTTAAATGCGCCTAAATCCTCAAACGAATATCCCACACCGAGGCTGTACTGAGATTTATAGCGGGTATTAGTATAGTCATCATCCTCTTCCTCAGTGCTGGGCCCCCCATCAGTAAGATCACGGTAGCCAACATCCTGCATCGTCACCGAGCCGTTAACATTCAAACTGTCAGCTAAGGGCATACTGACCGACAGATTATTTTGCATACCCTTTGTTTGACTACGAGCATCGCTAGACAAAACTGATCTTCCACTGAGGCTAAGACCATTTGCCAAACCTGTACTCAATTGAGCCGCTATGCTTTGATATTTTTGAGCCACCAATGCGCCGCTGCTCACCATTGAACGTGTTCCCCAAGGTGTAGACACGTTGAATGTTGTCAGATCGTTTGAGCCGATATTGTCATTATTGCTCTGATCAATCTTGCCAATTGCAAATGAATAGCTGGTTTCCTGCTGGCTATAGCCATGCGTAAAAGAAGAAGCAGGAACAAGGAAACTGCGCGTTGCACCATCTTGCTCAACGACATTAACGTTAAGGTCTGCCGTATTGTTTATGGTAGGTAATCGATTGAGCGTAAAAGCGCCAGCAGGAACTTGAGTTGAATAAATTAATATACCTGACTGACGCACCTCGACTCTCGCCTGCGTTTGAGCAATACCGGTTACCGTGGCTCCGCTTTGCTTGCTGTTCATCAATGCACTTTCAGGCGAAAATTGGATCCCAAAAACTTGAGGCATGGCAAACAGCGAGTTAGCAACGCTAATCTTTCCCGTTTGCATCACTGTTTTATAATTCGGCAGCGTTCTTTGCGCATAGGTATAAAGTTGATCAAGGCTTCGCGTATCACCGCTGCTGCTATATGATTGGCGGCTACGAATTATCCAATCGTTTATATTAAAACCTTCTTCAGTATTACTTTGAAATGTATTAATGTTATTACTGTTTGAAGAACTTTTATCATTCTCGATATGGGACTCTGAATTAGATGACTTGCTGTTATTTTCCATCATCAGCAGATCATAATTCAGCATCCCACCGATACCACCCACGGTATATTGGCTTATATCAAGATTATTAGAATCTTCGATAGCATCAGCGGGTAAAATAAACTCAACTTTACTCTGCCCAGGATCAAGTTTTAGTTCAGCTTGCGGATAATAGGATTTTAATTCAATACATTGCTCTGAATCTGATTTAATTAACTTAATTCCAAGCGTTATTAAATCGTCATTATGTAAGCAGAGTTCTCCTTTATCATCGAAACTAACTGCTAGCGGTCTTTTCTCCACACCATTTATCACAGGTGTTATTTTAGTTACACCGGGTGAGAATTTCTTACCCGTTCTAAAATAATCATTAAGCGTTGTTGATAAACCTCGAGCTTGTAACGTTGAAAGATCAAAGTCTACAGTATCATTAGCCGCATACAGAGAAAAAGAAATCAAACTCAGCGGCAAGGTAAATACAACCCTATAGATATATTTCCTTGCATGAAATAAGGTGCGCACCGTCATAAAAACCCAATATAAAAACAATTAATTACAATAAAGATTAAATAACTGCCCGCACCTTAGTCATTAATTTATGCTAGAAAGAGAACGTTATTATTTATTAAAGATAATCCACTTGAACGGTAATTGAACCATCAAGCTTGAAGCCATTAGGATCCAAGTCTTTTGCTGATTTAACTAAAGGCCTAACTACATAGTCCCACGTAAAATCAGTGCCAGACAGCGCCTTGTTATTACTATCCATAACTAAGTGTGATTGCCCTGCAAGGCAGTTATTCACGACTAGTGCGCCGCCCTGTTCAGTCGTTGCACCGGTGAGATTATTTTCAGAAATACATTTTGAGAAATTTGCAGAAACCCCATCAACCTTAAGGCCAGTGAAAGTTCCGCTATATTGACCGATAGCGTTACCTTTATTATCAGTCCCTAACCCTAAAAAGTGGGTAGCATTACCAAATTCAGTGCCATCATTATTATAGGTAGGTACTGGCGTCGTTGACGCGGTTACCGATGATGCACGATCATCCGTGGTGGAAACACCGATTATTGTCTCACCTTCACAGTTAACGGTAACAGCATCGACCAGCATTTGTTCATCGAGTAGCTGATAGCTTCCTGACAGAGCCGGCGCCATTGCGGCATTAATACTCCCGTAAGCAACCTCTCCCGCGGCTCCCGTTCCAGTACCTAAAACCAGAGTGCAACTCGCTGGGCTCACGGTACCTGTAACTTTCAGCTCAGTAGTATCATTTACCGCCACGGCAGCAAATGCTGGAGATATTGCAGAACACAATAAAGGCAATAGTGTCCATGCTAAGCCATTATCTTTTAGACGTAAAAATTTCATAGTAATCCTTAACTATTTTGATTAGAGATAATACAGGCTAATAGTAGATGAACCATCTAAGGTAATTTCTTTACTTAAATCGATATGGTCTGTCTCTGTAATTGTAGCCATGACGTTATAGTCCATGGAAAAGACTTTCCCTTTAGCGATGTCACCCTTAGAGTCTAAGAAGTTAAAAGCGAGTGGACTTCGTGTACTCATATATTCAAAAACATCAGTTGGCGTAGCGGAACCTTTCTGGAAAGGCGTTGCTGCGGTACTAGCAAAATATTGAGCAGTACCATCAATTTTCAACGCAGATAATGTCGCAACATAGTTACCGATACCTTGACCTAAGCTGTCTGTACCCAAACCAAGATTGAGGCCGTAGCCAGTAGCCGTTCCACTTGGTTCTAATTGCTTATAGCGGCCAAGAGTGTCCATTACACCGATTGCCAAGCTAGCAGATCTATTATCATCCCAGTTAATCGCGACGCTGGTCTCTGATGCACAGGTAATGGTGATCGCATTTGGCAACGTTTTAATAGGCAGGTTGGTACTATAGGTACTATGCAGTGAAGAGGTCGATATGTGCCCATAGTCAATCGTTCCATTCGAGGCAAGCGCAACTGAACACGGTGGTGGCGTATATTCTCCGGTCACGGTGAGCTTACCGGAAGGCCCGACTGCAGGGTCGGCAAATGCGCTAGAAATTGACATAGCCAATAATGGCAATGCCAACAATTTTAGCGATAGTTTTACTTTCTTTCCTGACATTTTACTTTCCTTTTTATCGAGATAATAGAACAAGTAGCGCTATTTAATGAGACACACTAGCCTCATAGGGTTTTACAAAATAACCATACAAATTCGCCGGTGTGATGGTCACTTTTTGGATATCAACAACTTTGTTATTCAGTTTTACGTTAACCGTATCTCCAGGCAATAAATATGAGCGAGGTAACGAGGCACTCGCTTTTTGTGGTTGCACACTGATGATAGGCGACATGCGAATTACGTAAGCGCCCGTATTTGTCACCTTTAAAGTATCTGGGCTCACCTGCTCCCATTTCAGTAACGTCCAAGGCTCCAGATTCTCTTTCAGACCCGCCGGGTGAATAATTAATGGCACATTTTGGCGCAGCGTAATCTGCAATTTATCCGCTGTTTTATCCGATGCCGGAATACCTTCAAAGATCGCACGCTTAAATTGCTCAACCGCTTTGGCCGGTGTTTTCAACATGAAACGAACTGTCTGGCTATCGCCAGGGTTCACACGTACAACCGGGGGAGTAACTATAAGTGATTCTTCTTTATCACCGGGTATATTCTCAACCGACGAATAGAGTAATACAGGAGTAGGATCAGTATTCTTTAGCGTCATTATCCCTTCCCCATCCTCTGTATTCACAACTACGACTGAGGTTTCAAGTTTCATGCCGGATGCATGTGCATAATTGGCAAGAAATAATGGCGATAAACAAGAAAGATAAATAATAGAAAGTTTTTTTATGGTCGGTATATAACAAAATTTAATTAACATATTTTAATGTTTCTCTAACATAGCTAGGCAGAGATATACTTCTGCTGCAGGCGATAGCTTTAGATACTGTGTTTGCATTAGACACAATGAGGCCACAATAAAAAATTACTTAGTAGCAGTGTCAAAATCATACCTGCAATATTTATTTAAATCACTCTAAGAAAAATCCATTCCAATTAAGTTTCTATAATAATTTTATATCTTTTTGATTTTATTGAATTTATCACCATGAATTAAACCTAAAATCATTCTTTAATTTTACTAAAGAGCACCAACTCACTGATAAATAATGAATTGATTGCAAACAAAAAAACTGTTCACTTCCATAAAATAAAACCTGCTGTATAGTAACCTTCGTCAGTTAACTCGTTGCCAAAATAAAGTATCAGCAAGTATCTAATTTTATTTCTCTGATATGAATGATGCTATATGGATAACAGTATCTGCTTAGAAAATTTAATCATTCATCTTATGTCATAAACGCTAATGCATGGAAAGCGCTAATGCATAATAAATTAGAATGAAATAAAACACATATGAATATAGGAAATATAAATATGAAAGCTTCAAAAATGATGGTATCTGCGTTATCTGTTTTGACCATGATGGCGGCAGGTTCTGCAATGGCAGCTCCGGTTGCCACGCCAATTACCGTTAATGGCGGTACTATCAATTTTACGGGTGAAGTTACTGATGCAGCATGTATCGTTAACCCTGAATCAGCTAACCAGATCATTCCGTTAAGTCCTCTCAAAACAAGTGAGGTCGTTAAAGGTCAGGCGGGTGCATCAAGCGATGTCAAAATCTATCTGGAAAACTGTACTGTTGACACCTATACCACCGCGTCCTTTGCTTTTAGTGGCGTGCCTGAGCTGTCAGATCCAACTGTACTGGCAAACGCCCCTGGCGCGGGTGGCGCAACAGGCGTAGGCGTACAGATGAAAGATATGGATGGCAAGGTCATTAACTTCACAGCAGCTGATGATTCAGGTGCAAAAATGACACTGATTAAAGGTACTAACGTCGCAATGTTCACTGCTGCTTTGATTGGTACTTCAGATACAGCAACAGCAGGTCATGTCTCTGCAACAACTAACTTCAAAGTACATTACGAATAAAATTTAGTTCACCGTGAACAATTTATAGAATTTACTTTCTTGATATGACGCCATAAATTTTATTTTATGGCGTTTATTTAAAGTACATAAAAATATTTTAATGTACTTGATTAATCTTTTTCATCCTACTTGCTGCTGCGCGAAAAATTCATTAAGCATCATCACCATAAATTTAAGCTTTATAAAATCATTAGTAAAAACCCAAGGTTATAGGTTATGAGAAACGTAAAAATCAACTCACTAATAAATTTATTACTCTTCAGCTCAATATCTATCTGTGGAGCATCAGCGGCCATAGCCGGTGGAGTCGGTCTCGGTACAACAAGAGTGATTTATCCACAGAATAGTTCGCAGGCATCTTTATCTATTCAAAACACCGATGCCAGCAAGGTTTTTCTCATTCAATCTTGGGTATCCAATCCTGATGGGAATAAGAGCGCTGATTTTATCATTACGCCTCCTATTTTCGTGATTCAGCCGAAAAAAGAAAATACGATGCGCATTATGTTTGTGGGGAAAAAACCACTGCCAACCGATCGTGAATCTCTTTATTACCTGAATAGTAAAGCAATACCTTCTGGAAAACCGGAAGAAGGCAAAAATACACTCCAGATCGCAACGCAAACAACCATTAAATTGTTTGTGCGTCCTGACAATCTGCCTACGCCCAGCACCGATGCGCCTCAATCTTTGCGCTGTAAACTAATCGGCGCCAACCTAAACGTTAATAATCCATCCCCCTATTATATGACGCTGGTTAACCTTAACGTTGGCAATCAAAAAATGCCAAACACCATGGTTCCGCCAAAGTCACAGGTACAGGTCCCATTACAAGGAGGCCCTGGTGGAACCATTACATTCCAGACCATGAATGATTATGGCGCCAAAACGGTTCAACAAACATGCTCTATGTAACATGCCTGAGAACATCGTCAGGGATTGGCGTTACCTATTTCTATATTTTTCAGGATTGAAAGTAAGATGAAAAAGCAACTTTATTTCGCGTCAGTTCCACGAGCGAGATCTGCTATTAGCCGTTATGCTCCTGTTGTTTTTTCATCACTGGCTATTGTTTCTCCCGTGCAAGTACTCGCTGAGCAGTACTTTAATCCAGCATTTCTATCTAGCGATCCCTCTGCGATTGCGGATCTCTCACGTTTCAATAATGAAGGTGGGCAGGCGCCAGGAAGCTATCGCGTTGATATCTATATTAACGATACCTTTATCTCTACGCGCGATGTGGATTTCAAATATTCAAAAGCAGCGGCAGAACCGGACAAAAATACGGCTGCATCTGTCGAAGCGACATCAAAAACAAAATCGTCGGATACAACTGATACGTTAGTTCCATTTTTCAGTATCAAAGAACTGGAAGCGTTTGGTGTAAATATAAAATCCCTGCCTGCGCTCAAAGACACTGCGGAAGATAAAGTGGTCAATCTGGAATCCATCGTTTTAGGAAGCAGAGCCTCTTTTGACTTTGAAAAGCAGCGTCTCGATTTGAGTATTCCACAAATTGCGATGAAGAATGATGCTCGCGGCTATATTGCCCCAGAACAATGGGATGAAGGGATCAATGCCCTACTGTTAAATTACAATTTCACCGGCAACGAAACGAAGTCTAACAACCAACGTCAGTCTGACAAATTTCTCAGTTTGCAAAGTGGAATTAATCTGGGGGCATGGCGCTTACGTGACAGCGCTTCGTGGAGCAGTCAGGATTCTGGCGGCGATCACTCTAGTGATATTCAACATATCAGTACCTATGTTGAACGTACTATTATTCCGCTAAAATCTGAATTTGTTGCCGGAGATACCAGTACGTCTGGCGACGTTTTTGACAGTGTTCCCGTTCGTGGTATACAGCTTTCATCTGATGACAATATGCTGCCCGATAGTCAGAAAGGATTTGCGCCAACAATTCGCGGAATTGCAAAAAGCAATGCGAAAGTAACGATTAAACAAAATAACTATGTTATTTATCAAACCTATGTCGCGCCGGGTGCTTTTGAGATTAATGATTTATTCCCAACCTCATCCAGTGGCGATTTGCTGGTTCTCGTTGAAGAAAGTGATGGCAGCATTAATTCTTACTCAGTTCCGTTTTCCGGTGTACCTGTTTTACAACGAGAAGGTCGAGTTAAATATGCCGTCAGTGCCGGAAAATATCGTAGCGGGGGCAATCAGCAGGAGACCCCTGAATTTGGCCAGGCAACCATACTCTGGGGTTTATCTCATGGAATGACTGTCTATGGTGGAACACAGTTATCTGATAAATATCGTAGTTTTGCCGTTGGGTTGGGTAAAAACTTCGGTGACTTAGGCGCATTTTCTGTTGATATCACTCAGGCGAACAGCACGCTGGCTGATGACACAACCCATCAAGGGCAATCAATGCGTTTTCTATATGCTAAAACGCTCAATAAATTTGGGACCAACTTCCAATTACTCGGATATCGTTACTCTACCGAGGGTTTCTATACCTTAAGCGAAACCACCTATAAAAGAATGAGTGGGTATAATGACACCGAAAACGAAGATGATAAAAAAGACAATAACGATCAGCCCAATTATTTTGATTATTATGATCTGAACTATACCAAACGCGGCAAGTTGCAGGCCAATATTAGCCAGCAAGTTGGGAAGGAAAGCGGTCTATTTGTCTCTGCCAGCCAACAAAGTTATTGGCATACTGATGAAACTGATACCCTGATACAGTTCGGATTTAATAGCACCATCTGGAATGCCAGCTATAGCGTGGCATATAACTACAATAAAATGCAAAACCAGCCAGAGGCAGATCAGGTTGTCTCATTTAATATTTCTATTCCTTTGGCACAATTGTTATCTCCCGCCCAAGACGACACGGCGCAGTCTGGACATAATGCGTATGCTACCTACAGCGGAAATAGAGATAAAAACGGTAACACAACTCAGCAGGCAGGCATTAGCGGAACGTTACTTGACGGTAATAATCTCAGCTACAGCGTGATGGAAGGCTATGGAAATAACGGTGTCGGCAATAGCGGCAACGTTAGCGCCAACTACCAAGGTGGCTATGGTAGTACAAACTTAGGATACAACTATAGTGCTGACTATAAGCAGGTCAACTACGGTGTATCCGGAGGTATCATAGCCCACCGAAATGGTATCACGCTCAGTCAACCTCTTGGCGATACCAACGTGCTGATCGCCGCGCCCGGCGCAGACAATGTCAGCGTTGAAAATAACACTGGGGTGAAAACTGACTGGCGTGGGTATGCTGTTGTACCTTACGCCAGCACCTACCGCCAAAACCGTATTGCCCTCAATACTAATACACTAGATAACCACACGGACATCGATGATGCCGTGGTTAACGTTGTACCTACGCAAGGAGCGATTGTGCGCGCTAACTTTACCGCGCACAACGGCGTGAGAGCGTTATTAACCATCATGCACAATGGTAAACCTCTACCCTTCGGTGCCAGCGTGAGCAGAACCGATATTACTGCCAGCGGCATTGTAGGAGATGAAGGGCAGGTGTATATGGCAGGGCTGCCTCTAAAAGGAACCTTGAATTCACAATGGGGCCCGAGCGCGAGCGATCAATGCCAAGTTAATTATACGCTACCTGAAGACAGCCTTAATAAGGCTATCGTCTATGCCAATGTAGTATGCAAATAGGTAAATATTTCATGACGTCATTCATTCAATACGGCAGAGGAATTGTACTAACAATCTCATATTTTATTAAACAGGTCATGACGATTACAAACAGGTTTTCTAAAAAAAGGAAAGACATGCGCAGCGTATTTATCTTATTTCCTGCTCGCTTAGCAATTATATTTGGACTGTTTATTATTAGTTCATTTAGTCATATGGCTTATAGTGCCGACCCAGGAATATGCGCCCCCAGCAATGGCATGATGCCAGAACTGCATATTCAAATGAATATGACTACACCACCTGTTGGCGATACGACAACCCAAGGGTACAGCTATCCCGTAGTGGTGGCAGCACCAGGACCTATCAAATGCCAGCCGACAGACCCAAAACCGACAGGTTATACCGTATTTACAGAAAATAATGGTTACTTAAGTCGTGACCCTGAGGCAAATATAACCATTGATGATCCTTACCATCAAGGATTCAGGATGAGGTTACAAGTGGGTACAATACCCGGCTTCACCACCCTGAACCGATGGGCGGTTACAAATGATAACTCAACGGTTATTTCGCAACCCGTTTACGCCGCGGTTATGCTCTTTCCACCAAGCAATAACCCTAATCCACATGATATCACTCTAAATAATGTTTTTTTGGGATATGTAGCCGTATCAGAATTCAATACGACTGATGTTACTGTTCCAGCCAGCACCGATGGTTTGACTGCCGTTTATGTGTCAGGGACGCTACATATTCCGCCTACGTGTAAACTTCAGCTGGATAAACCTGAAGTGATAATGCCAGATCACTTTGCCGCTGATTTTACTGCGGCAGGCGCGGGCGGGATCTTAGATGATGCGCCCACCCGCTTGGGTATCCAAGGGCTATGTTCAGGCGGCGGGGGATCGGGAGACGGTGATATAGTGCGTATTTCCATATCATCACTCTATCCGGGGGATGGGCAAAATATTATCGGCATTCAAAATACGCCAGAAATTGGTTTGATAGTACGCGATGGTCAAGGAAATATACTTCCGGTCAACTATTCTGAGGTAGCCCAAGTTCCAACAACTCAAATGACTGTGGGTGAACGACATGAGGGATATTTTGAATATCCGATATCATTCCAGCTGGTATCACGAACCGGGACACCGCCAAAGCCAAAAAACTATAACGCACAAATCTCCGTCATATTATCAATGGAATAATGAAACCATTATGAAATATAAATGGAATATAGGTTTTATCATCCTTAGCAGCCTCTTTCCTTATGCAGGATATGCTAATGTTGTTTACAATGGTTCAACACCTATAAATATAAGTGGAACTATATTACCCAGTTCATGCACTATTGCCAAAAAGAGCCAAGCACAGAATATCAATCTTGGCTCATATGCAAATAACACATTGACCACCGTGGGTAAAATATTAACAACCAAAACGTTAAGTATCTCACTGACGGGATGCAATGAGGGAATTATAGGTACTATAGTGACGCTTTCAGGAGAGCCAGACCTCGACGACCCTACCTTATTGGCACTGAGCAATCCAGATGCGGACAATACGGTAAAGGGCTTAGCGATACAAATTAGAGATAAGGATGATAATATTATTCCTATCAACGGCCAATCATTACAACAGAAGCTGGTGGCGGGGGATAGTAATATATTAACGTTTAAATTAGCATATAAAGTCACTAAATTGCCGGTGACGGTAGGAGATGCTAACTCTGTGCTATTTCTCGATTTGGCTTATCAATAGGATTAATCATGCTAAATAATAGCGCCATTCCTATGAAAGGAATTCATGGTAATGGTTTTCATAAAATACTGTTGGCAACAGTACTCTTTTTAAGTTCTGGCATCGTTCTACCAGCGCTTGCTCACGACGTTACGGTAAATATTACCGGAAAAGTCACCAATGGTACCTGTTCAGTATCATCGGATTCCATAGATAAACCCGTTTATCTGGGAAGTGTTCCCATCAGCCTATTCTCACAAGGTAGCGCGAGTTCGCCGCCAGTACAATTTACCATTAATCTCGAAAACTGCGGTGCTATTAGCCATGGCGTACAGGTTACATTTTCTGGGACACCTGATGAGAATGCTCCTGATTATTTCAAACTCTCACCAGACAGTTCAGCAAGCGGTATCGGCATAGTCATTATGGATGATGCTAGGAGAATGATTTCAGTTGGTGGAACATCAAAATCTTATTTAATCACGGGAGGAGTAGAAACTAAATCACTTGTTTTTTATGCAAAAATGGCTGCCGACGGCTCTGCCTTAAAAACTGGAACGGTAACGTCGAGTGCGACATTTACCACCGCTTATCCATAGAGACGCTTTATGAGATACTTTGATAATAAAAAATTCCATAGACTATTTTACACTATATTATTATCAGCATTACTTTCAGCAAATGGGTATGCTGGAATAATGATAGGCGGAACTCGTTTTATTTACCATGAAGAGAACGAAAAGGGGCTCCCTTTTCTGGTTAAAAACTCGGATGACTCACCCTATTTAATTCAAACAAAAATATTACCTGACAACACGCAGGGAAATAACATACGGCTGGCGCTACCTAATTCTGGATTAGCAAATTTTGTTGCTACGCCTCCCCTTCTGCCACTGAGAAAAAAACAGGAAAATTATATACGCATCATTCGCACTGAAGGGAAACTACCCGATGACCGAGAAAGCCTATTTCAATTAAGTATCACGGCGATCCCATCCGGCCGGCCTACGGGCAATGATTTACAGCTGGCCATTCGTTCACGATATAAATTGATTTACCGCCCTTCGGGTTTAAAAGGAGAACCAAACCAAGCCTACCAACAGTTACGCTGGCAAAGGCATGGAGACTCGGTAACAGTTGAAAACCCAACGCCCTATTATGTGACGTTGTTCCAACTGGTTATCAATGGAGAATTACAGCCCGCCGAGGGTGTCGTGGCACCTTTTGGAAACAGAACAGAGTCTTGGTGCCCGAAGAACGGTGGATGTAGCTTAAAATGGCAAAGCCTTGATGATATAGGCTCACCAACATCTACATGGGCTATCACTCCAAATGCAACAGCAAGCTTAGGAAATGCCATTGCCAACGCAAGCCCAGTGGTAACACCAAAGAAGTCAGACGAAAAGAAACCAGATGAAAATAACTCAGAGGCTCACTCCAGCCCAATACTCCCATAGCGACTGGCTTGCATATCGTTCAGGGCCATTCTCACAAACTCCTGCGTATTTTCCGGCAGGTTTTGTACGTCACTCCACATCAGCCCTGCGCACTTGTCGGGTTCTTGGTTAATCGGTACGCCGTCAAAGCGTTCGGCTTCAAACCACAGATCGATATAAGTTCTTTCATCTGATTTGCGATGCAGTGTATACACCAGTTTTAAGGCTGATGGAGGAATGACAACCCCAACTTCTTCTTCAGCCTCTCGTATCGCGGCAGTCAGCGCTGACTCGCCCTCTTCGACATGCCCTGCGGGCAAAGACCATTTGCCATCGTCAAATCCCGTATTTTTGCGCTGGAGCAGTAAAATACGTTGCTGCTGGCGAACAATAATATACACCGCCAGATAAGGCCTAAACTTAGACATCACCAACTCCCTCTGCGCTAAAAGCGTGATGGTAACAGCCTCTCACTGAGCTATATACCAATAGCCCACCACTTTTTGGCATGTTAAATCAAGATTGCTAGCTGTGTCATAACGCAAGCACACCACTTATGCTACGCTCCGCCCCTCAAAAATAACTCAGAGAGATCCCATGCGCAAAATAACCATCGTCATGATCATCATGGCTGCCGCGGTATACGCATACAACTATATGTAATGTAGATTTTACATACGCCTACAAATAAATTGGCGCTGCTATGTTTGGCATCGCCCTTTACTCTCCCTTCACGCCTCTCGCCTTTTCATAATAAATCCCAGCGCTTTGCTCCTGATAGCCCATAATAAATTTCAATTGTTCTCTTAAATCTATTAGAGTTGCCGTCCCAAATTATTAGGCACATATCAATGATCGAGCTTACTGAAAAGAATGCGCAATCCCGAACGCTAACGCTGCATAACAGGCTAAAAGTCGCTGAGATCCGCGCCGTAAAAATGAATGTGAGCTGGTTGTTAAGCGTGCAAATCGCGTTTGTCTTATTTGTTTTTTGTCGCGAGTATTTTTACGTCAGTCATAACATTCCAGCGGCTCCTGTTATATCCACCGTGCTCGAACACGCGCTCATCGTGATCATGGCGATACTATGCGGTTACATGATGGTTTTACGTTTTACTCGCGTTTTGGAAAAACAGTTTAAGCCTGCCATGCTGGTCATCACGTTAAGCATTGGGGTGATATGGTGCTTTATTCTATCGCTGTTGTTCTACAGTGAATTTGGTCATCTTATTTTTGCAATTTCAACTTTGCTGATGCTGTCGTCATTGATTGCGCTCTATCCTTCATCGCACCACCTTTTTTTCGCCACTACGCCGATATGGGTCATCATCGTTGCACACGCGATGTTTTTTAGCGGCACCTTAAGCTTAGTTTATCTCGCAGGATATCTGGTCTTTGCCGTCTTGTTCGAAACCGGACGCCGCCTATTACGCCGCTGGTTTGTGCTAGCGGTGATGCGTGAGCATCAAAATGTTCGGTTGGCCAATAAGCTCACGTTGATGTCGCAGCAAGACCCGCTTACGGCATTGGCTAATCGCCGCTATTTTGATCGCAAACTACAGCAGGCTATTGAAGGGGCGACAAAAACGGCTCAGTCCTTGTCTATTATCTTGATTGATGTCGATTACTTTAAGAAATATAACGACCGCTATGGCCACCAAGCGGGTGATTCATGCTTGATCCAATTAGCAAAATGCTTTCAACAGACCGTGCGTAACGCGCAGGATTTAGTGGGCCGCTATGGCGGTGAGGAGTTTATTATTTTGTTGCCGGATCAGGATAAACACGCCGCAGAAAAGGTCGCTGAACGTCTTAAAGCCTCCGTGTTCGCTTTAGCGCTACCTCACGATCAATCAGACGTTTCACCGTATGTTTCACTCAGCCAAGGCATAGCGCAGTGGCGTAACGGTATGGATGCAAAAACGCTGATCGAAAATGCCGACCGCGCGCTGTATCTGGCTAAACAGCAAGGCCGCAATACAGCTCGTCTCGCACCATAAACAAAAAAGCCAACCCGAAGGTTGGCTTTTAGCACGCATTAAACGCAAGAATTACGCCGTGGTGGCTGGTTTCTTGTTGCCACGATACGGACGACGCTGCTGTGACGAAGGCGCATCACCACGGGCTTCAGGTTTACGACCTTCTCCCGCAGCACGGCGCTGGCCGCCATTATTGCCATTGTTACTGCGTGGTTTCTCGCCTGAACGAGCACCATCGCGCGACTGACCATTACCTTGGCTGCGTCCCTGAGACTGACCGCGACCTTGGCCTTGCCCACGTCCCTGACCACGACCTTGGCTTTGACGGCCATTTTGAATCGGATCGGCTTTAATGCTTGGATCCGGCTCATAGCCTTCAATCGCAATGCGTGGGATCTCACGTTTCAGCAAACGTTCGATATCTCGCAGCAGCTTATGCTCATCCACACAGACTAAAGACAACGCCTCGCCGGTAGATTCGGCACGGCCAGTACGGCCAATACGGTGCACGTAATCTTCTGGCACGTTTGGCAGCTCAAAGTTAACTACATGCGGTAGCTGATCGATATCCAAACCACGCGCGGCAATATCCGTCGCCACAAGAACGCGAATCGAACCGGCTTTAAAATCAGCCAGCGCACGAGTACGCGCACCCTGACTTTTGTTACCGTGGATCGCCGCGGCGGTAATACCATCTTTATTCAGCTGTTCAGCCAAATGGTTAGCGCCGTACTTAGTACGAGTGAAAACCAGAACCTGCTGCCAGTTATGAGTGCCAATCAGCTGAGCCAGTAGCTCGCGCTTGCGGCGCTTATCCACGAAATGTACCGACTGTTCAACCTGTTCAGATGCCGTGTTGCGACGCGCCACTTCAACGGAAGCAGGATTAGTCAGTAACTTATTAGCCAACTCTTTGATTTCATCAGAGAACGTCGCAGAGAACAGCAGGTTTTGGCGCTTGGCTGGCAGCTTAGCCAATACACGACGGATATCGTGAATAAAGCCCATGTCCAGCATACGGTCAGCTTCGTCCAGTACCAGAATTTCAACGTTGGATAAATCAACCGCACGTTGATGTTCCAAGTCCAGCAAACGACCCGGCGTTGCCACCAGAACGTCAACGCCACCGCGCAGCTTCATCATCTGCGGGTTAATGCTCACGCCGCCGAAAACTACCAGCGAACGGATATTTAAATATTTGCTGTAATCACGCACGTTCTCGCCGATCTGGGCAGCCAGTTCGCGCGTTGGCGTTAAGATAAGCGCACGCACAGGACGACGGCCTTTTACCGGCTGCGCATCCTTAGAAAGCAGCTGTAACAGCGGCAGCGTAAAGCCTGCGGTTTTGCCGGTACCGGTTTGAGCACTGGCCATCAGGTCACGGCGTTGTAAAACCACCGGGATCGCTTGAGATTGAATAGGCGTAGGTTCGCGATAGCCCTGTTCTTCAACAGCGCGCAACAATTCGGCACTCAGGCCGAGAGTATCAAAAGACATATTAGGGTAAAACTCCAAATCCACCTTGACCCGAAAGGTCGGGTGCAGTTTCCGGGTGGATTTATCAGACGCGGTAGATAGGTGATCACCACGAGGGATAGGCACAAACTGCGAGTGCAACATAATTGTGGTGGATTCTAACAGAAAATGTGATCGGCGTCTGATATGTTTTTATTATTGTGGTTTTTGTACTCGTATGCAGCCTCCCCCTTCACAGGGGGAGGAGCCGATCGAGAATCTTTCAGCAGGCACCAAACGGTTCCCTCCCCTGACAAGGGGAGGGTTAGGGTGGGGTCTATCAACATAGCAACACAAGGGATCTTGCCAACCTCACCGCTCCCTCAGCGCCTCTTTCACCTTATTCAGCGGCTTGATCAAATAGTCCAGCACGGTTTTCTGGCCGGTTTTAATCTCTACGCTGGCCACCATGCCGGGCAGGATCGGGAATTTTCGCCCTGCTTTATTTCTGAGCTCCGCGCTCTTGGTGCGCACGTACACGCGGTAATAATATTGATCGCGGCGCACTTCATCTTGCAGCGTATCCGGCGACACAATTTCAACCGTGCCATCCAAATTGCCATAAATCGAAGAGTCATAGGCGGTAATTTTCACCGTTGCTGGCAGGCCTGGACGGATATAGGCGATATCACGCGGGTTGATCCGTGTTTCAATCAACAGCTGATCTTCCAGCGGCACAATTTCCATCAGCTTGCCGCCGGGTTGCAGCACGCCGCCAACGGTCATCACCTGAATATCCTTCACAATGCCGCGCACCGGTGAAATCATGGTCACGCGGTCGAGCTGATCTTCTTTCCCCGCCATCACTTCAAGCTGAGCGTCCAAATCCGCGTTATTTTTTACCTGCTCTTCACGCGCTCTCAGCGCGTATTGGTTGCGCGCATCGTCAATTTTGCCCTGCAATTCGCTGGCCTGTCGCTGCAAACGAATCACCTCAACCTGACTCGCCGCGCCTTTCGCCACCAACGGCTGCGTCATTTTTAGCTCGGCGATCACCAAGCGGTACGACTCTTGTAGATTCGCCACGGTTTCATTGAGGTTGCGTCGGCGCGAGTCATAAAGCTGACGCTCACGTGCGACCAACGCCGGTTCAGCTAACGTACTGGCGCTAAACTTGAGCGGCTCTCCGGTCAGTTCCGAACGTAATCGCTCCGACGATGCCCGCAACGCACGCGCTCTGGCCGCCGCTTCGCCGTAGTTAGACTGAAAGCGTTTCGGATCGAGCCGCGCCAAAATCTGCCCTTTTTTGACAATATCGCCTTCGTGCACCAGCAGCGCCGAAACAATACCGCCGTCTAAGCTCTCAATCAGTTGGGCGCGGATCGAGGTGGTGACTTTACCCGTGCCCACCGTCACTTCATCCAGCGTGGCAAAATAAGACCAAACAAAAAAGAACGTCATTCCCGCCAACGTTAACCACACCACCGAGGAGTAAAAGCGCGACTGGCGTGCCATGTCTTCCTGCATTGTAAGCTCAGCCATACCGACTCCCCTTAGGCTACAACCGACGTCACGTTGTTATTACGCTGCGTTTGGCCGAGAATCTCATCTCGCGAACCATCAGCAACCACTTTTCCGCCGTCCATCACAATAATTCGGTCAACCAACGACAGCAGCGCCGGACGATGCGTCACCAAGATCAAGGTTCGCCCCGCCATCCAGCTCTGTAGCTGCCTTATCACATAGCTTTCGAGCTGTTCATCCATCGAGGCGGTCGGCTCGTCCAGCAGAACGACCTGTGGATTACGCACAATCATGCGGCTCAGCATCACCATTTGCCGCTGCCCACCTGACAAACCACGCCCGCCTTCGTTGATCATACGATCGAGGCTGGCGGCGTCTTTTTGTACCATGCTCAGCGCACCGCTGATGCGCAGCGCTTGAATCAATTCCTGATCCGTTGCATGCGGATGGCCTAACATCAGGTTTTGCCGCAGAGTGCCAAAAAATAGCCGTGAATCCTGCGAAAGTAGCCCAATTTGGCGCCGTACATCGACCGGATCGATATGCGCCATATCCACGCCGTCGATAATCAGCTTACCTTTGCTGGCTTCGGCTTGGCCTGACAACAGTTTCAGCAATGTCGATTTGCCTGCGCCCACTTTGCCAATCAGCGCCACGCGTTCGCCCGGCTTAATCTCAAGTTCAGGGATATATAGCGCCTGTTCACCTTTTTCGATATCGTAACTATATTGCACATTATCAAGCTGATAATGACCCGCCAGCGCCGGACAGTGCGCCATTTTATGCTCGGGATCGCGGTCGAGCGGTTTCTTCAACAAATCGTTTAAACCGGTCATCGCGCTCTTGGCATGTTGCCAGCGCGAAAACACCATGGTGAGCTGCATTAGAGGCGCAATCGTACGCGAAGACAGCAGGCTACAGGCCACCATGGTGCCGGTAGTAATGTCGCCCGCTAAGACCAGATACGTTCCCAGCACCAACATGCCCGCATAGGTCACCTGCTGCACGGTCGATGCCCAGCCGCTCAAGCGCGCACCCCAGACACGCTGCTTCATCCCGATAGCTGCGCTCACGTGATGCGTTTGCTCCCATTGACGCTGAAAATAGGGCTCTGCCTGCAGCGCTTTGATATCCTCAACGCCTTCAATCGATTCCACCAATACCGCATTACGAATCGCACTTTCACGCATCCCTTCTTTAGCCAGTTTCGCCAGCGGCCACTGGATCAGAATGCCAGGGATAACAATCAGCGGAATCGCTATCAGCGGGATCGCCACCAGCGGCCCACCCACCATCGCCATAATCACCAAAAACAGCAGCACAAACGGCATGTCCATCGCCGCGCCCACCGTGGTGGAAGTCAGCAGTTCGCGCACCTGATCGATTTCACGCAGTTGAGAAATAAAAGAGCCGGTCGATTTTGGCCGCGCATCGTTTTTAATCGCCAGCGCGCGGGCAAAGAACATCGACGACACTTTTAGGTCAATATGCTTGCCCATCAAATCGGAGATATGTGTACGCGAGAGGCGGATGAAATACTCTAAAAATGCGGCAAACAAAACGCCGACAAACAGCACCCACAGCGTCGGATACGACTGTGCTGGGATCACGCGGTCATACACCTGCATGGAAAACAAGATCCCCGCCAGCGCCAACACGTTGCCCAGCACCGAGGCCATAGAGATCTCTGAAAGTTTGCGGCCTGCATGCTTAAAGTGATGCCAAAACCAATGCTGTTTATACGGCTGCACAAAATCATCGATGCGTGAATCATGCCCGCGCGCGGCGATGCCGAGCAGCACCACGTCTGGCTGTATGCGGCCTAGCAGAGCCTCAAGCTCTTCTTCTCGCACCATATCGCCGCAGTCGCTTAGCCAATAGCTAACGTGCTTTTCAGCATCGAGGTTTTCCAAGATCAGCACCGAGCCATCTTCGAGCTGCGCCATCACCGGCATCACTTCGTTGCGCCAGCTCACGCTGCTTTTCGGTCGAATGGTAATCTGTAAACCCAGCAACGCGCCTATCCGCTCTAAGCGGCGCTGCAACGGGAGATTTTCAAACCAGCGCATCTGCTGACGCAGCGCTGGAATATCGCAGGGAAGTCCAAAGCGCCCTGCGGCGCGCACCATCGCTAAAATCCATTTATCGGCGCCTGAATGTTGCTCTGCTGCCATCACATACCTCTTCTGGATTTAACGCGCTTGTTATAATGCCGGCAGGGTGTCACCCGTGACCTTTGGCCGAGAAATATTCAGCATATCTAATAAGTTATCGACGGCACCCGCATAGCGAACCGCCGCATCCCAAACGTCATAGCGAGCCACTATCGCCGCGCTATCGGCCTGTAAGACGTCTTGCTCAACGCTGAGCAGATCGTTCAGACTACGTTTGCTGAGCTTGTATTCATCCTGATACACGCTGCGCGTATTTTCCGCCGAGCTAAACTGTTCTTCGCCCGCCTCTTGGCGCTGCTGTGCGCCAATCAAATCGGCATAGGCTACCGAGGCTTTTTGGTTAATATCCAGCTTGCTGGCTTCTACTTCCGCCAGCGCCGCTTGACGATCGCCCTCTGCCGCGTCCACCTTGGCGCTGGTGGCACCGCCCTGATAGATTGGCGCTTGCACCACCAACTGCACGCGGTCGTCCCAGTAAGAACTGTCGCTGTTTTCATAACGGGTTCGCCCAGCCTGCACAGAAATTGTCGGCCAATGCTGAGCCTCCGCCTGTCGCACGCGCTGCTCAGCGGCTAATTGCTTGGCCTGAGCGCTACGCACCGCGCTGTTCTGTTCATAAGGGAGATCTTTGATGGTGACCTTTTGATCGAGCAGGTCTTTAGGGAGGTCGGGAAGGTTTTCAGATACCACGCCGGTCAGCACCGTTAAGTTAGCCTGAGCGGAGCGTTCCTGCGCACGATATTGTTCATAGGTGGCGTTCATGCCCGCGATGCGGGTTTCCGCTTGTAACACGTCAGACTGAGAGCTAAGCCCAGCATCTGCGCGCAGCTTTGACATCTCTTTCACCGATTCCAGCGAGGCCAAATTGCGCTTTGCCGCCGCCATCAGTTCTTGATAGCGTTTTACCTGTAAATACGCCTGAACCGTTTGCTGACCCACGTTATTAAGCACCGTATAGAGCTGATAATCGTAGGCCGCACCCAGATTGTGTTGCTCATCAATGCTGCCGCTGGTTTTACCAAAGTCATACAGCAGTTGGTTCAGCGTCACGCCCGTAGACGCATTGCTGTTGAGCGAACCGGAGGAGTCCGTTTGATGCGAACGCCCCGCCGCACTTTGCAGCGATACCTGAGGATACCAAGCGCTTTTTGCCACGGTAAGATTCGCTTCCCCGACGTGGATCTGCGCCGACGCCTGAGCAATTTGCGGATGACGGCCAAATGCTCGCAGGATCGCTTCTTTAATCGTGAGTTCATCTTGTGTCTGCTCAGAAGGCGCGGATTGCCACTGATAGTTGGTTGTGGTGGTTTTCGCCCACACCGGTAACACAGCAAAACAGCCCAAACCACAACACATCCAGACCGTTACCGGCCATTTTTTTATGCGCTTATTCATCGTGCCCCACCTTTACATCGTGATGATGGCTTATCGGTTTTATGTGTTAGAGCTCATCCTGCTCTGTGTTTAATTTTGCATTTACGGCTGACCACTGTACTGACCCCCTCCCAGCCTCCCCCTTGACAGGGGGAGGAGCACATCGTGCTTCCCTCCAGTTGCTCAGCCTCCAATTAATGAGAAAGAGCGCACCGTGATACCATGACACCTCCGACCGGTTCCCTCCCCTGACAAGGGGAGGGTTAGGGTGGGGTTATTGCTCCCCTTCGCAGAGGGAAAGTGAATACACCTACATCAAGTTCACATGCAGACCTTGTTGAATCAGCACGTCTCCCAACGTACTGCTGCCGGTTGAGGAGTTGTGGTAAACGTCGTAGGTCACGCCGTTCACTTCACGTTGTCCGCTGACATCCCAGATATCGCCCTGTCCATGCACCAGATTGACCCGATCGCCGATGCTGCCTTTGATCAGTAAGTCATCCTGAGGTTTATCCGTGACGTTCAGCGCTTCCTTGAGATCCAAGGTGATGGCGTTGTTACCCGCTTTGCCGAGGTCGAAAATCTCGATGTGCTCAACTTTCAGCCCCAGCGAAGTGAGATCCAGATTGAGGTTGCTGCCGTCCAGCACCAGCGTATCGGTACCCGCACCACCGTCGATGTGGGTAAAGCCCACATCACTCACGTGGACCTTATCGTTCCCCGCACCGCCGCTGACTGAAGCACCGCTGTTATGCGTGCCATCGGCCAAATCGATAGTGACGCCGCCGATGGTGAAGGTGCCAGAAGTGGATGCCGTTGCCGAATCATCAAGACTGCTGGTCGACAGGCTTTGCGACAGGTGATCCTGAGAACCGGAGTGGCTGGCCGCAACATCATCAATGCTCATCGCCATCATCATTGCCGGTGCTGGCGCAGAAGTTGGCGTTACATCGATAATATGACCATCCAGACCAACGTTAACGATCACGCCATTGCCCGCAGAGTCATGTGCGCTAAGGTTCACCACCTTATTGAGCAAGAGAAGTTGCAGCAGGTTTAGCGTTAAGCCCAGCGACGCAGACCAGTTGCCGTTACTGTCAACCGTGGTATCAGCCGCAAGCGTATCGTTCAGCAGCGAAACGTGAAGCGCCGCGCCGTTCTGCAAGTTTTTAGACGTACCGGTGATCACCAGCAGTTTGCCGCCAAGCAGCAGATCGCCTAGTGAAGGCAGCGTCACTACGTTGAGCCCCAATAGCGGTTGACTTAGTTTGATCCCAACATCAACGCCGGTGCTGTTGGTGTTGCCTACTACGTCGGTGACTTTGACGCCGATATGTAGCGAACCATCGGTCAACGATTTCAGCTGAGTTGACGTTAAGTTGAGCGACCATGTTCCATTCGCATTCACCGTGGCCTGATAATCTACGGTGCCGACTGTCACCACCACTTTGGCACCCGGCAACGCGCTGGTTACCGTACCGGTAAGCAGTTGTGAAACGCCGGACTCAGCGATATTCAGAATGCCATCACCAAATATGCCGCTCGATATCCCCACGGTTGGCAAGTGGGTGATCACATTGAGTGAACCACCAGCGCTCGTCGTGTTACCAATTGGGTTAGTCAGCGATACGTTGACGCCCAAATTGCCGTCGCCCAGCAGGGACAAATCGGTTTTAGGAACGCTGATACTCCATGAGCCGTCATTACCTACGGTAGTGAGGTAAGACTTGCCGCCCAACGTCACGGTCAGCTGCGAGCCTTGCGCGTTGGTACTGGTACCGCTGATCACCTGCGCACTGACTAAATCGCCGATATTCAGGCCACCGTCGCCAAAAATGCTGCCAATAGTCAGCGTTGGTAACGCGTGCGTCACGACCGACAATATGCCGCTGGCACTCGCAGGGTTACCTGCCGCATCTTTCGCCGTTATGCCGACCGTCAGATTTCCGTCGAGTAACGCTTTGAGATCAAGCGGAGAAACGGACAGACTCCATGCCCCGCCGCTGCCCACTGGCACCGTGTAGATTTTCGACCCCAGCGTTAGCGTGAGAGAACCGCCTGCCAGATTAGAGGTGGTACCGCTAATCAGTTGTGACGTCAGCAAATCACCTACGCTCAGCACCCCATCGCCAAACAGGCTACCCAGCGTAATCGTCGGTAAGTTGTGCGTCAGCGTAGTCAGTATCGTTGGTAGCGAGCTGGTATTGCCCACCGCGTCGGTAACGCTCACGTTGATATTCAGCGGCCCATCGGCTAATCCACTCAGCAATCCAGCCTTCAGCGTGGCGCTCCACGTTCCGTTCGGATTGATGGTCGCGGTTAGCGGCGTACCGTTAACCGTGATATTCACCGTACCGGAAGTCAGGTTGGTTACTTTGCCGCTGATGACTTGATCCACCAGCGATTCTGCTTTATTGAGGAATCCGTCACCGCTCAACAGCGGATCGAGCGTGATAGTTGGCAGATTGGTCAGCCCTACCTTCACTCCAGCCGTGGTCGAAGACGTATTGCCGCTTGGCGTGGTCACGGTGACCGTTGCCGTGAGGCTGCCATCCGGCAACTGCGCGAGATTGGCTGGCGTTAACACAATGCTAAATGTGCCATTGGCTAACGTCACACCCGTAAAGGTTTTGCCGCCGATCAGTACGTTGACCGTTGAACCCAACGGCGCTCCGGTCGCCGTACCGGTAATCAGTTGGTTAGTCGTCGCGTCTACCGCGTTCAGCAAACCATCGCCGAACAGGGAAATACCGCTCAGGATTGGTGGTGTCAGATCGAGTTTCAGCCCAACGGTTTGGTCAACTGGGTTACCGGCAACGTCGTTGCCTTTCACCTCAACCGTCACGTTGCCACCGACCACGCCTTCAAGAATGCCGAGGATTTGCGGCGTGACCACAATGCTCCACTTGCCGTTGGCACCCACGACCGCCGTCGCCACTTGAGATCCACCAATCAATACCTGTAGCGTTTGCCCCACCATACCGCTGGTAGAACCGCCAATCGACAGGCCGCCCGCCAGCGCTTCGGTTAATGACAGCACGCCGTCGCCAAACAGCGGGTCCAGCACCAACGTTGGCAGGTTATGAGTAATTACGCTCAGGTTGGTGTTGCTGGTCACCACGTTGCCCGCCGGATCGGTAGCGATAATCACCACTTTCACCGAGCCATCTTGCAAACCAGCCAAGACATTTTGCGGAATGGTGGCGCTCCACGTGCCGTTGGCGTTCACCGTCGCATGGAAAGTGCCAATCCCCAGTTGCACGTCAACCGTAGTACCCGCGACCATATTGCCGAGTGTCCCAGTGACCACATTATTCGCGGTGCTTTCCAATTGGTTTAGGAAGCCATCACCTATCGCAACCACGTTTTGAATCAGCGGCAGATCGGTCAGCGCCAAGTCCACATGAACCGGCGTATGCACGATATTGCCGTTTGGATCGGTGAGCACCAGATCGAAATCCAAGGTTTTCCCGAGCGCAGATGAAAGCCAGACGCTTGGGTCAATATTGATGCTCCATTTACCGTTGTTACCCACGTCGGCGGTAAACAGTTGTCCCAGAATAGTGGCCGAAACTTTTGCACCGGTATAGTTCCCACTCACGGTGCCTGTCAGCACTTGCGTCAGCAGTGACTCCGCCAGATTCAGCACACCGTTGCCACCAATCAGCGTATTGAGCGTATCGCCGAATCCCTGATTCAGTGCCACGTTTAAACCCACGTTAACAGGAACGCTAACGTTGCCCGCGCTGTCGGTGCTGGTGACGGTAATCACCTGCGGGCCGTCGGTCAGACCTTGTAACTCTAGTTTAGGAACGTTTAACGACCATTGACCCAAGTTGTCCGTCTGAATAGTGACGCCCGCTAGCGTCCCTACTTTAATCGTGACGCTGCTGTTCGGTTCTGCCGATCCGTTTAACAGTATGCCCAGACCAATATTGACGGAGTTAAGCAAGCCGCCAACGCTGATCGGGTTAATGCTGACTAACGGGATAGTGGTATCGACGAGAATCGGATGGTCAACTTCAACGCTGTTACCTGCTTTATCTGCCAGCTTCGCCACAATCGTTGAGCCGTTTTGCCCCAGTGCAGCCATATCGGAGACAGGAATAATCACCGACCATTTAGCACCGCCTGCGCCATCGCTCACTACGGCGGCGCTGTAGTTTTTGCTGTTGAGCGTGATCAGTACGTTCTGGCCAATTTCCGTCACGCTCGCAGTGCCGCTGAGGGTTTGCGGCACCGCCGCCTCAGAGGCATTCAGTATGTCATTGCCCGCAAAGGCGTTAACGGTCAGCGTCGGCGCGGTAAGATCGACGTTGATACCTAAGTTTGTCGTCAGTAGTGGTAGCCCTGCGACCACCGTCGCAGTAACCGTGTGGCCTCCCTCAGTGAATGTTCCGCTTGGAACATTCACCTGCCACGACCCGTCTAAGCCAATGACAACTGGGATTGTGAAAGGCGGTGCCCCGCTTACCGTCACCTGAAGCGTACTCAGAGGGGTTAGACCTGAAGAGTGACCGCTGACAATCACCGTGCCTGAAATGAGATCGCTGGTTCCTAGCAGGTTGTCCACGCTGATAGGGTCAATCGTCAGCACCGGCACCGCTGACAGTGGGTCAACGATGTAGGTGGTTGGCAGAGATGCCGCAGGGTTACCCGCCGCATCGGTGGCAGTAACGACCAGTGAACCGTTCGGGATATCCACCAAATCAGTGATTTTCAGCGTATAGCTCCATGAGCCGTCGCCGTTTACCGTAGTCGTAAATGGTTTTCCACCAATGTTGATGGTGATATTTTGCCCTACCGATAGCCCCGTAGAGCTGCCGGTAATGGTCTGTGAGGCATGCAGATCGGCGTAATCGATCACGCCATCGGTGATAAAGTTAGGGCTCACCGTAATGGTCGGCTGGGTCAGCGCAATCAGCGCCTGTCCAGTAGAGCTGTTGGTGTTTAATCCTTCGTCAGTTACCGTGACCTTAATATCTTGCAGGCCGCTGCCCAGATTGGCCGTTGTTAACTGACCAGGAGACAAACTCAGCGTCCATGAATTTCCGCTTGGATCTATGGTGGCAGTAAAATCATGATTGTTGATAGTGACGGTGACGACGGAGCCCGCAACCGTCGAATTATTCAATGTCAGCGAACCATGCAGCGTTTGTGTACTTGCACTTTCACTAATGCTCAGTGCGCCGTCGACAAACGGTGTATCCAGCGTCACGCTTGGCGGCGTCAGATAAGCAACAAAGGATGGCGCTGGCGTTATCGTGGCCGAGTTACCTGCGGCATCTTGCGCGGTAAGCGTAATTTCATGCTCGCCGTTGCCGATACCCAGCAATGCTTTCGGTGGCAACGTCACCGTCCAGTTGCCGCTGCCGTCTACAACGCCGGTATAGGTCACGCCGTCGATATCAATACTCAACTTAACGACCTGATTCGGGCCGATAGAACCCGTCTTCCCTGTCAGCGTCAACGTGTCATTCGCCTCGCTGATATTCAAGAATCCATCGCTAAACAGCGGGTTAATGGTTGGAACAGGTAAATTCAAGCTGGCGGTAAAGCTACCATTCACCGAGCCAACGTTGCCTGCATGATCGGTCACCTCAACGTGAATAATCCCTGGACCATTGGTTACGGTGGCTAAAGCGTTTGGAAGAACCGACAGTGTCCACTGACCATCAGTCGTCACCACCGCGTTCAGCGTTTGCGTTCCGATGGTGACTTTAACAATCTGCCCTGCGCCGGTAATACCGGTGCTCCCCGTCAATATTTGCGACGCTCCGGCTTCGGCAATGCTCAGAAGGCCATCACCAAACGGCAGGTTAATGGTTGGCAACGGCAAGACGTGAGTCAGAACCTCGGCGGTTTGCGTTGGTGATGTCACCACGTTACCCGCCGCGTCTTTCACCGTCACCGACAGTGACCAGATACCATCTGGTAAACCCTGTAGCGTTGGGGCGTCGAGCGGCAGCGTCCAACTACCGTTAGGATTCACGGTCGCCGTGACCGGCGTACCGTTGATGTTGACGATAACGCTCACGCCCACGTTGGTGGCTAATCCAGACAAACCATGCAAGGTGGTAGCCGTTTGTGCATCCACAAAGTTCAGAATGCCGTCGCCAAACGGCGTATCCAAGGTTGGGATCGGCAGCGTGATTTTTGCCGTAAAGTTTGCCGAGCTGCTGGTTTCGGTATTGCCTGCGCGATCCGTGAGCGTCACGCTCAGGGTATGGCTGCTATCACTCAGCACGCTGAGCACGTTAGACGGCAACTGCACCGTCCAATTACCGTTCGCGTCTACAGCCCCTACATATTTGGTGCCATCTAGCGTGATGTACACCGTTTGTCCCGCGCCCAGCAGGCCTGAATTACCGGTCAGCGTTTGCCCCAGTAAAGCTTCAGCATTGTTCAGCACGTTGTCACCAAACAGCGGCAGCGTTAGCGTCGCGGTGGGTTCGAAGTGCGTCAAGACATCCAACTGCCCCGTTGCGCTGCCGATGTTGCCGTAGCTATCGGTTGCGGTAACGGTAATGGTTGCTTTGCCATCGGCTAAAACATCCAGAAGGTGTCCACCCACCGGAATCGACCAATCGCCATTGGCTCCCACGCTGCCAATGATCTGCACGCCGCCGATGTTGACCGTGATTTTGGTACCTTGCAGCAAGTGCGTCGAGGTGCCGGTTAGCACACCACCCGTCGCCGACTCGACAATGCTCAGAATGCCATCAACAAACGGCGTATCTAACGTGAGAGTCGGCAACAGATGAGTGCCAACATTCAGAGACAGATCTTTACTCGTGGTATTGCCTGCGCTATCGGTCGCCGTTACCGTGATGGTGTTGGTGCCATCCGGCAGCGCCTGAAGATCACCGGCTGAAACCGTCAGTTTCCAGATGCCGTTACCGTCAGCGGTCACCTGTACCGTTTTGTTGTTGATGGTGACACTGACCGTTTGGCCTGCGTCTGTTTTACCGCTTAATATCTGAGAAACCAGCGCTTCAGCGTAGTTCAGCACGTTATCAGTGACGAAGAGATCGATGCTCAGCAACGGAGGCTGTGTATCTACCTGCACATTGTGGGTATCGCTGGCCGGGTTTTTCGCCACGTCGTTCACGTTGGCAACGATGTTTTGTGAGCCCTGATCCAGTTTTTGCACGTCAGCAGCAGGAACCGTGACGCTCCACAGCCCGTTAGCATCGACGCTGCCGGTATAGGTTTTGCCGCCCAGCGTAACGGTAACCGTTTGTCCATTGGTCACATGGGTGGTGGTGCCGGTAATTTGCAGGTCGCTTTGCGCTTCTTTGGCGTTAATCACGTTATCACCAGCTACGGTATTCACGTGAATCGTCGGCAAATCAGCAGGCTGCGCGATAACGGTCACATTGTGAGAATCCGTCGCAGGGTTTCCGCTGGTATCACTCACCGACACGTTAATGCCATCAATGCCGTCTGGCAGTTGCTTAACATCAGCGGTTGGAATGTTGTAACTCCAGCTACCGTCTGCGTTCACGCTGGTAGTGTAGGTTTTACCGTTCAGCGTAATCGTGACGATTTGGTTTGCTTCAACGTTCGTTGAGGTACCAGAAATCGTCAGCGGAGCGTTAATCTCCGAGGCGTTGATATAGTCATCGCCAGAGACCGTGCCAATATGAATGGTTGGTTGGTTCGCCGCCGAGGCATCCAATTTAACCACTTGGTTAATGGTGCCGGTATTGCCTGCAACATCGGTGAGCGAGGCGTTGAACACAATATTGCCATCGCTAACACCGTTAAGCGCACCAGCTGGCAGCGTGAGGTTCCAAGTGCCGTCTGGATTCACGTTGGCGGTGTAAGTCGCGCCGTTGACCACCACTTTGACAACCACGGACTGGCCGCTGTCGCTAACCGGCGCGGTGCCTGAAATGACAATCGGGCTATGCGCTTCCGCAGCGTTAATCACGTTGTCGCCGGTGATTGGATTAATAGTCAGCACCGGTAGCGTTTTGTCGATCTGAGCGCTGCCGCTGATGTTATTGCTGTTGCCGACCGCATCGGTTGCCGTCACGGTAATCGGCTGCGGGCCATCCTTCAGGTTGGTGAAATCGCCACTTGGAATATTCACCGTCCAGTTGCCCTGTGCATCAACCATCGCGGTATAGTTTTTACCGCCAAAGTTGACCGTCACCTGCTGGCCTGCACCCGCCACACCGGTGGTTCCGCTCAGTTGCTGGTTACTGCCCGCCTCTGCGGCATTCAGATAACCATCACCAAACGGCGCATTGAGGGTTGGATGCGGAGCCGTGTGGGTAATAATTTCAAAGTTCTGGCTAGAGGAAACCGGATTCCCTGCATTATCTAATCCAGATACCGTCAGCGTCGCAGTGCCATCAGGGATTGCTTGAGCAGCATTCGCAGGTACGGTAACGCTCCACGTGCCGCCCGCTTTAATCGTCGTGGTATAGGTGACCCCATTGAGGGTCACTTCTATCTTCCCACCAACCGGAATATTGACGGAGGTTCCGTTAACCACCAGCCCTGAAGCAACTTCAGCTGAGTTAACCAGGTTGTCACCGGTAAGCGGTGATACGGTTAAGGCGCTGGCGGTGGTGTTGACGGTGAAATCATGGCTAGCCTGCGCGCTGTTGCCGCTCAGATCGCTCACTTTAACATCGAGCGTGTAACTGCCATTGTTCAAACCGCTTAATGCGCCTGCCGGAATGTTCACCGACCAAGTGCCATCGGCCTTCACCGTGCCGGTATAGCTGCTACCGCCGATGGTGACCGTGACGACCTGTCCAGCTTCTACGTATAGGGCTTTACCGGTGACCGTCTGCGGATTCTGGCGTTCACCAGCATCCAGTACGTCATTGCCCGCAAAGACGTTAACGCTAAGCAGCGGCGCAAATTTTGGATCGGAATCAACCGAAATAGTTTCTTGCAGGCTCGCTCCGTTACCGGCTTTATCTGCCACGCTCACGCTAATGGTGGTATCACCATTGCTCAGCGCTTTCAAATCGGTTGAAGGGATCGAGGTGGTCCAGTTACCGCTCGCGTCTACCGTCGCGGTATACGTTTTGCCATTCAGAATAATAGTTACTTTTTGACCCGCTTCGGCACCTACAGCGGTACCCGAAAGCGTTTGTGCCTGCGTGGCTTCCTGAATATTCAGGCGGTTATCACCAGCGAAATTGTTAATCGTAATCACTGGCGCAACGGTATCGACCGATGCGGTGAGAGATCCCCCGACTTGGTTACCAGCAATATCGCCAGCGGTCACTTTGATGACCTGATTCCCATTTTGCAGCGCCTGCACATCAGCCTGTGGCACCACGACTGACCAATTGCCATTAGCATCTACGCTGCCGGTATAGTTATGCCCATTTAACGTCAGGGTAATAGTTTGCCCTGCGCCAGTGATCCCCGTTTTACCGGTGATGGTTTGCGCGCTCTGCGCTTCGGTGGCGTTAAGCACACCGTCGCCAAACGGCACGTTGATGGTTGGGTTCGGCAAGGTATGCGTGAGCACATTAAGATCGTGCGTCGCACTCACCGAGTTGCCTTCTTTGTCTGTTACGGTCGCCGTCACGGTAGCTACGCCGTCTTTCAGCGCTTTTAAATCAACACTGCTCACCGAAGTTTGCCAGTTACCATTAGCGTCAACCGTTGCTTGATAGCTTTTGCCGTTCAGCTTGACGGTAACAGAACTGCCAGCGCTCACGTTAGTGGTAGTGCCGTGAATGTTGAGAGTGCCGTTGCTCTCGGCAACGCTGAGATAGTCATCACCGGCGATAATGGCAATCGCAATACTGCCGTGAGCGGTATCGGTATCAACGTTGAAACTGAATTTGCCGTTAACGGTTTGCCCCGCTAAGTCGGTAACGCTGACATTACCGTTGGCAATGCCATCGGGGAGTTTTTCCAGATCGGCGGAAGGGATCGTCAGGCTCCACGAACCATTGGATAGCACATGTGTGGTGTAGGTTTGCCCGTTGAGCGTCACCGTGATCGTGCTGCCGGTTTCGGCGTTGGTGGTAGTGCCTTTGAGTATTTGAGCGGTTTGGGCCTCGCTGTTATCCAGCGTGCCATCACCGGCAAAGGTGGAAACCGTGACCGTCGGCAGAAGATTTTTCACCACGAAGTTATGGCTGCTGGTGGTGCTATTACCCGCGCTGTCGGTCAGCGTGGCGGTAATGGTGTGATTACCGTTAGTCAGCGGAGCAAGATCGGCAACTGGAACACTGACGCTCCAACGACCATCGGCCCCTACGGTGGCGCTGTAATGCTTGCCGTTAATCTGAACATCAACCAATTTTCCTTGTTCGGAAGCAGAGGCTGTGCCTGATACGGTTTGTGCCGTTTTTTGTTCGCTGGCATTGAGCACATCGTCACCGGCGAAAACGGCAATCGACAGCTGTGGCGCAAGGGTATCAACGTTAAAGTTACCGTTTATCTTGCCGTTGTTGCCTGCCACATCGGTGGCAGACACTTGATACGATAGCGAGCCCTGTGGGAAGCCGTGCAAATCGCTAACCGGAACTGACACTTGCCAATGCCCTTGAGCATCAACCACGGCGTTATAAACTTTGCCGCCAAGGGTGATGGTGACGGTTTGTGCCCCGTGAATCCCGGAAGTCCCACTCAGGGTCTGAACCTTGCCAGACTCCTGCAAGTTCAAAATACCGTCGGTAAATGGTGTATCAATGGTTGGCGCTGGCAAATCATGCGTTAACACATTAAGCGTGTGTTGGTTAGAAACCACATTACCCTGTGAATCCGTCACCGATGCGGTGATCTTAATCGAGCCGTCAGCCAGCAGAGCAAGATCGGCTGGCGGTACGCTGACCGTCCAATGTCCTGCGATACCGACCGTTGCACCATAGGTTTTGCCGTTGAGCAGCACCGTAACATGTGCTCCAGCGCTCACGCCCACGGTGGTGCCGTTAATCGCCAGCGGCTGTAGCGCCTCGTTGGCGCTTAAATAATCGTCGCTAGAAACAATAGAAATAGCGATGGATGAGTTGTCGCCCGCTGCTTTAAAGCTGTGGGTGCTATTCGCAGTCTGGTTTGCCAAATCGCTCACGCTGACGGTGAAGCTATGGTTGCCTACCGTCAGGGAACTTAAATCACTGGAAGGAATAGAAACTTTCCAAGAACCATCAGATTGAACGGTAGCGAGATAAGTTTTGCCACTGTCGAGTTTGATTGTGACCACACGACCTGCTTCAACGTTGAGCGTACTTCCGCTGAGCACTTGGGCAGTTTTTGCCTCCGCACCGCTCAGGGTGTCGTCACCGGCAAATTGCGCAACGCTAATGGCTGGCGTGGTGGTTTTTACATCAAACTGTTCGGTCTTGGTGTTGGTGTTGCCGTATTTATCGGTAATGGAGACCAATAGATTATTCTGCCCCTGCGGCAGATGCTGCAAATCACCGCTGGTGACACCAATGCTCCACGTACCGTCGGCTCCGACTATCGCAGAGTAAGTTTTCCCGTTTAGCGTCAGCGTGACTTTTTGACCTGCGTTCGATGCGCTGGTTTTCCCGCTCAGACTTTGAGTAACCGTGCTCTCTTGCTGGCTCAGAATATTGTCGCCAGCAAAGGCATTGAGGGTTAAATCAGGCAGCGCCGTTTTGACATTAACCGTTAGCTGCGTGGTGGTGCTGTGGCCTGCGCTATTGGTCAAGGTGGCGCTGACATTCAAGTTACCCTGCGGTAGCGCTTGTAAATCAGCGGTAGGAATATTGATGCTCCAACTTCCATCTTTGCCCACAATGCCAATGTACGTTTTTCCGCCCAGAGTCACCGTTACCGTGCGCCCCGCATTCGAGGCCGTGGTGCTGCCGCTGAGCACTTGGCTGGCTAAACTTTCGTTGTGATTAAGAATGTTATCGCCCGCAAAGGCATTCACTTTTAAGGCTGGATTTCCCGTCGTTGTGGTATCGACATTGAACTGCTCGGTCTTGGTGTTGGTGTTGCCATATTTATCGGTGATAGAGACCGATAACGTGTTCTTGCCCTGCGACAGATGCTGCAAATCGCCGCTGGTGACACCAATGCTCCACGTACCATCGGCCCCGACTACCGCAGAATAGGTTTTCCCGTTTAGCGTGAGCGTCACTTTTTGACCGGCGTTCGATGCGCTGGTTTTCCCACTCAGACTTTGAGTAACCGTGCTCTCTTGCTGGCTCAGAATATTGTCGCCAGCAAAGGCATTGAGGGTTAAATCAGGCAGCGCCGTTTTGACATTAACCGTTAGCTGCGTGGTGGTGCTGTGGCCTGCGCTATTGGTCAAGGTGGCGCTGACATTCAAGTTACCCTGCGGTAGCGCTTGTAAATCAGCGGTAGGAATATTGATGCTCCAACTTCCATCTTTGCCCACAATGCCAATGTACGTTTTTCCGCCCAGTGTCACCGTTACCGTGCGCCCCGCGTTCGAGGCCGTGGTGCTGCCGCTGAGCACTTGGCTGGCTAAGCTTTCATTGTGGTTGAGTACGTTATCACCCGCAAAAGCGTTCACTTTTAAGGTTGGATTGGTTGTTCCTCCATTGCCATTACCATTGCCGCCGTTGCCATTTCCATTGCCATTGCCATTTCCATTGCCATTTCCACCATTTCCATTTCCTGAGCTGCTGTCTCCATGCCCTCCGCCTCCCCCACCTGCGGCCAGTGCAATACCGCCGCCGATAGCTAATGCCCCGAGAACTCCGCCAATCACGCCAGCAGAGATGCCATCATGCCCAACTAACGTCGTGATCCCGTCACCCAGCGTCTCATAAGTCGGGATCACTGTTTGCGCGGTAGAAGAACCTGCCATGTCTGCAAATGGGAAAATGGCATGGTGTGTCGTTTTGCCATCATCGAAAACTAACTCGCTGTGCTCACCGTGCTCATCAATAAAGAAAAAGCGCTGATAGCGCACGGTAGATCCATCTTTCATGTGGACAATCAAATCATTGCCCTGTCGCTCATAGCTAGCCACTAAGGAAGTGTCACCGTGGATTTTCACCACGCTGGACTCCGTTAACGTTATGACTCGATTTCCTTGAGCATACTGAGCAATTTCTTTCCCATTGGAACGAGTAACAATATCAACGCTTCCTGAACCCGCAGATGCGCCAGAAGATAAATTTGACTGTGCCATAACCACTCCTTTCAATCACTTTGCCGTGTATAAAGCGCGCCTAAATGCAGCGCAAACTTAGCCGCAGCTCGGCTGAGAAGCCGTGCTGTGAAATCATTGACCTGGTTAAAAAATTAAAAACAGCGAATCGAAACGTGTAGACACTTTCTAAATTAAAAATTCTTACTTAGAAATATATAAACAACGATTGATATTAAGGCAATCCGATATTTACATAAATTTAACTATAACTCACAAATTAGGCACAATTAAGCGATATGCCATTGGATGAATTTTTTATGACAAAAATTATTATCATTTAATTCATATAGTTAAAAGAAAACATTCGGAGTGGGAAAGGAAATACTTAATGTTAATGATTAGTAAATTTATTCATTCACAAAATCCATCATTAGCCACACTAATCATAATTTCTAATTATTTATTATCGTTCTTTACAGCGATATCTTTAGCGCCTAAAGTTAATCAATCATATGATTAACTTTATAGTGTGAAATGAAACCATCAACAAAGCCATCAGATACGCCGATGACTTCTCGTGGCGAGCAAGCGAAGCAAGCACTGATCGACTCCGCTATTGCCTTGTTTGGTGAGCGAGGGTTGGAAGGTGCCACAACACGCGATATTGCCTTAAACGCGGGGCAAAACATTGCCGCGATTACCTACTACTTTCAGTCCAAAGAGGGGCTTTATCTCGCCGTAGCTCGCTGGATCAGCGACTTTATCACTCAGGCTTTCGCTCCTCTACAGCAAGAGTGTTCACTATTTCTTTTACAGAAAGACCCCAAACCTGATGCGTATTTAGCTTTCATTCATCGAGGGCTTGCTATCTTTTGCCACCTGATGACACAGCCAGAAACGCTGCACCTCAGCCAAATTATGTCACGTGAGCAGTTGGCCCCCACCGCTGCCTATCCACTGATACATCAGCAATGCATCGCGCCACTGCATCGACTCATGACGCAGTTAGTCGCAGGTTACAGTGGCCTTCCTGCAGATAGCGCAGTGACAACGCTGCATACCCATGCATTGTTAGGAGAAGTGCTGGCTTTTCGTATGGCGCGTGAAACGATCCGCATTCAGGCTGGCTGGGAGTCAATCGGCCCCGAGCAGGCAGACCTGATTAATCGAGTTTTACAACAACATATTGATTTACTTCTGAACGGATTGCGTATGACTTATTCGTCAACGGCGCAATCGACTACGGATGGGATGAGTGATGAATAACAAAAAGCTCGTTGGAGTCGTTGCAGTTTTAGTCATTATCGCGCTGGTGATTGGCGGCATTTATTACTACCGCAGCCAAGAGGATCGGGATTTAACGCTGTACGGTAACGTGGATATTCGTACCGTTAACCTTGGTTTTCGCGTTAGCGGTCGTTTAGCCTCACTGGCCGTGGATGAAGGCGACACCGTCACCCCGGGTGCGCTATTAGGGAAACTCGATGATGCCCCATTCATTAACTCGCTTAATGAAGCCAAAGCTAACGTGGCCGCCGCGCAGGCTCAGCTCGATTTGCTGCTGGCGGGATACCGTACGGAAGAAATCGCTCAAGCGCGTGCAGCGGTGGCACAACAACAGGCGGCGTTCAGCTACGCCGACAGCTACTTAAAGCGTCAGCAAGGCTTATGGGCCAGCAAAGCCACTTCTGCCAATGATTTAGAAGACGCGAAAACAGCACGCAATCAAGCATTAGCCAATCTGCAAGCTGCCAAAGATAAGCTGTCTCAATACGAGACGGGGAATCGCCCGCAGGAAATCGAACAGGCGCAGGCTACTTTAGCGCAGGCACAAGCGGCAGCCGATCAGGCTGAGCTAAATCTAAAAGACACCCAGCTTTTTGCACCTTCCACCGGCACCGTTCTCACCCGCGCCGTTGAACCTGGCACCATGCTGGCTTCCGGCAGCACCGTATTCAGCGTGTCACTCACCCGTCCGGTGTGGATCCGTGCCTATGTCAGCGAAGAAAACCTTAGCCGCGCGATACCCGGAACCGAGATTGAAATTTACACCGATGGCCGCCCAGATAAGCCTTATCACGGCAAAATTGGTTTTGTTTCACCCACCGCCGAGTTCACGCCGAAAAGCGTCGAGACGCCAGAATTACGCACCTCGCTGGTCTATCGCCTACGCGTCATTGTGACCGACGCCGATGACAGCTTGCGCCAAGGCATGCCTGTGACCTTACGTTTTAACGATAACGGTGCCAAACGCTAAGGGATGTGATGATGAGTGCGCAACATGAAATCGTGCTCGACGGCGTAGAAAAGCGTTTTGCGGGCATGGATCAACCGGCGGTCGCGAGTCTCTCCACGCGCATCGCCAGTGGCGCAGTGATGGGGCTGGTTGGCCCCGACGGCGCAGGAAAAACCACGCTGATCCGCATGTTGGCTGGCTTGTTAAAGCCCAGCGCGGGCACGGTGAGCGTGGTGGGTTTAGATCCGCTGACGCAAGACAGCGAACTACACGCCATTTTGGGCTATATGCCGCAAAAATTTGGCCTGTATGAAGACCTTACCGTTATCGAAAACCTGACCCTATACGCAGATTTACGCGGCGTTATCGGCGAAGAGCGGCGCAAAACCTTTGAGCGCCTGCTTAAGTTTACCGATTTAACCCGCTTTACCGAACGCTTGGCGGGCAAGCTGTCAGGCGGCATGAAGCAAAAATTAGGGTTAGCCTGTACGCTGGTCGGCGAGCCTAAGGTTTTATTGCTGGATGAGCCGGGCGTCGGCGTCGACCCGATTTCTCGACGCGAGCTGTGGCGTATGGTGCATGAACTGGCCGATGAAGGGATGCTAATCCTTTGGAGCACCTCCTATCTCGATGAGGCCGAACAGTGCCGCGAAGTTTTGCTCATGAACGAAGGTAAATTGCTCTATAGCGGTGCCCCGCAGCAGTTAACCCAACGCATGGCTGGGCGCACCATTTTGCTGCGCGCCAAAAATATCTCACATCGAAAACTACTCCAGCGCGCTATCTGCTTACCTTCTGTCAGCGACGGCGTGATCCAAGGCAAGTATCTACGCCTTATTCTCAAAGATAACGCCGATCACCACGCGTTGTTACTTGATTTAGACCAGCCGGACGCCGAATGGCTGGAGGCTGAACCTCGCTTTGAAGATGCCTTTATCGATCTGTTAGGCGGCGGGCCGGATCACGAATCTGAGCTGGCAAAAATAATGCCGCAGGTGAAAGTTGATCCCAACGAAACCGTGATTGAAGCGCAGCAGCTCACCAAAAAATTTGGTGATTTTGCCGCTACCGATCACGTTGATTTTCAAGTTAAACGCGGTGAAATCTTTGGTTTACTGGGGCCAAACGGCGCGGGTAAATCCACCACCTTTAAAATGATGTGCGCCCTTCTCAAACCCACCAGCGGTAAAGCGCTGGTGTTGGGTATGGATCTGAAAACAGACTCCGGGCGTGCTCGCCAGCATCTGGGCTATATGGCGCAGAAATTCTCGCTTTATGGCAACCTGACGGTGGCGCAAAACCTGAAGTTTTTCTCCGGCGTTTACGGTCTGAAAGGGAAACAGCAGAAGGAAAAAATTGAGGGGATGGTTAACGCGTTTAACTTCACGCCCATTTTGAATCAAACGCCGGACTCTTTACCGCTCGGCTTTAAACAGCGGCTGGCGCTGGCCTGCTCGCTGATGCATGAACCAGACATCCTGTTTTTGGATGAACCAACGTCGGGCGTCGATCCCCTCACCCGTCGAGAATTTTGGCTGCATATCAACGGCATGGTGGATAAAGGTGTCACCGTGATGGTCACCACGCACTTTATGGATGAAGCGGAATACTGCGATCGCATCGGGTTGGTCTATCGTGGGAAAATCATTGCTGCGGGTTCACCCGATCAGCTAAAACACAGCGTCGCCAGCGATGACAATCCAAATCCGACCATGGAGCAGGCGTTTATTGAGCTGGTTCAGGGCTACGACAAGGAGCAAACGGCATGAGTGAAAGCGCCAACAGTATTCACTTTTCGTGGCGGCGATTGCGCGCCCTGTGCCGCAAAGAAACGGCTCAGATCCTCCGCGATCCCAGCAGCGCGCTGATTGCGGTGGTGATCCCTCTGTTATTGCTGTTTATTTTTGGCTACGGCATCAACCTGGATTCCAGCAAACTGCACGTGGGTATTTTGATGGAGCAGCAGTCAGAAGACGCTCGCGATCTCACCAATACGTTTCTTGGCTCGCCGTATATTGCCGCTACGGTCAGCGATAACCGACAGGCGCTGATCCAGCAAATGCAGGCGGGTAAAATTCGTGGGCTTATCGTCATCCCGGTTGATTTCTCTGAACAACTGGCTCGTCCGCAGGGAAAATCGCCGATTCAGGTGATTACCGACGGCAGTGAGCCAAATACGGCAAACTTCGTCCAAGGCTACGCGGAAGGCATTTGGCAAATATGGTTACAGCAGCGCGCCGTTGATAAAGGGGGCGAATTCAAGCCGCTTATCGATGTGCAGCTACGCTATTGGTTTAACCCTGCCGCCATTAGCCAGCACTTTATTATTCCCGGAGCGATAACCATTATTATGACGGTTATCGGCGCCATCCTGACATCGCTGGTCATCGCCCGCGAGTGGGAACGCGGCACGATGGAGGCGCTGCTTTCTACTCAAGTAACGCGCACGGAATTACTGCTGTCAAAACTGCTGCCTTATTATGTGTTGGGCCTGCTGGCTATGACGCTGTGCATGGTGGTTGCCGTTTTTGTGATGGGGGTGCCTTACCGAGGGTCACTGCTGATTTTATTCGTGATGACCACGCTGTTTCTCGCCAGCACCCTCGGGATGGGACTGCTTATCTCTACGATCACCCGTAATCAGTTTAATGCGGCAATGGTGGCTCTTAACGCGGGGTTCCTGCCTGCCGTTATGCTTTCAGGATTCATCTTTGAAATTGACAGTATGCCCGCCATTGTTCAGGCCGTGACCTATGTGATCCCCGCCCGCTACTTCGTCAGTACCTTACAAACCCTATTTTTGGCCGGTAATATCGGCAGCGTGCTGATGGTTAACCTGCTGTTTTTAATTATTTCCGCCGTAGTCTTTATTGGACTTACTGCGTGGAAAACCAAGCGCCGACTGGATTGAGGATTTTTCATGTTCTATAGGCTGTGGACATTAATCATTAAAGAACTTCAATCGCTGCTGCGCGATCCCCAAACTCGCGCCATCTTGATCATGCCGGTCATTTTGCAAGTGGTGCTGTTTCCTTTTGCCGCAACGCTAGATGTCACCAACGCCAGCATCGCGATCTATAGCGAAGATACCGGCCAGTCGTCGATAGAGCTCACCCAGCGCTTTGCCAAGGCCGAAGCCTTTACCAACGTAATACTGCTGCACAGCCCGCAAGAGATTGCACCGACGATTGATAACCAAAAAGCGCTGCTGTTAATCCGTTTTCCTGCCAATTTCTCACGCGATATTTTGTCCGGCCATCAGGCGCCGTTACAGATAGTTTTGGATGGACGCAGCTCCAACAGCGCGCAAATCGCGGCAAACTATGTTCAGCAAATCGTTCGCGACTATCAGCAAGAGCTGATCAGCGGACAGCCTGTATCCACTCACGATTTGGCGCAGAAAAATTCCGAGCTGGTTATTCGCAACTGGTACAACCCCAATCTGGATTACAAATGGTTTGTGGTGCCGTCGCTGATTGCCATGATCACCACCATCGGCGTGTTAATTGTGACGTCGCTGTCGGTGGCACGCGAACGCGAGCAGGGAACGCTGGAACAGCTACTAGTTTCACCGCTGAATACATGGCAGATATTCGTTGGCAAAGCCATTCCCGCCCTGATTGTCGCCACGTTTCAGGCTACTGTAGTATTGTTGATCGGGATTTTTGCCTACCAAATTCCGTTTGCCGGTTCCCTTTTGCTGTTTTACTTCACCATGCTGATCTACGGGCTTTCGTTGGTCGGTTTTGGCCTACTGATTTCATCGCTATGCTCAACGCAGCAGCAGGCATTTATTGGCGTATTTGTGTTTATGATGCCCGCAATCTTACTGTCCGGTTACGTATCGCCGGTGGAAAATATGCCGGTTTGGCTGCAAAACCTGACGTGGATAAATCCAGTTCGGCACTTCACCGATATCACCAAAGAGCTCTATTTGAAGGATGTGAGCTTCGATATTATCTGGCACAGCCTATGGCCGCTTCTGGTGATTACCTTAACCACCGGCAGCGCCGCCTACGCAATGTTTAGGCGTAAGATTGCGTAGCGAAACGCGTAAATAGCTTCAAGGATGAAGAATATCCCCAAAATAATTGGAGCGGCTTGAAGGCGGCAAGTAAGCAAATCCCAATGAGCTTACTTTAGTAAGTGATTTGGGTGCGCGAACGTAGCCAACGCATAAGCAGCTTCAAGGATGAAGGGGATAAGGACTCTTGCTATACTGCGGCACAGAGTCTTTGCCGCAGGCGCAATGTCATCATCTTAGATAGGGTTAGATCAGCATCATGTTAAGTTCGAAGGAATCATCCAATAGTGCCGATGCCTCTCTTTCTGGGATCACGCGCAGCTATATGCTGTTTATTTTTCTGCTGGTTATGGCTAATTTGCTCTACGGCTATAACTATGTGAATGCCTACATTAACAGCAAGCAAACCATGCTAGCGACGGTTGCCGATCAGCTGCAAAAGCGTATCGAGACCTACCGTTTTGTGACCTATCAGGTGTATGACAACCTTTCGGCCTCTAATTCTGTCCAACTGCCCTCTCCGGTCAACGAGGTTAGGTTACGTCCTGATATCTATCTATTGGAAAAGAGCCGCCATAAAACCGATGCCCTGATTTTTGGTCAGCATGATGCGAGCACCAGCGATTTAGCGCTGCGCATGTCAAACTATCTCGATATTTTGTGGGGCGCGGAAACCGAAACCTATTCTATGTATTACCTGAACGGGCAGGATAATAGCCTGATTCTGGTCTCTACGATGCCAATGAAAGATCTCTCTGCGCGCTATAAAGAGGGATATTTGGGCAACGTGGTCGAATCTCGCAAAACTGAAATGCTACAACAGTCTAATTCATTAGACGAACGCGAAGGCTTTTCTGGATTGCGCAAATTCCGTTTCCTGAATTCTTACTATTTCACCTTGCGTACCACTTTTAATAACCCTGGGCATTTAGCTACCGTCGTGGCTTTTGATCTGCCTGTCGGCGATATTTTGCCGCGCGATTTGCCCGTTCAACGTTTCTTGATCACTGAAAATCCTGAATCACCATCAGAATTGATGTCGCGTGAAGAGTTGCCAGAGGCTTTCTCTACGCTAAGATGGCCGTGGTTAACGATCAGCGCCCCGCTGTATAACACGCCGCTGAAGATTGATTTCAATATCCCGATGACAACGCTCACCGTGGATATGCTGAGGAATAATTTCTGGCTGGTGCTGATTAATTTATTGGTGCTCGTTCTGTCATTTACCGGTTTTTATTTCGTGCGTCACCAATATATTCGTCCGGGAAAACGCATGGCTGCGCAGCTCAGCGCTCAGCAGGAAATGAATCAGGAAATTATTACCCATTTACCAATTGGCCTGCTGATTTATCGTTTCGACACCGATACCGTGGTTGCCAGCAATAAAATTGCCGATCATCTGTTGCCGCACCTTAGCCTGAGTAAAATTGCTAGCATGGCTCAAGAACATCAGGGTCGAATTCAGGCAACGGTCAACAATGAAATGTATGAAATTCAGATGGTGCGCAGCCAGCAGAATATTAAATCTGCCCTGTTCTTAATGCGCGATCTGGATAAAGAAATGATGGTCAGCAAAAAGCTAAAACAGGCGCAGAGTGAATATGAGAAAAATCTGACCGCGCGCAAAATCATGACCACCAATTTAAGCCGCGAGCTTAATGCGCCGATGAGTAATATTCAGCAATTAGTCGCTGACATTCAAAATAATAAAGATGATCCTCGTCTGCTGGATTTATTGTTGGGCGAAACACGTCATGCGCAGGCTTTGATCGATGAAATCACGCTGCTCACCGAAATTGAAAATCGGGACTGGCGTCCGGTGACCGAAACATTCAACCTTAACAAACGTATTGATGAGCTGCTAAAACGCAGCTTGCCTGAACTGCGCCGCAAAGGGCTAACGCTTATCAATCACACCGATATCGATCCAGATAAAGAGTTTATCGGTGATATTCGTTCGCTAGAACAAGTGCTTTCCATGCTGTTGCACTATTCCATCATCACAACGGTGTATGGAAAAATCACTCTGAAAGTAACGCAGAAACCAGAGTCGCCTGACCATATTTGTTTTGAGCTCAGCGATACCGGCACCGGCGTATCCAATAAAGAGATCTATGGATTACGCTATCCAAACCTCGGTGAACCGCAAAGCGATCGCTTCGCGAGAGGCTCGGGAATGACCTACTATCTGTGCGCCCAGCTGTGCAAACGTATGAGCGGCAGATTGGATATTCAAAGCAAAGACGATATCGGAACGCGTTATAGCTTTAGCTGCATCATGCATCCGGTGGAACATCCAGAAGAAGAGTCGGAGAAGCTGCTGGACGGGATCACCGCCTATCTGCAAATCACCTCCGATGAAATTCGCAGCCTGATTATGCATAAGCTTGCCGCTTTTGGTGCCACGTCCATCATTGCCGACGGACGCGATGCCAACGAAGAATATGATATTACGCTGACCGATGCTCCAGAGAATGCAGAAGATTACACCCTGCTGCTGGTCTCTGATATTGACGGTTTTGAAGAATACGCGCCGCATCGCATTAAGGCTAACTTCAACCTCACCGAGCCGCTCATTGACGCCATTTTGCTGCTGATTGAGCAACAGATTGCGGTCACAGAATCGCCAATCGATGCGGAATATGCTGAAAATGCAGATCCTTCATCTGATAGCTCTCCTTTTAAATCAAAGGATTACTTTTCTCTGTTTATGGAAACAGTACCGGAAGATGTACAGAAACTGTATACTGAAGCCGAACAGAGTGATTTATCCCCGCTTTCTCTGACTGCACACCGACTTAAGGGTGTTTTTGCCATGCTTAATATCCCCACCGGCAAAACTCTATGTGAACAGTTAGAACTCGCCATTAAAGAAAGCGATGTAACAAATATAAAGATTTTGATCAGTCAGATTGATACTTTTGTCAGCCGACTGCTTCTACTAGGTAGCCAACAACATGAATAACCTAAATGTAATTATTGCTGATGACCATCCAATTGTCCTATTCGGTATTAGGAAGTCACTTGAACAAATCGAATGGGTTAACGTTGTCGGGGAATTTGAAGACTCAACGGCATTAATCAATAGCTTATCTAAGCTGGATGCGAATGTACTGATCACCGATCTTTCCATGCCGGGCGACAAATACGGCGATGGCATCACCTTGATTAAATATATCAAGCGCCATTATCCGCACCTGTCCATTATTGTTCTGACCATGAACAATAACCCTGCTATTTTAAGTGCGGTTCTGGAATTGGATATTGAAGGGATTGTTCTTAAGCAAGGCGCGCCGGCTGATTTACCGAAAGCGCTGGCTGCATTGCAGAAAGGTAAGAAATTTACCCCAGAAAGCGTGTCCAAACTGCTGGAAAAAATTAGCGCCAGCGGCTACGGCGACAAACGCTTATCACCAAAAGAAAGCGAAGTCCTGCGCTTATTCGCCGAAGGTTTCTTAGTAACAGAAATTGCTAAAAAGCTGAATCGCAGCATTAAAACCATCAGTAGCCAGAAGAAATCAGCCATGTTGAAACTGGGCGTCGATAACGATATTGCACTGCTGAACTATCTTTCTTCCGTCAATATTATGTCGGTGGATAAAGACTAAGTTATCGCTGTATTACCCCCTCCCAGCCTCCCCCTTGTCAGGGGGAGGAGCAAGTCTGCACTCAACATCAAAATTGAGCACCGTATGGCTCCCTCCCCTGACAAGGGGAGGGTTGGGGTGGGGTATTAAACAACTTTATTTCTTCCCTTCCTCACCACCTCAGCAAAATGATGCAGTGATTTTTGTAACTCTTCCAGTGTCACCGGCTTCGACAAACAGCTGTCCATTCCGACCTGAATACAGCGCTCCCGCTCTTCCGCCAGCGCGTTAGCCGTCACGCCAATAATTGGCGCGGTGCGGCCCTGCTGACGCAGACGCGCAGTGAGCTGGTAACCATCCATGTTTGGCATGTTAACGTCAGTAAGCACGATGTCGGCCTGCTGTTTCGCTAATGCGCCTAACGCATCCAAACCATCGCTTGCGGTTGACACCGACTGATAGCCTAATGAAATCAGCTGATCGGCCAGCAAACGACGGTTGATCGGATGATCGTCGACGATAAGAATATGCACATCGCTGTAATCTTTAACTTCAATATTGCCATTATCTTCAGAAAGATCAGGGAGTAATGCCGTATCTTCTGGCACAAAGATGCGGCGTAGAATACTCAACAATTCTAGCGGTGCCGCCGTGCTGAGCACCCATGAGCCGTCCTCTTTGCGTTTCGCATGGCCTAAATACTCTGCGGATAGGCGGATGTGGATCTTAACCGGAGTACTCAGAGTAACGTCATGATCTGAAATCAAAATCCCCTGCTCATCGCAATGTTCGCTGGCGCTGCATAGACGCACATCCGCACCGGCCATGGTCAGAAGTTTCAACAGATACGCTTCCAAGCGCGCATTGTGGATCTCAAGCCAAACTGTTTTTTGTGCTAGGGCAGCAATTTCAGGCGCTGATTCCACTGCCTGATACATCGGAATACGTACGGTAAATATGCTGCCCATTCCCGGCTCCGATTCCACGGCAATGTCGCCATCCATCAGACTGACCAGTTTTTCACAGATGGCCAGCCCCAGACCGGTTCCTTGGAAATGGCGTTGCACGCCGGTGCCTACTTGGAAGAATGGATCAAACAGCTTCATCACGTCGCGGAATGGGATGCCCAAGCCTGTATCACGCACGCGGAACTCAAGATAGAAATCCTGAACCCGCACCTGAAGGATAATGCAGCCGGTATCGGTAAATTTGATCGCGTTGCTCAGCAAGTTCGACAGCACCTGCTGAATACGCATGATATCGCCAGAAACGGAATCTGGCACTTCTGGCTCAATAAAGCAGTACATCGCCAAGCGCTTGCGAACCACCAGCGGCAAGTAGTTGCCGATGATATGCGGGATCACCTTACGCGGCTCAAAGGTTCCCGGCTCTATTTTGAGCTGTTCGGATTCGATCTTGGAGAAATCAAGAATATCGCTGATGATTTTAAGCAACAGCCCCGAGGAGTTACTCATCGCCGCCAGCAGACGCTGGGTTTCTTCCGGCAGCGACTTAGTTTGCAGCAGGTCGAGATTACCAATGATGCCATACAACGGGGTTCTCAGCTCATGGCTGACCGTCGCCAAGAACATTGATTTCGACTGGCTGGCCTGCTCGGCGGCATTGGCGAGCTCTTGCAATGACTCTTCAATTTTAACGCGCGCACTCACGTCGATCATGACGCAAATCGCCACATCCTCATTGCGATAGCGGGAATGAACAAAGCTAATTTGTAGATTCTGATTCTGGCTGGTGATGACGTCAACCACGCTGCTGGGTTGCTCGCAGATAATACGCGTGATCCGATGGCGGTCTTCAGAGGTGAACAGGCTAATATAATTATGCGCCAGTTCATTACTGAGAATATTGCTACCGTCTTTAATTCGCAGAATACAAATGCCCACCGGCGCGGAGGCGACAATTTTACGGTTAAATTGCTCATGTTCCTCAAGACGAAACGCATTATTTTCTGCCGGAGAAAACATTTTTCGCTCAAATAACCACGTCAATACGCACAGAATAAGCGCGCTGATTAAGTTTAGGATCACCGCATTAATCAGGAGTAAATTAAAACGTTCGAGCAATACGCTGGTCGGCAGTGAATAGACAATGCTTAATCCCGACGGGCTCAGTTTCTTTTTCAGCAACAGGGTGTCATAGCCGCTGTTATAGCCAAAATAGTTATCGTCGTTCGGAATACCTGAAAGGGCGGGTTGCTCACCGCCGTTTTCAGTGTAGGTCATTAATACGTCATTATTTTCATTCAGCAATGTGACGCCTACCGGCAGCGTAGAAGGATTGGTAAAATCCTCTAAGCGAATATTTTGCTCGGTGCCTAGCAGTGCTTCCAGCTTGTTGGCGATGTAAACCGGCGTAATAACATAAAGCGCCCCCACGTCATTTTGAGTACCAGGGATCACCCAGAACAGCGTGTGTTCTTTCTCTTTATTATTGCTGTTTTGGAACATCAAAATCCGCTGATGCAGATTGCGGAACACATTGCTTTGGTCAAGTGGCGTATTGCGAATGCCAAAATCAGCCAGGCACAAGCTTTCACCACCGATAAAGAAGATTCGGTTTAAGTCATATGCGGCAACGAAATTCTCTTTCCAATAATTAATGAAATTACTCAGCGACTCTAACGAGTTCTGGTAATTATCGCTCAGCAGCTGGCAGTCTGACTCAGGAAAAATCGGCGTCAGCGGTGGGAGCGTATTCTTTCCACTAAATACGCCGTTGATCATATCTAGCCCAGTCACAGACCAGCTCAGGCGATTTTCCGCAATATAGCGAATATCCCGCATGATGCTTGAGGAGTGCTTGATCACCCCCTGCGCCTGATCAAAATTCAGGTTAAAGTCTTGGCGGATGTCCGACTCTTTCTCATGAAATTCATTGAGAATATAAAACGTGGTCAGCAAAGCGCCCAAGATCCACAGCATCAGCGCCAGCGATCGGAATAGATAGCGTGAAATTCGCAGCGTTGTTCGGAAAGAGGCTAGATATTTCAAAGGATTACCATAGCAGAAAACGGACTGTTAAACGAAAGGCCTACATTCAAGTATCACACTAGTCACTAGAGATAAAAAAAGCCAGTACAAACATCTGCACTGGCTTTTTATCGAGTCAACGAAACGCTAGTAATTAGGCGTTTTCGTCGCCCTCTTCATCATCAGACTCTGACGCATCATCAACGCTTTCAGCCTCGTCTGCGATATCAGCAACATCGCCGTCAACCGCTGCATTTTCTTCGCCATCGAGAACTTCATCATCCTCTTCTGGTTCAGCAACGCGCTGCAAGCCAACAACGTGTTCGTCTTCGGCGGTGCGGATCAGCGTAACACCTTGGGTGTTACGACCAACAACGCTCACCTCAGCAACGCGGGTACGTACCAACGTGCCAGCATCGGTGATCATCATAATCTGATCGCATTCGTCGACCTGAACAGCACCAACCACGTTACCATTACGCTCGCTGACCTTGATAGAGATAACCCCCTGAGTCGCACGGGACTTGGTTGGGTACTCTGCAACGCCGGTACGCTTACCGTAGCCATTTTCGGTCACGGTCAGAATATCGCCTTCGCCACGAGGAATGATCAGTGATACAACGCGGTCTTCACCGTTGAGGTTGATACCACGTACGCCCGTTGCGGTACGGCCCATAGAACGCACTTGGCTTTCTGGGAAACGCACCACTTTACCGGCCGCAGAGAACAGCATCACTTCGTTGCTGCCGTCGGTCAGATCAACACCAATCAGCTCATCGCCTTCGTTCAGATTCACGGCAATAATACCCGCGCTGCGAGGACGGCTGAAATCGGTCAGCGCCGTTTTCTTCACGGTACCGCTCGCGGTTGCCATGAAGACGTGACGACCTTCTTCGTATTCGCGCACCGGAAGAATAGCGGTAATACGTTCGTTGGCTTCCAGCGGCAGCAGGTTGATGATCGGACGACCACGCGCACCACGGCTCGCTTCAGGCAACTGATAGACCTTCATCCAGTACAAACGACCACGGCTTGAGAAGCACAGAATGGTGTCATGAGTGTTGGCCACCAGCAGGCGGTCAATGAAGTCTTCTTCTTTAATACGTGCTGCGGACTTACCTTTACCACCGCGACGCTGTGCTTCGTAGTCGGTCAGAGGCTGGTATTTCACATAGCCCTGATGCGACAAGGTCACCACGACGTCTTCCTGCGAAATCAAATCTTCGATGTTGATATCCGCAGTGTTTTCAGTAATTTCGGTACGACGCGCATCGCCAAACTGGTCACGGACCGCGATCAGTTCTTCGCGAATCACTTCCATCAGGCGATCTGGACTTTCCAGAATGAAGATCAGCGCAGCGATCTGCTCTAACAGATCTTTGTATTCGTCGAGCAGTTTTTCATGCTCAAGGCCGGTCAGTTTCTGCAAACGCAGATCCAGAATGGCCTGAGCCTGCTGTTCAGTCAGATAGTAATGACCGTCACGAATACCGAACTCTGGCTCCAACCATTCAGGGCGCGCAGCGTTATCGCCAGCACGTTCCAGCATCGCTGCAACGGTGCCCAGCTCCCAACCGCGTGCAACCAGCAGCGCTTTCGCTTCTGCAGGGTTTGGCGCACGGCGGATAAGCTCAATGATTGGGTCAATATTCGACAGCGCAATCGCCAAACCTTCCAAGATGTGCGCACGATCGCGAGCTTTGCGCAGTTCAAAGATGGTACGACGCGTGACAACTTCGCGACGGTGGCGAACGAATGCCTGTAGGCAATCTTTCAGCGTCAGCAGTTTAGGCTGTCCCTGATGCAGCGCCACCATGTTGATACCAAACGTCACCTGCATTTGCGTCAGTGAGTACAGGTGGTTCAGAACCACTTCGCCCACGGCGTCACGTTTGATTTCAATAACAATGCGCATACCGTCTTTATCAGACTCATCGCGCAGGGCGCTGATGCCTTCCAGACGTTTTTCTTTAACCAGTTCAGCAATTTTCTCGATCAGGCGAGCTTTGTTCACCTGATAAGGAATTTCATGCACGATGATGGTTTCGCGGCCGGTTTTTTCGTCCGCTTCAACTTCGGCTTTGGCACGGATATAGACCTTGCCGCGCCCAGTACGATACGCTTCCTCAATACCACGGCGACCGTTGATGATCGCGGCAGTTGGGAAATCCGGGCCAGGGATATGCTGCATCAGGCCTTCAACCGTAATGTTTTCGTCATCAATATAGGCCAAGCAGCCATTGATCACTTCATTCAGGTTGTGTGGAGGAATATTGGTTGCCATACCTACGGCGATACCGGAAGAACCGTTTACCAGCAGGTTTGGAACTTTGGTTGGCAACACCGCTGGGATTTGCTCGGTGCCGTCATAGTTAGGCACGAAATCAACGGTCTCTTTTTCCAGATCCGCTAACAGTTCGTGAGCAATTTTGGACATACGGATTTCGGTATAACGCATTGCTGCGGCGGAGTCGCCATCAACAGAACCGAAGTTACCCTGTCCATCAACCAACATGTAACGCAGCGAGAACGGCTGAGCCATACGAACGATAGTATCGTATACCGCGCTATCACCATGTGGATGGTATTTACCGATAACGTCCCCGACGATACGGGCCGATTTTTTATATGCTTTATTCCAGTCATTGCCCAATACATTCATCGCGAACAGAACGCGACGGTGAACTGGCTTCAGTCCATCACGAACATCCGGCAGCGCACGCCCGACGATAACGGACATGGCGTAATCCAGATACGAGTTTTTCAACTCTTCTTCGATGTTGACCGGCGTAATCTCTCTGGCAAGGTCGCTCATGGAGCTGCTATCCCTCTACTGACTTCTGATGATTCATCTGCTGCCGCTACCCTAACAGACACCCTTGGGTATATTCATCGAATAGATCAAAGCGCATACACGATGACAAAGACCGCGAATTATATCATAAAGCCGGATTTAGTGCGAAACCCTGTGCGCTTTTCAATGCACGGCGGAATTAACCTCATTGAGCCAAGAATCTGTATAATCCACAGCAGTACTTTTCTCAAAAAATTATTTTCGGGTGAATGATTCACGCCACCAGAAATATCTTAGAAGGAGTGTTCGGTGTCTGAACAAAACGTAGACCATCAGGAAATTGCTAAATTTGAAGCCGTGGCATCGCGCTGGTGGGATCTCGAAGGGGAATTTAAACCCCTGCACCGTATTAACCCTCTGCGCCTGAACTATATCCAGCAACGCGCCGACGGTGTATTTGGTAAGAAAATCCTCGATGTTGGCTGCGGCGGCGGCATTCTGGCTGAAAGCATGGCGCGCGAGGGCGCCGATGTCACCGGCTTAGATATGGGCGCGGAGCCCTTACAGGTCGCGCGTTTGCATTCACTGGAAACCGGCATCAAAGTCACCTACGTTCAAGAAACCGTTGAGCAGCACACCGACGAGCATGCGGGTCTCTACGATATTGTCACCTGCATGGAAATGCTGGAACACGTTCCCGATCCACGCTCTGTGGTGTTGGCATGCGCCAAGCTGGTAAAACCCGGCGGACATGTTTTCTTCTCGACGATTAATCGCAATAACAAAGCCTGGCTAATGGCGGTTATTGGTGCTGAATACGTATTGAAGATGGTGCCAAAGGGAACTCACGATGTGAAAAAATTCATTCGCCCTGCTGAGTTAATCGGTTGGATCGATGAAACCCCGCTGCGCGAACGCAATATGATTGGCCTGCATTACAACCCGTTAACGGATAAGTTCAAGCTGGCACCAAACGTGGATGTGAATTATATGGTGCATACGGTGTGTGAGGAGTAACTCTTACTACCTTCATCAACAACCCCACCCCAACCCTCCCCTTCGCAGGGGAGGGAGCCGTTTGGAGTTTGCTGAAAGATCCTCGATCTGCCCCTCCCCAACCCTCCCCTTCGCAAGGGTGGGAGTCGTTGGGAGTTTGCTGAAAGATCCTCGATCTGCCCCTCCCCCTGTCAAGGGGGAGGCTGGGAGGGGGTTATAACGCCCAGACCGAAGCATCCTTTGTTGTTAGGATATGACGATTGCCTAAACCACACCTTTCTATGATATTAACCGTGATCAATATCGCCTTTTTAAGTAACGAATAAGAAACCAGCAGTCGATCAATTTATTTTATTTTTAAGTGGAATCTTATCCCCCTCACCTCTTAACCGCTGCCGCCAGTAATGACGGTACGTGAGCGCCAGACTTAACATTTCACCCCCAAGTTATCCACAATTATGCGGCGTTTTGTTCACTTGCAAAAGGAAGCTAAGAACACTATCTTGTTATCACTCCTTGATTAATACACCATATCTTGTGTTCACAGCACGAAATCGACACTACACGTCAAGTTAATGCAACAATGATTTTGCATTGATTTAACGCGCATGGTTTTTATAGACACGATGACGGCTTGAACATGAGATCGCACACGGACAGGTAAATAGCCCTATGAATCAAAGTCTGCTGGTCACTAAGCGTGACGGAAGCAAAGAACGTATCAATCTTGATAAAATCCACCGCGTACTCGATTGGGCGGCTGAAGGCTTGAGTAATGTCTCAGTTTCTCAGGTGGAATTACGTTCTCACATCCAGTTTTATGATGGGATCCGCACCGCGGATATTCACGAAACCATCATCAAGGCCGCCGCAGACCTGATCTCCCGTGACGCTCCAGACTATCAATACCTGGCTGCACGTCTGGCTATTTTCCATCTGCGTAAAAAAGCTTACGGCCAGTTTGAACCGCCTAAACTGTACGACCACGTGGTTAAGCTGGTCGAGATGGGCAAATATGACAAACATCTGCTGGAAGATTACACCACCGAAGAGTTTGCTCAGATGGACGAGTTTATCGACCATTGGCGCGACATGAATTTCTCTTACGCCGCAGTTAAGCAGTTGGAAGGGAAATACCTGGTTCAGAACCGCGTATCCGGTGAAATCTACGAGAGCGCCCAGTTCTTGTATATTCTGGTCGCCGCGTGCCTGTTTTCTAACTATCCGCGTGAAACCCGTCTGAGCTATGTAAAACGCTTCTATGACGCGGTATCAACGTTCAAAATTTCACTGCCTACGCCGATCATGGCGGGCGTGCGCACCCCTACCCGTCAGTTCAGCTCTTGCGTGCTAATCGAGTGCGGCGACAGCTTGGACTCGATCAATGCCACGTCCAGCGCCATCGTGAAATATGTCTCCCAGCGTGCCGGTATCGGCATCAACGCCGGCCGGATCCGTGCGTTAGGTAGCCCAATTCGCGGCGGTGAAGCTTTCCACACCGGCTGTATTCCGTTCTACAAACACTTCCAGACCGCGGTTAAATCCTGCTCTCAGGGCGGCGTGCGCGGTGGCGCGGCAACGTTGTTCTACCCGTTGTGGCATTTGGAAGTTGAAAGCCTGCTGGTACTGAAAAACAACCGTGGCGTTGAAGGTAACCGTGTTCGCCACATGGATTACGGCGTGCAGTTGAACCGCCTGATGTATCAGCGCTTGATTAAAGGCGGCGACATTACGCTGTTCAGCCCGTCAGACGTTCCGGGGCTGTACGATGCTTTCTTTGCCGATCAGGATGAATTCGAACGTCTGTATATGCAGTACGAAGCCGACGACAGCATTCGTAAGCAGAAAGTTAAAGCGGTGGAACTGTTCTCACTGATGATGCAAGAGCGCGCCTCAACGGGCCGTATCTACATCCAGCACGTTGACCATTGCAACACCCATAGCCCGTTTGATCCTGCTATTGCACCGGTGCGTCAGTCTAATCTGTGTCTGGAAATCGCCCTGCCAACCAAACCGCTGAGCGACGTGAACGACGAAAACGGCGAAATTGCGCTGTGTACGCTGTCAGCGTTTAACCTCGGCGTTATTGAGTCGCTGGACGATTTAGAAGAGCTGGCGGTGTTAGCCGTTCGTGCCCTTGATGCCCTGTTAGACTACCAAGACTATCCGATTCTGGCGGCTAAGCGCGGTGCGATGGGACGTCGTACTCTAGGAATCGGCGTGATCAACTACGCCTATTATCTGGCGAAGAACGGCGTGCGCTACTCCGACGGCAGCGCGAACAATTTGACGCACAAAACGTTTGAAGCCATTCAGTATTACCTGCTGAAAGCCTCTAACGAACTGGCGAAAGAGCAAGGCGCGTGCCCGTGGTTTAATGAAACCACCTACGCACAGGGCGTACTGCCAATCGACACCTATAAAAAAGATTTGGATACGATTTGCAACGAGCCGCTGCACTACGATTGGGAAACGCTGCGTCACGAGATTAAAGAGCACGGCCTGCGTAACTCCACGCTGTCTGCGCTGATGCCGTCTGAAACCTCTTCGCAGATTTCTAACGCAACCAACGGCATTGAGCCACCGCGTGGCCACATCAGCATTAAAGCGTCGAAAGACGGTATCCTGCGCCAAGTGGTGCCAGAGTATGAGCGCCTGAAAAACGCCTATGAGCTGCTGTGGGAAATGCCAAACAACGATGGCTATTTGCAGCTCGTCGGTCTGATGCAGAAATTCATCGATCAGTCGATTTCCGCTAATACCAACTACGATCCGTCTCGCTTCCCATCTGGGAAGGTTCCGATGAAGCAGCTGTTAAAAGACTTGCTGACGGCGTACAAATTTGGGGCTAAGACCCTGTATTATCAAAACACCCGTGATGGCGCAGAAGATGTGCAAGACGATTTGCAGGCCGTTGCCGAAGACGACGGTTGCGAAAGCGGTGCTTGCAAGATTTAACCAAGACCAGCACGAAACCGCCGATATCCATCGGCGGTTTTATCCTAAACGGTAGGATTATAGTTTTATGGCATATACCACATTCTCTCAAAACAAAAACGATCAGTTACTCGAACCCATGTTCTTCGGTCAGCCGGTTAACGTGGCGCGTTACGACCAGCAAAAGCATGAAATTTTTGAAAAACTGATCGAAAAACAGCTCTCTTTCTTCTGGCGTCCCGAAGAAGTTGACGTGTCTCGCGACCGTATCGACTATCAAGCGCTGCCAGAACATGAAAAACACATTTTTATCAGCAACCTGAAATATCAAACCCTGCTGGATTCCATTCAGGGACGCAGCCCGAACGTCGCGCTGTTGCCGTTGATCTCTATCCCTGAACTCGAAACGTGGGTCGAAACATGGTCGTTCTCCGAAACTATTCACTCACGTTCTTACACGCATATTATCCGTAATATCGTTAACGATCCGGCTGTGGTGTTTGACGATATCGTCACCAACGAAGAAATCCTCAAGCGTGCGAAAGACATTTCCGGCTACTACGATGATTTAATTGAGATGACCGGTTACTGGCACCTGCTGGGGGAAGGCACTCACACCGTTAACGGCAAAACCGTCAACGTGAATCTGCGTACCCTGAAGAAACAGCTCTATCTGTGCCTGATGAGCGTCAACGCGCTAGAAGCGATTCGCTTCTACGTCAGCTTCGCCTGCTCTTTCGCCTTTGCCGAACGCGAACTGATGGAAGGTAACGCTAAAATCATCAAACTGATTGCCCGCGATGAAGCCCTGCACCTGACCGGCACCCAGCACATTCTGAATCTGATGCGTTCAGGTCAGGACGATCCTGAAATGGCCGAAATCGCCGTAGAGTGCGAACAACAATGCTATGACCTGTTTGTTCTGGCTGCGCAGCAGGAAAAAGAGTGGGCAGAATATCTGTTCCGCGATGGCTCCATGATTGGCTTGAACAAAGATATCCTGTGCCAGTACGTGGAATACATCACCAATATCCGCATGCAGGCCGTTGGCTTGGGGCTGCCGTTCCAAACGCGCTCTAACCCAATTCCTTGGATCAATGCTTGGTTGGTGTCTGATAACGTTCAAGTGGCACCGCAGGAAGTGGAAGTGAGCTCTTATCTGGTTGGTCAGATTGACTCGGAAGTCAACGCTGATGACCTGAGCGACTTCGAGCTGTAATCCCTTGAGCTTTTCACCCTACCAAGACTCGACGCTGGCGGCAGACGACGCCGCTAGCATCGAGACTGAAAATGCCAGCGCTGAACCGTCTACGCCCACCATCACACTCGCCCTTTCTGGCGCTAAGCTTGCATTCACGCATGGTAAAGCCTCATTGCTTGAAGCCCTTGAGCATCATAATGTGCAGGTCGAATATCAATGCCGTTCAGGCTATTGCGGTTCCTGCCGTTGCAAAATGACCAAGGGCCGCGTGGTGTATCGTCAACAGCCGCTGGCTTTCATCAACGAAGGCGAGATTTTGCCTTGTTGCTGCCATCCAGACGGAGACATCGAGGTGGAGCTTTAATCGCCTCCACCGCGATTTTTACCTGCAATCCCTTCCCCTATCACACTGATAATTCACACAAGAACCTGTCTTTACTCCCACATTTCTGCATGTTTATTTCAAACCACTCACAATCAATTGTATGATGTAGCCAGCTTTTTATGTGATAAGGACTCGGTTTGGCTCAGACGTGTGCTGGCAGCCGATTTATAAATAATCAGCGACAGATCATAGATTATTTGGTTCTAGCAAACTCCTTTTGGGACTTTGCATGCTTAGCTGCGCTTTTTTAGTGTGGTGTCAGCTAGTTATATTGCCAAGTAATACGAATCGAGTCTTATCACGGAGCTGTTCAACGATGCAAAACACAATAACAATGAAAGCCAAACTATTACCTGTGCTGATTTTGGCCTCGCTTTCCGCCGGAACGTTAAGCGCCAACGCATGGGCGGCGACGCCACCGAAAACGCTGGTCGTAGTACAAACGCTGGATGATATTGCCAGCCTTGATCCCGCAGAAAGCAACGAGCTTTCCAGTATTCAAACGGTGCCAAGCCTTTACCAACGCCTGATCCAAGCCAACCGCGACAACCCTGCCAAAATTGATGCCGTGTTAGCCGAAAGCTGGCAAGGCGACGCAGCCAATAAAACGCTCACCGTTAAGCTGCACCCCGATGCCAAGTTCTCTTCCGGTAATCCGGTGCGCCCTGAAGACGTTATCTTTTCCTATACCCGCGCCGTAACCCTCAATAAATCGCCAGCCTTCATTTTGAACGTATTAGGCTGGGAAGCGGATAACGTCGCCAGCCATTTGAAGAAAATTGACGACCATACGCTACAGCTCACGTGGACCGCCAACGTAAGCCCAGACGTAGCGCTTAACATTCTCTCGACGCCGATTGCTTCCATCGTTGATGAAAAAACCGTCACGCCTAATAGCAAAAAAGACGATTTTGGTAATGAATGGCTCAAAATGCACTCAGCGGGCAGTGGGCCGTTCAAAATGCGCGTTTATCAGCCGCATCAGGCCATCGTTTTGGATGCCAATCCGCTATCAAACGACGCGCCTAAAATCGCCAATATCATTATTAAAAACGTGCCCGATCCGGCGTCTCGCCGTTTGCTGATCCAACAAGGAGATGCCGATATTGCCCGTGGGCTTGGCGCAGACCAAACCTCGGCGTTGCAGAATCAAGCCGGTATTAACGTGATGAGCATTCCTTCTGCCGAACAAAACTATTTGGCGTTTAACACCGGCAATACCGCGAATCCGTTACTGGCAAATCCTGCGCTGTGGGAAGCGGCGCGCTATCTGGTCGATTACAAAGGCATCACGCAGGACTTACTCAAGGGCCAATATTTTGTGCATCAGAGTTTCCTGCCGGTAGGCTTTAACGGCGCGCTGGAGAATAATCCGTTTAGCTTCGATCCTGCTAAAGCGAAAGCCATTCTCGAGAAAGCCGGGATCAAAAATGCCGCCTTTACGCTGGCTGTTGAAAACAAAGCGCCGTTTATCACCGTGGCTCAATCCATTCAAGCCAGCTTCGCGCAAGGCGGCGTGAAAGTGGATCTGCTGCCAGCGGCAGGCAGCCAGGTTTATGCACGCGTGCGTGCGCGTCAGCATCAGGCCGCAATCCGCATGTGGCTACCGGACTATTTCGATGCGCATTCCAACGCCAGCGCTTTTGCCTACAACGATAATAAAGGCAGCACCGTCGCGTGGCTAAACGGCTGGAAAATCCCTGAGCTGAGCCAGCAAACGCTCGCCGCCGTTGCCGAAGCCGACAGCGCCAAACGTTTGGATATGTATACCAAAATGCAGCAAGAGCTACAGCGTAGCTCGCCGTACGTGTTTATCGATCAGGCCAAAACTCAGGTTGTGCTGCGCGACAACGTGAAAGGCTATCAGCAAGGGCTGAACGCCGATATGGTTTATTACGATCGCGTCACCAAGTAATTCGTCAGCTTTTTATCCACAGTAAGCGGAGAAACTATGGCTGCTGACTTCACGCCGGAGAATAATTTCCGGCGTCATTTACAGACCCTATTGCAGGGTCTGCTTACGCTCGCATTAACGCTTTTCGGGCTGCTGCTGATTACGTTTCTGCTTTCCGCGCTCTCTCCCGTCGATCGCGTATTACAAATCGTTGGCGATCATGCCAGCGTCTCAACCTATAATCAGGTTCGTCATCAGTTAGGGCTAGATCAGCCGCTGCCGGTGCAGTTCTGGCACTATCTGATCCAGCTTGGGCATGGCGATCTGGGCACCGCCAGCGCAACCGGCCAACCGGTGCTACAAGATTTACTCACGGTATTTCCTGCCACGCTGGAGCTAGCGACGCTGGCGCTCATTATCGGCGCCACCCTCGGCGTTCTGCTGGGCGTGCTGTGCGCGCGCTATGCGGGAACGGCGTGGGATCTGACCATCCGCACGCTCACCCTGCTCGGTAATTCGGTGCCTATCTTCTGGCTTGGTCTACTGATGCTGTTGCTGTTCTATGCACGTTTACAGTGGAGTGCAGGGCCGGGAAGGCTGGACGATATTTATCAATACAGCGTTGAAGCCAAAACTGGTTTTGTGCTCATCGATACCCTGCTCTCCGGCGACAGCGGCGCGTTTCTCAACGCCATTAATCACCTGACGCTACCGGTTTTGCTATTGGCCTACTTTTCGATGGCCAGTATCACTCGGCTAACCCGTTCGGCGTGTCTGGGCGAAATGAAAAAAGAGTACGTCACGCTGGCACGCGCCAAAGGGGCAAACGAAACCACCATTCTGATACGCCACGTGCTGCCCAATATTCGCGGTACGTTATTCACTGTGATTGCGCTGGCCTATACCGGCATGCTGGAAGGCGCAGTTCTGACTGAAACCGTATTTTCATGGCCGGGCATTGGGCGTTATCTCACAACCGCCCTCTTTGCCGGTGACACCACGGCGGTGATGGGTGGCACGTTAGTGATTGGCGTGTGCTTCGTGTTGATTAATAACCTGACGGATCTGTTGGTACGTCTCACCGATCCGAGGGTGCACTAATGAATTTATTACGCAAAATTCTGCGCTCACCGGCAGCCTGCTGTGGCTTGGTGATTATCCTGCTGCTGATAATCTGCGCCCTTTTTGCACCGTGGTTAGCGGGGCAAGATCCCAATTGGCAAAATGCAGCGGCGCGCTTGCTACCGCCCGAACCGGGACATTGGCTCGGCACCGATGCCTATGGGCGAGACATGTTGGCTCGGCTACTGTATGGCACCCGCCCGATGTTAGGCATGGTGCTACTGGTGACCTCAATTACCCTCCCTCTCGGCCTGCTGATCGGTATTTTATCGGGCTATTATGGCGGTTGGACTGAGCGCGTGCTGATGCGATTTACCGATGTTGTGATGTCGATGCCGCGCTTAATTTTAGCCTTTGCCTTTGTCGCCATGCTCGGTCCAGGGCTCATCAACGGTGCACTGGCGCTGGCGCTCACCACGTGGCCCGCCTATGCCCGTCAGGCTCGAACTGAAATTCAAAAACTCAGGAACAGCGATTATCTCAGCGCTGCAGAAATGCTGGGCATTCGCGGCTTCAGGCTGATGTGGGGACATATTTTGCCACTCTGCCTACCTTCCGCCATCGTGCGCTTAGCGCTGGATTTAGCGGGTATCATCCTTGCGGCCGCAGGCTTGGGCTTCTTAGGATTAGGCGCTCGCCCGCCGATGGCTGAATGGGGCGCGATGATCGCCGACGGCATGCAGGTGATCTTCGATCAGTGGTGGATTGCCGCCATTCCCGGCGCGGCCATTCTGCTCAGCAGCTTGGCATTCAATCTTCTAGGCGACGGCCTGCGTGATATTTTGGAGTCCGATCATGACTGATATTTCACCGAACCATTCGCTAATTGAAGCCGTGGATTTATCGGTTCATTTTGGTCAGGCGTGCGTCGTCAACCAGCTAAATTTTTCCTTAGGCCATGAACGGTTAGCTTTAGTGGGCGAATCCGGTTCCGGCAAATCAATGACCGCTCGCGCGCTAATGGGGCTAATTCGTCAGCCGGGCAAAGTCAGCGCCACCACGCTACGTTTTGAACAACAAAATTTACTCGCTTTAAAACCTAAACAATGGTCTGCACTACGCGGTAACAGCATCGCCATGGTGCTGCAAGATCCTCGCTACGCGCTCAATCCGGTGCATACTATTTACCGCCAAATTGAAGAGGCGCTTACGCTGCACCAGCGTCTATCGCGCCGTCAGCGCGATGAGTTGGTGTTGCACACCGCTGAGTCAGTCGGGCTGCCAGCTCACAGCCTAAAACGCTATCCGGGCGAGCTATCTGGCGGGCTGGGGCAGCGCGCTATGATCGCCATTGCGCTGATCAACAATCCGAAGGTGCTGATCGCAGATGAACCCACCTCTGCGCTGGATGCTCGGCTGCGCCATCAAATTCTTTCTCTTTTGGTGGAACAGTGCGAACAACGCCAGATGGGGCTATTGCTAATCAGTCACGATCTGCCGTTGGTGGCCGAACACTGCGACCGCGTGATGGTGATGTATCAAGGGCAGTGCGTTGATGAACTGCGGGCGGCTGAGCTACCGCAAGCCACACATCCTTACACCCGTACGCTCTGGACCTGCCAGCCGAATGCCCAAACCTACGGTTCCCTGCTGCCGGTTCTGGATCGCTCACGCGCTTTCGGAGGAATACCTCGTGCCGCTGATTAATATTCAAGATTTACACGTCAGTTTTTCTGCCGGACGACAGCGCAAACACGTAGTGCAGTCGGCACATTTTCAGGTCAATGAAGGGGAAACCTTTAGCCTAATCGGCGCATCAGGCTGTGGGAAATCGACTATTTTGCGCGTCATCGCCGGTTTACAGCGTGAATGGCAGGGACAGATTGATTTATTAGGCTCTCCCCTACGCCCACAAAAACGACTCAACGGTGAGATTCGCCGCAATGTGCAGATGGTATTTCAAGATCCCTATGCCTCGCTGCATCCTCAGCATCGCCTATATCGTTCTTTGGCAGAACCGCTGCAGATTCATCGCGAACCTAACGTAGAACAGCGGGTGGCTGAAGCACTGCAACAGGTGGGGCTTCCCGCCGATGCGGCGCAGCGCTTTCCTCACCAAATTTCGGGAGGGCAACGCCAACGCGTCGCCATTGCCCGCGCCCTGCTGTTGCGGCCTAAAATCTTACTGCTCGATGAGCCCACTTCTGCGCTCGATATGTCGGTTCAGGCTGAAATCCTTAACCTGCTTAACCAACTAAAGCAGCGGCACGCCATGACCTACCTACTCGTCAGCCACGATGCCGACGTGATTGCCCATATGTCTCAACGCGCGGCGCTGATGGAGGATGGAAAAATTATGCGGGAGTTTGACCGAGCGGCGTTAGCGCGCGGTGAACATCGCTTCTATTAAGAACGATGGATATAAAAAAACCCTGAGCGGATAAAGCTCAGGGGCTTTTAAGAACTGAATAATCAGTCGGGCAAATCAGCGATTAGCGGCGGTTGCCGAAAATACGCAACAGCATCAAGAACAGGTTAATGAAGTCCAGATACAGCGTTAACGCGCCCAGAATCGAGTATTTACGGAAGTTATCTTTATCTTCAGGGTTCAGTTGCTCACCCATAGCTTTCAGCTTCTGAGTGTCATACGCAGTCAAACCAACAAAGATAATCACGCCCGCATAGGTAATCACCCACGTCAGCGCTGGGCTTTTCAGCCAGATATTTACCAACGACGCCAGAATGATACCGATCAGCCCCATAAACATCATTGAGCCAATGCCGCTTAGATCACGCTTGGTGGTGTAACCGTAAAGGCTCATGGCCCCGAACATACCAGCCGTTACCACGAACGTGCTCGCGATAGACGAATAGGTATAAACGATAAAAATACTGGCCAGCGTTAATCCGGTGAGTGCCGAATAGAGCATAAACAGCGATGTTGCGGCGGCGGCGCTCAGTTTCTGCACCATACCCGACAGCACAAACACCAAGCCCAACTGCACAATGATTAAACCGAAAAAGGTAATTTTGCTGGAGAAAATAAAATTCAGCACGGCTGGCGTATGTGCGGCATACCACGCCACGATGGACGTCAGCAATAACCCGCAGGTCATCCAGCCATACACTTGCGCCATATATGCCTGTAGGCCCGAATTTGCGCGCTCTACGATCGAGCCATTATCACGAGGATATCGATCCATGAAGATCACCTTAAGCTAGGAATAACAATATTATCTGAATGGATAAAACAACCAGACAGTTCTCCTAATAAGCCTACCACAGAACCGTGTTTTTGCTGCGGGCTGAGTGTGCCGATATATTTCAGATTTAAGTAATATTTACTTATGCGTCAAACACTCGACCAGCGCTTGGTAACATGGGCTACACGCTCACCGAACTTGCGCGCGGTTTCTAAATCGCCCGGCAGCGGCGCTTCATCCGGCGAGGCATCGGAAGGCGACACCGTCATCAAGCCAGAAAAACCAGCAATATAGTTCACATCATTGCGGTTTGCCGCTTTGGTGTTGGACGGCAACATTCCCATCCCTACCCACACACCACCATGCTGCTGCGAGAGATGGAACATATAATCGAGCGTGCCGAGTTTGTCACCGTTCATGCTGGCCGAGTTCGTGAACCCAGCAAAAACTTTATCTTTCCACTCTTGGCTAAACCAAGGCTTGGAAGAGGCATCAGCAAATTTCTTAAACTGCCAAGATGGCCCGCCCATGTAAGTCGGGCTACCAAAAATAATCGCGTCGGCCTGCGCTAACAGATGCCATCCCCCTTCCGGCAAGTTGCCTTCGCTGTCGATAGCCAAAACCTCAACGCTCACACCGTCAATCTGCTGCGCGCCCGCGGCTACCGCCTCAGCGGCTTTGGCGGTATGCCCGTATCCACTATGAAAAACCACGGCTAATGCTGTCATCAAATAACTCCTCACACGTTGGTTAATTAGTTATACGCCTGAGAATATTTATACGTCGGGAATAGGATGGCGTCTAGGAGATGACGTTATGTCACATCACAAAAGAAAAAAGCTAAACCATCACTGCATTTTATTATTTCTAAAAACACCATTAGTTTTAGATAGTTGTTATTTTTCATATGGATATTAGAATTAATGCTCTCGTAGTAAAGTTTGTACTATTCAACTAAGACGTAAGTTTTACGGAGAGCATATATATGTGGGATAAGGATCGTTCCGTTATTTATCTAAATAGCCATGCGGGCTCGCACAGCCAGCATAGATGTGCGGAATACACACGTGAAGCTATTGAAGCTGGAGGTATCCGGCTTAATCATCATCTAGATGCGAAAGACTATGGTGACTCACTGACCTATGCTGGATTTGTCGACGTCACAGGAAGCGAACCAGAATATGGTGATATTGTTGTTATCCAACCTTATGTCGGTGGAAACTCGTCCGGTCATATGGCCATGTTTAATGGGAGAGGATGGGTTTCAGACTTCAAGCAGCATGACCTCTACCCAGGCTCTGGCTATCGTAAAAATCATCCGCCATACAAACTTTATAGGTATAACCGCTGATGATAAAAACTCTATTATTACTGGCTATAACAATACTTGCGGGATGCACATCTTCAAATAAAAACCCAGCGGACCAAGTCGCTAGTTTTTATCACTTTTACCTTAATACCCCGAATACGTTTGATAGCTCAATGTCGTTACAGCCTTATCTGGAAAAACAAACTTTTGCCCAATTACAGAAAATAGCCAAAGAGCCGGAGCCAGATACGCTTGATGCTGACTATTTTACCCAGTCACAAGATATTGGCAGCTCATGGCCAACTCATATCGCTGTTTCTGCCCCTGAGCCAGCAATCGGCGGTTCCATCGTCGAAGTAACATTAGGCGCTGCTAATGATATCCAGCAACATCTCATTCTCTGGCTCGTCTGGCAGGATGGGTGGAAAATAACTCGAGTACAAGCCGACAATGAACAGTTTTTGTACCGTTAAAGTCCTTAACAAAAAGTTATATCCAAATTAAAAAAGATAAAATTACAACCACCTCCAAACTCAATAGACAATTGGACGCCTGAAATCGGTAGTGTCAGGTAAAAGCGCAACCGTGCGTAGGTGTCGATTGCAGATAAACCATATCTCATCCCGATCGTTAGATAATATGTAGTAAGCATCCGATGATTCAGAGGGATTAAACACGCCTAGCGCCCGATAGGCTATTTCACGACTAAACCCGCTACGCAGCGGCAAAGGCCGTGGCCCATTCTCCAACTCCTCAACCCGCAAATAAAGACCTTGCTCAAACCAAATCAAATTAGCCCCTTACCTCTGCGAAAGTTATCTCAAATACTGCAACAAAAGGTGCAGTGCTGAAATAAGTATAGTGAAAATGGGGCAGAAGATAATTTTGGCTGCCTGTACGGCAGTTAACTTCGCTATTTCAGCAACCCACTCCGTGAGTGTTTTCTAAGCTGCCTGTACGGCAGTTAACTTGCTAATTCTGGAATTAATTCAGTAGGGAATTTTCTAAGCTGCCTGTACGGCAGTTAACTATGTCTGAACATGGAAAAATCACTCGCAGACTTTCTAAGCTGCCTGTACGGCAGTTAACTTGCGCTATGAATCCACAGCACAGGGGGCACATTTCTAAGCTGCCTGTACGGCAGTTAACCACTTCCCGTCAAAAGCGTGGACAGCGGTGCATTTCTAAGCTGCCTGTACGGCAGTGAACTGTAGGATATTCGCAGAAAGCGTCGATTAATCAGATCGGTAGCTCATTTTGGGGAATTTAACCCTTTTTTCTTACGGTTCATTGGAGGAGTGAAAAATCAATGAGTTATCGTGAGGGCAGAAAAAAGGGTTGAAAGAACTTACCAGCGTTTTGCCGCTTGTTGGTCACTGTCGCGGGCGTCGACCCAGCGGTCGCCCTGCTCGGTGGCTTCTCGTTTCCAGAACGGCGCGCGGGTTTTGAGGTAGTCCATAATGAACTCGGCGGCATCAAAGGCCATGCTGCGATGTGCGCTGGTCACTCCAACGAATACAATTTCATCTCCGGGATACATGGCGCCAATGCGGTGGATCAGCGAAATACGCTGTAGAGGCCAGCGCGAGCGGGCTTCTGCCACAATTTCATTTAACGCTTTTTCTGTCATCCCAGGATAGTGCTCTAAGGTCAATGCGCTGACGTTATCGCCAAGATTATGGTTGCGCACCTTGCCAGTGAAAGTCACCACTGCGCCATCGTCTTCGCACTGCGATAGCCATTGGTATTCGTCACCGACGCTAAAATTGTCGAGACCTACGCGAATACGAGTATTTTCCATCATTAACCCCCAGTAACCGGTGGGAAGAAGGCCACTTCATCACCCACTTGCAGAGGATGCGTGAACTCCACCAGCGTTTGGTTTACCGCAGCAAGCAATTTGCCCGTCTCCAACGCCAGAGCCCATTTGCCGCCACGCTCGGCCAACGCAGCGCGCAGCGCTTCAACCGTCGGATAGAGTTCACATTGAAGCTCATCGGTTTCAATCAGCTCACGTACCTGAGCAAAAAATAGAACTTTAATCATGATGCATCCGCCTTAAAATCACCGGATTTGCCGCCGCTTTTCGCCAGCAGACGAACCGGGCCGATAACCATATCTTTTTGCACCGCTTTGCACATGTCATAGATGGTCAACGCCGCTACCGACGCGGCGGTTAATGCTTCCATCTCCACGCCGGTTTTGCCGGTTAAACGACAGCAGGACTCAATACGCACACGGCTGGTATCCACTTCAGCAGAAAGCAGAACCTCAACTTTGGTCAGCAACAGCGGATGACAAAGCGGGATCAGCTCCCACGTGCGTTTTGCCGCTTGGATACCTGCAATACGCGCGGTAGCAAAGACATCACCCTTATGGTGTTTGCCTTCAACAATCATCGCCAACGTTTCGGGCTTCATTTCAACATAAGCTTCAGCGCGTGCTTCACGCACGGTTTCTGCTTTGGCAGAAACATCGACCATGTGGGCTTCACCGGCCGCATTGATATGGGTAAGTTGGCTCATAATTTTCTTTTAGATTAATAACGAGTTAAGGCAACGTTAGCCGCCGATGAAGGAAAGGTTCTGCGTATGCCCGATGTTGCCATCATGCAAGAAATGCGTTTGCTTTTTATGCCGCAAACCACCTTGGATACGCATTTTCAGCTCATCAAGATGCTCATCGCCCGCCAATAGATCGCGTAACGGAATGCCAGACTCTCCGAACAAACACAGGTGCAGATTACCGATGGCAGACACTCGCAGGCGGTTACAGCTGGCGCAGAAGTCTTTTTCATAAGGCATGATCAGCCCGACTTCGCCCAGATAATCAGGATGACTGAAAACCTGCGCGGGGCCATCGCTGCGAGAGCGTTCTTGACGCTGCCAGCCGAGGGCCAGCAATTGATCGCGGATGACTTCGCCTGAAACATGATGTTTGCGGAATAAATTGCCGCCGTCTCCGGTTTCCATCAGCTCAATAAAGCGCATTTGAATCGGGCGGGTTTTGATCCAGTTAAGAAAGCCGTTCAGGCTGCGATCGTTAACGTCGCGCATCAGCACGGTGTTCACTTTCACCTTTTCAAAACCGGCATCAAACGCCGCGTCAATGCCCTGCATCACCTGCTTGAGCTTATCTTCACCGGTGATGGCGTGAAACTGCCGGGCATCGAGGCTATCCACACTCACGTTAACCGCCGTTAGACCGGCAGCGCGCCAATCAGCAATATCACGCGCCATGCGATAGCCGTTGGTGGTCACCGCCAGCGTTCGAATCGATGGGTTTTCACGTACCGCAGAAATGATGTCGACAAAATCGCGACGCAAGGAGGGTTCACCGCCGGTTAAACGCACCTTCTCGGTGCCCAATTCGGCAAATGCACGACTGACGCGGCGGATCTCATCGAGAGATAAGAAGCTTTTGTTGGCATGACCATTCGGTTTGTAGCCGTCTGGCAGGCAGTACGTACAGCGAAAATTGCATACGTCAGTGATCGAAAGGCGCAAGTAATAAAACTTACGCTCAAATGCGTCAGTCAGTTGGAGCATTGTTAACACCTTTCCAATTCGGGAGGCACAGGCATTTCTACCTTGTACCCTGGTGGCTTATAGCCACGGCCCAGACACCGTATCGAGTGGAAAACAGCTGTTTTCGACTAAACTTAGGTAAAAGAGCTAGGAGTTCAGACGCCATGAGAGCATTAACGCTCACACCACATCTCTGAATAATTCATTAAATTCTAGCGTTTATTTTATGGCTTACCAAACATATCTCGCTGTATAATTTTATATATAACGCTTTTATGTCAGTAACTTAGGTGCAGAATACACTAGTTACGGCCCCACTATACTTGATATAAATCACGCAAATAAGTCTGAGTTTCGCCTTTTTCAGTGTGATCCGGTACTTTACTCACAGTTTATTTTCATTTTGTAGGATTTTTATGCGAAACCGCGCTTTAGCCGACCTCGATAAGGTCGTCGCTTTGGGAGGCGGACACGGTCTTGGCCGCGTCATGTCAGCCTTGTCTCCTCTGGGTTCACGTTTAACCGGCATTGTCACCACCACGGATAACGGCGGCTCCACTGGACGTATTCGCCGCTCGGAAGGCGGTATTGCGTGGGGCGATATGCGTAACTGTTTGAATCAGCTGATCACCGAGCCCAGCGTGGCTTCTGCCATGTTTGAATATCGTTTTAACGGTAACGGTGAATTAGCGGGGCATAACCTTGGAAATCTGATGTTAAAAGCATTAGATCACCTGAGCGTGCGTCCGCTGGAAGCGATTAACCTGATCCGCAGTTTGCTCAAGGTTGACGCTTCGCTTATTCCAATGTCAGAACAGCCGGTCGATCTCAACGCCGTCGATCAAGATGGCCACGTAATTTATGGCGAAGTGAACATCGACCAGCTTAAAGAAATGCCTGCGCAGCTGATGCTTGAACCACAGGTACAGGCAACGCGTGAAGCCGTTGACGCCATCGAAAAAGCCGATCTGATCCTGATTGGCCCTGGCAGCTTCTTAACCAGCCTGATGCCTTTATTACTATTGGAAGATCTGACGCGTGCCCTGCGCCGTACCCTCGCGCATATGATTTACATCGGTAATCTAGGAAAAGAGCTGAGCGTCGCGGCTGCGGCATTAACCCTGCCCGATAAACTGCGCATCATGGAAGAAGCCATCGGTGGGCATGCTATCGACGGCGTTGTCGTGGGACCAAAGGTCAACATCCAAGGAATGGAAAACCGCGTGGTGGTGCAGGAAACGCTGGAAGCCAGCGATATTCCCTACCGCCACGACCGCGATCTGCTGCGCATGGCTATTGAGAAGGCGTTACAGCAGCTGAGTTAACCTCAAGAGAGTTTCAAAGGGCTCCCCCAGCCGAGAGCCCTAAAAAGTATTATAAAACTCTGATACTTGTTACTACACCACGTGATAAGCGGCTAATAAGCTCTTTATCAATGAATTCATTGTGATCTCGTACGTCAAAAGCCTCTAAATCACCTTCAATCCAAGTGTTCTTCGCCGTGTAACAGACCGCGCGCACTTGAGCCCACGGGTAACCTAAGCCTAGTGTACAAACGATTAACACCAGGTTGCTCACTACGAGCCATAGGCAGCCAATAAACGTCAGCGTTGAACGAAAACCAATTCCACCGTCTAGTTTGGTCACTTGATAGCAATAACGGCACATAGCGCTATGCGCATAAGAGAAGGCTGTAATAATGGCTACAATATAAAACCCATAGCCTATCAATATGGCACGGGTTAAATCAGCGCTATCTATCTGGGATGAGGAAGCGATATGCATATTCAACATAATTAACTGCATAAAAACAGGGGAAATCACTTTATACGCAGCAAATAGGAAAGGCATTGCGATGAGAAATGTCACCATGCAGATCTTTACACATTTCATCTTGCTAATAGAGGTTATAAATTTTCTATTCCCAAATTGCATATTGTTAATATGGAAATTTATAAAAACCGCATATGAAACACCTTGAATGATGGCAAAGGCTACCAGTGCAAGAATCGTGAAAAATACAAACCCTACTGTAGACAAACTTGCTATTTGAGAAACCAGTATGCATGCTCCAACCAGTAACGATATCAGCACTAACCCACATCCATAAATAGCCCACCAGCCTTTTAGAACATTCCCTTTGACCACGTAGTTAAAGCGGATACCGTTAAGCGAGGTCACCATAGCCTGATAGCGAACTCCCTGCATTAATAAATAAGGGAAGAACAATACAAAAACAGCCACCATAACTATCAATAATGTATTATTTTGATTCTTCACTGTAAGAACAAAACCAACATACAGAAAAATAAAAAACAGCCAACTAATTAGAATAGAACCACCAGAACCCTGATAGGAAAAGCGAGCTCCTGAAATCTCTGTATTACTGTAAAAATAACGTTTTGAGCGTACTATCGCCCAACCACTATAAATACCTAAAGTAAGAATAGTTAGCACTAAATTAACAATGTATATTTTAAAATAACCAAAACCACTGCCGTGAAATTTTAGGTTTACCGATTTATTTAGAAAGCCAACTTCGTCGATCTTCATCATAACAGTCCTTGAGTATAATTAAATCCCATCCGTGTAAAAAACCTAAAGTCAGGATTTACCTGATATAAACATTCCATCACAAAACATGAGTTAACTCTAAATAATTAATAGATTAGCTATATTGAATTAAATAATTCGCGATAATAAAACGCTCATTAATAATTTTCTAATATCATTAGCAAAATGCCTTATTCAAAGAAATAAGGCATTTTAATTTTGGCTATTTTTATAGCGTTTCTGTCGGCTTTAACCATTCATAATTGCCATACGGCGATTGCCCTGTAAGCCATCGGCGCAGCATATCCAGCGCTAGCATTGCCGTCATTTCCTGACGAATACGTTGACTGTGACGCTGTGAGCTATAAACCATCGTTTGGCCGAAAGTATCTTGTGCCGAATGCAGCACTACGCTGATGCAATCATCTTGCAGTTCGCCTATTGCAATCGTTAAATCCACGCCGCTGTGAGTCGCTAAAATACGTGCCCGCGACGCGACCTCTTTCAAGCTGCTGTTACCGCTGTGTTCTGGGAGTTCACCATTACCCAAAGGCGCATCGGCAGAACGTAACTGCCAGCTTAACAACCCAGCAGTAAACTGCTCGCTCACGGCCAAACGTAGCCCGCGCTCACGCAAAAGAACAGCAACGTCGTGCGGCAAGCCCGCCGTGCCTTCAAACACACAGTTTTCACCCGCAACTGCGCGCACATGCTGCCAAGTTTCAATCATCGCTTCGCGCTGGGATGACGGGCCTGTCAGTTTTAATTCGATGATTGGCATCGACGAGCGATAGCCCAACGTGGTGTTTGGCGGCAGAGGTAATGAGTCCAGTTGCTGCGCTAAACCGCTTTCGGAGCGGCCAAACGTCGTCAGTCGTAAACAAAGCGGTGGCTCCGATAGCGTAAAGCGCTGACGCAAACGCGGCAAAATTTGCTGTTCGACCATCACTTTAAATTCAGAAGGTACGCCCGGCGTAAAGAAAATCCAGCAACCGTTGAGCTGGATAGCAAAACCACAGGCGGTGCCGACCGGATTATCAATCATCTCGGCGCTGGCGGGGATCATCGCCTGCTTGCGATTGCTATCAGACATCGGACGCCCGCGTGAAGCAAAATAAGCTTCCATCTGCGCGATCCACTCAGGATGCTCAACCAGTCGCTCGCCCAAAGCGTCTGCTGCAGCCTGCGCGCTGAGGTCATCGCTGGTCGGCCCTAAGCCGCCATTCACGATAAGAACGTCAGCATATTGGCTACGCAACTGTAGAGTGGACACTAAATCTTCCAGTGCATCACCCACGGTGCTGCGTGCACGCATCGGGATCCCCTGCTGAAAGAGATAATCTGCCAGCCATGCGGAATTCGTATCAATGATTTGGCCGTGCAGTACCTCGTCACCCGTACAGAGCATTTCTAGACGTAGCATACGTCTCTCCTGAAATTTATGACCACCGTAAAGCACCCACTTTAGAAACTGCGCTATCACAACACAATGCTTTATTGAGATAATTTAGCGCGAAATTATATGTAATTATTTATTTACACTAAATGTAACGCCAGTTTGACGAACTGAATATTTTCCCTTAATCTGCGGGTCATAAATAGTAATGGATCGTCTTAATGCAGAGGAAAGCGTGAAGAATCGCACTCTTGGCAGTATTTTCATCGTTGCGGGCACCACAATCGGAGCGGGAATGTTGGCCATGCCGCTTGCCGCTGCCGGCGTAGGATTTGGCACGACCTTTATCATGCTGGTCAGCCTGTGGGCACTAATGTGCTACACCGCTCTGCTGCTGGTTGAAGTTTATCAGCACGAATCTGCGGATACGGGTTTAGGCACGCTGGCTAAACATTATCTGGGCCGATCTGGGCAGTGGTTAGCCGGAGCCAGCATGCTGTTTTTAATGTATGCGTTAACGGCGGCCTATATCAGCGGCGCGGGAGAACTCCTCGCCTCCAGCCTGAGCCAATGGCTATCCCTTGAGATTAAGCCTAGCGTGGGCGTTCTGCTGTTTACTCTCATAGCTGGCGGCGTTGTCTGCATCGGCACCCACTCGGTTGATATGTTTAACCGCGTGCTGTTTACGGCCAAAATCGTATTGCTGGTGATTATGCTCACGCTCATGATGCCGCATATTCATCAGGCTAACCTTCTCACGATGCCATTGGAAAAGGGACTTGCACTCTCTGCGATCCCCGTCATTTTTACCTCTTTCGGCTTCCACGGTAGCGTGCCAAGTATTGTCAGCTACATGAACGGCAATCTGCGCAAACTGCGCTGGGTATTCATCACCGGTAGCGCCATCCCACTTATCGCTTATATTTTCTGGCAGCTTGCGACGCTGGGTTCGATTAGTTCTTCGACTTTCGTCGGTATCCTTGCCGCGCAGTCAGGCTTAAATGGTTTGTTACAGGCGGTGCGCGAAGTCGTTGCAACCCCACATGTTGAACTTGCCGTTCATCTGTTTGCGGATTTAGCGCTGGCGACCTCTTTCCTCGGTGTGGCGCTGGGTCTGTTTGATTATTTGGCCGATCTGTTCCAGCGCAGCAACAAAGCTTCTGGACGTGCGCAAACGGGCTTAATGACGTTTCTGCCCCCGTTAGCTTTTGCCCTGTTCTACCCGCAAGGCTTTGTGATGGCGCTGGGCTATGCGGCGGTTGCATTGGCGGTATTGGCGTTGCTGATCCCATCCATGCTGGTGTGGCAAACGCGTAAGCATCATCCTCAGGCGGGATACCGCGTTATGGGGGGTAAGCCTGCGCTGATGTTAGTTTTCCTGTGCGGTCTTTGCGTGATTGCTATTCAGCTATCAATTGCATCTGGGCTATTGCCAGCTGTCGGTTAAATTTGATAGGGTAAAAAGATGAATAGCATAATCCGAACTTCTCAGGTTGCCCGTTGGTGGCGCTGCATCTAGCGGCGGCACAGGATTCTGTTGATTCAAACATATCTTATACAAGCCGCCGGAGGGCGGCTTGTGACATTTTAGGACGCGCTCCGGCTACGATTTTTCAGGAGCGTTACCATGTCCGACTTTCATATTCACTCAGCATCACACACTATTCTCACCGGCGATCGTCCAACCGGCCAACTGCACCTTGGGCATTACATCGGCTCACTGCGCCAACGTGTCGCGTTACAGGATCTGTATCCGCAGTTTGTTCTGATTGCCGACCTGCAAGGATTAACCGACAACGGTAGTAATCCGCAAAAAATCTCCCACAACATTTTCGAAGTGATGGCTGACTATCTCGCGGTGGGTATCGACCCGGCAAAAACGACGATCTGTTTGCAGTCCGCTCTGCCCGCCCTGGCAGAGCTCACCATGTTGTATATGAATATCGTTAGCGTGGCGCGCGTAGAGCGCAACCCTACGGTGAAAGCCGAAATTGCCCAGAAAGGATTTTCACGCACCCTGCCCACCGGTTTTTTGGTTTATCCCATCAGCCAAGCTGCCGATATTACCGCGTTCAAAGCGGACCGCGTGCCGGTGGGTGACGATCAGTTGCCGATGCTGGAACAGACCAACGAAATCGTGCATAAAATGAATAGCCTGCTGCCGGAACCGACTCTGGTGCCTTGTCAGGCGATGCTCAGCGCGGTGAGCCGTTTACCGGGCATTGATGGCAATGCCAAAATGTCAAAATCATTAGGCAATACCCTGACCTTGGGTGCCAGCGCCGATGACATCAGTAAGGCCGTTCATGCCATGTATACCGACCCCAATCACCTGCGCGTCAGCGATCCTGGGCAAATCGAAGGCAACGTGGTGTTCACCTATCTGGACGCATTCCATCCAGACACCGCACAGGTTGCCGCCATGAAGGAGCACTACCAGCGTGGCGGGCTGGGCGATCGTCAGTGTAAGCAGGAGCTGGAGGCGTGCTTACAGGCGCTGCTTGAACCTATCCGTGAACGGCGTCTTCAGTTCAGCGCAGATAAAGCAGCGTTGATGGAAATCTTGCAGGCAGGCACCGAAAAAGCGCGTGAAGTCACTCAACAAACGCTTGCCGAAGTGAAACGCGGCCTCGGATTACCTGTGATGTTTTGAACCCGTTACGTTTTGAAACCATTACGATTTGAAACAAAAAAGCGCCCAATAATAGGCGCTTTTGAAAAGCCATCGTAATGGTTTAGAAACCGATACCGGCCCCGACATAAGCACCATCGGCCACAACGTTATTACGATCGCCGTCTTTGCCCGACATTTCAATATAGCGATAGCCAACATCAATCGTCACAGGACGAATGACGCTCCAGCGCAGACCCGCGCTCGCTTCTTTGTAATCGTTAATGCCGCTGGACAACGAATCTGGTGAATAGTATCCCTCACCGTACAGAGAGAAACTTTTGGTTAATGGCCACTGTAGACCGCCACCAACGGCAATCGCATACCCATCGCTGCCATCTTTTTGCGGATTGAGGTAGAGCGCTTTGCCCCCTACGTTGGCAAGGAATGGTCCTAACGGCAGATTAATGCCCAAACCAAGGCCAGCAACATCACCGTCGTCGTCGTTATGCGCCCAACTCAGCGTGGAATACAAACCGGATGAATCCGTGCCAAATCCCGCTTCAACGTTCGTGTAGTGCTCACCCGCTTGCCCATGAATACTAATAGCATTTGCTGCCGTTGCAGAAAAAAGAGCGGCACATGCGCAGCCCAAAACAATCTTCTTCATCTAGTGATTATCCTTAAAAAAATAGCCCGGTTCTCAGGTTCCGGTGCGCGAGAGTTTAAACCAATCATCAACGAGAACCAGAGAAAACTTCTCTAAGTTTTGTAAAAAAATTAAGCAATTATGTGTCTGATAACTTTTAGCAATCTGGTTAATAACCCTTAACTATTTGCGTGAGATCATTAAGAGGTCTACAAATATTGATTAGATTGGTTCACGGAACACTTATGGAAAGCCGGTTTTCCCAGAGCAATCTTTTATGTCAGCTACATATTTTGGATTTAGCTGAAGAGCAATACCTGAGTGATAGGCACCTAAGCACGTCTGCCCTGAAACGAAAGGTATCACCCGGTTGAAGCAATTCACTGACTCTTGATGAAGGAGAGAAGTAATGAGCAAAAAAGGACTGACCACCGCCGCAGGCGCCCCCGTTGTTGACAACAACAACGTCATTACAGCAGGACCACGCGGCCCAATGCTGTTACAGGACGTCTGGTTCCTCGAGAAACTGGCCCACTTTGATCGTGAAGTCATTCCTGAGCGTCGTATGCACGCAAAAGGTTCTGGCGCACACGGTACATTCACCGTCACTCACGATATTTCCAAATACACACGCGCAAAAATTTTCTCTGAAATCGGCAAACAAACTCCGATGATGGTGCGTTTTTCAACCGTCGCCGGTGAACGTGGCGCTGCCGATGCAGAACGCGACATTCGTGGCTTCGCCATGAAGTTTTATACAGAAGAAGGTAACTGGGATCTGGTCGGTAACGACACGCCGGTCTTCTATCTGCGCGATCCGCTGAAGTTCCCTGACCTGAACCACGTGGTAAAACGTGACCCACGCACCAACCTGCGTAACCCAGTCTACAAATGGGACTTCTTCTCGCAGCTGCCGGAAGCTTTCCACCAGCTCACCATCGACTTCAGCGATCGTGGCTTGCCTAAGTCCTACCGTCACATGCATGGTTTTGGTAGCCACACCTTCAGTTTTATCAATGCCGACAATGAACGTTTCTGGGTTAAATTCCATTTCCGTTGCCAGCAAGGCATTGAAAACCTGATGGATGATGAAGCTGAAGCGCTAGTCGGTAAAGACCGCGAAAGCTCACAGCGCGATCTGTTCGATGCTATCGAACGCAAAGATTTCCCTCGCTGGAATCTGCAGGTGCAGATCATGCCAGAGAAAGAAGCCGCGCAAACGCCTTATAACCCGTTTGACCTCACCAAGGTATGGCCACACAAAGACTATCCACTGATTGATGTCGGTTACTTCGAACTGAATCGTAATCCAGACAACTATTTTGCGGAAGTCGAACAGGTTGCCATGAACCCGGCCAACGTCGTTCCTGGGATCAGCTTCTCTCCAGACAAAATGTTGCAGGGCCGTCTGTTCTCCTACGGCGATGCGCACCGCTACCGTTTAGGCGTCAACCATCATCAAATCCCAGTGAACGCACCACAGTGTCCGTTCCATAACTATCATCGTGATGGTGCGATGCGCGTTGACAGCAACAGCGGCAACGGTGCAACCTACGAGCCAAACACCTTTGGTGTATTCCAAGAGCAGCCTGATTTCAGCGAACCACCGTTGAGCATCGAAGGTGCCGCGGATCACTGGAATCATCGCGAAGATACCGACTACTACACTCAGCCTCGTGCACTGTTTAACTTACTGAGTGAAGAAGAACATCAGCGCATGTACACCCGTATCGCGGGTGAGCTGTCTCAGGTGCCTGAAGCTATTCAGAAACGTGCTCTGTGCCATTTCGCGCAGATCCACCCTGACTACGCAGCCGGTATCATGAAGGCATTAGGACAATAATCGTTCTCTTTCATGTTTGTAGCTACAAACGCAAACAGGAGCCTTTAGGCTCCTGTTTTTTATCGGCGAATTATCAGTAATAAGTGATGGTCACATTGGCTTTAGCGGTAATTTTTCCTGCAAAACTAGCCGAAGAAGAATCCGTGATCTCAGCAGCGGTTTGCACAATGGCGGCCTGATAATAAGCCGTATTTGCTCCTTGCTGTGCACTGCCAATATTTTGCTTTGTTCCCATGATGATGGGGTTACCTTGCGCGTCATAGAGCGCAACCGCGACTCCGGTGAGCTTTTTCCCGTCGGCCTCGCTATGAGCCACTAATTTATCGTTACCTTTCAATGTTGCATTAGCATCATCAAAGGTGAATTCAACATTATTGGTATAGCTGCTACAGGTAAATCCAATACCAAATCGTGTTTGTGCTCCCTCTTGCGGAAACGATCCTGAACTACGCTTATTAAAATTACCCAAATCAACCGTTTGATGCGCTGAATCTAAGCTGCATGATGGCGCAGCCATATAAACCCCTGAGCCTAGAGGAACATCCACCGTCGCAACACCGGACATGCCATCAACGGTGAAAGTAAGGTGTGCGCCAGCGGGAATAACGGGAAGCGCGCTATATTCTATCCAGCCCAATTTAACTAACTCAGCACGCATGGACTCAATGGCATAATTATGCGTTTCATCAAACTTATATAAGCTTTTATCTGCATTATATTGAGCGCCAAACTCAAACAGCGTTGTATCGTCTTTACCGTTAATAACGGGGTACTCAATGCCAAGTAATTTCCTAGTTGCTAATTTGGCCGGTGAATAACTATTTGCTAGCGTTTCGTCATTATAAGAAACCGCTTTGATATACAGCCTAAGTTTAACGCCATTATTATTGGTTTGCGCTTCCCCAGTCCAGTCCAGCGCAGTGTCGTTGATAGCACTGAGACTTAATGAAACCGTGCCATCAAAACCAGCTGGGGCGGCCACCTCTTGTCCATCAGTAGTACAGCTTAGCCTCATATTGGGCAAAAACTGCGCATAGTCGAGAGAAAGCAATACAGAATAATCGGGAGTATCCTCATCCACCGCTATCGGGTTTTCACGCGTATACGGCGAGAAAGGAGCTGCCCCACCGGTGTTAATGGTGCAGCGCAAAGCGCCTGCCCAAGTCGTCTGCGGGATAACGCCACCTAGCAATACGACAACACTCATCAACATCGTTTGAGCTCGCCACCATTTTCTCATCGTCGTTCTCCGTTAGAACGTCACCGTCTGATGCAATATCGGTGTGTCACCACCAAAATCGTTAATCAACGAATAGTTGAGTTGGCTGCTGCCAGCAACGCCTGCAGGTAGCGCATAGCGAGCTTCCCCCTTTGCTGGCACCATCGTATTTTTTCCAGCTAAAGGTAACTTTTTACCCGCGCTGCTAACCGATAGTTCAGAGAAGCTGGCGTAGTATTCCGTCGGATTTTTCGCCACCAACCATGCTTTCCCCCCTTCATGGCTAACCTGCCAGGTCAGCGCTTTAAGTGTATCGGCTGATTTCTCTTTCAGATCTGTTGGGCGTACAAATACTTTTAATCGCGTACGGACGGCCAGCTGTAATTGGTTTTCTTTGCTTTTGCTAACGGGCGGAATTTCTTGGATCCACAGCCAATAGACTGACTCACGATCCTGCGGTATTTTTCCTGGCAATATCACCATTCGCAGTCGCCCTTCCCGCCCAGCACTAATTTTGAATAATGGCGGAGTCAAAATGAGCGGCAAGCCTTTGTCATTTCCTTGCTGATCTTCAATCCACGACTGCACTAAATAGTCATGATTTTTATCATCATTAATCAGTTTAATCGGTGTTTCTTTATCACTTTCAAGTGCGACAATGCGCGTCAAGGCAGGACGTACGGCAGCCTGAACGCCGCTTGCGGCGATGAGAAGACCTATGAGCATAGGCACAACAACTTTTTTATTGAACTTCATATATTTCTCTTATTAGCGACAAATCGCATTGATTTGTTGATACCAAGGTTCAGAAGAATCTTTTGGCGCGGGTAAAACAAATTGGCACTGGCTTTCGTTTTCCAATGACATATGCAATGTTGCATCGCCATCAGCCAAGATCCCATTCAGATACAGCAATCCATTATCGGCAACCATGCCAACCTGCTCCTTCCCTTGCCATACACTGGCACCAAAGGGGGCGGGTTTGCCGCTGGGCAGTGATAACATCACGATCGCCCTGCGCCCAACCTTTGTCTGGAAACGCCGTACCACCACGGCACCGTGCGTAGGCACCACATTGTCACCCGCATCCAGTAACTCAACGTTATCATCGGCATGACGTGAATCTAGCGACAATGCATTATCTCGATAAGGTGAAATTGATGGCACCACCGCCAAGCCCCAACGATTTGTCGCTACGCCGGGCTGTCCTTCTATGCTGATATTCTTTGCCCCTGGGGTTTCAACAATGGCGATGGTATCCCCCAACATCTGCGATAAAACAACGCCTCCGCGATAGGCAACGACTCCGCCCGAAAGTCCGGCAGAATACTGCCGACTTCCCTGCCCCATGCTTGCACTTGCACTCATATTGGCGATGTTATTGCGATAGGCCATCGACGCTATAGGTGAATATCCACCACGGTCATGCTGAGCAGAAAATGAGTAATTCAACGCACTATCCAGCTCAGTCCCTGATACCGTTGCCATCTGAGAATCACCAGAATGATTGCTACTGCTAGTGCTAAACGACACATTACGGCTCCGTTTTTCACCCAAATCCCAAGGCACAGACACATTTAGCGAAAACTGGCGGTCAGGATCCACATCGCCGTTTGAATTGGAATTCACCTGATAGCTATAGCTCATGCCGATATTTGCTGCACCAATATTGAAGCTGTATCCCATAGTTAATGAGGTATCTGTCGCGCTTGAATCGTAATAATTATCGCGTTGCAGTGTAAAATATCCGTTGCCAAACTCACCAAACCCCTGATTTAACGTCGCTTGAACTTCACTCTTACGCTGATAGCGCGTGTCATCATCTCCCCAGCGCCAGCTGGCGTACTCAGGGAAATCCATAAAACTGGCAGATTGATAACGATAGGCCATCAATTGCAACGAGGTATCCGTGCTATCAAATCGACGCGCATACAACACTCGCAGCGCTCTCCCGCTATCGCCAATTCTATCGGCAGTATCATCATCATAGGATTGGGTATCTCCGTCTGTCGCTTTTTGATGACGTTCAAAGGCCCAATCTAGCGATACACTCCCCAAGTAACCAAAGTTGAAAGCAGTACTCAACGCGGTCGACTGATACCCTTCACCCGCAACGATAAGATCGCTCAACGTCAACCAGTCAAAGCCGTACTGCAAGTCTCCTTGCATTACCATCGGCTCATAAGAAAGAGAATCATCGCGATATCGGCCTGCACTCAAGCCATAGCGCCACGTTCCAGGCCGCAACATATCGGGCAGAGAGGTATAAGGAACGGTAAATTGCTGTTTACTTCCGTCGCTTTCCTCAACAGTGACATCTAAATCAGCCCCAATCTGCCCATTATTTAAATCGTGGATAGCAAAACTACCCGGCGCGACCGTTTGGCTATAAATGATATTTCCGCGCTGGCGGATCACCACGCGCGCGTTGGTTCGTGCAACACCACGAATAACCGGTGCGTAGCTGAAAGTATCGGCAGGCAGCATTTGATTATTCGTCTCAAGCGTCATCCCTCGCACGGGTAAAATACCTAGCACATCACTTGATGTACTGGCATAAACATCACCGACGGTGAAGCGAGACACCAGTGAGGCAATATCGCGTTCTGCATAAGCGCGATCGTGGTTTTGCTCCCAGCCAATGGGGGATTTATTAAAAGTATCAAAACTGTAAAAACGCCAGTCACCCAAATTCACACCTGAGTTCAGGCTTAAATATGCCGTGTCACTACTGTCGTCGCCTGAGCCATTACTATTATGATTTTCAGTATGATAAATGTAGCTGGAATAGCTCAACCGTAGCGCATTAACCCCTTTGTCCCACAAAGAGGGATCGATCATTTCACTTTGTGTTGCCACACTCATCGCGGCCTGTGGCACCGTGATAATAAGTTGCTGCATAGCAGCATCATATTTTACGGTTGCATCAGGCCACTTAGCCGTGAGGTCGTAACATGTCTCACTCGCGCCTTTGCCTTTTTCAGGCAGTTCATGATCGAGTCTCAGTTGATGTAGTAGCGCCAATGTTAAACAAGGCTCGGCACTTTTAGTCTTTGACATGGAAACAAATTCGACTTTAGTTTTAAACACAGAATGTCCGTTTAAAATAATATCAACGGCATTCGTCCCAGGTTCAATTTGGTCCGGGTGATAAAACTGCTGTGGTATTTCCTGAGAGTTTTTACGTAAAAAATCCGCATCAAACTCAGAACTCTCATTTGATGCTGGATTGATTTCTTCACTGGCTATTGAATGCAATGAAAAAAAAGCAGAGACAACAATGATAATTCTCATTATTAATAATAAATGAATCCTCATCATTATTGTTCCGCTATAAATTCATTAACGAAAGGCTCCAAAGATACCTAATGGAGATATCCCGTCTGAATTATTTCAAGGGCAAAACAAGCAGACAGGCTCTTTTAGTTATACACAATATCGACGAAGGTTTTTGCACTCACATTACCCGCCGTTACTGCTGGCGTTGAAGTATTCGCTTTATAGGCAACTTTAAAATGCAAAGTCGTATTTCCCGTTGATAAAGCTTGCTGCTTAGACGGTGTACCGCCGTTAATATCAACCAGCGTCGCGCCATCGTTTTCGAGTAGAGCAACACCGACTCCCGTTGCTGGATTGGTGCTGCTACCATTTTTTAAAATTTCATTATCCACTGTGTCTGGTGAACCACTGAATGTCACTTGCGCATTTTTTTGCGTAGTAATATCACACTCTTTCAGGTCAATAGTGAAATCGGTCATCCCCGCATAACCACCAGCCGAACTAAACGAAGCCGGTGTTACCGATGGCAGAGTCATCGTAGCCCCGCTGGTCGTCGTTCCCGCATTGAAGCCATTGAGTGTACATGCAGAGGCGGTCACTAGCCCCGTGAAAGTAATATCACCATCTGAAGCAAGCGCTGAGAACGAGCTCACAGCCAATAGCGATAAAATTAAAATTTTATATTTCATATAATTACCTTCATATCCATAAAATTGAAACCGTCCGTTTTTTAGTCATACATGCGTAAACTTAGAGTGCATGCTAACCATTAATAAATTATATGTATGAATTATAATTTTGGAATACATGAAAATTAAATTCATTTTTTAGTAGGAATAAATACAGTAAATAAAGCTCAAAGCAATCAACATTCAGTTAAAATTAATATGCACACCAAGCTTTATCAATAATCTCACCGTCATAGATTTTAATAAACCTTGCATAATAAAAAGCAGAAGCAATAACAATTAATCGCATTAAAAATGAAACATATTTATTACTGTTCCGCTTTGCGTAAACCGATGAGGTATGCCTAAGTAATATAAGCAAATTAAAAAACTAATTGTACATAATATCAATAAAAGTTTTTGCGCTCACATTACCCGCAGTCACTGCTGGCGTTGAAGTATTCGCTTTATAGGCGACTTTAAAATGCAAAGTCGTATTTCCGGTCGATAAAGCCTGTTGTTTGGATGGCTTACCGCCGTTAATATCGACCAGAGTCGAACCATCATTTTCTAGCAGAGCGACACCTACCCCCGTTGCCGAATCTGTGCTGCTGCCATTTTTGAGAATTTCATTATTAACCGTATCGGGTGAACCACTGAATGTCACTTGCGCGTTTTGTAGCGTAGTAATATCGCAGTCTTTCAGGTCAATAGTAAAATCCGTCATCCCTGCATAACCACCGGCAGAACTAAATGAAGAGGGTGTCACAGGGGGTAATATCATTGTCGCGCCGCTTTTTGTTGTACCTCCATTAAAACCATTCAACGCACATGCAGAAGCCGTTACTACACCGATAAAGGTGATATCACCATCAGAGGCAAATGCAGGTAATGAACTTACTGCCAACATTGATAAAACTAAAAGTTTAAATTTCATACATCCACCTAAATATCCATAACGATAAAAATCCATTATTTAGCAATGAATTAACGAACACTTAATGCATGCTAACTATGGATGAATTATATTCAGTTATTATAATTTTGGAATGCGTGGAAATTAAATTCATTTGTTAGTAAAAGTGAAAGAGGCAGATTAATAAATTAATGCTATGAAAAATTTAACTAAAGCATCCTCATGCAGAACAGCAACCTGAGCAACGGTTGCTCAGGTTGCTTGCTATAGGTGAGATAACCACGCGGCTATCTGCTTACGTGAGATTTTGATCCCGCCCTGTTTTAGATCTTCGGGCAGAAGGTAGTAACGGATAGGCTGTTGAAAACGGGCGAGCTTTCCTTGAGTCCAAGGAGCAAGCACAGACAAATCCAGTCCTTTCCGAGCTTCAATCACCGCAACGGGACGCTGGCCAAACTCACAATCGTCCACCGGTAGCACAAACGCCTGTTGAATATCAGGATGAGTCAGCAACACGCGCTCGACATCTTCGGGCTGAATGCCTTCGCCACCGCTGAAAAATAGGTTGTCGAGTCGACCAATAATTCTCAGCTCGCCATTCTGCATTTCGCCTCGGTCGCGAGTATGAAACCAGCCGTCTGCATCGGCTAACGGGAATAAATGCCCATCGCGCCAGTAGCCAGACGCCATGTTATCGCCCCGCAGCAGAATTTCGCCATCAGCTAGCATCAGTTCACGCCCCGTTAACGGCAGCCCAACGCCGGGTAACGCATCAGCGCGTTTGGCACATACGGTTGACGCCATTTCTGTCAAACCATAGCCACACCAGCAACGAATACCGCGCGCTTCCGCTTGCTCGGTTAAATCAACCGGAATCATCGCGCCGCCGAGCAAAACGTCTTTCAGCGTCAGCGTGGTTTCAGGCTGATTCAACAAACGCCACAGCTGGGTAGGCACTAACGATGCGTGAGTACAGCCGCGTAGCGCGTCATCCAGCGGATGCATATTGCGCACCGCCAAGCTCGCGCCAGCGAGTAACCAGCGCCACACGATGCCCTGCCCCGAAACATGGAATAACGGCAATGAAAGCAGCCAGCTATCGTCTTGCTCGAAGGGCATCAGTGACAAAACACCCGCCGCACTGGATAAATGCGCCTGAAAACTATGCGCAGCGGCTTTCGGCATTCCGGTTGACCCCGAGGTTAGCGTTAGCGTAGCCAATCGCTGCGCTTGCCACGACGGTAATTCAACAGGATCGCCAGCCGATGCGCTCAGCACAGCAATATCCTTTGGCCAACGGAACTCCGCGTCTGAACTATAGCCATAATCGACATTGAGCTGCGGCAACAGTTCGCTCAGCAGAAGATCTGGTAGCTGCGGATTAAGCGGCAAAACCCGTGCGCCGCATTGTAAAACGGCTAAATAAGCCAGCAGCAGCTCAGCGCTGTTCTTGCCTCGAACGGCGACGATGGCATCAGTCGTGACGCCTTGATGCATAAAGCTTGAGGCTAACTGACCGATCTTTTGACTCAAAACCCGCCAACTCACCGGCGTGCTTTCTAGAAGCAACGCCGTATGTTCGGGAGTGTGACTGGCCCAGTGCTGCCAAGGCCAGTCGGTAAACGCAGGATAAATCGTTGCTGTCATGCTAAGAACGCCATACCACATCTAATGAAGAAACGGTCTGCAGCGGCAACGTGTTTTCCGGCCAAGGGCGGATAAGCTGAGCCTGCATCAGATCTAACGTATCCAAACCGGGGACGGTGTTAGGCGTGAGCCATGCCGCCACGCGAGCCAGTTGAGTCAGCCCAAGGCTCGATTCAATGCTAGAACTGATAACGGCGTCCAGACCGACCTGATGCGCCTGAGAAATCAGCTGCTGACAGCGCTGCAAACTGCCGGTTAAGGTCGGTTTGATAACAATGGCCGCCACGCCCTCTTCAGCTTCAACGCGGAAATCAGGCTCACGTACGCTTTCATCCCACGCAATAGCAATGCCGGTTTGACGTGCAAAATCACGCGATTCATCGCGGGTTTTACACGGCTCTTCCAGAAATGCGATACGGTTACGCCATTCAGGATTCACATATTTGGCAAATCCATCGGCTTTAGCCCGTGTCCAACTGCGGTTAGCATCCAAACGTAGTTTTAGATCGGGCAATGCCTCTAGCAGCACGTTAACCACCATGCCGTCGCGCACCGCTTCATACAAACCGACTTTCACCTTAGCCACTTTCTCGCCGGGGATAGCCTGCAGCACCGCAAACAATTCGTCGGGGTCGCCGGAACACAGTGGGGCTTTGCGATAGTCAGCCTCCGTTGGCAGTGAGCCTGAAAGCTCAGCCAACGCGCAGCTTAAACCAAAGGCCACCGAAGGCAGCGCATTTTCATTAGGCTGCTGGCCTGCGGCCCACTGCTGCAAATCAGCCAACACCGCTTCCTGCGCCTGTTCTAACGTCTCATGACTAAACTCAGGCAAAGGGGCAATTTCGCCCCAGCCTTCCTGTTCACCCTCGCGCAGGCACACTATCAACCCGTCACGAGTTTTTAGCCGCTGGTTGCGCAGAATGACGCCTGCATCCATGGGCAGGCTGTAACGGTAAAGTGTGACCTGTCGCATTACGGATTACGCTTGAATTTAGAGAAATCAGGTTCACGTTTTTCGTTAAACGCGTTACGTCCTTCCTGACCTTCATCGGTCATGTAGAACAGCATAGTGGCGTTACCCGCCAGCTCTTGCAGACCGGCTTGACCGTCGCAGTCTGCGTTCAAGGCCGCTTTCAGGCAACGCAGCGCCATTGGGCTGTTGCGCAGCATTTCACGACACCAGCGCACGGTTTCTTTTTCCAGATCGGCCAAAGGCACCACGGTGTTAACCAAGCCCATGTCCAGCGCTTCTTGCGCATTGTACTGACGGCACAGGAACCAGATTTCACGCGCTTTTTTCTGGCCGACGATACGTGCCATATAAGAAGCGCCCCAGCCACCGTCGAAGGAACCGACTTTAGGCCCGGTTTGACCGAAGACCGCGTTTTCTGCCGCAATGGTCAAATCGCACATCATGTGCAGTACATGACCACCACCGATGGAGTAACCTGCTACCGCAGCGACCACTGGCTTAGGACAGGTACGGATCTGACGCTGGAAATCCAGCACGTTCAGATGATGAGTACCGCTGGCATCTTTGTAGCCGCCGTAGTCGCCACGAACCTTTTGGTCACCGCCGGAGCAAAATGCTTTATCGCCCGCACCGGTCAGAATGATGGTGCCGATATGGTCGTCATAGCGAGCATCAGACATGGCCTGAATCATTTCTTTAACCGTCTGAGGGCGGAAAGCGTTGCGCACCTGTGGGCGGTTGATGGTGATTTTAGCGATACCGTCTGCCGATTTATGGTAGAGAATATCTTCAAAATCAGCAGAGCAGTCCTGCCACTCAATCGGTGCATACAGCTCTTGTTCGCTTGGATACAGCATAGTCAGATTCCTGTTAAAGAAGTGGGGTAAAAAAGTCGCGCACCTGAGCAACAAACTCGTCAGGATTGGCGCGATGTGCATTATGTCCGGCGCCTGCAATCGTTCGCACCGGCAAATCAGATTCGGCGGCAAGCTGCTGAAACTTAGCGTCACGCTCACCGCATAAATAGACAAAGGGAATAGCCAGCGTTTTCAGCTGTTCGATGAGCAAGGGCTGTTTGCCCAGCGACGTTGACTCAAGCATTGTAGCCAAGGGCTCGCCGTTCTGCGCCGCGCGCAGTGTCACCAACCGGTGACGTTCAGGATCGCTCAGTTCGGCAAATACAGGCTGGCGATACCATGCCTGAAGAACTTCCGGCATCGGCTGTTGGCGAAAGCGTTCAGCCCAGCGCGCGTCATTTTCAATTCTGCTCACCCGTTCGGCTTGCGTTTTCAATCCCGGATTTCCGCCTTCGATCAGCAAGGCTTTTAATCCTTTAGGATGCTGAGCCGCGTGGTACATCGCCACACGCCCGCCCAATGAGTAGCCGATAAGCGCATAGGATGAAATATCATAATCCGCCAAAGTCGCCTGCAAAGCGGCATCCACGGCGGCAAAACCGTCTACAGAGAGTTGTGCCGAACGCCCATGGCCGGGGAGATCAACCAGCAGATGTGAAAACTCGGGGAGCTGAGCGGCAAAATCTCGCCATTCGCTGCTCTCACCTAAAAATCCATGCAGCCAGACTAAAGTCGGAGAAGCTCCCGCCTGCGTTTGAGCCGCAAGGTTTGAACCGCAAAGGATGTAGGTCGCGGCCAAAATCACAGTGCTTTTACCTGAGCCAACAGATCGCGCAGCGTTTCCGCGCCTTCGCTAGGAGAAACCTGTAGCTCAATGAGCGTAGCCCCCGCGCGACGCCAGCCTTGCTGCACCGCATCAACCAGCTCATCCCAACTTTGTGGTTGGGCATAGGCCAATTTAAACATCGCGGCGGCATGCTGGAACTCCACGTCCTGCGGCATCAAATAAAAGCGTTCACGCTCGGCTTCTGGCGTTGGCAGCATGGAGAAAATCTGGCCACCGTTGTTATTCACCACGATAAACACCGTTGGCGCAGAGCAGTGGCGCAACAGCGCTAGCGCATTGAGATCGTAAAGCGCGGAGAGATCGCCAACGATCGCCAGCGTCGGTTTCGCCGTGGCGCGCTGCACGCCCGCGGCGGTAGAAATCAGCCCATCGATGCCGCTGGCACCACGGTTGCTATAAACCGGGTATCCCGCAGGAAGCTGAGCAAACGCATCAATCAGGCGAACAATTAGGCTATTACCGACGAACAGCTGACCATTTTCAGGCAATAGTTCAGGAATGCGCTGCGCCACCTGCGCCTCGCCAAAATGTTCATCGAGATATTCAGTCACACACTGCTGGGCAGTATCTGCCAACAGTTCTAACTCAGGTGCCCACGGTGCGCGCGGCTGCGCAGGATGTAGCTCTAACCAATCAGCGATAGACGCAATCACGCGGCGGCCATAGTGATTCGCCGGATCTAACCGCCCTTCCAGCGGATCGATCAACCAATATTCTTGCGGTTCGCAACTGGCCTGCCACTGCAACAAACGCTTACCCGTTAGGCTGCTGCCGAATTGGATTACCACCTGCGCCTGCTCTAATAACGACTGAGCTTTTGGATTTGTCAGCCATAAATCCGCACAGGGTAAAGGTTGGCCGCTTTGCGATAACACATCGCCAATCAACGGCCAGCCGAGCAGCTCAGTCCATTGTGAAACTTGATCGCCCTCTTCGGCGCTCATTCTGCCCGCTAAGATCACACCGCGTTTTTGCCGCCAGTAAAACCAGTCAGGCTGTTTTACCGCAGTGCGCGCATGCAGATCAGTCTCCCGCAGCCACGGACGAGGATCCTGCCACCATTCGCCCAGCGTTTTCGACCACGCATCGGCTGAACCATCGTCATCACCGTATAACGGTTCAGCAAAAGGACAGTTCACATGCAATGCGCCGTGGCTCAGCTGTGCCATCGCGCTATCGATGGTCGAAGCCAACCAGCGAGCGGGGATATCCGGCGTCGGCCTTGGCAGATTCAGGGTTTGTTTAGGATGAGACGCAAAAATATCGTTTTGACGAATGGCCTGATTGGCGCCGCAGTCGATAAGCTCTGGCGGGCGATCGGCGGTCAGCATGACCAAACGTTCACCGGTCAGGCCGGCTTCAATCAATGCGGGATACAGATTCGCAACCGCTGTGCCCGATGTAACGATAACAGCAACCGGCTCGCCGGAAGCTTTCGCCAGCCCAAGCGCCAAATGACCCAAGCCCCGCTCATCAAAATGCGTATGACAAATAAGCTGGGAATTAGCCGCCGCCGCAAGCGTCAGTGGCGTAGAACGGGAGCCGGGAGCAATACAGATATGGCGAACACCGTGGCGGGTTAACGCCTCCAGTAACAACGCGGCCCAGTGGCGGTTAAATACACTTGTCGACATGGCGGCTCAGCAGTCTGGTTAAAAAGGGTTTTCTCAGCTTAGTCCACTCCCCGAAACCCATCTGGGCTCATGAATGGTAAAGCCGTTAATTTGTTCGCAATTTGAAGGTCTTACAAAACTATGCCTTACAAAACCATAACGTAGAGTAACTTCATGTTTTTGAAAGAAAATCAAAAGGGATTATGCGTGCAATATGTTACACCAGCGAACACAAGACCACAATCAGCTAAGGGGAGTATATCAAGCCAGAGGCTCTCTCTGACTTTTGGGCTGCACAGATAAGAAAGGGAAATAATAGAAGGAAACAGCATGCGCCATAAAGGCTCGCGACACGTAGCCCTTATGATCTGCGCAATATTTAACAAGATTACAGCGAAATATCACTTTCCAGCAGCGTTCTCAAACCCGCGGCTTTGTTTTCAATCTCTAGCCACTCTTGTTCGGGATCCGAGCCCGCCACGATGCCCGCACCGGCATAAAGATGAATATGATCATTCTCTATTAACGCCGATCGCAATGCCACGGCAAACTCAGCCTGATCCTGCGACAAATAACCCGCCGAGCCAGCATACCAGCCGCGATCGAAGGGTTCATCTTGCATGATGAACTGGCGCGCGGGTTCGCGCGGCAATCCGGCTACAGCAGCGGTAGGCTGCAAGCGGCGCAGGCAATCAGCATCGTTAGACTGCACCAGCGTGGCATGAATTGGCCGACGCAAATGCTGAACCTTACGCAAACGAATAATTTCAGCAGGCATCACATCAAGCGCTTGCGCCCCACCCTGCAAACGCTGGCAAATATCATCAACCACCAGTAAATTTTCGTGCTGGTTTTTCCGGTCTGACATCAGCCACTGCGCGTTTTCTTGCGCTTGTGCATCGCTATTACCGCTGGCTACGGTGCCAGCTAAGGCTTCCGTTTCCAGCGATAAGTTTTGGCGACGATACAATCTTTCCGGCGAAGAGCCTAAAAACGCCCGCTCCGGCGCTAACGCCAGCATGAAGTGGTAGCAACGATGATTCACCGCGCGGCTTGCCGCTAAAAATTGCGCAGCGCGCAGCGGTAGCGAAAGTTTTAGCGTCGTACGGCGTGCCAGTACCACTTTTTCGAACGCTTTGTGCTCAATTTCAGCTAACGCATTATTGAGTAAATTACACCAAGCATCATGATCCGGTTGATGGCGCGCAGCGAGAACGTCAGTTTGTAAAGTCGGCAATGGCTGAATAGCGCACAGCGCAGCTAAATCACGCAGCGCAAGTTCCAGATCTTGCGTCAGTGATGTTTCACCGTATAGGTACACCACCAGCTCCGCCTTACCGGCATGACGCATCAACGCGATGCGCGGTAAAAACAGCAGGCTGTTGATCGTGCCGTAGCCATCCAGCTCAACCTGACCAAACGCGTTTAGCCCCCAGATACGAAGCTCAGGACAGCCATTTTCTTGAACAAATTTCTGCGCCTGCTCGGCGTCGGTAAACGTACGCACCGCACCACACACCGCGGCTTCTTCTGCGCCATCGCGGTGTCGCCAATAGAATTGCGGGAACAGCGGCTGCGACGCCAACCACTCCAACATTTGGGTTCCATCTTTCAAACTGCAAGGCAGCGCAATACGTACCAGCCCCGATTGCTCGGCAGCGGCTTGGCGTAACAAAGGAATGATGCGTTCTACCAGGACGGAAAGATGAACCACGACAACCTCGGGCGGCTTTAAGAAGAAGTGAAGAATTATACGGTGGATTGATAAGAAGGAAAGCAACCAGAAGAGTTATCGCCACAGCCAGCGAGTAAGTGGTGAAAAACCCGCCAGCTGTTAACATTTGAAGGGGAAAAAACGCGAATTAAGGAACTTCTTGGCTCGCCGCTTCTGTCTGCGCTTCCACTTTTTGTCGTTCTGCCTGACGCTGCTTACGTGCCGCCAGCCACAATCCGCTGTTTTTCATTGCGTAGCCAAAGACTAAGCCTACTAACAACGAAGGAACCACCATTTGCCAATCGCCGTTTGCTGCGAAGGTGGCGCACGCGCCGATAAAGGTACCGGGTACAAACGCCAGCCAGCGCTGTTGCGCCTGAATGCACATCAGAAAAGCCACGATCCCGGTCAGTACGTAGCCTAGGATCGTCCACTCTGGGCGTAGAGCCCCACCATAAATGATCACTTCAGCCCAGAATACGCCGCTCAGCAGCGTGCACAGGCTGATGCCAAAACCTTTCAATCCGCCCTGTGGACAGGCGAAATAGGCCGTACAACCGAGAAAACCCGCCCAGCTTAACAGCCCAAGGCTCACGGCGACCCAGCCCCAAATGCCAGAAAGGATGCCGGTAGTGATGGCAATAGCAACCAAAACATTCATGATGGAAATCTCACGTATTCAAAAAAAGTAGTTTACCGATGGGAACAGGATATTCATTGACTAGCATCACAAATGCAAAGTGATGTGTTTGTATGATTACATTTTATTGTGATTTTAATCACAAATAAAGTTGTTTTTTTCGCCACCTAGCTGCGTGACGCCTCACGAGAATGGACACTTTACCGGCCAATCTGGCCATAAAACCAGACAGCCATCATCCAATAGAATCGTGCCCATTTATTGTCATATCAAAATCAGAGGCATAGGTTAAAAGCCTAAAAAATTTCTCTCACGCATGACGAAAGGCCACGATTCCGATGAAAAAACACATTCTCTCCGCCGTCATTCCTGCTCTACTGGTTCCTCCTGCAATGGCATGTACCACCATTTTGGTGGGTAATGAAGCCTCCAGCGATGGCTCTTTTATCGTCGCGCGCAATGAAGACTATTCAGCCAATAACCCAAAACACTTTCTGATTCATCCTCGAGTTGAGCATCAAAAAGGGGAATTTAAGTCCCACGCCAATGACTTCACCTATCCATTGCCTGAAACTTCGCTGCGCTACAGCGCGATATCAGATTTTGACACCAACGATTTATCCATGGGTGAAGTTGGATTTAATGAGGCGGGCGTTGGCATGACCGCAACGGAAACCATCTATAACGGCCAGCAGGTGCTTAAGTTCGATCCTTACGTAGAGAAAACCGGCATCACCGAAGACGCTATCGAAAACGTGATCCTGCCGAGAATTCATAGTGCGCGTGAAGGTGCCGAACTTCTGGGTAAAATCATTGAAGAAAAAGGTGCCGGTGAAGGGTTTGGCGTAGCTTTTGTTGATGAACATGAAGTTTGGTATTTAGAAACCGGCAGCGGTCATCAGTGGATGGCCGCCAAACTGCCGCGCGACCAATACTTTGTTTCAGCCAATCAGGGACGTTTAAGAAATTATAACCCTGAAGATAAAGCCAACTATCTGGGGTCAAAAACGCTGATTAGCTTTGCCGAACAGCACGGTTTATACAACCTCAAAGACGGCGAGTTTGATTTCCATAAAGCCTATTCGCAAAACGTTGAAAACGATGTCACCTACAACTATCCGCGCGTTTGGACAGTGCAGCACATGTTCAATCCAGAGCTGAAAACCACCATCACCGATGGCACCGCGTTCCCAGTCTTCTTAAAACCCGCGCATAAAATTTCCGTTGCCGATGTTCAGACCGCGCTGCGTAATCACTATCAGGGAACGGCGCACGATCCGTATGCCAACAACAATCCCAAAGAGCCTTATCGCCCAATTTCCGTATTCCGCACCCAAGAATCTCACGTGCTTCAGGTACGGCCAAAACTCCCAAAAGCCATTGGTGAAGTGGCCTACGTTGCCATCGGCATGCCGTCGCTCAGCGTTTATGTTCCCTACTACCAAGGTATGGAGCATTATCTTCCCGGCTATGATAAAGGCACCGACAAATTCAGCGATGATTCAGTAAGTTGGAAATATCGCCAGCTACAAACGCTCGTAATGCAAAACTACAACGCCTATGCGCCTGAGGTTGAAAAGGCCTATGCCGAGTTTGAGAAAAATACGGCGGTGCAGCAAACGGCGATGGAAAAAGAGTATCTAAAACTCTATCAGTCTCAGCCACAGCAGGCGCAAAAAGTGCTGCAAACGTTTGAAGATAAAGTGATGCAGGATGCGCTGAGTCTCACAGAACAGCTGACTCGCCAAGTCATGACGCAAATGACCCACGATACCGATATGAAATATCACTTCGAAGGCGCATAACAGCGGCGTGAGCAAAGAATCATCAGGGCCGGGAGCGTATCGAGAGTTTCCGGCCATCCCTCTCACCATATTGGCCTTTATTCACTTCTGAAATGGATAGCCCTTTTGGATAATTTCCATCATCTCTTGGGTATAAGGCGTGACGGGCGTTTTCACCAGCGCGGGGAAAAACACCATGGGGGAAGGAAAAACTTCAACAACATAGCTATGACTGAGTTTGCTGGCATCCACCTCTGACGCCGGCAGCAGCGTCGCCGCGGCCAGTCCAGACTCGATCCAATCTAGAATCGCCTCCGGCTGGGTGATATGCATAATCACATGGGGATGTTTGCCGCCTTTATGAAAGTGATCCAATAAAATTTCATCGGTTCCGGCATCTTTAGCGCGATGCAATAAAACCAGAGGAAACTGGCTTAGTGCGAGATAGGGAAACGGCGAAACAGGCGCTTGCGCTAACAGCTTGTGAGATATCACGGCCACAACGGGGATCGGTGGAAACGTGATGCAGTCAAACCCCTCAAATTTTCTCGGTTTTTGGATCAGTGCAACATCAATTAATCCCTCATTCAAATGCGATTCCAGATAGCTCGAATCGAGCACTGAAATATGTAATTCAGCATCGGGATTACGCCGGTGTAGTTCCAAGAGCAGCGGCTTAAAATAGCGCTGAAATAGATGCGTGAGCCCCACTTTTAAAACTTTGGTTTCACGATTGGAGAGAAGTTTGGTTTCCCGCGTCGTATCTTCTATCTGACGTAAAATATCGCAGGCTTTACGATAAAGATAATAACCAGCCTCAGTGGTTTCTAGACGATTACCATTGCGCACAAATAACGGGGCGTTGAGCTCGTCTTCCAGCTCTTGGATCCTTTTACTCAGCGGCGGTTGAGCCATGTTTAGCGCTCTTGCTGCTTGGCTAATCGATCCCTGCTCCACTACCTTACAAAAGTATTTCAGCCTTTTCAGATCCACTTACGCGCTTCCCTTTATCATTTTCGCCCCACAAGTTTCGCACCGCAAAGCCGCACTGACCAATACTCCGCGGCAATATTCCACGGCAATAATAGAGAGTATCGGTATAGCCACTATGACCGAAACGGTATTGGTCATGAAATTCAATTAAGAATATATCTATTCCTAACCAACGCCCTCTTATCTCAAGGCAAAATAATGGACAATACTCCGAATAATAAGATTAAAAATCCCATTCATGATTTACGCTCCGCGCTGGCTTTTTTAGCCGCACAGCCCGGCGAATTAGTCTCTACCGACGTCGAGGTCGATCCGTGCGCTGAACTATCCGGCGTGTATCGCTACGTAGGCGCAGGTGGAACCTGCCTGCGCCCAACGCGTAAAAATGGCCCTGCCATGGTGTTCAACAAAATTAAAGGGTTCAACGATATTAGCGTCGCCATTGGTTTGAATGGTTCACGCAGCCGCGTAGGACATTTTCTCAACTGCGAACCTAAAAATCTGGGACATCTGCTGAGAAACTCGGTGAAAAATGCCGTTGCGCCTGTGACGGTAGGCGCGGATAGGGCTCTGTGCCAACAGGTGATCCACTTCGCCGACGATGCGGGTTTTGACCTGCGCAAACTGCTGCCCGCGCCAACCAACACCGAAGAAGACGCCGGTCCGTATATCACTATGGGGCTGTGCTACGCCTCCGATCCCGACACTCATGAATCTGATATCACCATCCATCGCCTGTGCGTGCAAAGTCGTGACGAACTTTCTATGTGGCTCACGCCCGGACGTCACATCGATGCCTTCCGCATGAAGGCTGAAGCGCAGGGAAAACCATTACCGATTTCAATCAGCATTGGGGTCGATCCCGCAATTGAGATCGCGGCCTGCTTTGAACCCCCTACCACGCCGCTGGGTTTTGACGAACTGAGTATTGCGGGCGCCTTGCGCGGCCACGCCGTTGAAATGGCGCAGTGCAAAACCATCAATGAAAAAGCCATTGCTCACGCCGAGATCGTGATTGAAGGCAAACTCTTGCCCAATGTACGGCTGCGCGAAGATCAAAATACCAATACCGGCAAGGCAATGCCTGAATTCCCCGGCTATACCGGCGCGGCCAAAGACGCGCTGCCGGTCATTAAAGTCAAGGCCGTAACCCATCGCACCAACCCAATCTGGCGTACCACCATTGGGCCGGGAGAAGAGCATGTAAACATGGCAGGTATACCCACCGAAGCCAGCATTTTAGATATGGTTGAACGCGCCATGCCGGGCAAACTTCTCAACGTCTTTGCCCATTCTGCGGGCGGGGGAAAGTTACTGGCTGTGATGCAGTTTAAGAAAAGCGCCGCCGTAGACGAAGGTCGCCAGCGGCAAGCGGCGTTGCTAGCTTTTGCAGCGTTTTCTGAGTTGAAACACGTTATTCTCGTCGATGAAGATGTCGATATTTTCGACAGCGACGACGTGATGTGGGCAATGCAGACCCGTTATCAAGGCGATGTGGATACGATTTTCATTCCCGGCGTTCGCTGCCATCCGCTCGATCCTTCACAGATGCCAGACTACAGCCCCTCCATTTTGCAAGAAGGGATGTCATGTAAGACCATTTTTGATTGTACGGTTCCGTTCCATTTGAAAGCCCACTTCGAGCGTTCTCGTTTCAAAGAGGTGGATGTGAAACGCTTCCTGCCTGATTTTAAATAATCACTGGCGATAGAGGGTAAAAGGTGGATAAAAAAATGCCGAACCCTATGAATTTGGGTTCGGCGATATAATAACACGACTACTTTTATAGCGCCTTTAGGGCTTTTAATTCTGACTCAACGCGTTGAGTTTAAGATTTAGAAAATAAGGCACGTCGTGACAGATTTACGCTCACGCTGCTATCCTGCACCGGTAACGACAGCAGCATTTTCAAGGTATCCGTCACGAGTGCCCTACCTTCATCTGCGCTGATATGCGGTTCAATCGGCGACATCAATGAGCAGGACAATAGCTGACCGGTTTTAGGTAATTCACCGACCATAAACGTCATGTCACCGCGCGGTAGGGAAAGCGCAATTCGCTCACCGAGTTTACGCAAAGACCAAACCTGATCCGGCCCCGGCAAAATCACCACGCTTAGCATCCACGGCGTTAATACCGTGCCGAGCCACTGCCCTTCATGCTGCTGCATCTCAACCACGATCGGCATTTCGGCACGATAGAACGGCAGCGTCGCCATCTCTTCCTGCGCAATCTGTTGGTACTGTTCTATCAAAAGATCGGCAGGATTTTGCTCAAAGCCCCAAAATTCATCAGCACCGATAGCGGTCAAATCATGTTCAGAAGGCATGTACCGCTCCTTTATGCTCTATTTGGCAGCCATCGTTACGCAGAAGCTGGACAATACGATCCATGGCTACAGGGATCGCCGCCTCAATCGCCGACGTCAGACCAATATGCGGCTCCAGAGACTCTGGCACCACGCCCACCAGCGTTAAGCGCTGTGGAAACTCATCGGTGAGATGCAACGCAGAAAGCACGTCGCACAGCCCAAGTTGATGTGGTGAAATTTTCCGGCTAAAAAATGCCGGAACTTCGTCGTCACACAGCGTAATGACGCTGCCGGGTGCGCTATCGCTAAGGACCGCATCGGCCACAATCAGATGATCGCGGCTAGCCATGTACTCCATCAGCTCCATGCCCGCGGTTCCGCCGTCCATCAGCTCAACGCCTTCAGGAAAACGGAAATCGCGTTCTAGGCGCTCAACGATACGCACGCCAACCGCCTCATCGCTGAGCAATAGGTTGCCAATACCTAAGATCAGCGTATTCATCACAGCACCTTAACCTTGGTCACTTCGCCACCGCGCGTGTCCACCACGTGCACTGCACAAGACATGCATGGGTCAAAGGAGTGCACGGTGCGCACCACTTCCAACGGCTTTTCGATATCCTCGATAGGCGTGCCGATGAGCGCTTGCTCATACGGGCCCGGCTCGTCGTTGGTGTTACGCGGACCGGAGTTCCATGTAGAAGGCACAACCGCCTGATAGTTTTCGATCTTGCCGCCTTTAATCACGATCCAATGCGAAAGCATGCCGCGCGGCGCTTCTTCAAAACCGACGCCGCGATACTCTTTATCTTCCAAAATTTCAGGCTTGATAAAGGCAACGTGATCGCCTTTGCCGATGTTGTCGATCAGCGCCTGCCACTGTTGCAGCAGGGTATCTTTCAGCACGCAGCAGCGAACCGCACGGCCAATGATGCGTCCCATGGTGGAATGCAACTGCTCGGTTTGTAAGGCTTTGCCATTTAGCGTTTTATACAGACCGTTCACTTCGTTGAAGTGTTTTACGGTATCAGGATGTTTAGCCGCCAGTTTCACCAGTAGATCGGCCAGTGGGCCAACTTCTACCACTTTGCCGTAGAAGGTTGGGGATTTCACCCATGAGTACTTACCTTCATCCTGCCAGCCAGTGTAGTTCGGTTCGGTTTTGCCTTCCCACGGCTTTAAAATTGCATCGTCTTTATACCAAGAGTGTTTGCAGCTTTCGGCAATACCGTCGATCAACCATTCATCCTGATGGCTGGTGATTGGGCGATAGTTAGCCATATCACCATTTTCGATGTAGCCGCCCGGCAGCAGGAAGCTACCGCCTTTGGCATCGGTTGGCAGCTCTGGCACGCTCAGATAGTGCTTCGCACCTTCGCCCAATGACAGCCATTCTGGGTAGTTTGCCGCAATAATTGCCGCATCCACTTTGTAAACCTGCTCAATGAACTCACCCAGACGTTCAATAAACATCTTCACATACATCAAACGTTCCAGATTCAGCACGCTTGGCGCATCCAGATTGATTGGGTTAGCCACGCCACCCACGGCCAAGTTTTGGATATGTGGGGATTTACCGCCTAAAATCGCCACTACGCGGTTTGCATCACGTTGGCATTCAAGCGCCTGCAGGTAGTGGGCAACCGCAATCAGGTTTACTTCTGGCGACAATTTCATCGCCTTGTGGCCCCAATAGCCGTTGGCAAAAATACCCAACTGGCCGCTGGCCACCAAGTCGCGGATTTTCTGCTGTACCTTGGTGAACTCTTCCGAGCTATTCAGCGACCAGGTTGAAACACCTTTCAGCATGGCTTCGCATTTTTTAGGATCGGCGTTCAGCGCAGAGGTGATGTCCACCCAGTCCAGCGCTGATAACTGGTAAAAGTGCACAATGTGGTCATGGATGCTGTGCGCTGCCACGATCAAATTACGGATATGCTGCGCATTCACCGGCACTTCAGCGCCGATCGCATTCTCCACCGCACGCACTGAAGCAATCGCGTGGATGGTGGTACATACGCCACAAATACGCTGAACAATCATCCACGCATCGCGTGGGTCGTTACCTTTAACAATCTCTTCCATCCCGCGCCACATGGTGCCGGATGACCAAGCCTTGGTGACTTTGCCGTTTTCAATTTCGCAGTCAATGCGTAGATGGCCCTCGATACGGGTGATCGGGTCGATAGTGATACGTTGGCTCATACTTTAGCTTTCCCTCGGGCCTGATAATCTTTATGTACACGTTCAAGCGATGGCAACACCGGTAAAATCCGGATTAGCAACAAATAGGCACAGACTTCAATCGCCACAAAGCCGACTGAAATCAGAAGTTCTTCTGACGTTGGGAAATAGTGGTAACCATTGCCCGGATTGAACGCCAGCAGTGAGTAGTTCATACGCCACAGCGCAGCACCCAGCAGCATGCTTAGCGCGCCAAGGAACAGCATGCGCGAATCGCGGCGGAATCTATCCCAATGGAATACCAGCAGCGGGAAGAGCATCAGCCCAATTTCGCACCAGAATGAAATGGAGTAGCGGTTCCACTGTGAGAGGTACTCTGACTTATCTCGCAGCACAATTTCCGCGAAACGCAGCGCAACGAACAGGATCAGGAAAATATCGATAACCTGCGTCAGTCGATAGAACAGCGGCTTTTCATTCGGGCCTTTACCTGCTAACCCGGCCTGTACCAGCGAGCCTTCGAACACCACGATGGAGAAACCCATAATGAATGCCGTAAGCAATGAGAACACAGGCAGCAGCTCGTAGCTTTGCCACAGCGGATGAATTTTATTCCCCGCGGCAATCATCAACGATCCCATTGAGGATTGGTGCATGGTTGGCAACAGTGCGCCGAGGGCCAGAATGAAGAACATGATTTTATTCAGCCACTTCATTGGCACTTTCCAGCCAAACTTCTCCAGTACGACGGGCGCAAATTCCAGCGCCATCACGCCGATATACACCGTCATACATACTGCGGTTTCAAACAGCACCGACGAGGTATTAAAGTGTCCTGGCAGATAGAAATAAGGCAGGTTCCAGTAACGGCCCACGTCAATGGTGATTGATAATCCCCCTAACGAATAACCGAACAGGCTCGCCAACAGCGCGGGACGAACCAGCGGGTGATATTCGCCTCGGTTGAAAACATATACCGCCCACGCTAGCGCCCAACCGCCACAGGCAAAACCCGTACCGATCAGCAGGTCGAATGAAATCCACAGTCCCCACGGATAACCGCCGTTCAGATCGGCAACGGAGCCAATCCCGAAGATCAAACGCTTGAGGATGAAAATGCCGCATAGCACCACAAAGGGCGCCATCACCATCACGGGCCAGCTAACAAGGCGGCCACCTAACGGACTGGCTTTATGTTCACTCATGATCATCATCTCCATCATGGTGGTTTTTGGTGTTACGACGGATCATGACCGACAGGCCCGTCAGAACCACCAGCGGCAAGATCATGCCTTTATAAACGGTATGCTGAATGTGCTCAGAGCGTGCGCCGGTCGAGAGTTCAGCCAGTTTCGGCATCCCTAAGTTTTCATACGGCACCCCCGCCAGCACTATCACCTGCGTTCCACCGCCCTCTTTTTCGCCGTAGACATACGGCTGATACTTGGCAAGCGGATGCAGATAGTTATCGCCACCGTTCAAGGTTTGACGCGGATAGGCATACTCGGCTCCTGGTTTTGCCGCCAGACGCTTTTTGGCCTCAGCCAGCAGATCGTCACGCGTGCCAAAGATAACCGCGCCGGTTGGGCAAACTTCTACACAGCCCGGCAGTTGGCCTTTGGTAATACGCTCAAGCCCTTTCTGATCGCACAGCTGGCATTTATGAATCTCACCAAACGGGTTGTGATAGTCATATTTTGGAATATCGAACGGACATCCCACCATGCAGTAACGACAGCCCGTACAAACGTCAGGGTCGTAATGCACGATGCCGGTTTTGGGATCTTTTTTCAGCGCCTGTACTGGGCATACCGAAACACAGTTAGGGTCGACGCAATGCATGCACTGTTTTTTGATATAGGCGTAGCCGTTTTCGACCTGATCTTTATTAACGCCGCTGCCGTCTTGCCACACCTGAATAATGTTGTTGGTGTAAGGCGTTAATTTATCGTTGTTAGACCACGTTTGTGGCCCGTTAGGATTGATCTGGTTTTTGTTCAGCTTCTGACACTCAGCCACGCAGGCTTGGCAGCCTACGCACAGCGTTGAGTCATAGAGCATGCCAACCGCACCGGGGATCGGCGGTTTGTTTTCTACCGCTGCCTGCGCAGTGTTCGATGTCACCGTGCCTGCAGCCAACGCCCCCGCAGAGGCAAACTTAATAAAGTTTCTTCTATTCACGGTTATTCCTCCCGTGAATCGTGGTGCTCAGCGTGGCTTTTCTCAGCGTTTTGGCGCTCCGATTCATGGCGCTTTTGCTGGCGACCAAGCTCACGTACCGTCATCAAGCTGACCCCGATCAGGATCCCCAAAGCGCCACCAATCAGGCCGGTTGCCGTTGGTGAAATATGCCCACCTTCGCGGTTGGCCACGCCGGGTTTATCCACGCGCGGCGTTGGATTTTCAACGTTCGCCAGTTGGAAAATCCCTTTGGTGAAACCAATGCCCTGCTCGTTACAGCCATAGCACGGATGACCGATACCGACCGGCCAGATGCCGCCGCCGATATCACAGAACTCCAACGTTGAGCAGTTGCCGTAGGTTTCTGGGCCTTTACAGCCTAGGTGATACAAACACCAGCCTTGGCGATGACCGTGGTCACCAAACTCTTTGGCAAAGCGCCCGGCGTCAAAATGAGGACGACGCTCACAGTTTTCGTGGATTAAACGTTCATAGGCAAACAGCGGACGATGCTTGCTATCTAACTCAGGCAGCTTGCCGTAGGTGATGTAATACACCACGGTCGTCAGGAAGTTGTGCGGGTTTGGAGGGCAACCAGGGATGTTGATAACCGGTTTACCGATGGCTTCTTCAAGGCTTACCGCACCGGTTGGGTTGCCGCCGGTGGCAGGAACACCACCCCATGCGGCACAGGAGCCAATCGCGATAACCGCTGCCGCATCAGCGGCTGCACGGCGAATATGATCGACAATAGGTTCACCGGCGACCATGCAATAAACGCCGCCGTCTTTTAACGGAATGGAGCCATCAACAACCAGAACATATTTGCCTTTATAACGCTTCATCGCGTTATGTTTATTTTCTTCGGCTTGATGTCCGAAAGCCGCAGATAGCACCTCATGATATTCGAGTGAAATAGTATTGAGGATCAGGTTCTCAATTGTTGGGTGCGTGGCACGCAACAGGGACTCAGTACAGCCGGTACATTCTTGAGCGCCAATCCAAATAACGGGGGGTCTCTGTGGATTTGTGATTGCCGCAGCCATTTCTGCTGCCGCATTGGAACTTAGCCCTAGTGTAGCGGCCATACCCGCACACAACTTCATGAAGTCACGACGGTTCACACCGTGAGCGGATAGAAAGTTATCCTCAGCCATTCGTAGTATTCCTTAGATGCGCATTCGTCTGGCGGAATGCTTAGGTAGTGAAATGCTAAGGATTAACCCTACTAGTTGTGGTTGATCTTTATCAAGTTGAGAAGGATTAGTGGAAGGTCAACACCAATAATGTGAATAAAACCGATTCAGCGGAAATTAAATAGCACAAATATTCCACAATATATTATTTCTATAAATTGAAAATATAGGATTTCAGATTACTTTCGTATGAATTTTCTTAATTTAGAGGAATACCTAAATGAGAGTAGTTTGTATTAATGACGGTAAATTAGAATTAAATAAATTAAATTCATTTAGTTTTATTTATTTAGTGAAATAATTATTTATGAAGCGGCGCGGAAATAGTATTACCTCCCAACCTTCCTTTAGCAACGAGTTGACTTACCCCCTCCCACCCCCCCCTTCGCAGGGAAAGGAGCCGATCGAGGATCTTACTATCAACGCGGAACGGTTCCCTCCCCTGACAATAAGCTGGCATTCCCCCCTCCCAACCTCTCCCTTTGCAGGGGGAGGAACAGATTGAGGATCTTACTATCATCACCGAACGGTTCCCTCCCCTGCGAAGGGGAGGGTTAGGGTGGGGTTGGGGTTAGGGTGGGGTTGGGCTTAAACAGGCTTAAAGGCTATAGCTTGTGCACTGCACGCCGTTCACATACAGCTTACGTTGTTCGCTTTGCGGCAGACGAATAACGATTTCCTTCCACGCGGGCTGGAAATCACCTTTGCGGGTAAACGTCACGTCTATACGTTGGTTATCGGAAGCGATCTCCCAGTTAAGCCACAGTGCCTGCCCTTCTCGCCAAGCATAGGTTTCACCATCATCATCAAATAGCATGCCGCGATCGCAACCTTTACCCATCGGTGGGAACAGCATCAGTTCACGAGAATCATCTGCGGCAGCATCTACGAATGCGGTACGTCCAGACAGCGGTAACATCGCCCCGGCACGCACGACCAGCGGTAAGCGCTCTAAAGGAGCGTCCACGGTGATTGACTGACCGCCGCTAAGCCATTGTCCGGTGTAGAAATCATACCAACCGCTTTCGTTGGCAGGCAGATAGATTTCACGCTGCCGCTGTCCTTGTTCCACCACGCTCGCCACCAGCAAATCCTTACCTAACATAAAATCATCGGTTTCTGCGAAGGTCGCCGCATCATTTTCATGATCGAGGAAGGTCGGGCGCAGCATCGGCTCATCGTTTTCACTCGCCTGCCACAGCAAGGTATAAAAATACGGTAGCAGGCGATAACGCAGCACGATGGCATCACGAATGGCTGGCGTCACCGCCGGATACATCCACGGCTCATTTACCGTGTGATCGTCGTTCCACGAGTGAATGGTAAAGCGTGGGTGCATCACGCCGTTTTGAACCCAGCGCACAAGCAGCTCGGCATCTGGTTTGTCGCCGGAGAATCCACCAACGTCATGACCCACATTATATAAGCCAGACAGACTCATCCCCACGCCCATTCGCGTGTTGTAACGCAAGGTCTGCCAGCTTGTCCGGTTGTCGCCGCTCCATGTTTGAACATAGCGTTGCATACCTGCGCAGCCGGAGCGTGATATCAAATAAGGTCGCTGTTTAGGGGCAAAACGCTGCTGCGCTTCTAAAGAAGCACGCATCATCAGCAGCGGCATCACCGGACGGATCTGTTTAATCGCAATTTCTTGGCCAAACCCATGACAGCGCGCCTCGCCGTCCCATACTTCATATTCGTTATTATCATTCCACGTCGAGCCAATGCCCATTTCTAGCAGTTGCTGAGTCACGTTATCTTGCCACCACTTCACCGTAGCGGGGTTGGTGAAATCAAGGTGGGAGCCTTCGTCATCCCAGAATACTGAGCGCTCCGCGCAGTCCGATTCTGAATCACGAATGAATAATCCCTGCTGCGCCACTTCCTGATACTTAGGGTGATCCTGCAACAAACACGGTTTGATATTCGCTGCCAGTTTGATCCCTGCATCGAGGAAAGCCTGCGACATCACCTTTGGTTGAGGTACTTTGTCGTAGTTCCAGTTGAAGACATAACGCTTGTTGTTAATCGAGGTGTAACCCGACGACAGTTGGAATGAGTCGCACGGAATATCGTGCTCGCGGCACAGCTCGATAAACTTCATCAGCTGATTCTGTGCATCTGGAGCATCGGTGTAATACATGGTTGAGCCGCTATAACCGAGGCTCCATTTTGGCCCAAAAAATGTTTTACCGGTCAGTCGCACAAAGGCTTTGGTAACGTCCAGCACCTTTGGCCCAACAAACATGTAATAGTCTAAGTCACCCGCTTCCGCCTGATAGCGACGATAGGCTAAATGATAATTATCCAGCTCGTTGCCCAGATCCAACATAGTGCTGCTGAGGTTGTCATAAAACAGGCCGAAGCTAACATCTTCTTTGCGCGTAATCGTGAACGGAACATGCTTATACAGCGGATCGGTTGACGCCGCGTTATAACCCATCGCATCCAAATTGCGCATTTCATAACGCCCACCGGTGCGGTTAAGATCGCCTGCTTTTTCTCCCAAACCATAGTAGCTTTCGGTTGGGAAACGGCGCTGATAATGAGCAACGCCATCGCCGTGCGCATTCAGTAAATAAGCGCTGGTTGGACGGTCTGCCGCCAACGGCAGCCATTCACCGGCATCGTTACAATATTCCCACTCTAACCACAGCGGTTGATGTACCCTCACCCGCATTTTGTCGGTGCTGATACACAGTTCAGCATCACGCTGTACCAGCTCAAAAGTAGGCCGGGTGAACCCCTCGGTGCTTTCACGATCACGCCCCTCCCAAGGCACATCCGTTTGCGGGGCAATACTCCACGTACGGTTCAGCGCCAGCTCACCGCGCTGTTTAATCAGCACGCGAAACAGCCCTGACTCTAGAATGTAGATGCGGAATAAATGCTGACCATCGACTTTTAACTCAACGTGATCGGCTGCTTGGCGATTCAGAACCCAGTTTTTCAACGTTTTCATTCTATTACTCTTCCAAAAAATTTAAAGGATCAGGCCTGACGCGACTTCTGGCGGCGTTCAGCAATAAAAGCAATCAGGAATACGGCGCCAATCAGGTCAAAGAAGCCCATGGCGATAAATAGCGGGTTGTAGCCGATTTTATCGGCGGTCACGCCAATCAGGAGTGAGAACAGGAAACTGGCGATCCACGCAAAGGAACCACGCATCCCGTTCACGGTAGCCATTTGGCCTTTATCGAATGATTCAACCACCAAGGCGCTCAACATGCAGGAGATCACCTGATGACCAAAGCCGCCAACGGAAATCAACGCAATGGTGATATAAGGGTCTTTGGTGATTGCCACCAGCGCCAGTGAGATCATCAGGAATGCACCGGTGACCGAGCTGGCTACGATAGAGTTCACGCGTGAGGTGCCAAATATCTTGGCGTAAATTCGCGTGAGATATCCGCTGGCTACGCTGCCTAAATCCGCAGCCAAGAACGGCAGCCAGGCAAACATCGCAATCTGTTTTAGATCCATGCCGCGTTCGTTAGCTAAATAAAGCGGAACCCAAAAACTCAGCACGGCCCATGCCGGTTCAGCCATAAATGCCGGAATGGCGATACCATAAAAGCGTTTATTTTTAGACACTGTGGCTAGCGCTTTGAAGAACGGCAGCTTAACCGGCGCAGGCTCGTTATCTTGCTTGATATATTCCAGTTCAGATTTGCTTAAATTCGGGTGTTGATCGGGATTGTGGTAGAACAGCCACCACAGCACCACCCACAGCATGGCCAGCACCCCAGAGAACATAAATGCGCCCTGCCAGCCAAATGAAACATGGGCAACCACGATAATCGGTGGTGCCAGCATAGCGCCAATCGAGAAACCAACTCCGGCCCATCCCGCTGCGATTGGGCGCTCTTTTTTCGGGAACCATTCACCGATGGTTTTGGCATTGGCTGGCGTTGCCGCGGCTTCCGCCCCGCCCATAAAGAAGCGTAGGATCGCCAGCTGTATCCAACTACCGGCTCCCGCATGGAGCATGCACATCAACGCCCAAATCCCCGCACAAATCAGAAATCCAAGCTTTAGGCCAATCACGTCGATCAGCCAGCCGCACAGCGGTTGGAAAACGGTATAGGCAATCTGAAAGGCACCCACGATCCACGAATACTGCTCTGTGGTCATTCCCAGACTGGTTTTTAATTCTGGTGCCAAAATCCCAAGCGAGTTGCGCGTGATGTAGTTGACCGTAACCCCCAGCAGGAACAGCGCCAACATCCACCAGCGTAGATTCTTAATCTTGCGTTTTTCCTTTACAGCCACAGCCGGTTGATTCATATCAAGACTCATGGTGATCCCCTGGTCGCAGTAGCAATATGCAGTCGGCTGAACACATTGTTGGTATAGAGCTTTTTGAAATGTGTCTTACCAATAAGAATATCGCTATTTATGACTATATATTTGATTTTTAATTTAATTATCCATTTTTGTGACCAAGGTAACGCTTGTAATTGGTCGACCAATTGAGAGTAAAGAAGTTAAAAACGTGGGGATACGCACTTTTTTGCAAAGATTTTCATGCGACTCTTGGAATTCACTGTTTTCGGTCAAGAACTCCCGCTGTGTGGCGATTATTGGCTTATGAAAATTTTGTCATTTTCGAATTTGAACGAGATCACAAAATGAACGGAAAGCTAAAAATCCGCGAAATTGCCGCTCAAACAGGGCTTTCTATCAGCACGGTATCCCGCGTTCTATCTGGAAAATCGAATACCAGTGAAGCGGCTAAACAGCGGGTTTTAGTCTCGGCGCGCCAGCAGGGTGTCTTGGATGAGATCTCTACGGGAAGAATGCTGCTTAACGGGCTGGTGGTGTTTGCTCCCCAGCGCGCATTTGACGTGCGGTCTGACATCTTTTACTACAAGGTGATCCAAGGGATTGCTCAAGCGCTGGAGCCTCACGAGGTTCGACTGCGCTATTGCTGCTTGGAGGAAAATGACAGCGATGTCTCCCTTTTCCTGCAAAAAATGAACGAGCCCGCCACCGAGGCCGCGATGCTGATTGGCATTGACGATCCCTATATTCACTCTCTCGCCGCAGACTTAGGCAAACCCTGTATTCTGATCAACTGCCGCGATCGCAAAATGCGTTTGCCCGGTATTGCCCCCGACCACCAAACCATCGGCGAATTCTCTGCAAACTATCTTTTTGAACAGGGGCATCGCCACGTTTTGCATCTACTTTGCCTGCGTCGCTATACCATGGAACTGCGCTTGGCCGGCATTCGTGAAGCCTATCAAGCACATAATCTTCCCTTTAATAGCGACGATACCCTGCTCACCGCGCCCAGTTTTGGTGCCGCAGATGCAGAGCTTGCCGTGGCTCAATTTCTTGAACATTGCCCTGCCGAACATCGTCCAACCGCCATCCTTGCTGGGGGTGACTATATGGCGGTGGGCGCCGTGAATGCCCTCTTAAAAGCCGGACTGCGCGTACCGCAGGATATTTCTGTGATGAGCATGGACGGATTCAATCTGGCCGCTATCCACGATATTCCGCTTACTTCGGTTCACGTACCTAGAGACGAATTAGGAGAAGAAGCGGTGCGCATGCTGCAACGACGACTCATGCAGCCAAACACACCGCTAGGCAATTTATTATTAAACGGAACGCTGGTGGCGCGCGACTCGGTTCGGCGTATCCGAACCAGCCAAACTCAGGCATTGGTGCAAAAAGACGGGGTTTATGGCTAAGCCTTGCGATAAGACTCAGCCGGTGCAAGCTAATCGGCGTTGATGTGATCTCCAGCGCCACGATGTGCATTCTGTTTCGCTAAATATAATTTTCCATAAATTATGGTTAAGACCGCAGGAACCGTGAATGCCACTGCGATAGCGATCGCTTCATAAATCATTTTTGATTCGGGGCCGCTAAACAAACCTAATTCAAACACGTTTAATACAGGTAAAAAGCTATAGGTTTTAACACGTAGCAATCCTGTAATCGCGCCGCCTAATGCAGCACCAATACAGCCAAAAGCAAACAGCATTCTATACTTTAAATTAACGCCATATAACGCAGGCTCTGTAATACCAAAGAAAGCAGAAATAGATGCCGAGATCGCGATTTGTTTATCCTTGACGTTACGGGCAATAAAAATGGCCCCAAACGCTGCCCCAAACTGCCCCATCACCGCCGACATAAACATCGCCATAATGGTGTCATAGCCTGAAACTTGGATATTAATCAATGCCAGTGGAATGATGCCCCAATGAATGCCAAACACCACAAAGAACTGCCCTATTCCCGCTAATAATGCGCCAGATATCACAGGACTGAGGTTATAAAGCCACGCATAAAGTTGAGCAATGCCCACACCAATATAATCTGACACCGGCCCAATAAACGTGAAAACGACAAACCCGCAGATAATTAACGACAGGCAAGGCACGAAAACTAAAGCAGCAACATCGGGAATCACTTTCTTCAAAAATCTTTCGACGTGGCTTAAGAATAATACGGCAAAAACTGCCGGGATCACCGCCCCACCGTAGATTTTTAAACTCAGAGAAAAACCTAATACGTTAATAGCCGCAGGAATATGGGGATCGGTCAACGGAAAAACCATGGCTGCGGTTAGTGCTAAAGCAGTAAATTTATTGGCTTTGAACTTCTCAGCCGCTGTAACGGCAATAAACAATGGCAAGAAGGTAAATACGCCGCTCGCCAATGCATTAAAAACCGTAAAAATATATGAATTATTCGATACCCACTCTAGCGTTTGCAATAACACCACAACGCCTTTCACTACCCCGACACCAGCCAGAACGCCGATGTAGGGCGTAAAAATGGCGGCTAACGTAGATAGCATGCGGTTCATTAAGGACATTTTCTCTATAGCCTGTACGGCTGTATTCTTTTCACCCGCATCGCCATACAGCGCATTTAGCTCAATGAATACCTTCTCAACCTGTGGACCGATGACAATTTGAAACTGATTACCGTTGTCGACGATTTTAATTACTTCCGGCAGATTATTCAGTTCATCGGTATTCACTTTATCTAGGTTGATTAAATTAAATCTTAATCGCGTAGCGCAATGAGCCAAATATTTTATATTTTCTTTACCACCAACGTTTGCAAGGATCTGATTTGCTAGCTTTAGATAATTCATAGCCATTTTGCCGCCTCACTTTATTTTTAGATCAAACGTGTTCAATCAAGCATAATCACCTGGTTTGGTTTTACTTTTCATTGCAACACCAAAATCGGTAAAGATACGTTGGGGTAAATTATTCCCTTTGGCCTCAGCGATATGATGAGCCAGAATTTGGAACGGGATCACTAACACGAGTGGAGAGACAAGTTCATGGATTTCAGCATTAATAGCCAGCGTTCTCGGATTATCATCCATTCCAAGCTTTACGGTATAGATATAGTCAGTATGTTGTTTTTCATAATTTCTCAGCAGACTAAGTCTTTCTTGGGCAATACTGTCTACTTCAATAAAAAAAATGCGGTGCTGGGCATTAACTTCAAAATAGGGGCCATGCATAAAGCTTTCTAATTCGATGCCCTGTGATGGGACACGAACGGTTTCAGAAAATTTGGTCTCCATTTCTTTGCAAGTCCCCACATTCGGGCCATATGCGATGGTGGTAAAGCGTGGTGCGCTGTTCAATTCATTCTGCCATTGGCGATAAAATGCTTCAGTATCATCAATAATATGCGGGATCTGTTCAACGGCATGCTTAAGCATAGCCAGCTCAGCATCTTCTCTTTCTTTACTTATTATTCCATTCACCGCCGCGCTTCTTAATCCAATAAGCATTAGAGTGAGAATAGTGGCGACATAGCCTTTGGTAACATAGCCAACACGCTCCTCTCCAATATGAATATCCACGGTAAAATCAACGATTTTGCTCAGCTCGCTGTGCGGCTTGCTCGTCACGCCATAACTCGTTAATGGATAGTGGCTTTTAAGATACTCAATCGCGTTGATGGTGGACGTGCTCTCCCCGCTTTGAGAAACACCAATCACTAAATCAACGGCAGGATTATGTTTTTCATAATGTTGATAGTTAAAAGGTTCTTCAATCGTAATACGCGTATTGGCTATGTGCTCAATGTAATGTTTAGCGCTTTTCGCGGCATTGATACTGGAACCCGTTGCCAGAATTAACCACTCCTTTTTGTGGGCTATAGACGGTAGTGCTGCTGGGTAATGCTGCAAGATATTCGCCAGCACTTCCCTTTCCTCGTGGATGTAAGTCATCATTGTGGGCTTCATGTGATTCCTCTGCTTGTTGCGTTGAACTGAAAACCTGAAAACGTTTTCAGTAAATTACGTACGCATGGCTAAAATGGTCAACATGAAGGAATAGGAAACGAGATCTATAGCTCAAATAGAGGAGATAAATTATGCAGAAAAGAGAGGTGGGTCGAATTTATTTAAGAGGATGAATCTAAAAACTAAGCGGGATGACGAAATGGTGAGATGCGAACTCCCGCTTTGGTATCATACATTACGCACAAGACTCACCCGCAATTAGCTTAGGTTCAATCTCATCAAGAGCGGGGGCAAGGTTGCTTGCTCCAAGTAAATGCAGCATCCTGTCTAGCGCGGCGCGACCAATTAGCGGCATCTGGTGATCAACGCTGGTAATACGAGGAATATAATATTCGCTACCAGGGAAATACTCGCAGCTGACAATAGAAATATCCTGCGGAATAGCAATGTTGTTGTCTTTAAATGCACGAATGGCACCCATGGCAACCTGATCGTTTATGGCGATCAGTGCTTCGGGTAATTCAGCTTCATTTTGAATGATCGCGCAAGCTGCTTCATAACCATTTTTAAGATAGAAATTGCTCATGACGATCAGGTTTTCGTTTACAGGAATACCCGATGAAGCCATTTTCTTTTTAAATTCGGCCACACGTTCTTTCGTAACGTAAACGTTTGGAGAGCCACCGATAAAACCAATTCGTTTGTGCCCACGTTTGATTAAATAGTCAGTAATCTGGGTCACACTCATCGTTTGATCGCGCTCAACGCAGGTATAGTTGAGATGTTTGACCGCCCTACCCACAACAACGACAGGCACGGTTTCAATTAACTGCTGCAATGCCTGAACATACCCCTCAGGAATATCAATATAATCAATATTTCCCCCAAGGATAATAACGCCATCGATTTGACTATCAATAATCGTATTGAAAATGCTCTCTTCAATATCGGCAGTATAGGCTGACTTATTTTTATTCGCTGACTGAGTATCAAATAAGGTAATTTTATAGCCGATATTCAGGCACTCACTTTCAATTTGAGCCACCAGCATAACAAAATAGGGATTGGTAATATCAGAAACAACGACGGCTAATGTTCGCGTCTTTTTTGAGACCATGCCTCTGGCAATCAGGTTTGGGCTGAAGTTATTTTCTTCAATAACCTGCGTCACCTTTGCTCTGGTTTTATCAGAGACCCAACTATTATTATTTAATACACGAGATACCGTTGCGATGGAAACACCAGCTAAGGTCGCTATTTCTTTGATTGTTATTGGCTTTTTCATCAAATCATCTCATCAACTTAGCCGTTTATTCGCCATTTTATTACATTCAACCTATCAAAGATATTCTGGTTTTTTGTCAGATAGATTCATATCAAATTGAATCATAACGTCTATAGGAAGCGAATGATGCCTGTGGCAAACTGTGCTCACTTCCATCCGCTGCTTAGCAGCCAATACGAGAGAAAATTCCGCGATGAAATGGCTTTGCTCGCTCAGTCTGGTCGCAGGACTGATTGCAACTACTCTGTCTCCTGTTCACGCAGACACAACCCAACCCGTTCACCCAATGGTGAAACCGCAATCCACACAGGCGCGTGATGCTTTCGTAACCGATCTGCTGAGCAAGATGACGCTCGATGAAAAAATAGGCCAAATGCGCCTTATCAGCGTGGGACCAGACAATCCTAAAGAAGCCATTCGCGAGATGATCAAACAGGGTCAGGTCGGGGCTATTTTTAACACCGTGACCCGTCAAGACATCCGCAAAATGCAGGATCAGGCTATGCAGCTTAGCCGCCTGAAAATTCCGCTGTTCTTCGCCTATGACGTGGTTCACGGCCAGCGTACCGTTTTTCCTATTAGTCTCGGTTTAGCATCAAGTTGGGATCGCAATGCGGTCACTACCGTTGGGCGTATTTCAGCCTATGAGGCCAGCGAAGATGGTTTAAACATGACGTGGGCACCGATGGTCGATATTACCCGCGATCCACGCTGGGGGCGCACCTCTGAGGGCTTCGGTGAAGATACCTATCTGACCTCCGAAATGGGCCGTTTGATGGTTGAAGCCATGCAGGGTAACAACCCAGCCGATCGTAATTCGGTCATGACCAGCGTGAAACACTTCGCCGCCTATGGCGCAGTGGAAGGTGGACGCGATTACAACAGCGTGGACATGAGCCCGCAGCGTTTATTCCAAGATTACATGCCGCCGTATAAAGCCGCACTCGACGCGGGCAGCGGCGGCGTCATGGTATCGCTCAATTCCATTAACGGCACACCGGCAACGTCTAACAGTTGGTTATTAAAAGACGTGCTGCGCGACGAATGGAATTTTAAAGGCATCACCATCAGCGATCACGGCGCAATCAAAGAGCTGATTAAGCACGGCGTTGCCAGCGATCCTGAAGACGCCGTGCGCGTGGCGGTGAAATCCGGCATCGACATGAGTATGAGCGACGAATATTACAGCAAATACCTACCCGGCTTGGTCAAAAGCGGACGCGTGAGCGAAAAAGAAGTCGACGACGCGGCACGCCACGTTCTAAACGTGAAATATGATATGGGTCTATTCACCAATGCTTACAGCCACTTAGGGCCTGTCGGTTCAGATCCTGTCGATACCAACGCGGAAAGCCGTTTGCATCGCCCTGAAGCGCGCAGCGTGGCGCGTGAAAGCATGGTGCTGCTGAAAAATCGCCTGGATACGCTTCCGTTGAAAAAATCCGGCACTATCGCGCTGATTGGCCCTCTGGCCGACAGCAAGCGGGATGTGATGGGCAGTTGGTCTGCGGCGGGAGTGGTCGATCAGTCTATTACCGTTTTACAAGGTCTGCGCAATGCGGTGGGTGACAAAGCTCAAATTGTATATGCCAAGGGAGCCAACGTTTCGAACGATCCGGGGATCACTGATTTTCTGAACCTGTATGAAAAAGCCGTGAACGTCGATACTCGATCGCCACAGGCAATGATTGATGAGGCGGTGGCTACGGCTAAAAAATCGGATGTTATCGTCGCCGTCGTGGGTGAAGCTCAGGGTATGGCGCACGAAGCATCGAGCCGTAGCGATATCACCATCCCACAGAGCCAACGCGATCTGATTGCCGCACTGAAGCAAACGGGTAAACCATTGGTTCTGGTTCTGATGAATGGTCGCCCACTGGCGCTTGAAAAAGAAGATCAGCAGGCCGATGCTATTTTAGAAAGTTGGTTCTCAGGCACCGAAGGCGGTAACGCCATCGCTGACGTGTTGTTTGGCGATTACAACCCATCGGGTAAACTGCCCATGTCCTTCCCGCGCTCTGTGGGTCAAATCCCGATTTACTACAGCCACTTGAATACCGGCCGCCCGTATAATCCAGAGAAACCAGAGAAGTATACTTCTCACTATTATGATGCCGCCAACGGCCCACTTTACCCGTTTGGCTATGGACTGAGCTACACCACCTTCAGCGTGTCCGATGTAAAAATGTCGAGCCCAGTGATGAAGCGTGACGGCAGCTTAACCGCCAGCGTAACGGTAAAAAACACCGGCAAGCGTGACGGTGCCACCGTAGTGCAGCTCTATCTACAGGATAAAACGGCGTCGATGAGTCGCCCTGTTAAAGAGCTAAAAGGCTTTGAGAAAATCACGTTGAAATCTGGCGAACAAAAGACCATCAGCTTTAAAATTGATGCCGACCAACTGAAATTCTGGAATGCATCGATGAAATATGTGTCAGAACCGGGCACGTTTAACGTATTCATTGGCCTCGATTCACAGCGCGTGAATCAAGGTGAGTTTGAGTTACTTTAAACATTCCGGTTAATTCCCACTTTAAGCCTCCTCCTTTCTCTGAGGAGGCTTCAATCTTCTCTGCGTCAATGCATTTCTTTTATATAGCCTGATACTAATACCGCAAGAAAATACATTCATTGAAACTTACTGACATTACCCGATATAAGCTAACCTTTATCAACTGGCATTATTCCACCGGCGGTGCATACTGATATTCAGTGAATAACAACGATATGAATACATCGTGAATTAAGGTAGGAATATCATGCCTAATAAAATTATCACGTGGGTCATTATGTTTGGTTTTAGCCTATCGCTGGCGTTATTAGCCAGTATGCTGGGAGAAGCTAATATATGGGCAATTCTGAGCATTTTTGTCGTTACGTATTTTATTTGCGATGTCATTTTCAGCGTATTGGAATAATGGAAAATGATATTTTTCATGCCTCTACGTATACATATTCCCTACGCCAGAGGCATGCATAGCAGGCCTTAATGCGCGGTAATATACAGCTCTTTGCTATATACATAGTCCTGCGGGTTGTGGGTGGGGAAACCACCAACGTAAGGCTTCAGTAGTTTAATCAGCGGCTGATAGTAGATTGGAATGATCGGCGCTTGTTGGTTGATTCGTACTTCGGCCTGCGCATATAAAACATTACGCATAACGGGATCGGATACGTTCTCCGCCTGCTTCAATAGCCGGTCATATTCGGCATCTTGCCAGTGCCCAACGTTTTCCACGCTCTCGGAACGAAGCGTGTTCAAAAACGTAGAGGGCTCATTATAGGTCGCATCCCAAGACTGACGTGACAGCATAAAATCCCCTGCCCGACGCGCATCTAAATAGGTCTTCCATTCCATATTGCGTAACGTAACCTGCGCGCCCAGTAGCTTCTTCCATTGTGAAGAAAGTGCTATGGCCGTTTTTTCGTGCAGGTCATATTTATTGTAAAACAGCTCAAACTTTAATGGATGCCGTTCGTCATACCCCGCCTGATGTAGCAATCCTTGAGCTAATACAGCTCGCTGAGCTAACGGTTCATTTAATTCATCAAATACCGGTGGCTTAAAATCAGCAACCTGAGGCGGGGTTAGCGTACTGGCAGGCTCTCGTAGCCCTAAAACTTTATGAGCGATCAGCTCGCGATCCACCGTGAGGTATAAAGCACGACGCACGCGAACATCATCAAACGGCGGTCGTGTAATATTGAAATTATAATATTCGGTGTTTAAACGCGGAATAATATGTAATTCATCCGGCATGGTTTGCTGAATATTTTTAATCTGATCGGCAGGCACCCAGGTGAGATCTAAATCACCAGCACGATAGCGGTTGTAACCAGAAACCGCGCTGTCGACCACTAAATACTCAACCTGTTTTAATACCGTTTCAGAACGATTCCAATATTGAGGGTTTTGTTTAGCCACGATTTTTTCATTTACTATGCGCTTAGCCAACACAAAGGCACCGTTAGAGACGATGTGTTCAGGCTGAGTCCAGCGTTCTCCCCATTGCGTCACCACCGCATGTGGAACCGGAAACGTTGTGGGCCACGCTAACATCGAAATAAACCACGGTGTCGGTTGTTCTAGCTGCACGCGTAAGGTTCGCACATCTAGCGCTTGTACACCCAGCGTCTGCGGTTTCATTTTTCCATTCACAATTTGAGCCGCATTAACCACATGCCCAGCGGCAAAATAATTGGCAAATGGGCTCGCCGTGGCAGGATCAACCGCTCGCTGCCACGCAAAGACAAAATCATCAGCGGTCAATGCAGAGCCATCTGACCAACGCAAATTTTTACGCAACGTAAAGTCGATCTGCTTGCCGTCCGCGCTCACTTTCCAGCTTTCAGCCTGCGCGGGTTGTACCTTACCCTTGCCATCCAACCACACTAGCCCTTCAAACAGATCGAGCGCGATCTGCGCGGCGGTGTTTTCTTCAATTTTTTGTGGATCGAGCGTCGCGGGTTCCGCATGGTTGTTGTAGCGGAAAATCTGTTGGGGAGAGAGCGATGTCCCTGCGGGGATTTGAGCAGCATATAACGGTGCCACGCTTATCAGGCTGACCAGCCATAATGGCGACATTTTTTTCATGATATTCCCTTTTCAATGCGTGAATGCGCGTACCTTACGCCCGCCTACTGCCGATTGCTGTGTGGGATCTCGCGAAAAATGTTTTTTGGCCTTGTTTCTCAAAGCAGTGGATAAAAAAATCCAGCCATATATCAAGGCTGGATTTTACTTACTCATTCATTCAGCTAGCTAACGATTCTTTCTTAGGCGTCAAGCGGATACCAAGACGTCGCAGCTGCCGCTTAAGCATTAACACCACCACTATCGATAAACAGATGTTCGATAAAGGCATCGCCAACCACACGCCGTCCAGACCGAATACCCACGGGAAAAAACCGAGGAATGGGAACAAGATTAGCATATTGCTCAGCGTGATAAACGTAGCATAGCGGGCATGGCCTAATGCTTGGAAGAACGTTGCGGCGAGCACGATAAAGCCATCCAAGTACATCACAAACAGATGCAGACGCAGGCCGTGAATGGTTGCCACGTGCAGCGCGCTGTCATCAGAAATAAAGATGCTGGTAAACAGCGAGGGAAGAATCAGTATCGCGACCGCTAACGCAATGCCGCCGCCAACTGCGGTCATCAAACCTAACTTTAAGACCTGACGTACCTTCTCCGGCTGGCGTGCGCCGTAATAGTAACTGACCAGCGGCTGCATTCCCCCGCATACGCCTTCGGCGAGCAGGTAATAGAAACCAATCAGATAGCTGGCGATCCCATAGGCGGCCACTTCTATTGGCCCACCGTACTTCATGAAAAGCAGATTATGCATCATGACCACCACGCTGAGATAAAGGTACATCAGCATGCTGGAAAAACCGGTGGTTAGAGATTCCAAACTGAGGCGCAGGTTAAAAGCAATGTGCTCGCGCTGTGGTCGTAATTTGTTGTAGCGGCTGAAAACAAATCCGATGCAAATAATCACCGCCACGCTTTCACTGATTATCGTTCCTATCGCCGCGCCTTTTAATCCCCAACCCAAGCGAATGATGAACACATAATCCATCAGCACATTCAGCAGCGCTCCCGTCAGCATGGCAATAGTCGCTAACCTTGGCGCGCCTAAGTTGCGCACCAACAGCGGCATAGCGATACTGCCGAGGACAATGGGTCCCGAAATACCAATAATACTTAAGTAATCAATGCCATAGTTTTCAATAGCGCCGGATGCGTCTTGCAAGCGCATAAACATTGGGGCGAAATAAACGATGCACAGACCCACGCTGATACCCATGGCGATCAACAGCCAGAATACCTGCATTAAAATGCGCCGCGCCTTATCAATTTTTTCTTCGCCCTGCGCCAATGAACAGCGAGCGCCGCTGCCCATGCCGATCATCATCCCCACCGCAAGCAAAACGCCCGACAGTGGCCAAGCCATATTAATGGCGGAAAGGCCTTCAGCGCCCATCGCATGACCGATAAAGGCACCATCGACAATCTGGTATAAACCGCTGATCAACAAGGCGGCAATAGCCGGAATACTGTAGTGCCAGAATGTGCGGGTAATACTTTGCTGCAACATAACTTTTCCCAGATCTCTTTCTTATCTATTTTTCATCGCTATCAGCCTGTTTTTAAGCTGCCGCAGGCTTTGTGGAGCAAACGCTCAAACTGCTGTTGTTCTTCTGGCGTTAACGAGGCCGCCATTTGCTGAGTGGTTTGCGCATAGATATCCATCTCTTCCTTTTCTAACGCCGCGCCTTTCTCGGTGGCCTGTAGCAACGTTGCGCGGCCATCCTCAGGACACGAAATACGTTGAATGTAACCGCGTTTTTCTAATTTGCTCACCATGGCGCTGGCGGAAGCTTTGCTCACTTTCATACACTCCGCCAGTTCCGTAAGGCGCATCCCCTGCGGGTGTTCTAATAACGCATAAAGATAGTCAAACTCGCTGTTCGTCAGCTCCATACTGCCGCTTTGACGCGAGACTTCACGCCAGCAAAACCAGAGGTGCCACTGAAGTTTTTTCAGATCGTCAATCATTCGGGGACTCAGTTCAAAGAGAGGGAGTAATTTAGTTAGGCTAACATACTAAATAACAGACGGCAACGAAAGGATAAGTATATCGAGTCATTGTTGGGACGAGATCCCATGAAATCCTACGACTTTCTTTAAGACAATAACATCTTCTGCTATCACATTAACCTTATCGAATATTTAAAATAAACGTTTTATTTTTCACCAAGCGAATAAGAGTTACTCATACTCATTTTTAATCATAAATAAAAACTGTTATCTTTGGCCGCTCAGTCTAAAGAATCGAATATAAAAATATAATTTGCAGGCTTATTAATGCGGTGCTGCAAACAGATATTTCATTCTTTTTAATTATCACATGATGCAAAAATCAACTTTGGTGAAGGATATACTTATGATGAATAAATTTCTGATCGCGACAACGCTCGCACTAGCCACATTATTAAGTGGTTGTGCTTCAGAATCCTCTCGTTCTTTAGAAGTAGCAAAAGTGGCTTCTTATGGAACTCAGTACAATGGCCCTCGTAGCCCAATTTCTGTTGGGAAATTCGATAACCGTTCAAGTTATATGAATGGGATTTTCTCTGACGGTGTTGATCGTCTAGGTAACCAGTCAAAAACTATTCTTGTCACTCATCTGCAACAGACAGGGCGTTTTAACGTACTCGATCGCACCAATATGGCTGAGCTGAAAGAAGAAGCCGGAATTAAAGGTCAAACTCAGAAGCTGAAAGGCGCCACCTACGTAATTACTGGCGATGTAACCGAATTTGGTCGTAAAGAGACGGGTGACCATCAGCTATTTGGTATTCTAGGCCGTGGCAAATCACAGGTCGCCTACGCAAAGGTTAACTTGAACGTTGTTAATGTTGAAACCTCTGAAGTTGTCTTTTCCTCTCAGGGAGCAGGTGAATACGAATTATCTAACCGTGAAATTATTGGCTTTGGCGGCACCGCCAGCTATGACTCAACCTTGAACGGTAAAGTACTGGACTTAGCAATCCGGGAAGCCGTTAATAATCTCGTCGCAGGGATCCAAAGCGGTGCATGGCAGCCAGCTCAATAATAAAAAACACGGATAATTATTTATGAATTTTGTCAGAAACTCTGGCTTGCTATTGGCATTCGCCGTGTTATGTGGCTGCACCACAGCACCAAAACCGCTCTATAATTGGGACAACTACCAGTCAACGGTTTATCAGTACTACCAGCTAGGTGAAACCGGTCCTGAGCAACAAATTGCCACGCTAAAGGCGAGCATCGAAAAGTCTCGTGCCAAAAGTTTGCAAGTTCCTCCTGGATTACATGCACATTTAGGAATGCTTTATAGCAATATGGGACAAATGGATCTCGCAATGGCCGAATTTAACGCCGAAAAATCACTGTATCCTGAATCTGCCACATTTATGGATTTTCTAACTCGTAAGGATAAGGGGGCAACGAAATGAAACACCTTCTTGCTCTTTGTGGTTTGATCGGCGCTTTGCTACTCACTGGTTGCGCGTCACCTGCTAAATATGACTATTCAGCATTTAAACAAAGTAAACCAAAAAGCATTTTAGTTTTATTACCGCAAAATCAGTCTCCAGAGGTGACAGCCAGCCACGGCCTGCTATCTCAGGTTACCTTCCCATTAGCTGAGGCTGGATATTATGTATTCCCCGTTGCCGTAGTGGAGGAAACCTTCAAGCAAAATGGCATGACAAATGCTGGAGAGATTAATGCCGCAAGCCCCGCCAAACTGCGCCAGATTTTCGGTGCCGATGCGGTTCTGTATCTTACGGTGACCCAATATGGTACGTCGTATCAAGTGATATCTAGTGATACCCGAGTATCCGCAACGGCGAAGCTGGTCGATCTGCATGATGGGAAAGTACTGTGGAGCGGAGCGGCCACAGCTTCAAGCACGGAAAATGATTCCAATTCGGGTGGGCTACTGGGCATGGTCGTAACGGCGATGATCAATCAGGTAAGCAACACATTAACCGATAAAAGCCACGATATTGCCGGTATTACCAGTGTACGTTTGCTATCCGCAGGTACACCGAATGGCATCCTCTATGGCCCTCGCTCACCTAAATATGGTAAAGATGCACAATAGAATTTGAGTTTTCTGTATTCAAAGCCCCGCAATGCGGGGCTTTTTTTCACTCAGCGTGGGGGCACATTTAAGTTCGTTACATATAAATCAAGGACTGACATAAGACTCCAATCGGACACCTTACCCCTAATAACCACACCATCACCCTAAGCCATACTGATTAAAATTATTGTTAATGGGTGATATATATCTAAAAAAGAAAAGCCCCTGTAGCTAACGCTAAAAGGGGCTTTTTATCTGAGATGTAAACTCAGTGGAAGGACATTACAAAATCGGCTGTGCCATCTGCACCAGAGAAATCAGCGGCTGAGGGAAGATACCCAGCAGAACCACTAAGATCCCTGAAATCAGCACCACAACGCCACCGGCAGTCAGTGCCCAGTTATTTGGCGTATCACGCACCAGCGTTTCAGGTGCATGCAGGTACATACTCACGGCAACGCGCAGGTAGTAGTACAAACCAATCGCACTACCCACCACAACCGCACCGGTCAGCCACCACAGATGCGCCTGAACACCGACGGTAACGATATAGAATTTACCGATGAAGCCCAGCGTCATTGGAATACCCGCCAGAGACAGCATAGACACTGTCATCACCGCAGACAGAATTGGCTTATGCCAGAACAGACCACGATAAGAGAACAGGGATTCTGCGTCAGGGCCGCTGTATGGGCTAGACATCAAGCTCACCACGCCGAAGGAGGCAAGGCTTGCGAACAGATAACCGGCCAGATACACGCCAACCGCTTCAGCAGAAATTTGCTGACTCTGAACCGCAATCAGTGCCACCAGCAGATAGCCTAAATGAGATACCGAAGAGTAACCCAGCAGACGCTTGATGTTGCTCTGCGTGATCGCCATCAGGTTACCAAACAGGATGGAGCAGAATGCGATGATGCCCAGAACTAAACGTACCGTTTCGCTATTGGTGACCGGTGCATACATAAACAGACGCATCAGCACTGCAAAGATGGCAATCTTGCTGGCGGTGGCCAAGAAGGTTGAAACCGGTGCAGGTGCGCCCTGATACACGTCTGGCGTCCACAGCTGGAACGGAACCAGTGAAAGTTTGAAGCCAAAGCCAACCAGCATCATGCCCAAACCGGCTAACAACAGCGGTTCGTGCAGCATGCTATCGCTCATGCTTTTGCCTAGGCCGGCAAACGACAGGTCGCCAGATTCAGCATACAGCAGCGCCATACCGAACAGCAGGAACGATGAGGCCGCCGCTGACAGAATGGTGTACTTGATAGCGGCTTCCAGCGAGCGTTTCTGGCGATAGGCATAACCAATCAGGCCAAACAGCGGCAGCGAAATCAGTTCGATACCGATGAACAACGCCGCCAGATGGTTAGCGCAAGCCAGTACGATACCGCCCAGAGTTGCAATCAGAACCAGCAGATAGAACTCATCGCGGTTATCTGGATAGCCTTGCAGCCATGGATAGGCAAACGTGCTGGTCGCAAGGCTCGACAGCAACACCAAGCCGATATACAGCATGGAGAAACTATCAACGCGAAACAGCGGCGTTACGTTTAACGAGCCATCCGTTGCAGAAAGAAGCTGCCCCACAAAATAGAGCGAAAGCAGCGCCAGGTTCAAACCGATCACTGTCACCGTTGCGTTGACGAAGTGGTTGCGTCGCCACGCAATGCACAGCATCACAACCACCACCGTCAATCCGACGATCAACAGCGGTAACAGTGCGATCAGATGTTGAGGAGTTATTGTCATGGCGAATTACGGCCTTGTTGTTAAAGTTGAAGCAGAGCTAAACCAGTGTTGCACGTTCGTCATTGCGGCACTGGACGTATCCAGAATCGGCTGAGGATAAACACCCAGCGCAACCAGCAGAACCACCAGCAGCAGAATAATCGACAGCTCACGCGTGCTCATGCCCGGCAGAGGTTTGTCAGATTTTGGTGCACCGTAATAAGCGCGCTGCATCATGATTAACGAATAAACAGAGGCAAATACCAGACCGAAGGTAGAGATAATCGTGATAACCGGCACCACTTGGAAGCTGCCGAATAGGATCATGAACTCACCAACGAAGTTACCGGTACCCGGCATACCTAAGGTGGCAACGGCAAAGAACAGCGACAGCGCAGGCAGGTATTTAATCCGGCCCCACAAACCGCCCATCTGACGCATATCACGCGTATGCAGACGCTCGTAAAGCTGACCGCAAATGATGAACATACCGGCAGCAGACAGACCGTGTGCAATCATCTGGATAACCGCGCCCTGATAGGCCAGTTGGCTACCGGAGTAAATCGCGATCAACACGAAGCCCATGTGAGAAACGGAGGTGTAAGCAATCAGACGCTTAATATCCGTCTGAGCAAACGCCATCCATGCACCGTAGAAGATACCGATAACACCTAACCACATCGCGATAGGCGCGAATTCATGGGATGCTTCTGGGAACAACGGCAGGCTGAAACGCAACAGACCATAGGCTGCGGTTTTCAGCAAAATACCGGCTAAGTCAACGGAACCAGCGGTCGGTGCCTGACTGTGTGCATCAGGTAACCAGCCATGCAATGGAACCACCGGCATCTTCACGGCAAATGCAATAAAGAAGCCCAACATCAGCAGATACTGAACGTTGTGACTCATTGGCGTGTTCAGCAATTCTTCATAGTTAAATGTCCACACGCCGGTAGCGTTGAAGTGAACAAATACCAGACCCAGAATTGCAATCAGCATAATCAAGCCGCTGGACTGGGTGTAGATGAAGAACTTGGTTGCAGCGCTGATACGGGTTTTGCCGTCTGATGCTTTATGACCCCAAAGAGCGATCAAGAAGTACATCGGCACCAGCATCATTTCCCAGAAGAAGAAGAACAGGAACAGGTCGATGGCCAAGAACACACCGATGACGCCCCCCAGAATCCATAACAGATTCAGGTGGAAGAAGCCCTGATACTTCTGGATCTCGTTCCAAGAACAGAGGATCGCCAGAACGCCCAGCAAGCCGGTCAATACCACCATCAGCAGTGATAAACCATCCAGTGCTAGGTGGAATTCAATCCCGAAACGTGGGATCCACGGCACGGAGAACTCTGACTGCCACTGCGGCAGACCCGTCGCCTGTGTCAGAGAATAGCCGCCCTGCAACCACAGTTGCACAGACAACACTAACGTCAGACCCATTGCTATCAGTGCTATCCAGCGTGGAGCTTTGGTGCCGAAGCGCTCGCTCTGCCAGCTTAAAAAGCCACCGATGAACGGGATAAGAATTAGCCAAGGTAATAACATGGCGCTTTGTGTCCCTTAAAATTGAATGCGGTTTTCACGTTACCGAGGGCATCCGCCCCCGGCTGGCGACAACTCAATTCACTTAACCAATAACAACAGAGCCAATACGACCACTGCGCCCACACCCATAGATGCCATATACCAGCGCAACTGACCGTTTTCACTCACCGCAAGACCACGATTACCCCAGCGCGCAAAGACGGCGAACAGGTTCATCAGGCTGTTGAGCGGATCGCGCTGTAACAGGTAAGCAATCGCTTTAAACGGCTTAACAAAGATCATGTTGTACAGCCAATCAAAGCCCCATGCATGGAACCACCACGTTGAGAAGAAGCGACCCGGCGCGCTCTGCGCCACGCTATTCACAAACTGACGCTTCCCAAGGTACAAGACAGCAGCCAGCAGGATGCCAACGATAGCCACGACGCCGGAGATAATTTCTAACGTCATTTTACCCGCTTCACCGCCGTGGCTTTCTGGTAACACACCCGCCAACGGTGGCGTAATCAACGCACCGATGAAGGTAGAAAGCACCAGCAACACCATCAGAGGCAGGCTATGCGCAATGCCTTTGCCCGCATGTGCTTTGGTATGTGCTTCGCCATGGAACACAATGAAAATCATACGGAAGGTATACAGCGACGTCAGGAACGCACCCACCAAGCCCGCAGTCATCAGGTTAACGTGGCCAGATGCCAACGCACCCCACAGGATTTCATCTTTACTGTAGAAGCCCGCTGTGACGATTGGCAGCGCAGACAGCGCAGCACCACCGACCAAGAAGCAGATGTAAACCAGCGGCAGCGATTTACGCAATCCACCCATTTTGAAGATGTTCTGCTCGTGGTGGCAGGCCAAAATCACCGAACCAGAAGAGAGGAACAGCAGCGCTTTAAAGAACGCATGCGTCATCAGATGGAAGATTGCCGCATCCCATGCTTGAACGCCCAGCGCCAAGAACATGTAGCCGATCTGACTCATGGTTGAGTATGCCAGCACGCGTTTGATATCGGTTTGTACCAGCGCGGCGAAACCGGCCAGCACCAACGTCACCGCACCAACGATACCCACCAAATGCAGCACTTCAGGCGCCATCAGGAACAGGCCGTGCGTGCGTGCAATCAGGTAAACACCGGCGGTAACCATGGTCGCGGCGTGGATCAAAGCAGAAACCGGCGTTGGACCCGCCATCGCATCCGCCAACCATGTTTGCAACGGCAGCTGTGCAGATTTACCTACGGCACCGCCCAACAGCATCAGCGTCGCCCACGTAATCGCGGTCGAGCCTATCTCCAGTTTTTGCGGAGCCAAAATCATCAGTTCACGGATGTTCAGCGTGCCCAGTTCGTTGTAAAGAATGAACAGGCCAATCGCCAAGAACACGTCACCCACGCGAGTCACGATGAACGCCTTCATTGCCGCCGCACCGTTAGCCGGATTGGTGTAGTAGAAGCCGATCAGCAGATAACTGCACAGCCCTACCCCTTCCCAGCCCAGATACATCAGCAGCAGGTTATCCGCCAGAACCAATACCACCATGCTGGCGATAAACAGGTTGGTATAAGCGAAGAAGCGCGAGTAGCCCTCTTCACCGCGCATATACCATGAGGCGAACATATGAATGAAGAAGCCCACGCCGGTAACCACAGACAGCATGGTCAGCGACAGACCGTCCAGCGTTAAGGTCACAGGAATACCGAAGTCACCCACGGCCATCCAGTTCCACAGATGTTGGTTGAACACCTGTACGCCGTCGGCTTTTTGACTTAAGAAATCAAAACCCACATAGGCGGTAACCAGCGCAGCCAGTCCGATAGAACCGACACCGATGATGGCCGACGTATTTTCTGACCAGCGACCACGGGAAAATGCCAACAGCAAGAACCCGATTAACGGTAGCAATATTGTTAAGTAGAGTAGGTTCATCCGCGCATCTCACTGACAGTATCGATATTCAGGGTGTTGCGACGACGATGCAATTGCAGCAACAGCGCCAAGCCAATACTCGCTTCCGCCGCGGCTAAGCTGATCGCCAGAATGTACATCACCTGACCATCTGCTTGTCCCCAATAGCTCCCCGCCACCACGAATGCCAAAGCAGCCGCGTTGATCATGATTTCCAAGCTAATCAGCATAAACAGCAGATTGCGCCGGATTAACAGGCCGGTCAGCCCCAGAACAAACAGGATGGCCGCCAGAATTAAACCGTGTTGTAACGGGATCATGCTCGCTCCTCCGCCTTATTTTTTACCGCCATTGCCTTGGCTTTATTGGCATCCGCTTCTGGTGCTTTGCTGAAGACTTCGCCCTGCTTGTGCTCGCGTCCCACATGGAACGCCACCACCAGACCCGCCAGCAACAGCATAGACACCAGTTCAACGGCCAGAACATAAGGGCCAAACAGCGCGATACCGACCGCTTTCGCGTCAATCATGTCGCCGCTGATCCCTTGGTCGTTGACGCTCATAATGGCGTAAACCAGCACCGCTAACAGGATCAGAGACAAAATGCTCGGCCCAATCCACAGCGTTGGTTTCAGCCATGCGCGTTCTTGCTCCACCACCGAATTACCGAGGTTAAGCATCATGACCACGAAGACGAACAGAACCATAATCGCACCGGCATAAACGATGATCTCCAAGGCACCCGCAAAGTAAGCGCCAAGAGAGAAGAACACCGCCGCAATCGCCAGTAACGACACGATTAAATACAGCAAGGCGTGAACCGGATTGGCATGCGAGATCACTCGGATCGTTGCCACCACGGCCACCAGCGCTGCAATGTAAAATGCAAATTCCATGCTTGGCTCCTTAAGGTAGCAGACCTTTAACATCAATCGGCTTCGCTTCGTTTTCGGCTTCGCCTTTCGCTTTGCCGTCGATAGCCATACCGGCCATACGATAGAAGTTATATTCCGGATATTTACCCGGGCCCGAGATCAGAAGATCTTCTTTTTCGTATACCAAATCCTGACGCTTAAATTCACCCAATTCAAAATCTGGCGTTAGCTGAATAGCGGTCGTTGGACACGCTTCTTCACACAAACCACAGAAGATGCAGCGAGAGAAGTTGATGCGGAAAAACTCTGGATACCAGCGACCATCTTTGGTTTCGGCTTTCTGCAAAGAAATACAGCCAACCGGACAGGCAACGGCACACAGGTTACAGGCAACGCAGCGCTCTTCACCGTCGGGATCGCGGGTTAACACGATACGACCACGGTAACGAGGCGGCAGATAGACCGGCTCTTCCGGATACATTTGGGTTTCGCGCTTAGCAAACGCATGCAAGCCAATCATCCACAGGCTGCGCACTTGGGTGCCGAAACCAACCACTAACTCTTTCAATGTCATGGTTACATTCACCCCTTATTGAGCGTTATACAAAATCACGGCGGCGGTCGCCAACAGGTTCAACAGCGTCAACGGCAGGCAAATTTTCCAGCCGAATGACATCACCTGGTCATAGCGAGGACGCGGCAGTGACGCACGCACCAGAATAAACATCACCATGAAGAAGGCAGTCTTAATTGCAAACCAGATAACCGGCGGCAGGAATGGCCCCTGCCAGCCTCCGAAGAACAGCGTCACAATCAGCGCTGATACGGTGACGATCCCGATATATTCCCCCACGAAGAACAGACCGAATTTCATACCGGAATATTCAATGTGGTAACCGTCGGCCAGTTCCTGCTCGGCTTCCGGTTGGTCAAATGGGTGACGGTGACATACCGCAACACCGGCGATAATAAAGGTCAGGAATCCAAAGAACTGCGGGATGACGTTCCACAGATGAGACTGTGATTCCACGATAGCCTGCATGTTGAAGGAATCAGCCTGCGCAACCACGCCCATCACCGAAAGACCGAGGAACACTTCATAGCTCAGCGTCTGCGCAGAAGCACGCATCGCACCCAGCAAAGAGTATTTGTTGTTACTCGACCAACCGGCAAACAGCACGGCGTAAACCGCAAGACCTGCCATCATCAAGAAGAACAGAATACCGATGTTCAGATCGGCACCCATCCACGTTGGGCTTACCGGCACAATCGCGAAAGCCAGCAACAGAGAGGAGAACGCAATCATCGGCGCCAAGGTAAAGATCAGGCGATCGGAGAAGCGTGGAACCCAGTCTTCTTTGAAGAACATTTTGACCATATCCGCAACCAGCTGGAGCGAGCCGCCCCAGCCAACACGGTTTGGTCCATAACGGTTCTGGAACAGGCCGAGCAAACGACGTTCGCCGAAGCTCATAAATGCCCCACAGGTGACCACCACCAGCAAAATCACCACCGCTTTAAGCACGGTGAGAATGATGTCGATCACGTCTGGCGTCAGCCAACTCATAATGCTGCCTCCCGCACTTTCGTTTCCTGAATAGCGTCAACTTTGCTTCCGTTCAGCACCGGAGAGATCCCTGGCAGACCCAGAGGCAGACCGATCTGACCTGACTGCAAATTATCGCTTAAGCGTACTGGCAGCGTCAGTTTCTGTTCTGCAACAGTCAGCTCCAGAACCGTTCCGCTGTTCACGCCCAACTGCGCCGCATCCGCCGGATTCACCATCACATATGCTTCTGGCATACGGGTTTGGATAACCGGTGCACGCTGAGTCATCTCGTCGCTACCAAACAGATGGTAGTAAGGCGCAACCACCCAACCCGCATTCTGATAGGCAGCAGGCACCGCGTCAAAGTAAGCCAATGAGCCTTCACCCGCTGCGATTAAACGCACGCCCGGATCGCCGTGGCGCAGATGGCCGCCCACTTCGGCTTGGAATTTGTTCCATGCCTGCGGTGAGTTCCAGCCCGGAGCCCATGCAAATGGGATCTGCTGACGATCTTCCAATGGACCACTGTACCCTTCCATTGAGAACGCAAACGCGGTGTCTTTGTCCTGCGGCTGACGCGGTTCATGCACGCTAATGTTGGCGCGCATTGCGGTGCGGCCACTATAACGGTGCGGTTCGCGAGCCAGTTTCTGACCTTTGATACGGAAGCTTGCGTCCGGGGCCGCGTCCACGATGCCTTGCAGCTGTGGATAGGCTTTCACACAAGATTCAATCACGTGATCCAACTGCGTCCAGTCGATATGACGGCTTTCGACGGTGGTGTGCAGGGAATGCAACCAGCGCCAGCTTTCCAGCATAATGGACGGCGTATTTTTCTTCGGATCGTCGTAGTAAGCCGGATCGTAAACTTGGAAGAAGCGCTGTGCGCGGCCTTCTTGGTTGACCAAGGTGCCATCGCTTTCGGCAAAGCTTGCCGCAGAGAGCACCAGATCGGCTTTGTTCATGATTTCTGTACGTTGATGATCGACCACGATCAGGCTTTGGGCTTTCGCCAAAGCGGCATCGACACGCGCAGCTGGCGCATGGCGATAAAGATCGTTTTCCAGCACCACAACGGCATCAGCGTTACCCTGTTCGAGCTCAACCAGCGCATCGTCAATCGACGGCGCATTCATCATTGCCAGACCCATGCTGTTCGCTTCGGCGGCAATAAAGGTGATACCGACATCCAGATCGCGCGCTTTCAACGCTTTGGCAACGTTCGCAGCCGCTTCAATCAGCGGTGTATAACCGGCATTGCTGCCCGTTACGATCAGCGGTTTTTTCGCTCCCGCTAACGCTTGAACGATCACGTCAACCTGCTTGCGCACGTCGTCTGATAAACCTTCAACCGCAGGGGCTGAGTTATCCAACGCATGAGCCACAGCGAAGCCTAAACGTGCCTGATCGGCAACCGGTGCGCGATAGTTCAGCGCCGCGATATCATCCAAACGGCTGTCGTCAATGCTGGTCATGAACAGCGGATACTTGGCACGTTGGCCAATGTTCTGAATCGCCGCAATCTGCCAGTCAGCCACACGCTGAGCCGCAGCCATCGCACGCGCCTTGCCTTTTACAGCCTGACGCAGCGCCAACGCGATACGCGCAGCGGTTTGGGTTACGTCTTCACCGAGGATCAGCACCGCATCGTAGCTTTCCATCTCACGCAGAGCTGGGGTATAGATACCGCCCTCGCGCAGGATTTTTTGCATCAGATTCAAACGGCTTAATTCACCGGCTTCAACGCCGCTGTAGAAGTTTTCCGCGCCGACCAGTTCACGCAACGCATAGTTGCTTTCAAGGCTGGCACGTGGAGAACCAATACCGATGGTTTTCTTCGCCTGACGCAGCAGATCCGCCGCACCTTGCATGGCCTGATCGGCATTCAAGTGGATCCAGTCGTTGCCACGACGCTGCTGCGGCTGGCGAGGACGATCCTTCAGGTTGACATAGCCATAGCCGAAACGGCCACGGTCGCACAGGAAGTAATGGTTAACGGTGCCGTTAAAGCGGTTTTCGATACGGCGAATTTCACCGTAGCGCTCACCCGGGCTGGTGTTACAACCCACGCTGCACTGCTGGCAGACGCTAGGGGCAAACTGCATGTCCCATTTACGGTTATAACGCTCGGAGTGCGTTTTATCGGTGAATACGCCGGTTGGGCACACTTCGACCAAGTTACCGGAGAATTCACTCTCCAGCGTGCCGCTTTCCGGACGACCAAAGTAGACGTTGTCGTGCGCACCATACACACCGAAATCGGTGCCATCAGCGTAATCTTTGTAGTAACGCACACAGCGGTAACAGGCGATGCAGCGGTTCATTTCATGAGAAATAAACGGCCCCAGTTCCTGATTGTTGTGCGTACGTTTGGTGAAGCGATAGCGACGGAAGCTATGGCCGGTCATCACCGTCATATCTTGCAGATGGCAGTTACCGCCCTCTTCACACACAGGACAGTCATGTGGATGGTTGGTCATCAACCATTCCACAACGCTCTCACGGAACGTTTTCGCTTCTGCATCATCGATGGAAATAAAGGTTCCATCCTGCGCGGGTGTCATACATGACATTACCAAACGACCGCGGGTATCTTCCGCGTTCTGGTATTGCTTAACCGCACACTGGCGGCAAGCACCGACGCTGCCCAGCGCCGGGTGCCAGCAAAAGTAAGGAATATCAAGCCCGAGAGAGAGACATGCCTGTAGCAGGTTCTCCGCCCCGTTAACTTCATATTCTTTGCCGTCTACATGAATTGTAGCCATTAGCATGCTTCCAAAATAAGAAAACTTTGACCCTAAACCCCCTCCCGACCTCCCTCTTCACAGCGGAGGAGCAAACCTGCCGTCTATCAAGCAGATTGGGGTGGGGCTAAAATTACCAGCGCGATTTCAGCAGGTTCGGCTGAATGCCCTTAATGGCATTCAAGTTGCCGTAATCTTTCGCGGCAATACCTGCTTCAAACTCTTCGCGGAAATATTTAATGGCGCTTTGCAGTGGCTCAACCGCACCTGGCGCATGCGCGCAGAACGTTTTACCTGGGCCTAAATGACGGCACAGCTGTTCTAGCGTTTCAATGTCGCCCGGTTGACCTTCACCACGCTCAAGGGCACGCAGGATTTTTACGCTCCACGGCAAACCATCACGGCATGGAGTACACCAGCCACAGGATTCGCGAGCGAAGAATTCTTCTAGGTTGCGTACCAATGGCACCATGCCAATTTCGTTATCCACGGCCATTGCCAGAGCGGTACCTAAACGGCTACCTGCTTTACCGATGCTGGCGAAGTCCATCGGCAGATCCAGATGATCGCCGGTCAGGAAGTCAGTCCCTGCCCCGCCTGGCTGCCAAGCTTTGAGCGTTAAACCATCGCGCATGCCACCGGCGTAATCTTCCAGAATTTCGCGGGCGGTGGTGCCAAACGGCAGCTCCCACAGTCCTGGATTCTTAACGCGGCCAGAGAAGCCCATGAGTTTAGTACCCGCATCTTCACTCTTACCGGCAGACAGACCTTTGTACCAGTCCACGCCGTGCTCGATGATCGCTGGCACGTTACACAGGGTTTCAACGTTGTTAACACACGTTGGTTTACCCCATACCCCAGAGCTGGCTGGGAATGGGGGTTTTGAACGAGGGTTTGCACGACGACCTTCTAGCGAGTTAATCAATGCGGTTTCTTCACCGCAGATATAACGACCCGCACCGGTGTGCACAAACAGTTCGAAGTCAAAACCGCTGCCGAGGATATTTTTACCCAGCAGGCCAGCCGCTTTGGCTTCTTCAATCGCTTTACGCAGGTTTACCGCTGCTTCAACATATTCGCCGCGCAGGAAGATATAACCACGGTAGGATTTCAACGCGAATGCCGCGATCAGCATGCCTTCCACCAGCAGGTGCGGCATCTGTTCCATCAGCAAACGGTCTTTATAAGTGCCTGGCTCCATTTCATCGGCGTTACACAGCAGGTAACGGATGTTCATGGACTCATCTTTTGGCATCAGGCTCCACTTCAAACCGGTGGAGAAGCCTGCACCGCCGCGCCCTTTCAGGCCAGCGTCTTTAACCAGATTAACGACTTCATCCTGAGCCATGCCTTTAAGCGCTTTTTCAGCACCCTGATAGCCACTTTTACTGCGATATTCATCCAGCCATACTGGCTGGCGGTCATCGCGTAAACGCCACGTCAGCGGATGGGGCCGCGCTG
>OATY01000013.1_pt1 | contig 149460 bp, 139 predicted proteins | sample 1476101 | NCBI WGS metagenome assembly OATY01 (sample SAMEA2579994, study PRJEB22360) | human gut metagenome
CGTTTATTACGAGGCCCCGTTAGCACGGGCAGCTGCGATGGCCGCTGCCGTTTTGGGCGTAACGTCATGATGATTGGCGGTTAGTGTGCCGTCAATATCACTAATAATTAAGTATCGCGGCATAACCGTTCCTTTCTACCCTAAGGACACAAATGGCGACCGATCACCATCGGCCGCCTTATTTGTTAAAGTCCTTGCGGTAATCCGTCAATTTGATCAGCGTACCAATCGTTCCATGGTGTTTCAGGTGCGCCTTGCGCATTAAAAGTTACCTTAACTTGCTTCAAAAGGTCCAACAAGTTACCGGATCGGTTAGTCAGAAGACCGGCTGTCAATTCCTCGCGAGTCAGTGGTTGATTATCAAGCAAGTAATGATTAATATCTGCTAGATTCCCCTGCGTATCAATTTGGGAAAAAACATCGAGACCGGCGCCGAAGAAGCGATCCAAGTAGAACTTTGCAAAAGTTTCCAATGCTGTATGTTGTGCTGTTTCATTTAATTGATCAATCGTTGTGTTGCTTGCTGCCATAACTATTTTCGTCCTTTCTGCTTTATTCCATTATAACCACTTTTGGTTGCGTTTTGGAAAACATCGTCCCACAACGATCACAAGTTTCACATAAACTTACACGTTACCGTCGACCACCATTTTATGAGTGCTCCTGGTCATATTCATTAATGAAAAGATAGTGTTTGATGACATTTTTATAGGAAATCAAAAATGCCATAAAATATTCGTCTTTTTTGAAATTTTACGACTTTGGTCTCTTGCTATTATGGAACGGTTGTTATAGTATGCCAAATATGTTGGGGATCCGTGAAAGGCTGGAGATTTTATGGAAAAAGAAAAATTACATCTCGGTGACGCGGTTGTTTGTCATGTCAAAGAAGATATGGAAGCACCTTTTACCGGAAAAATAGAAAAGGTTTATGAGAACTCGGCGCTGTTGAGTATTACCGATTATGCTGATAAAGACCGGCAGAATGCCGCAGAGCTCAACTTTAAGATTGTCGCAAATTTCCACGCGATGACTCAGAACCTCGGCGGCGGCACTGTCTTGGCGTTCCCGCCAGAACCAGCCGAAGAGCCAAAAAAATAAACGTTCCAATCACATTGTCTCACAATATCACTGGCATCTCGTGCCAGTGAGTGGTTGTTATTATTTACTTAGGGATCTTCAACTCAAACAAACAAAGTCAAACCGGTCGACAGGACAGCCTGCTGATCGGCTTTTTTAGTTGATACCCAAGACAACTTTCATGGTCATTCATGAAAATCAGCGTAAAATGAGTCGCAAACAACCTATCGCAAGAGCGCAAGCCAGTTAAGCTCGAAGTCTTATATGCAGGTTTCTGGCCTGTAAACGCGTTTAAGGGAGCGACCAACATGAACGAGAAACCCTATCCAGTCCACGAAAGTCTTTTGATCGGCACACTGCTCACAGCAGCTGCTGGCAGTTTTGATGCTTTCACCTATCTCTTACACGGTGAGGTATTCGCTGGCCTGCAAACCGGGAACGTCATCTTGTTGGGTATTCATCTCGGTCAGGCGCAATGGACTACCGCTGTCCGTTACATGGTACCGATCTTCGCTTTCATGTTCGGCACCATGGCCGCCCGCGCACTGCAACTGCAGGCTGGCAAAAAATCACGACCTTTAACCGAACAACGGTGGCTCATTCAATACGAAATCACTTTGATTCTTATCGTGACATTGTTTGGCCACTGGCTGCCTGATCTAGCCGCCAGTGCTTTGGTTTCACTCATCGCCGCCGCGCAGCTACAGGAATTTCGCCGTTTAAAAGGCGGCCCTTTTACTTCACTGATGATGACCGGCAACCTACGCACCGCGGCGCAAAGTCTTTATGATGGCTTCATCCGCGGGCAGCAAAAAGGCCGCAAAGACGCGGCCACAATTGGGACGATTATTTTATCATTTGCTACCGGTGCTGCCGTGACAGGTATTTTAACGACCCTGATCGGAACTTATGCTTTAGTAGGCGCCGCTTTGTGCCTCGTCTGGATTGATATCATTTTTTGGCGTGATCAGATTGAGCTTCACTAAACCACTTAATTAGCGGCTTGACCTGCATGCAAGAAACTAAGGTCATTGAAATCCGTCACAGTAAATCGATCATTTTCCCACATCAGTTTCGTCACGCTAGCATTGTCTAGCATTTCGCGACCATCAATGTTGTAGTGAACATAATTCAACCACATGAGCGCCGCTGTCCCGTGTGAGACGACCAATACTCGCTCCCAGTCTTTGGCGACTGCCTCTACAGCAATCGCACGCAAAGTTCGATTCAAGCGTTCCTGCACCATGCGGTTCGTTTCCGCCTTGTTCGGGTGCTGATCCATATTCGCCGTAAAAGCTGCATCTGCCGTCTGGGTCAACGTTATTTCTTGATTGGCCAATGCATCGTGAAAGTTAGCAATCCCCATGGTCGCTAAGGAAAAATCATTTGCCAGTTGACCTTCGAACTTGCCGTAATTTTCTTCACGCAACCCCATCAAGGTCGTCACCGGTATCGGTTCATCCAAACCGCTCAAAACAAAATGAGCAGTATCTACCGCGCGGGTTAAATCGCTGGCAAAAGCCGCGTCAAAGTGAATGTTTTTAGTCTTAAAGCCTTGACCCAAAGCTTTAGCGTCCGCAATGCCTTTTGGCGTCAGTGCCGAATCGGCCATGCCTTGCACTCGTTTTTGTACATTGAATTCTGTTTGCCCATGACGGACAAGATAAAGCGTTGTCATGTCTAGTTGACTCCCATAATTTTCATTTTTCCTGCGACAATGGTTTAAGCCAGTTTCAAATAATCTGCCAAATAGTTTGCCACCCCATCATGCTGATTATCGTTAGGGGTCTGCGCATCGGCGATTGCAAGAATCGCAGGACGGGCATTTTTCATCGCAACACCATGACCCGCAAACTGCAACATATCAAGATCATTCATGTCATCGCCAAACGCAATGATATGCTTTTGATCGATTCCGTATTGGCCCGCCACGTAAGCAAGTGCCCGTGACTTGCTGGTATTCTTACTTGTCACTTCAAGCGCAGTGTATTCACCACTCCAAGCTCCCCACGTTTTGGCCGCCAAATGTGGATACAATGCGTTGACTTGTTTTGAAACTGGATCAAAAGTTTTAGCCGTCATAAACATCGTGACCGAAATAGGTGGCTGCCGCAAACCTTGCTCATCTAACAGCGCCTTAGGATGCGGACGATCTGGCAAAAACGGAATGTTCGCGTATGGTCGATCAGCCACCAGCAACTGTTTACCTTCTGCCACCATAACTTTAAAGGAAAAGTCGCGTTTTAGCTGCCGTAACGACAGTGCCACCGGAATGGGAATGGTGACCTCTTGCTCATAACGCCAGTGTTGGTGCGGGATGTGAATCAGCGCGCCGTTGAAATTGATCATCGGGCCATGAAGCTGCAAGTCGTCGTAGAAATGTTCCGAAATCGAATCCGGACGGCCGGTTGTAATGACAACGAGATGTCCCGCGGCTTGTGCCTCGCGGAGGACGGCAATCGTGCCAGCGCTTAATTGTCCATCCGCATTCAAAGTCGTGCCGTCTAGATCCAGTGCAATAAGATAGCGTTCCATGCAGCAGCCTCTTTTCAAAATTTTTTCTTAGTGATGTGTCTAGCCATCTAAAACGCGTTCCCCTACAATAGATAGCAGTTAGAAAGCGAGGAAATCATGGCTGAATCAATTGTACTTTATACAGATGGCGGTAATCGCAATACAGGAAATCAGGCGGGTGGATCGGTTCGCCCCACGGATAAAAGCGCATGGGCCGCATTGCTGATCTACGGAGATCACGAAAAAATGCTATCTGACGGCGACTATGGCCGAACGAATAATTATATGGAAATTATGGCCGTTATTCAAGGCTTAAAAGCCCTCAAACGCACAGATATTCCCGTCGATGTTTATTCCGACTCTGCTTACGTCATCAACACCATGCAGCAACGTTGGTGGGTAAAATGGCAACAAAACAATTGGCGCAACCATGGCAAACCAGTTAAAAATGCCGATCTTTGGCAGGCCTTGTTGCACCAAGTCAATCGCTTTGAAACGATTACCTTTCACAAGGTCAAAGGCCATGCCACCAATCGCAACAACAATCGCGTCGATGCGGCCTTGAATCAAACCATGGACCAGCTTGACGATCATGTTTAACTATTTTACCCCTGATGGCCGAGAAATGCTTCACCATAAGTCTCAGCTAAGAAACTATGAATCACCTGCTGCATGCGCTGCACAGAAGGTGATTTTTTTATGGTCGGATTAATCACGAGACACAGCGTCCGCTCAAAGGGCTCAGAAAATGGATACATGTTGACATCGCCAACTAACTTCTGCACCGCTAGTTTCGGCAAAATGCCCATCCCCAAACCTGATTCCACCATCGACAGAATGCTTTGGTCATCAATAGAATAATTAATTGCATTGCTTGACACATGGTAGCGGTCCAACGCATTTTTGGTATCTCGATCATAGTCAATCTGCTGCAAAATGAAGTTCTGCTTATCGACATCGGCCTGTGTCACTGTGCGGCCGTTTTTAGGCTTGAATTGCTTGGGCGTGATGCAGTAGATGGGATCCTTTAATAACGGCTCTACCACGACGCCAGGGCCAACTGGTAAGGAGGAAAAGCCAATGTCGGCAGTTCCCAGTCGGACCGCCTCAACAATCCGGTTAAAAGTGCCTTGCACCACGCTAATTTCAATGTGCGGATAGCGCTTTTTGAAGCGACGGATAATTGTTGGCAGCCAATTCGTCGAAACCGACGAGAACGCACCAATGCGGATACGGCCGGTATTAACCCCATTAATGTTGTCCGCAACCTGCGTCAGCTGCTCCTCGAGATTCTGGATGCTTTGAATAATCGGCAGCACCTGCGCCCCGTCTTCAGTTAGTGCCACTCCCGTTCGATTACGAATCAAGAGTGGGAAACCCAGTTCTGTTTCCAGCTGACTGACACTATGACTCACGGCACTCGGCGTTACATTCAGCTCCGCCGCCGCTTTCGCTAATGTGCCTCGCTCCACAACCTTGCTAAAAACTTCATAAGAAAAGTTAGCCATTTGCCCCTCCTTGATGTGACACCAACTGTCACTTCGTTGTGATAAATCCTTTTAGACTAGGAATAACAGCTGTTCGTTCTTTTTAAGGTGAATAAAATTCATCATAAACTGAAATAGTTGAGCTTTACTCAATCATACAAGCCGTTTTACACTAGTGTCAATAAGAAAACGTTGGTACTTCACCAAAGCATCAACGTCATAAAGACGTCGGCACCCGTTTTAATCGCAAACGTCAAAGGGGGATTCATCATGAAATTCGCAACACGTACTCAAAAAACTGGTCATTCAGGTTTAGAAGATCTATTTGCTGCTTCTGGTCCAAATGTCATTTCATTTGCCGGTGGTTATCCAGATCGCGATTTATTCCCGACAAAACAACTTAATCAGGCATTTAGTCAAAACTTTACAAGTGGCGATAGGGAATTGCTTCAATATGCCAGCACAGAAGGTTACGAACCATTACGTGCCAAGATTGCAGCTCGTCTGCAGACGACTGGGATGCAGGTCGACGCCGATGACATCATGATGACCCAAGGCGCTCAACAAGGCATCGATCTAGTGGCACGGTTAATGTTGGATCCAGGCGACGGTTTGGTTGTTGAAGCCCCAACTTACTTAGGTGCACTTGCTGCTTTTAACGCCTATCAACCCACCTATTACGAAGTACCGATGCAAGCTGATGGCATGGACATCAATGCTTTACAACGCATTCTAATGAGTCGCAAAGTCAAGTTCATCTACACCGTTCCTGATTTTCAAAATCCTACTGGGGTTGTGATGTCCTTGGCCAAGCGGCAGGCAATCATTCGCCTCGCCAACCAGTATGATGTCATGATTTTGGAAGATAATCCGTATCGCGACCTTCGTTATACTGGCAAAGCCTTGCCGACGATCAAGTCACTTGACACAGAAGGACGCGTCATCTATCTTGGCAGTTTTAGTAAAATTCTTTCTCCAAGTCTGCGCATGGGCTGGTTGGTCGCTGCGCCCAATCTTTTAAAAGAGTTGCTGGCCTTAAAAGGCGGCAGTGATCTGGAATCCAGCAATCTGGTAATGCACGGGATCAATACCTATATGGAAAATAACGATCTTGATGCACATATCAGGGAAATTCAGGATTGCTATCGTGAGAAAAAGAATGCCATGGTGGCAGCGATGAAGCGCTATCTGCCAGAAGAAGCGCACTTCACTAATCCTGACGGCGGCTTCTTTATCTGGCTCACCATGCCAGCCGGCTTCGATATGGGCGCGTTCATGAAAGAACACCTATTACCGGAAGCCAATATCTCCTATGTGCCATCAACCAATCTATATGCGACAGCGGCTTTGTCCAACGGTGCCCGGTTGAACTTCACTGGTCCTAGTCTGGCGCAAATTGATACCGGCATGAAAGCTTTGGGTGCAGCATTAAAGGTTGCTTTGCAACACAATCTGGTTGCCGAACAAGCCTAGGCTATAACGCGTTCAAAAAAACTCGGTTAACCTTAACAAAATGACAACGTAACGATCACATTTTCGTCACACTTTGCCGGTAGTATTAACAGCATAGAAGTGAGCCACCCACTCATTCCTAAACCCCAACCTAATTTTCATTTTTCTCCTCCAAAGAAAAATCGGTGATTGGCCCCCATCCGATCACCCAATAACAAAAACGCCCGCTGCGATGGTAGCGGGCATTTTTGTGTTTTGAAGACAAAAAATCGCCGCACACTTTCTCAAAGTGTAAACGGCGATTAATCAAACATCCATCAGTTGCTTAAACTAACCGATCAACCCCGAAGCTGGCAGGGTCATCTTTCTTGTCGGCTTTCTTTTCAGTATCAGTGGTCGTTGTTTTTTCGGTCTTTTTATCAGCAGATGCCTGATCGTCTTTCTTATCATCCTGCTTCTCATCGGTTTCTTCAGGCTTCTTTGGCGCAACTTGTTCACGAATCTTTTCTTCAATTTCCTTAGAAATTTCCGGATGTTCATCCAAGTAGTGAGATGCGTTGACAAGTCCTTGGCCCAAACGTTCCTTGCCATAGTTATACCAAGAGCCAGACTTGGTGATGACGTCAATGTCATTGTCTTTATCGGTTGCCAAGTTAATCATATCGGTATTGTGTTCAATCCCGTGACCAAATGACATCGTGGTTTCAACCGATTTAAACGGCGGTGCGACCTTATTCTTAGTGACTTTCAGTTTGCTAGCGAAGCCGACAACATCTTTGCCGTCTTTCACCTGCTGCCCACGCTTGACTTCAATCCGCACAGACGCATAGAATTTCAAGGCACGACCGCCCGGTGTCACTTCTGGGTTGCCAAACATCACGCCAACTTTTTCACGCAATTGGTTAATGAAAATAACCAGCGTATTGGTATTATTGATCGAACCGGCCATCTTCCGCAGTGCCTGCGACATCAGCCGGGCTTGCAAGCCCACATGGCTATCCCCGATGGCACCTTCAATTTCAGCCTTGGGAACCAAGGCTGCGACAGAGTCAATGACAACAATATCAACAGCCGCTGATTCAATCAGCATTTCAGCAATTTCAAGCCCCTGTTCCCCAGAGTTTGGCTGAGACAACAGTAAGTCGTCAATATTTACGCCAAGTTCCGCCGCATACTTCGGGTCCATCGCATTTTCGGCGTCAATGTAAGCCGCCTTGCCGCCTGATTTCTGCAATTCGGCAATAGTCTGCAACGCAATCGTTGTTTTCCCGGTACTTTCAGGACCATAGACTTCAACGATTCGGCCACGTGGTAACCCGCCGACACCGAGTGCAAGATCCAAGGATAAAATGCCTGTTGAGACGACATCAACCTTCAGTTCTGGTCGATCGCCCATCTTCATGACGGCACCTTCACCAAAGGCTTTCTTGATCTTCTGAAGGGCTTTTTCTAGTTCGGTATCGCGATCTGTAGCATCGGATTTAGTATTATCATTCTTTGCGGTCGTTTTCTTAGCCATACTTGTCTCCTTAAATGCGCTCACTGGCGCAAAAGTCTGTGTGTAAGCACCTTGGTCACAATAGCTCAACCAGACCACTTATATCCCAGTCTTTAACCATGCCAGTGCACGCTTTGTCTTATAAAAATGCGCCAGCAGTTCCAAAAACCTGTGCACGCTATTTTAAACATATACATCCGAGTGTCAATTTACGCTGTCTCCATTATCGAACATGCGTTTGTTTTTTGCAAGCTTTTACGTTAAAAAAGTCATCCCCAAAAATTGTTTGCAGGTGACTGCTTTATTTTACCTGATACTGACACCTTTTTGGTAAAAATGACGCGTTATTTATGGCACACAAGCATGGTATGATGAGGCGATTGGCTTGATACTACAAAAATAGGTAAACGAGGAAAATGAAATGATGTTCATGGGTTCTATTGTCAATGGGTTGACGATTATCGGTGGCGGGCTCTTAGGCTTGATTCTCCACAGTATTAGCGATCATGCTAAAGATACTGTCACCAAAAGTCTTGGGCTTGGTACCTTCGCATTGGGCATTCAAATGGCCTTGCAGACAAAAAGTTTTATTGTTATGGTCCTCAGCCTTTGCCTTGGCGGCTTGATCGGTGAGTGGTTGCATATTGAAGATGGCATGAACCACCTCGGTTTGATGTTGGAACAGCGCTTTGCCCGCGGCAATCAGCATTTTGCGGAAGGGTTCGTGACCGCCACCCTGATTGCTGTCATCGGTGCCATGGGTATTTTAGGCGCGATTCAGGCGGGCGTTTCTGGAGACAATACCACGCTATATACTAAATCCGTCATGGACGGGTTCATGGCGATTATGCTGACCGCGTCACTCGGGGTTGGCGTGATCTTTTCCGCGTTGCCAGTGATCATTTATCAAGGCACAATCACACTCTTCGCCAGTTTTTTAGTCCAATTCGTTCCCAAGGCATTGATGACGAACGCACTCCGCGAAATTGGTGCAGTCGGCGGCTTAATGATCTTGGGGATTGGGTTAAACTTGATGGGCATTACTAAAATTCGTATTTCTAATCTGCTGCCTGGCTTGCTAGTCCTTGTTGCGATCCTAACTGGTCAGTATTTTCTATGATTAATGATTGAACCATTTAGGAGGAGGCTATTGGCAGATCATAAACTGACCGGTTTGAACGGTTGTGGTGATAAATCAAAGCAGATTTTTACCAAAAAAACGACCCCCTGCTTCACTGGCATGGGTCGTTTTTTTTTGGTAAAAGTGCCGATTATGATTCAGAAATTCGGAATGAGCCGCTGCTTTTGGCGATGGAAACGATAGTAAACCAGTTTGCAATGCCAATCACGCACGACACCCAGCAAGTGCGAATTGGCATCATAATACCAGTAGCGCAGATCATCTTTTAGGTACTGCTGATTCAACCATGCATGATCGTGCCGCAAGAAAGTATAACTTTCAAGCATGTCCTGCTCTCGCCAAACATCAGGTAATAAGAATTGGCTACGGGTAAACCGTTTTAAAAACCGATCTGAATAATAAACCCGCTCAATGCGACCGACAAACAATGCCGTCTCGCCTTTACCCACATATGGCGCCATGGGCACAACAATCAAACCACCGCGTAAACGTTCAAACCAGTCTGTTTGCTGACTGACGTTAATGGCACGTGTGACATCCTTGGGTAACCGAAAATCCAATACTAAACCATCCGGGCGTCGAACCCGAGCAACGATGTGTCGTTTTTTCATATAAAGTTCCCCCAAAACAAGTGAGCGGTCTTCAGCGCGGTTAGCAGCCAGCGTGTAAGCGGCCTTGGCCGTGATGGTCGCTCTTTGACCATTGCGGCCAAGGTCCTTACACGCTGGCTGCTGCGCTGAAGAGCGCGTTATGGTGAGCGCGAGCAGGAGCGCTTAGAAACCGAAACATAAGTGGGCTTGAACCCAAATGGCCCGATCTTGGCCATTTGGGTTCAAGATCCTTATGTATAGGTTTCTGCGACTGCGAGCGCGTTATAACTTGGCCTATAGGCGACTTTTACTAATGGCAAAAGTTTAACACTAAATGACCTCATCTGCATTGAAAACGCTTGTTTCGACAAAGTTTTTTTAAACAGTTCTGTCTGTTAAGCATTGTTCTACGCTCTTTTTTAAATGTGAACAATGTCGCCACAAAACGATAACCAATTGTTGGATTTGTCTTCACATTTCGTTCACACCCTGCCGGTAGTATAGGAAACATAGAAATGAGCCACCCACTCATTCCTACAAACCCCAACCCAACTTTTTCATTTTTACTCCTCCAAAGTAGCAATCGTCGATCGTCCCCCAAACGATCGCAACAAAAGGGCCGCCCACCCAGCGGTCCTTTTTGCTGCACCCGATCACAAGCAACGTGAAAAATTCTCAATCAAAAATGGCCTCCTGACCGAACGTGTCAGAAAGCCATTTTGGTTAATTAACGATTAAATAGATCATACAGTGCATCTGGTGTCTGTGCTGCTTGGAAACTCTTGACGAAGTCTTCGTGCGTCAGCAACTTTGCTGTATTGGACAAGTATTTCAGATGACTGCCGCTGTCATGTTCTGGGATCAAGAAGGAGATCACGGCATTGACAGGCTTGCCGTCAAAGGTTTTCCACTCAACAGGTTGCGCCAAGTGCAAGATCAACATAGCCGATCGTTTGATGGTTTCATCTTGAGCATGCGGAATGGCGATCCCTTTTTCCATCCCTGTTGATCCTTCCTCTTCACGCGCTACGTACTTTTTGAAAATGGCGTCTGCGTCGGTGGCAAGTCCATCCTTGACCGCCATGTCAGCGAGATAATGCAAAACATCATCTCGCGTCTTAGCAGGTACGTTGACCTCAATAAATTCTTTGTTGAGAATTTCGCCAGGATCAAAACTTTGATCATCATCGGTGGTTGGTGCAGGTTGGTTGCGAGCATCGTCGACAGCTATTGGGGCAGCAGCGACATCGTCATCGGCAGCTTCGGTTGCTAACGCCGCTTCAACAACACCGGTTTTTACACCACGTTTTCTAGCCGACCGACCCGCGATCATGGCAAGCAGAACACCTGATGCTGCGGCGCCTACCAGAATCCATGCAACCCAGAGAAATGGCTTATTGACCAACGGCAACACGATGAAGCCGCCATGTGGTGCAGGCACCTGAATGCGTGACATGTAAGTCAAAACAGCCGCAATTGCCGAACCAACCATGAATGCTGGAATATTCATTAACGGATTCTTCGCGGCGAATGGAATCGCGCCTTCTGTGATATGCGTCGAGCCAAGAAGTGCATTGACATAACCAGCACTGCGTTCATCGCGGTTATAAGCTTTCGGGTTGAGCAGAACCGAAATCGTTGTTGCCAACGGCGGGGCAATGCAGGCCGCTGATACACCAGCCATGAAGAAGTAATTGCCTTGTGCCAGTAGTGCCGTCCCGGTCAGATAAGCCGCTTTGTTAATCGGTCCGCCAAAATCAGCGGCACACATCACACCAACGATAATACCTAGAATGATCGGGCTGGAGCTTTCAAGTCCTTTTAACCAAGCCATTAAGCCTAAGTTCATCGCCTTCATTGGCGTATTAATCAAAAACATAATTGATCCGGCAATGAAAACGCCCAATACCGGATACAGAAAAATAGCTTTTAACCCACGGAACTCTCTGTCAGGCATGAAAGCAAATGCCTTTTGCAGTAATAAGATGACCAATCCGGCCATGTAGCCACCAACAATAGCGCCTAAGAATCCCGACCCGTTGCCGCCGTTATAAGCAATCATGCCGACTGCCATCCCAACGATCAAGCCGGAACGCTTAGCAACAGCTTCACCAATATAAGCAGCCAGCACTGGCACCATGAGTCCCATTGCTGCACCGCCGACTGCATTCAGCATGGCTGCAAACTGATTGTATTGAGCGTTCTTGGGATCGGCAGAATAAATGCCCCAGAAGAAGGAAATCGCAATCAGGACACCACCGGCGACCACTAGTGGCAACATGTGTGAAACACCATTCATCAAACTCGTATAAATCTTGTTCCCGATACCTGCTGAACTGGTTTCGGTCTTTTCACCGGCTTCAGCCGTGGCTTTGCCACCTTTAGGCATGAACACCGCCGTATCGCTGCTTAACGCTTCTTGAATCAGTTTAGCCGGTTCGCGAATGCCAGCAGCAACTGGGACATTGACCAGTGGCTTGCCAGCAAAGCGATCGGCGTCGACATCAATATCTGATGCGATGACAACCCCTTTAGCGCCGCTGATTTCTTCTTGTGTCAACGGATCGTCCACCCCGGTTTGTCCGTGGGTTTCGACTTTAATTGTCAAGCCCATTTTCTTAGCCGCTTGTTCCAAGGCTTCCTGCGCCATGTACGTATGAGCGATACCAGTTGCACAGCCTGTCGCGGCGATTAAATCATACTTTGCCATTACTTAACCCTCCATCTTGCGAATTTTGATTTGTCCTAACAACTCATCGGTATTTGAAAAATCAGTGATCCATGCCTGTCGTGCCGTGTCACTGCCAGCCGCAATCGCCAGTTTCAGTGTCTCTGCCAGATCATGATGCTGATACAACCCGGCTAAAAAGGTCCCAAGCATCGTATCGCCTGCACCAGCCGTGTTTAGAACGGCAATTTTAGGAGCATTGCCAACCAGCGTTACATCGTGATTCATGAACAAGGCACCTGCCGCACCAAGTGACACTAAAATGTTCTGTGCCCCAGCTTCCAATGCCCGATGACCTAGCGTAATCATGGTCGTTAAATCAGCCTCCCCGGCCTGGTGGAACCAATTCATCAACTCAACATCGTTCGGTTTCACCAACAGCGGCTTGTAAGCCAATGCCTCAACTGCTTCAGGATACGCACTGTCAATGATCAACTGGAACCCATTTTTTTGGCTCAATGCACCCAGCTTTAATAAAAAGGCTGGCGCGATGCCTTGCGCAAAACTACCAGACACGCATAACCAATCGTCTGACCCCAGCGTGGTTAATTGTTGGTATAATTGATTTAATGTGTCCGCACTAATCTGCGGCCCCGGATTGACCAACTTATACTCCGTATCGGTTGTCACAACCCGCGCAAAGACATTAATCCGGGTAAAGCCAGCATCCTTATAAAAATGATTTGGCACACCTTGTTGCGTTAAAAAGTCGGCGATGTAATCAAGCGTAAACCCAGCACCAACGCCAAGCGCCGTATTGTCCACGCCACGCCGTTTCAAAATGCAACTGACATTCACCCCTTTACCATTGGCTTGCACATCATAACTGTCGGTTCGATTAACCGTATTTGGCGCCATCTGTTGGGTTTTAATAAATAGATCAATTGCGGGATTTAAAGTCAGGGTATAAATCAAGTTAAGCGCTCCTTTGTGTCGTTTGTTTTGCTTATCCTTATGTTAACCGCTTTCAGCCGAAAACGGTTTTCAGTTTCAGGCGAATCTGCGCCAGTACTGAAAATGCTTTTCAGGAGGTTAAATTCATGGCTACACTCAGTCCCACCGAAGCGTACCTTTGGGATTACATTGAAAATCATCAGCAAGCCGTCGTTAACGCATCCATCACCCAACTCAGTACTGCGGCCAATGTCTCTCCTGCCACCGTTGTTCGCACCATGAAGAAAAAAGGGTTTAATGGCTATACCGATTTCCGTCACGATTTGCTAAAACGCACAGGCGATGCCGCACCGTTCAGCATTCTTGACCAAGTTGACGACCAAATCAAAAAAGTCATTATGCAAAACCAAGTGGAAGTCTATAATACGCTGGAAAATTTGAAGGTTTCTGTCATTGAAGACTCGGTTCAATTGCTAGCTAAGGCCGAAATCGTCCTGATTCTTGCGCGCGGCTTATCTGAATCAATTGCGTCGGAAGTCACTTTGAAATTGCAGCTCTTAGGTAAATACGCCGAGTTTTTTAGTGATCCGAATATCATTCAAACGATTGCCGGTCAGGTCAGCCCGAAGGCAGTCGCCATTACTATCACGTTGAATGGCGAAACCCCAGAGCTTGTTGCTGCAGCAAAGACTTTAGCGGCGCGCGACATTCCGCAAATCATTTTGACAACCAACGCAGAAGCGCCAATTGTCCAATATGCCGATGAGTTATTTGTCGGGTACAAATCCAAAGCCGCTTACTTCGACAAATATGAGGTGGCATCACGCCTGCCGCTGCAAGTTATGAGCCGTATTTTGCTGGATAGTTATGTTGTGCGGAAACGTGGGCAGAAAAGTTAACGGTCACTAGCAGGCTTTGATAACTTGCTCGTAACCACATAAAAAGGCAATGATCACTTGAGAAAACAGTGATCATTGCCTTTTTCACTTCATCCAACCATCAACTATGCTTTTGGTAGCGGCCGATGTTTAAATAGTTGTGTAGCGGCGACCGCTTGTTGCCAGCCAGCGTATAAATTCTCGCGCCGGGCTTCTGACATCTGCGGTTCAAACCGCTTGCCGATCTTGAAAATCTTTTTGAGTTCATCCGTATCTTGCCAGAAGCCAACCGCTAATCCGGCCAGAAAAGCGGCGCCCATTGCCGTTGTTTCCAAATTTGCCGCTCGTTCCAACGGCTTGCCTAAAATATCGGCTTGGAATTGCATCAAGTAATCATTTTTAGCAGCACCACCGTCAACACGCAAGGCGGGGACAGCGATTTGGGTATCCTTATACATGGTATCGACCACGTCGCGCGTTTGATAGGCTAGTGCCTGCAAAGTCGCCTTGATGAAATCGGTTTTCGTCGTGCCGCGTGTCAGCCCGAAAACCGCACCGCGGGCTTCAGCATCCCAATATGGCGCCCCCAAACCTGTGAAGGCCGGCACCACATAGACTTCATCATTACTAGTTGACGCATTGGCGGCCATCTCAGTATCTGGTGACTTTGCAACCAACCCCATTTGATCACGCAGCCACTGAATCGCTGAACCGGCGACAAACACCGAGCCTTCAAGTGCGTAATTAATTTTGCCGTCAATGCCATACGCAATCGTTGTCAACAAATTGTTCGCGGACATGGTTGGTTTTTCACCGGTGTTCATGACAATGAACGAGCCGGTGCCATAAGTATTTTTAACCATACCAGGTGCCAGCGCCAACTGACCGAAAAGTGCACTCTGCTGATCGCCGGCCATCCCTGCAATCGGCACAGCACTGCCAAAGAAGTGATAAGCCGCCCCTTCGCCGTATATTTCGGAGTTACTGTGCACTTCAGGCAGGATCGCGCGCGGAATATTCAGCAGTTGCAGGATGTCGTCATCCCAATCCAACGTATGAATGTTAAACAACATGGTTCGACTTGCGTTCGTATAATCAGTCACGTGAATAGCGCCACCAGACAACTTCCAGCTTATCCACGTATCGATCGTGCCAAACAATAACTCGCCATTTTCTGCGCGTTGCTGGGCACCGGGAACATGGTCCAAAATCCAACGAATTTTAGTCGCAGAAAAATAGGCATCAATCAAGAGACCGGTTTTCTCATGAATGGCATCCCCATGCCCTGCTTTGCGCAACTGTTCAGCAATGCCATTCGTTTGCCGTGACTGCCAGACAATCGCGTGATAAATCGGCAAGCCAGTCTTTTTATCCCAGACCACCGTCGTTTCGCGTTGATTCGTGATCCCAAGTCCGGCAATTTGACTAGGCTGAATCCCGGTCGAAATGAAGGTGTCTGCGATCGTTGACAACACGGCTTCCCAAATTTCATTAGCATCATGCTCAACCCAACCAGGTTCAGGAAAATATTGGGTAAATTCTTTTTGCGCCTCACCCACCATGTTGCCGGCGTGATCAACGATAACCGCCCGCGTGCTGGTGGTTCCTTCGTCGATTGCCATCATATACTTGTCTGCCATTTCTGTATCCCCCTGCTAATGACTGTTGCCGCTTTCAATTCAGTATACCGGATGTAGCGAAGGAGGTTAAGGTTCAGATGGTTTAAAAATCCCACCGCCTCAAGTTTAGCCTTATTGCAACGATTAGATCCGGCATGCTATAATGAAGATACAAAGAGGGGCGCTGGCCTCAAACAGCACTCCCTAAAAAGACCGTCACCAAAACTTCGTCAAAAGGTTTGGTGACGGTCTTGTTGTTGTCTAAGATTTGAAATTGGCATCGTTGCGACGCCTTGATACTGCATGCTATAATGAGGACACAAAAGGGAGCACCGGCTAGGATCAGTACTCCCCCTGACAAGGCCGTTGAAGACGGTCGACATTCGTTTAAGCAATCAATTAAGACCGTCAAACTCGTCAAAAGTTTAGTGACGGTCTTTTTGTTTGTCTATGATTGCTACCACAATCGTGATGATGAGTGCGATCAATGATAGTATGAAACCACCAAAGACCAGCATCAGCATCAAGGCGTCAGCAACGGACAACTAGGCACCTCCCTTCGTATAGATTTTGATCATCGCGCATAGGCGACCACCTCACAATACGTTGGATTTGCCAACCGTCATTCACTTTCTTGTCTCATCCATTATGCCATACCAAATAGCAAAACGCTTAGAGTCGCAAAGATTCTAGGCGTTTTTTAATTACTCGTGTCACCGTGGTAGCGACTGCTTTTGAAAATATGCAATACTTTTCCAGCAGTGCTTACAATTCTGGCTCAATGAAGCCATAGGTTGAGTCTGTCTGCAGCCCCCAGAACTCAGGAAGCTTGTAGCTGATGGCGTATTCCAAATGACTTGCTGCGTCAAATGGCAGGTAGGTTTGCCGGAACTGCTGGATAAAGGTTTGTTGTTCAGGGCGCTCGGGAAAATAAGCGGTCACAAGTGCCGCATCAATGGTCCCCGCCAAATTGCGCTGGGTGTATGGCAATTTGTACGGGTCAAGGCGGCTGTCATCACGAATGCGTTGGTACACGGATAAAAAAGCCTCAGGGTGACTAATCTGATCCGTATTGATATAGGCTGCATTAATATTGTTGACCGTGTACTGAACGGCTTGGTCACCGATCATGCGCAATCGTTTGATGACAACATAAGCTTCCTTGTCTGCCAAGCGTAGATTTTGCCGCACAACTGGGTCATCGCCAAAAGCAACACTCAAAACCTTCGTCCATTCTGGCTCGGTTTTGGCCATATTGAGATCAGTCAGGTAAACAACCCGACGATGACTTTCTTTTGCCACAAAAGTGCCGCGGCCTTTAATACGTGTAACGCGATTTTCTGTTTGTAATAAGTTCAAAACTTTGACCGCGGTCGTTGAGCTGACATCAAAGCGGCTTTTAAGTTCTGCCTCACTGTAAAAGCGATCACCTTGATTGAGACGGCCTTGATCAAGCTCGCTGATCAACACATCTGCAATTTCTTGATACTTTGGCTTGGTCATGACAGAGACTCCTTGTTTTCCGTACACTTTCACCAACCCCATTTTTGAGTTGGTGACCGTTTACTCGTAATCTATTTGGGCAATTCGAACCACCCAGTGACTCCCATAAGGATAACCCGTTGCATCAACTGTGAGAACCTTTTTATCTAGATCTTGCGTAAAACTCAGCACTTCATCATTATCTAGCCAGTGAATGCGCTGAATTGGTTGACCAATGCCAACAAACGAACGCGGATTAACCCCTTCACCGCCAAGCACCACATTATCATTACCGACAACTTGCAGGTCCAAAATGCATAAGTAATCATGGTTCGATGTGTGCAAGACAAAGTCACGCGTACCATGTGCTGAAGTTACTGGCGCAGGTCGGCCTTTGTACAACACGGGTGCCGCCATCGCTGTCCATCGTCCTAGTAAGTGCATGTATGTTTGCGCTGCGGCAGGAATAGCGCCTGTCCCTGTTAGACCAATATTGACCAAGATGTTAGCGCCAATATGCCGCGCATGTGCGACCGTTTCAATCACCTCAGCAGGCGACTTATAGTTAAGATCGTTGGCAGCGATGCCCCAATGTTGATTTAAGGTGATTGAAATTTCACCAGCAACATATTTTTCGTTCGGAGCACCGTGGTAAATCTCATCAGGTGTGCGTCGCTCGTAAGTCACCACATCAATTTCCGGATCACTCACCTGGCCGCGATTCTTTAAGCCGGTATTGTTCACAATGATCGCGTTAGGTTGATAATGCCGAATCATGCCATACAGTTCAGGCAGATGCCAATCAGCGTCTTTTTTGTTCCAGTTGCCGTCAAACCAAAACCCGCCAACTGGGCCATAGTTGCGACATAGCACCTCAACCGATTTTTGCAGATACGTTAAATACGCCGGAAAATCATCATCATATAACGGTGTGTGCCAATCATAGGTGGCCATATAAAAGAATGGTAACAAGTCTTCTTCACGACAAGCCGCCACGAATTCGGCAATCAAATCTCGTCTTGCTGGCGCATGCATGACATCAAAATCGCTTAATCCCTTCGTGTCATAAAGAAAAAAACCTTCATGATGCTTAGTCGTTAAAACAATATACTTTGCGCCCATCGCCTTTGCGGCGTGGGCGATTTTTTTTGCATCAAATTGTTCAGCCGTAAAAGTCTTAATCAACTGCTCATAGTCATGCTGATTGCGATGGTGAATAAATTCCGTCCACTCACCAACTGCCATCTGAGAATATAGGCCCCAGTGAATAAACAATCCTAGGCCAAGGTCCTCATAATGTTGAATGCGCGGTAATGGTTCTGTCATGTCTTCACCTCATTTGTTTTCTTATGACACATATCCTAACACATTAAGTAGCCAAATTTAAATTTATTTTTATCTAGACCCATTTTCGACTTAACCGTTTTCTTTTGCTTTAGTACAGCATTATAAGAATGTCCCAGAGTGTTGCCGCCGACAAACTATCGTGCTATTATTTGCGTGTGAAGTTAACTTAACACATTAAGAAAAATGGGGTGATATAGGTGTATGTTTTCGCAAGTCATGGCGATTATGCTGCCGCAACACTCGCAAGTTGTGAGCTAATCGCTGGCAAATTATCCAATTTCGCCACGGTCACATTTCATGATCCAATGGGGTTGGCTGATCTCATCGCGGCCTATGAAGCACTGTTCGCGAAAGAAACCGACCCAGCCAATTTTCAAATTATCACCGATATTCCAAATGGATCACCTGCCAATGCCGCCTTACAGTTCAAGCACAAGCATCCAGGTGTTCGCGTCTTCTCTGGGTTGTCGCTCGGCTTGGCATTGGCGTTAGCAACTGGTACGCCCATTGCCGAAGCGCTTAAGGAGTCGCAGGCTATTGCTAAAGAACTCTTTCTCAAAGGCGAGTCTCAAACTGAGGCGCCGGCAGACACGGCTGTGACATCAACTGAAAAAGCATTTGTTCCTGCACCTGAAAACACAAACACTGGCGATCCATTGATCAACGTCCGGGTGGATGCCCGCCTAATCCACGGACAAGTCGCCACCATGTGGACACGCACGCTGAATGCCACGCGCATCATGGTCGTTGACGATCAGATCGTCCAAAGCGAAGTTCAAAAAATGACGCTAAAAACCGCTGTTCCCGGTGGCGTTCATTTAAGTATTTTGACACCATCAGGAGCTGCTAAACGAATTTTAGCAGGTAACTATCAGGGACAGCGGGTTTTTGTCATCGTTCGCAATCCAAAAGCATTACAAGAAATGGTTGAAGCCGGTGTCACCTTGAAAGCCGTGAATGTTGGCAACATCTCCATGGCGGCAGGTGCCAAGCAAATCGCCAAAAGTGTCGCCGTCACGCCTGATAATATCGCCGTTTTTGACTATCTAACAAAACACGGCGTTGAGCTATATCACCAAATGGTCCCGAATGATCAAAAAGTTCCTTTCAATACGCTACTTAAAAACAAAGCGTGAGCTGGACCGGTTAGAAACCGGAACATAAGCGGCCAGGGTCCTTATGTGCAGGTTTCTGAGCCAGCGAACGCGTTTAAAAAAGGAGAGTGAGTTCTATGGCAATTGCATGGTGGCAAATTCTACTACTGACAATGTTGGCCTTCTGGATGATCATTGACCAGATCACCGTCGGCATTTTAACAAATTATCCTTTACTCTACGGTTTTGTATCCGGCATCATCATGGGTGACGTCAAAACTGGCCTAGTTGTTGGCGCAACGCTGCAATTGATGGTGCTTGGTGTCGGTACTTACGGCGGCGCCAGTATGCCAGACTTCATGACTGGGGCCATCATTGGAACAGCCTATGCCGTCATCTCAGGAAAAGGTATCAACTTCGCCATTGGCCTCGCGGTGCCAGTTGGTTTATTGATGGTACAACTGGACGTTCTTGCCCGTTTCACCAACACCTTCTTCCTACATCGCGTGGACCGCTACATCGAAAAAGGCGACACGAAGCGCGTCGCCCGCAATATCGTTTACGGTGTCTTCCCATGGGGCCTTTCTCGGGCCATTCCAGTGTTCGCAATGCTCGTTGTGGGTAACACCGTGGTTCAAAAAGTGGTCAACGCGATGCCGCAATGGCTATCAAAAGGGCTAACCGCGGCTGGCGGTATTCTGCCAGTTGTCGGGATCGCCATTTTATTACGCTTCCTGCCGACAAAACGATTTATCTCGTACTTAGTCATTGGCTTTCTGGCAGCGGCCTATCTCAAGGTGCCGATGCTGGGCGTTGCTTTGCTAGGTTTGGCATTAGCCATCATTTATTACAAACAAGGCAGCCATCAATCAAGTGATCATCATGACGATCAGGATACAAACAAAGGAGGCTATGAAAATGCCATCGGCGAATACGAAGACTGAACTGCCAGTCAAACTCACCAAACATGATTTATTTCAGGCAAACTGGCGCTGGCTTTGGGGCAGTCAAATCTGTTGGAACTACGAGCGAATGATGTCAACCGGTTACTTATTTACGATGTTGCCAACATTGAAAAAGCTCTACAAAAATGATCAGGATCTCATCGAAATGATGAAGATGCATAATCAATTTTTCAATACCAACGCGTACGTTGGTGGCTTCATCGTCGGCATGGACATGGCCATTGAAGAAAAACAAGGCCGCAAAGCTGAAGACACCGTTGCCGGCTTAAAAACGGGCCTCATGGGTCCTTTTGCAGGTGTTGGCGATACGATTGTCGGCGTCATCCTGCCAACGATTTTCGGTTCAATCGGCGCGTATATGGGGCTGAAGGGCAATCCAACCGGTGCAATCTTATGGTTACTCGTAAATTTCGCTGTCCTTATCCTCCGATTCTTCCTCCTGCCCCTTGGTTATTCGCAAGGTGAAAAGCTCATCTACGCGACAGGCGATAAGCTGAATCGCATTACGGATGCTGCAATCCTGCTGGGGGTCACGGTCGTCGGTGCGTTAATTCCAACAGTAATCTCCGCCAATGTACCATTGGTCTTCAAAACCGGCAAAGTCGTCCTCAAGGCACAGACGGTTTTGGATCAAATCATGCCGTCGCTCGTACCAGTAGCATTAGTCGCTTTATGTTACTGGCTATTAGGCAAAAAGAGAATGAATTCGACCCGACTGATTGTGCTAGTGCTGATTCTTGGGATCGCGCTTGGCGCATTTGGTATTATCGGAAAGTAAGTCGTCATAAGTATCACTGTCTCAGTTATCAAAAAGGCGCAAGCAACGTGTTTAATATCACGATGTTTGCGCCTTTTTACTTTCCATGAAACAACTTGCTGCGTTTTTTGTGGTGGTCGTCATTGACTTAAGCTAAAGTTTCTTTACTTCCCACAATTTTAACTCGTCAATGACTTTACCGACTGGCGATCTGCTCATGTAAGGCAACAATCTCGCCCGCCAAATCCCGGAAAGTAATCGCCGTCATCACATGGTCCTGTCCATGCACCATCAGTAACGATACCGGTTGATGTTCGCCGCTTGCCTCAGCGGTTAGCATGCCGGTTTGTGCTTGGTGTGCCTCCGCCAGAAATTGATCGGCTTCTTTTAGTTTGGTTTCAGCTTGAGTAAAGTCACCAGCTTTGGCAGCTCTAATTGCTTCAACCGCTGCCCCTTTTGCATTGCCGCCTGCCATGATTAACTGCATGACGACAAGTTGTTGTTGTTCATCCATAAAAGCGTCCCCCTTAATAGCCTTGAGCGCCAGCACTGTCTTTATGTCCTGCAAGCAGGTTGTTGACGCCTTTTCGGCCTGTTTATGCCATCAAATCAAGCGCTGTTTGTAGAACATGATCGCCTTTCATCAGCCCGTAATCTTGCATATTAATGACCGCTACTGGAATCGTCAGCGTCTTTTTAAAGTCACTTTCTAAGTAACGCACTTGCGGCCCAAGCAGCAACACATCAGGGTGCTCAGCTGCTAATTGATCCTGAGCATCGGAAGCTGATGCGGCAAATATTTTGACATGAGCATCTGTCTGCTCAGCAGCATCCAGCATTTTTCTAACCAACATACTGGTCGACATACCTGCTGCACAAACCAGCATGATCGTCTTCTCATTTTCAGCCATGATTCTTTTCCTCACTTTCAAATGGACGCAACGTTGGCGCCACCAGTCCAGTCGCCGCCACCTGACTAAACCAGTGACCTGATTTTTTGAGTGACTTTGTTTGATTGCGTAGGTCATTACGAATCAAACCGTACCGATTCTTGTAAGCATTCAGCCATGACCAGCAGTCAATGCCGGTCCACACGAAGTAGCCATGACAATTAGCCCCTTCTGCGATAGCCTGGCTTAAGAATCGCAGGTGATCGGTCATAAACTGAATGCGATAATCGTCTTGGACCATACCGTCTTTCAAAAACCGTTCTTCGTTTGCTACCCCTATACCATTTTCAGCCACAAACCAAGGCAGATTGTCGTAGCGACGCTTAATGGTCATTGCAATGTCATATAATGCGTCTGGGTATATTTCCCAGCCTTTATCCAAATTCATTTTTCGGCCTGGCATGTCGTAATTGTCAAAATAGATGTCAGGCAACCACGCTTGTAAGCTATCTGGTGAAACAGCCGGGGCTTGCACCCGGAACGGATGGTAGTAGTTAACCCCAAGGACATCAATTCGGTTGGCAGCAATCACTGCGAGTTCATCAGGAGTTGCCTCCCATAAAACGCCATCTCGTTTGAGTCTTGCTACCAGCTCTTCTGGAAAACGGCCATGAATAGCTGGCTCTAAATAAAGATCATTCGCCCACTGTTCCGCAAATCGCGCCGCAGCCAAGTCCTCAGGTGCCTGCGAGGCCGGATAAACCGGTGTCAGATTAACAATTGTGCCAATCGTTCCTTGCGGCTGCCGATTGATCTGCCGAAACGCCGCCACAGCTTTGGCGCTAGCTAAGTTCAGGTTGTACGCAGCTTGCACAGCCAGCCGCCCATCGACAATATTAGGATAGTGAAACTGATATAAGTATTGACCGTCAACGATGACTTTAGGTTCATTAAAGGTAAACCAATGCGTCACCTGATCGCTATACAGTTCAAAACAACGCGTGGCAAATTTCACATAGAGATCCACCACATGCTTTGACTGCCAGCCGCCATATTGATGTTGTAACGTCACTGGTAAGTCAAAATGATGCAGATTCACATACGGCGTGATACCAAGTTGATGCATAGTCTTAAAAACTCGGCGATAATAATCGGCCCCTACTGGATCCACCGTGCCTGATTCAAGATCGTCAATCAGGCGCGTCCACTGAATCGAGATTCGTAATGCCTGCACGCCTGCTTGCTTCAACAAAGCAAGATCGTTTTCATAATCGTTGTAGAAGTTCGAGGCAACATCCGGACCAACGTTGTGGTAGAAGTCTTGTGGCCGAGTATGGTAATGATAATCAAAAATATTTTCGTGCTTTTTATGAAAAGTGCCTTCTGCCTGCGGACCGCTGGTTGCCGCTCCCCAGACAAAGTCAGCATCAAATTGAATGGTCATGTCTTAGCCTAAATGCGCTTGCCAGACGAGAAGCTAGTCTGACTTGCGCTCCTTTCTATACTCGATTTCTGATGTCAGCGGCTGCGTTGATGCTGTTGAAAATTAACTGCGGCGCCGTATAAATTGGCTTCAGCCTGAAACTTGGCAATGCGAACGATTGGCCGAATGGGGGCAATTTCGACTTTTGCCATCACAACATCGAGCGCCTGATTCAAATCTGCAAGCAAGTCAGAATTTTGGGAAATGCCACCGCCAATGACAAAACAATCTGGATCAAGACTGTACTGCAAATTGAAAATGGTTGTCGCCAGCACCTGTAGCATGTCACGAACGGCTTTCTGGGCTAATGGCTGTCCGGTTTTGGCCAGTTCGTAAAGGGCTTTCCCGTCCAAATCAGTGCCATTTGCCCGGTTGTAGCGATCAGTCGCGTTCACAATGGTACCAAGATGACTGACCGTGTCGTCATTGCCGTACAACATATAGCCAAACTCGCCGCCTAACAGATGTCGACCACGATGAATCCGGCCATCCAAAACGACCGCACCGCCAACCCCAGTGCCTAATACCAGAAAAATGACGTCACGAACATCCGCTGCTGCACCGGCCTGAACTTCTGCCAGTGCGGCGCAATTGGCATCATTTTCGATGGTGACAGGCAGCTGGAAACGTTTGGTCAATTCAGCCACAATTGGAAAATGGTGAATATACGGAACCGCACTGGCACCGCGAATGATGCCTGTAGTTTGATCCACGGAGCCGGGACTGCTGATGGCCACACCGGTAATGGTTGCTTTGCGTTGCAATTCATGAACCTGAGTTTGAAGCGCCTGGTAAAACGAGGCCAATGTCTGCGGTGTTTTCACACTGGTCTGGTGAGAAATACCAGACACTTCATCGTAACAACCGAATTTAAGGGTTGTGCCGCCAATATCAATGACTACTAAACTCACAGTGCCACTTCCTCTTTTTGATCACTTAGGTAGTCCAACGCCAATTGACAATAAGTCATGTTTGCCCACGAAAACCACGTTCGCGTGAATTGTGCGGGATCGTCTTTGTGCACGCCTTCATGACATTGGCCGGTACCGGCTGTTGTGGCGGCAATCGTGGCAAGTTTTGCTGCCTTCTCCGTTTTGCTTTCAGCCACTAAGCCTGCCATTGCCACTGCAATCGGCCAAACATATTCCGGCGGGGTGTGCTCGCTACCAATGCCTGCAAAAGCTTCTCCTTGGTAGTAGTACGGATTTTGTCTACTCAAAATAAAGGTTTTGGTTGCCAAGTAAATCGGATCGTCAGCTGCAATGGCCCCCAGAAAAGGTAAACTCAACAAACTTGGAACATTCGCATCATCCATGAAACGTGTCCTGCCAAGGCCATCCACTTCATACGCCAAACCTTGATCCCCGCTCGGCAACGTTTGAATCGCATACTTAGCAATGCCTCGCTCAATTGCTGTCACCAAAGTTTGTGCTCGTGCAGCCAAGGACTGGTGATTGGCCGGAATCAGCGGCAACAAGCCTTTCAAAACCGTTTTTGCAAACAAATTGGCTGGAATATGGTACCCATATTCACACCGGTTATCACTCGGCCGGAAGCCATCCCAGATGAGCCCAGTATAAGCAACAGGGGTGCCATAACCGTTATTTGGCAAAGTATCGTTAGCTGCAGTGTCACGCCGGCGGAAAAAATAGGGTGACTGTTCATGATGCTGTTCCTGTTCAAAAATATCTAAAATGACCGCGAATGTTTCCCAAAAAGTCGCATCAAACAGCGCTGCATCGCCTGTTTCAGTATGCAACCGCAACGCCAACAGCAACGGTGCACATAGCGTATCAATTTCGAACTTGCGCTCCCAGACTTGTGGTGAAACCGAAATATTGGTTTCATCGTCATCGCGCCAATGAGCCGCATTGGCCGTCTGATTAAAGGCATTGGCATACGGATCAAGCTGCACGAACGCCAATTCTCGTCGTAGGACACCTTCAAGAATCGGCTTTAAATCAGGCACGTCTTTGATGAGCTGTACATAAGGCAACACTTGAAAGGTTGCGTCTCGTAGCCACATCGCCGGAATATCGCCGGTCGCAACAAAGTAGGTCCCATCCGCCTGCCGACTTGTGGCCTTCATCAGCGCATCCGGCAGTAAGGTGCGAAACATTTGCTGAGCCGGGGCATCTGGTAATGGATGCTCATCAGCAAAAGCAGTAAGTGCCGCTGCTAACGGTCGGCTGTCTTCAGTCATAACGACTCCTTTTTCGATGCTAAGCTGATGTGTCGCGGATAGATACCGTACGTACGAATCTCTCCCGGTTTGAAGGCTGGCAGCTTAAATGTGGTGACATCGGTGGCAAGCGTTTGCTTCGTTTCATGATTGAGATTCAATTGACGAATACTTGCCGCAACTTCAAGGATAAAGTCTCCTGCTGTTACCACAGTGACATCGGTCGGGTTATAAACGCGAACTAGGTAGCCTGCATGGTCAGGCGTTTCACTGACACTCGACACAACCAGATCGCGACTCACCAGTTGCACAGGTGACTGATGCACTAGGTTTGTCTGATCAGTGTTGATCGGGAAGTATTGCAAAGGCGTGGTGAAACGATCCAACGTCTGTGTTTGATAGCCAAGGCTGCCAATTGCCAACGACTGAACCCGTCGTTGCAATTCCGCCGGGACAAAATCAGCATCAAGGCAAATCCCGCCTTGCATTTGCCGGGTCCCTAAAAGTTGACTATCAGGCGTCGGCACATACTTGGTCTGCAGGCCAGAGGCATCACCAGGCCGCCGTTTTAAGTCAGGTCGGCCAAGGTACCCGACACCGCGGAACATAGTAACGGCTAACTGGTCAAATTGATCACCAATCAACTGAAATTCTTTTTCGCCTAATCCTAAGAAGGTCCAGCTCGTTTTGTCATCGTGCGTATTGGCAAAATGAATGAGCGGCCGCAATGCCGTCGGTTCTTCATGATAACCAATGGCGCGCCAATCTTTGAGATGTGGATCAATCACCGGACGAGCGGCAATTCCGAATGGCGTATCGGCAAAACTCGTCTGTGCTTGCACCGGTGTCTTCAGAATTAAACGGAGTCGATGATCACAAACGGTGTTTTCAACGGTAAATTCAAAATGAATCACCGGATCATCAGCGGCCAACTTCAAGACCAACACATACGGCATCCCGACACTGGCCTTTTTGGCTGCACGTTGAGCTAGATCACTTGGCAACTGCCATTGACCACGAAAGACAAGTTCGCTTACCAGTTTCCCTTGCTGACCCGTGACCTCGGCTTCAGCCAGCGTCAAGTCCAGCAGCCAGTCTTGAAAAGCCGGCGAGTAGTCATAGGTATCACCTTCATCACCGCCATCGTCAAAATGAAACGGGTTCACAAACGATTGCTTCGTGCGTCGATCAACCAACACCAGCTGGCCCTTGTCGAATGTCAGCGTGTAATAGGCGTTGCTAATCGTTGTGCTCGGCTGACGATCCGTTACGCACTGGCCCGCTTCCTCAAGCGTGAAGCCCACCCAATCCATCGCCTTCATTGTCAATGGCACGACAATCGTTGTCCGATAATAAACATCAGGTTTTTCCTGTGCTGGATCGCGCCGCAAAACGGCGTTATCAACTTTCACCTGTTTTAAGATTTCATACGCGACGACTTCACCATTTTCATCTTTAAGTGAAAAATGCTTGCCACGCGTTGCCAGCGTGATCTCACCATTTTGATGAACGGGCCGCACCGTTGGATTCCAGAAAAAGACATTTAGCGATGCCGGTGCTCCGCTAGCCAGTTTGCGTAAAAGATAATCGCGGACTGATTCTGCCAGTTGTAGCGCCTCAACGCCGCGTTGGTAAATATCTTGATTCGTCGCATCTGAATTGCAGCCGCCTGATGAATCATGTGCTTGGCCACGGGCGATGGCACGCCAGATATGAGCCACCATCCCATCTTGCGCTTCGATGCCTTGATGAGCCGCAATCACCATCATCGGTTCAACCACATCGACCATCAAATGCTCAAGCCGATCGTACAAATGCTTTAAATCTGCTCGCGATGAATAAATGCCGCGATGAATTTTCGATGCTGACGGATCAATGAACTCGCCTTGATAGGTTGGCAAATCAGAACTTGTTGCTAAAGCTTTGAAAAAATCCGGATAGTTGTCTTCCACCAATTCAAAGTCGGACGTCTGCTGATTGGCGTACTGAAGCCGATCCTTCAAGTTAAAGTCGACTGCTCGTTGATCACCACCCACTGGCAGCGCTAAGTCATGTGCTTGCGTATCTGTGGCAATACGGTGTAGCAAAGCCGCCGTATCATCGTTTTCAATTAGGTCAACGCCTGCATAGTAACCATTCTTGATATTAGCCGCTAGAACTTTTGAGCCATCATTAGCCGTCCAGTAGAAGTAACGGGCATTCTTTTCATGCGGCATCCCGCGCCAAAAGACAGTGGCGGTAATGTCAAAACCTTGATAAATCTTCGGCATATCCTGTCCTTGACCAAATGAGTCAGGCAGATAGCCAACTTTCATGACGCCGCCCAAGTCAGCCGCTAATTTGTGGCCAAGCTGCAAATTACGAACGATGGCTTCACCACTCGTTACCATCTCGTCAATTTGAGTGTACCAAGGGCCAATGAAAAGCCGCCGTGCTTTGACAAAGCGCATCATGGCTGCTCGTTTATCCGGGTTTGTCTGCAGATAATCGTCGACAATCGCCAATTGCCCATCTAAAAGGTAACTATCCAGCTGATTATCGGCGAGTGCCTGTAAGACTTCTGCCATGTGATAGGCAAATTGAACCCGTGCTTGCTGGCGCGTGAAATACCATTCGAAATCCCAATGTGTATGGGCAATAACATGAACTTTCTGCATCAAATAAACTTCTTTCTATTCTTTATCGCTCGTTAAGTTTGCAACTCATTAAGCTGCTGCCATTTGTCGCTCGTTGCGTTGATTCATAATGACAAACGGTGCGTAAAGGAAAACATCAAAGATCACTAATACCAAGGCGAGAATGACGGGACTCATATGCAAGCCGCCAAGAATCCAGGTACTAAAGAAGATCGGTTCATTACCCGAGTTAAGTACCACCAGCGGCACAACCCAACCGATTGACGTCACTACATAAGCCACAATGGCATTAAACAGCGGTACGACAATCCAAGGAATGAACATGATCGGATTCAAAACAATTGGCAGTCCGAAGATCACCGGTTCATTAATACCGAAGCAACCTGGCACCAGCGCCAATTTTGCAACTTCGCGCTCCTTTTCGCCTTTTTTAGCAAAAATCAACATGGCAATGATGAGGCCAAAGGTAGCACCGGAACCGCCAATCATGGCGTACACATTCGTCATGGTGTTAGGCGCGATCGAAATATCGGCAAAACTTTTGGTTTCAGCAAACTTAGCAACATTTTGTAAGAATAGCGGTAACCAGAAGGCCGATACGATCCCCCAAACAATGTTGAAGCCGTGCAAGCCAAGGAACCACAGAATTTGTTCTAGTAAGATGACAACAATGATAGCTGGTAATCCTGTACCCACGGTCAACAGCGGCTTAATCACGACCGTCGCGATCAATTGAATTAAGCTTGCATACCCCATCGCCTGCAGCCCAATTCGAGCAAGCCCAAAGAGCAACAACACTTCTGCCATTGGAATTAAGGCAAAAAATGAATCAAAAACATTTTGTGGGACGCTGCCGGGCATTTTGATCGTGAATTTGGAACGGCTAAATGCCGCGAAAAGGGCAACAGCCAACATTCCGACAATCAAGCCGGTAAACATCCCTTCATAACTAAAAAGTGATGACGCGAAGCCTTCAATCACCTTCGCCTTAGGATCGGCAAAGTTCACATTGTTGGGTACCATCACAAAATATGCAGAGAAGGCTAACAACGTGGCGATAATAATGTTCATACTCTTGTTTTCATCGCGCTGTTTTAATTCAACTGCGTAGGAATAGGCGCTTGAGATCACGACAATCAAACCAACGATGCCAAGGGTTGCGACGCCTAAATAACCGAATAAATTGCTAATACTTGTCAGCCAACCCCAGTGAAGATTTTGAGACTTAATCAAGGCATCCAACTGCATCTTGATTAAGTTAGAAAAAGACCCAATCACTGTAAACGGAATCGTTCGAACAAAGGCGTTCTTGACCGCCTGTAAAATCGTGTTGTTTTGAACCCACATTGATGCTTTAAGCAACGGTTCTTGAAGCTTATCAACATTGAACTTCATCATTAACCACCCCTAAGTAGATTTTGTTGGGACAACGCGCTGTGATATTGTCAGTTTAAAGGCGCTTTCATTTTTTGTAAAGACTTATTTTTATCTTGTGTATACAAATTTTTTGAAATAGAAAAATGTTAATATACAAATATTCAAATAATTAACAGAATGACATGCCAAATATCTGGCTTGTGTTACAATTAGTGAACAAATAATCCAGCTGAGGTGACATCGTTGTATCTATATTGGGAAATCTATTCCGACATCAAAAAAGACATCCTGACAAATCATTATCGCGCAGGCAAACCGCTGCCAACTCAGGAAGTTCTCGCCAGAACCTACCACACAAGTCGTTTGACCATCAAAAAAGCCCTTCGTATGTTGCAAGATGAAGGGCTAATCTATACCAAACAAGGATCAGGCAGCTTTGTGCGCGCCCAAGCACCAGACGACGACAAGGAATTGTTGCCGCTTGATGCACCAATTGGCGTGACTTATTCGCATCGTGATCAAAAAATCACCAGCAAGCTGCTTTATTTTGACGCCCGCTTACCAAGCGCAACTGAGCAAAAAAATCTTGGCATTAAAAGTAATGAACCTGTCTACGATATCAAACGGGTTCGCCTCGTGAATGGGCATTTTTACAGTCTAGAACACACCACCATGCCGACCAACATCGCACCGCTCGACAAGAAAATCTTGAAGGGCTCGATTTATGATTACCTTGGCAGTAAGGGCGTTCAGTTAACTGATGCCCGACGCATCTTGTATGCCACCGAAGCTGATGAAGAAACAGCCGAGGCACTCCAAATCAAACAAGGCAGTCCAGTGCTGGTTATCGAGCAGACCGCCTATGATCAAGAAGGTCACGCATTTGAATACTCGGTTTCAAGCTTCATCCGCGACCACTCGCGATTCGTTTTGAATATCCATCGCCGCTTGCCGGATTTACCGCATTAGTTTGGGGCTGTGCGAATTCATTAAAGCTGTGATTACTGACAGCCAAGATGAGGAAAACGGTCCCTCTGTACGCAAAGGGCCAGACTAACGTTTCTCTTGCCGTGCCAAACTCCGCAATCTCCGGCCAGATGGGGCTTGCGACGCGAAGCTAGAGCGGAGACGGCGCTTCGAGCCCAGTCGCTGTGTTGTTTGCACGGCCGAGCCCCATCTGGCCTACGATCGCTCCGCCTTGGCACTGAAATCCTCAATCCTCGACAGGTAATCTATGAGACAACAAAAGCCGGACAAATTTTCCTCGCATGGGAAAATTTGTCCGGCTTTCTTTACCAGTTTTAACTTGTTCTAATCTTGTCTTGCTACATTGTTTAAATTCAGTTTTTAACCACCGCTAGGCTTTCAAAGGTTCCTTCAACATGCCATCAGTTGTTTTACCGCAGGACTGATAGCTTTCTAACAATCCCAGTTTCATGAAGACCGTCTGTTGATAAGCAATCTTCGCATTCCATTCAACGGTTTCCAGAATTTCTGTGGCATGATGCAAGTCTTCGGAAGTGATCAAAACACCATGGCTGTTTAAGAGGAAGATGTGCTCTTTTGCCGCATCTCCGACTTCCTTCAGGCCATTGTAGACCGTGTCTGCAAGTTCCTTGGAGCAGGCTGGTGCGTATGGCAGTACCCGAATCGGACCAACTTCTTCAGTAACTTCGGTGACATTTGGCATATCCAATCCGGCTGTTGCCCAGAACATGGATTCTTCAGCATGGGAATGATAGACACAACGGATCTTGTCGTTGGCCCGATAAGCTTCTTCATGCATGTTGATTTCACGGGTCAGACGACCAACGCCGTCAATCAGTTTGCCGGTTTCAAGATCAACCACCAAAATTTGGGTTGGTTGCAACTTGGCATACCAGGCTTCAGACATCATGGTTGGCGTCATAATCAGATAATCTTTGCCAGCTTTAATATGAATATCCCCGTAATCAAAATCCTTGTCAGGGGTGATCCGAACGCTAATGTTGCCACCTGCAACATTGGTATTCTTCCGCATGAACATTTCGCGGGCCACTTCGGCTAAATCTTTCCGCTCATTTTCAAAGACATATTGTTCGGTCATTTTGAAATTCCTTCCTTATTTGTCCGACGCGCCAATAACTCTTCCCGTCTTTTTTCAATCTTTTCCTTGCGTTTGCGATCATAATCGCCAAACAAAATTGGATTGACTTTGACGTAAAGGATCACGGTGGCAATTCCCATCAAGAGACATAACCATGTGTTACCACCTAGCAAAGCAATTGATATCCCAATCGTATCTAGGAAAACCAAGAATGATGCTAAGGTTTTACTCACCTTTATCACCACGTTTCTTATCATGACTGGTCTGACTGAAATCCAGCCCGCTAATGTCATTCAAATCAACATCATCAGCTGTATCATTTTGCTTATCTTTGGCAGCCTTCTTTGATTCGTTCGACGCTTTCGCATCGCTGAAGTCCAAACCGCTGAGATCGCTCAGATCAACATCGGTAGCATCACTGCTGGTTGAAGCCGGTGCTGTTGGCGCAGCTGCGGCCGTGACCGGCGCTAGTGCACCGTAACGTTGACTCGGTAATTTGATCTTGATTTGATCGCGGTACAACCAGATGAACCCGAGTGTCCAAAGCACCGCCAACGCGATTGCCCACCACTGACCATTGAAAGCTTGCGCGAAGAACAAGCGGAAGTCCGGCCCTTCAAATGTGGACCATGAAAGCTGCTGACCAGCCTGAACTTTAACAGTGCCGGTTGATTTGGCCAGATTCGTGATAACTGGCGCAAAGTACGTGGCACCATATAAGAAGATCGGCGTAGTAATGATGCCCAATGTGATCATCCGCAACAGGTTTGCCCCAGTCAGTAACAACGCAGCGTTAACAAAGGACAAGTTGATGATGCCAGCGAATGGCAAGACGGTGTTGTGCGGCAAGATCATGGCGAAGACCAACATGATCGGCACCAGAATGATCACCGTAACCCACAATTCGTTACGTCCGGCAAGGATTGGCCAATCAAGGCCGATATAAACCTCACGACCTTTAAAGTGTTTCTGCATGAAGCCGCTCATCGCATCAGCAATTGGTGATAAGGCGGTCATGAAAAGTTTGGAGATCATTGGGAATAAAGTCATCGCAGTTGCCGCTTTAATCGCTAAGTTCAAGGAGCCAGAAACGGAATACCCGGCACCAAAGCCTAAAAGCACCCCAATCAAGGCACCCATGACAGTATTGTCACCCCAGACACCAATTCGCTTTTGCAACGCATCAGCGTCAAACGGCTTGTTCATAATCGGAATAAAGTCAAGCAACTTATTAAGCGGTTGCAAGATGACCGCGAATAAGGTGATAAAATGCGGTACCGTGACACCTGGCATGCCTGTCAAATCCTCAATATGCCGTTGCCACATATCACCTGCTTTCAGTTCGAAAACAATTTGAATCCCGGCAACTAAGAATCCGAAGAAGGCATTGTGCGTAAAGTACAAAACAACGACGTAAGTGAAAATCTTGTTCCAAACGTTCCACATATCAACGTTCAGGGTTTTGGTCCAGTTGAACGTCAACATCACGAAGTTAATAGCTAATAATAACGGGAAAAATAGGAACGCGGACTTGTACGACCAAGTGATGGCAGCAACCCCGGTCCAGCCGGCATCAATCGCATTCAGGCTCAAATGGAAGAGCTTGGACATGGATTTTGCCGCTGGTGAAATAGCCTCCATCATGTAGTTAACGACCAAGGTCATGCCGGAGAAAGCAACCCCCAAGGTCAAAGCGGCCACAATTGATTTTTTGAATTTCAACCCGGCAACCAGACCCAGAATTAACATGATCAATGGCACGAAGACCGGTCCACCTAAATTCAGGATATAATTAACGACGTCTTTTAAGATTGTCACGATTTTCCACCTCCTCTAGTAGGATGGGCTGTTATTTCCCAGCAGCCTGCATGTTCTTCAATGCTTGAACAATTTCTTTGTAGGATTTTTCAGGATTCATGTTCATGAAAATCGGCATCCCATTCACAACAGCGATGTTATTATCCTTGGCCAGTTCCTCCAACTGTTGATTCGGTTTAGCGATCCAGACATACACATCATAGTTATGCAAAATTTCCGGTAACTGTTTGAAATCCGTCGCATCAACCGAAATGCCTTTAACGTTATTGGTTTCAAAAAAATCTTTGATTCGACTAGCGGTTGCTTCGCTGGAAGCTACACCGGAACCACATGCAACAACAATTTTAGCCATAATAGTTTGCTCCTTATTTTGATTGGATCAGTTATTTGTTAGCAGCTTGTGTCTTGAACGTATCGACAAAGAATTGATACATTGCTTCAGGATCAGTCGTTGCCTTGAACTTGGCGACAAACGCTTTGTCTTGCAGCAGGTCCATGAAAATCTGCAATAACCCGACCTGTTGACTAGAATCGGTAATCCCCAAGAAAAACATGGCCGTTGCATCTTCAGGCTCGTTGTACCCCATTTGCAGCACCCGAACTGGCTGGGCATTTTTGACGATAGCCATAAACGGCTCGTTCACGTTCTCAGGATCGGCATGCGGTAACATGACCGAGATCTCAGGAAAAACAACCCCAGTCGGGAACTCATCTTCGCGTTTGTTAAGGGCAGCTTCATAAGTGTCCTTAGCATACCCAGCCGCGCGAATCTTCTTGGCAACATCTCTAAACAGTGTTTTTCGATCGGCAGCGTTTTCGTTGAGAAAAATTAAATCTTTGTGAATCATTGTGCTATAGTCCATCTTTATATCACCTCATCTTTTCGAGTGGCCTTAGCATTTGGAACTTTTTGAACCTTTCCCTTGTTTCCAAAGCTAATGATAAAGCGCTTACAGCCTTTTGTCTACGCTGTTAAGTGGAAGTCATCAAGGTTGACAATGGTTCATGAAAGCGGTTAAAATTTGTTCAGATAGATTCATAATAATTCATAAACTGGAGGTGTTAACTGTGTCACAAAAACCAGCTAAGTTTGAAAGACTAAATGACATCATCAGAATTTTGCGTGAAACACCGCAAATTAGTGTGGCTGAACTCAGTCGACAAATATTCACAAGTAAGTCCACCTTGCGTCGCGATTTGATTGAGCTTGAAAACACTAACATCATTCAACGCCAATACGGGATGATTCAGCTCCTGCAAGGTAACAACATTGAATTCACCTACGAAAAGCGCCGCAACGAAAATGCGCGGCTCAAGCGGATTATCAGTCATCAAATTACTGACAAGATTCCTAGCAACGCCGCCTTTTTCATTGACGGCAGTTCAACTTTTTTCAGCTTACCTGAACTGTTGCACAATCAAGTCGGCCTGCATGTGATTACAAACAACGTCAACATGGGGCTACAATTCAATTCACTGAACAATATCGAAACCATTATCATTGGCGGTAAAATGGCTCCACGATCGGCTTCGACCCTTGGCTCAACGACCATCGAGGAAATCCAGAGTTTCCATCCGGACTTTGCGCTGCTTTCGACCGGTTCCATCGATGCAGGCGGCATTTATGTTGCCGATCCAGAGCAAGCAGCAGTCAAAGAAGCCATGATTGCCAATGCCAAGTGTGTCATCTTCGGCATTGACTCGACTAAGTTTGATCAAAGCGACTACATTCGCATTACGAACATGAATCAGATTGATGAAATCATCACAGATAAAAAGCCAAATGCCGCCTATCAAAATCTATTTGAAAAAAATCATATTCTGCTGACCTATCCGCATGAGTATCGCCAAACATCTAAAAATTGATTTGCTCATCACCATAATTAAAATCATTTTTTCCCCAGTTCAAAGCTAAGTCACTCAAGCTGACTATTCCAAATTTCAGTTGCTTAGAAACCACGATCACGTACAAAAAAGGCGGTTCAAAGCGCTCCCAATCGCACCAGTACGCGTGATTGATGAGACCCACGCTCCGGGAAAATAAGTTAACTAAAAGACTCATTTAGTCGCAGTATTTAAAAAGAACCTGCCCGAGCAATTTTTACTCAGGTAGGTTCTTTGTCATATTTGTTTTCTAGCCACCAGCGAAAACGTCAACGGAATTTGTGGCAGATCAGCCGGCATCTGCCAACCGTCCTCTTCCCGATTGAACGTCAGCATCGGCAATGCCTGCCAATCGGTGATGCGCTGCTCCCCCAGTGCTTCAATCGTTAAACCAGCCTTCAGTAGCACACTCGTTATTTCTTGAAAATCATGTGCCCAGTTGTGGTTGCGGGTGTGTTGGATTAGCCCTTTCGATCCCGCCGTGTACGAACCATCTGAATCGTAAGAGATTTCGGCCCCGCTGAAATAATTTTGCGTGATGGTAAGCCCGTCATTATCCAGTGCGAACAAAAGCGGGTGATTGTCACGTATCATGAAAACCCCGTCTGGTGCAAGTAATGCCGCGATTGAATTAGCCCAATCTTGCAAATCTGGCAGCCAAGTAATGGTACCCGCACTAGTCACGATCACGTCAAACCCCTGAGCTTCATTAGCCAGCGCCTTTGCGGCATAACGCGCATCACTTTGGACATAAGTAATATCCGCGCCGGCTTGCTTGGCAATGTCACGGGCGTAATGTAATGAATTCGGCGAAAAATCAATGCCATGAACATGGACTGCGCCTAGGCGCCACCAGCTCAAAGTGTCGGTGCCAATGTGACTTTGCAGATGCAACAGTCGCTGCCCCTTAACCGAATTTGCTGGCAAGTGCGGCAAGAGTACTTCTAAATCTCGCTTGACTGTGCCAGTCACACCGTTTGGATTGTTAATAAAGCCAGCAATGTTACCATAACCGCCACCGGCATGGATGTTAGCGCGGTCATCCCAATTGCTGAGATTGTCTTGAATATCGTGATTTGTTGGCATAAAGTTCTCCTTTTTGAGGATGCAAATTAAAGTCCGTATGGTCCTTGTCATGCTGGGAATACCTCAGTGGCTGCGGCTTGTTAGTATTAAAAATATCTCACTTGAAGATGTGATGCAAAATATCAACCATGTGTGGGCTATTTTTTAGCTGCTTGTCGCTTTAATGCCACCCTATCAGCAAAAAACCAACTAATTTTGAAGATTACGAACCAAGTCCATTTAAATATCGCGTACCACGTAATCGTGAATTCACGCTACCGACTGACGCACAATAACTTGAAATTAATAATTGTTTATGATTACATTTTTACGTCATTTTCACTTGGGTAATGGTTATGAACCTTTATACTGAAATTGACGTCAAAAACGAGCGCGCGTGAACTGGTGCAGTTAGAAACCGGCGTATAAGCAGACTTGGGCGTGATGGCTGCTTCTTCATCATTGCGACCAAAGGCCCTTACGTGATGGTTTCTGCGCCAGTGAACGCATTTAAGGAGGCATTCATATGCATAAAAGCTGGTGGCAAGAAGCTGTTGTTTATCAAGTGTACCCACGCAGTTTTCAAGACAGTAACAATGATGGCATTGGTGATCTAACCGGGGTTGTCGAGCACCTAGATTACATCAAACAGCTTGGTGTTGATGTTATTTGGCTCAACCCAATTTATAAATCACCTAATGCCGATAACGGCTATGACATTGCTGATTACGAAAAAATTATGGCAGAGTTTGGCACGATGGCGGACTTCAAGCATTTGCTAAACGAAGCACATGCACGTGGCTTGAAAGTCATGATGGATTTAGTAGTTAATCATACTTCTGATGAGCATCCGTGGTTTCAGGCTGCCAAGCAAAGTCGCACCGATCCTCACCATAACTGGTATATTTGGCGCGATCCGGTTGACGGTCATGAACCGACCAACTGGCGGGCTGATTTCGGTGGCTCTGCGTGGACCTATGTGCCAGAAGTCGGCCAATACTACCTGCATCTTTTTGCGACCAAGCAACCAGATCTCAATTGGACGAATCCTGCAGTACGGAAAGCCGTGTTCGACATGATGACATGGTGGTGCGAGCAAGGTATCGATGGTTTCCGAATGGACGTGATCAACCTGATCTCGAAACCCGAGCAATTCACTGATGATCCTTACATCGTTGAACATCCTAATGGCAGTTCATTGGGATTCATTGCAAATGGCCCGCATGTTCATGAATACCTCCGGGAAATGAATCAAACGGTGTTGTCAAAATACGATCTCATCACGGTTGGTGAGGCCCCCGGTGTCACACCTGTTTTGGCAGAGAAATATACCGGCTTTGATCGGCGCGAACTAGAGATGGTTTTCCAGTTTAAGCATATGGGGCTGGACGATGATCCACAGTTTGGAAAATGGTCCTTGCATCGGCCAAAGTTGACCGATCTTAAGCGCGTGCTTTCCGAATGGCAAACCGACCTGCACGGAAAAGCTTGGAATAGTTTGTATTGGGACAATCATGACCAACCACGAGCCGTCTCGCGTTTTGGTGATGATCGTCCAGCCTTCCGAGTTCGCTCAGCGAAAATGCTCGCCGCAACCTTGCACATGATGGAAGGGACGCCCTACATCTACCAAGGCGAAGAGCTGGGGATGACCAATATCGATTTTCCCTCCATTCACGATTATCGTGACCTTGATACTTTAAATGCCTGGCACGAGCTCGTTGATCAACAGCATGCACTGACCTCTGAAGACTTGCTGAAACGAATCCATCGGCGCTCGCGTGACAACGCCCGCACACCAATGCAATGGGATGCCACGCAACATGCGGGTTTCACAAAAAGTACCCCTTGGATCAAGGTCAATCCAAACTATCAGACCATCAATGCAGCGGCTGCATTGGCAGATCCTGATTCAGTCTTTTTCTTCTATCAAAAGCTCAATCAGCTGCGCAAGCAATACCCAGCTCTCATTGTCTATGGTGATTATGAGTTATTGGATCCAGACGACCCAGATGTCTTTATGTATCGGCGTTTTACCGATGATCAAGAGTTGCTCGTTATCAACAACTTCACCGATCAGGAACAATCCCGCCCAATTAGCACGCGCTTGCCTAAAAACGCACGGCTAATGATCAGTAATTATGCTGACGATCGTGGTGACGTTTTGCGGCCTTATGAAACACGCAGCTATCTTGGCGAACGGCGTTAAAGAACCAATATTCAATATCTGTGACAAAAACTAAAGCGTCATTTTAACGCAAAAGTGTAACGATGGTTTGGATTAGAACTCACTGCACCACCTAACCTCAAGTAACAAGGCCAATCGCTTCAGGTCACCACATTAGCCTTTATGAGCAGTCAAATTTTCACCTTGTATGAATAACACAATGAACATTTCAACGTCACAATTTCATCACACCTAGCCTGTAGTATTAGCAATATAGAGATGAGCCACCCACTCATTCCTACAAACCCCAACCCAACTTTTTCATTTTTACTCCTCCAAAGTAGAAATCGCCAGTCGGCCTCCCACCGGCTGGCCAATACATAAGCAAACCCGCGTATGAATGCGCGGGTTTTTGTTTGGCTTTATTTAGCAATAGGCACAACTTCCCTAGTCAGTTTATATCATTAAGAACAGGTATTGTGAGTTTGGAGGGGTATTCGTTTTGAAGAAAAGAACATGGGTGATAACAATCACAGGTGTCGCCATTTTATTGGTGATTACATTTGGCGTCATACTCATTCAGAAAAACAATGCAGAACGCCGATTATCATTAGGGCGCTCAAGAGCATCAAGTATATCGGCATCAAAAGCGAAAGCATCAAAGTGGCAAGTCTCTGTTTCGGAAGCACAAAGCACCGCAAACTCAAAATTTTATGCAGATAAAACGTCAAAAGACGCGGTAGCTTCATCAGCCATTGTCGCATCTGAAGCAAAGAGTAAAGCAGAAGCCGTTAATCATGTTGACTTCGATAAGTTGAGCAAAATTGACCAAGCAAAAGCGGCTATCTATTACGGATTAGGCAACATGCAATATTTTAACGACAAAAGCGTCAGTAATTACCCCGGAGACGCTGTTTATTCGAGTAGCGGCGTTGATGTGGTCTTTGTAAAAGATATGTCCGCAGGCATTGGCAGTACACCTTATTTAGTAGCGCCTCATCTTTCTCAAGTAAGTGCTGCAGCACCAGTATTTTCATACGTCGAACTAGGTATGCAAGCAGATGGTCACCGACCTGAAGGATTGACATATGGAAAAGTTGATGATAATTCCTCCAGCTTTGTTATCGATCCAAGATTACATGCCATTGGTCTTTCCTTTTCAACAGTAAACGACTGGATTAATTCACATGGAGGCATGGTCGCTGTTCAAAAAATCAACATCAACCGTTTTATTGATTTTGACCAAGAGTAATGCCAATTTTGCCAGCAAACAACTAAATTGATTCTCGCAAATTCAGTATGCAAACCAAAATTTAAGGGTGATGCCAAGTGTGACTCAAAAATAAAGAGCAATAGTTTAGTTCTTTTTACTAGCTGCTCAAATCTGTTATTTTTCTGTATTTGAATAACACAAAGACCATCTTTGCGTCACAATTTCGTCACACCTAGCCTGTAGTATTAGCAACATAGAAATGAGCCACCCACTCATTCCTACAAACCCCAACCCAACTTTTTCATTTTTACTCCTCCAAAGTAGAAATCGCCAGCCGGCCTCCCACCGACTGGCCAATACATAGGCAGACCCGCATGATTTCGCGGGTTTTTGTTTGACTTTAATTAACGATGGATAAAATGCTCCCACAAGGCAATTGGCAGTCTTTTTGTCTTTCGAATTGGACCACGCCTAGTTCTTTCTGTGTTGCTTTACCATACTAAAGTGAGCCAAATCATGTGTAGCAGATGATACCAAAATGCCTCTGCAGGGCTGAGCAATCAGAAAAAGGCCATTAGATTTCTCCCAGAAGTCCAATGGTCTTTTTCGATGCCTAACGCCCGCCCTCAAGCACATTGCCGATCAGCAAGCCCTACAAATATTTACTGCCTTCCCGGATCGCCAACGGACTGAGCGCATGGACAGCTATGAATGTTCGCACCCAATCTGGGTCAAACTTACTATACTGCCGCAAAGACCACCCGATGGCCTTCTGAATAAAAAATTCATTCGTGTCCAAATCAGCCAAGATAGCTTTGCTAAGCAGCGCCGTATCCATCGTTTCTTTTTCTAGCAGTTGTAAATTAATCCCGATACGTCGTAACCAAAAATTCGGTTGATCGAAAAACAAATTAAAGACAGCCAGTTTCTGATCAGGGTGCAGCTTCACATAGTCTGCAAAAACCTTACGCCAAGCATCCACTGTATCCCACCAGCTTTTCTGCACAACAAGTTGTCGAAAAGCCTGCATATCCGAAAAGTGCCAGCGCTTGATGTGATCAAGTGCCAAATCAATTGCCACATATTGGTATTCCCGGGCATCGCGTTGATACAACGCATCAATCCAAACTCGAATCGTTGGTAAGTCCTCACCGCGACTGGCTTTAAGCAACGGTTTCGTCTGTGCCTTGCGTTCCGGTGTTTTGAGTCCTAAAAATGGAAATTGGTTCTTCATATACTTCGCCATTTGCGGCGCTTGCGTTGGATCGCCGCTTAGTTCAAAATCTAAAGACTGCATATGTTTTCTCCAACCATCTACAAAAAGTACGATGCCCTCACCAACGAGAACATCGTACTTTTTGAATGCTATCCACGATGTGCGTCCAAAATCTCTGGGCCATGTGTTGTGCCAACCACCACGGTTTTGACCAAATCTAAAAACAAGCCGTGCTCCACAATACCGACCTGCTTATTCAGCCATTCAGCCAGCAGATGCGGGTGCTCGATTTTGCCCAGATGCAAGTCAATGATATAGTTCTTGGAATCTGTCAACGCCTTGCTTCCATCTTCATTTAAGCGGTATGCCGGTTTAAGTCCTTCGTCGGCCAACCGTTGCAACAGCTTGCCGCTGCCAAAAGGGATCACTTCAAGCGGCAGTGGAAATTTGCCAAGGATATCGACCAACTTGGTTTCATCCACGATCCAGATGTTGCGGGCCGAGTTGATAGCAACGATCTTTTCGATTAAGTGCGACCGGCCGCCACCCTTGATGCCCTGAAAGTGCTTGTCGACTTCATCGGCGCCATCAATCGTCAAATCAATTTGGCCAACCTCGTCCAGTGCTTTCATTGGGATGCCCAGCGATTCTGCTTGTTTACGCGTACGAACACTGGTGGCGACACCGGTTAGATTGAGATGCTCGTCTTTGATTCGTTGCGCAATCGCTTCGACCAAATAAACCACTGTCGAACCTGTCCCCAAACCAATTGTCATACCGTCTTCAACAAACTCAGCTGCTCTTTGCGCGGCTTCCTGCTTCAACTTATTCTGGTCCATGGCCAACCATCCTTTTCGCTTAGTTGCCTTCATTATAATATGAATCGGTCGACAGATGGCGAGTTGTGTAGAAAAAGCCAAATTAATAGATCCGCAAGTTTGGCCACGCGGCATCCTGCTTGTTGGCCGCACGCCTTTACCCAAAAGGTACAAAAGATCACGTTGGTTGATACAAACTCGTATAAACAAACGATGCCGTCGCGTTCTTGACGCCATTGACGACCAATGGATACTCGGCCAACTGATATCTCTGGGTGTTCACAACATCGACTTGCTGGCCAATGCCGGAAGTGTTTTTAGCCGTAATTCGATAATGGCCAGCAGCAATATTGGTTTCGAGTTTATAAACAGCAGCGGCTGGTTTCAGCTTGTACACTTTGCCAGTACTTAGACTTGTCAACGTTACCTTCATGCCAGCGGCTTGGTGAATTTGAACTGATAGGTAATTTGATGCACCGTTCAAGCTGATTTCTTCGGACATCACTGTATTTGGTGCAATTAGTTGCGGCTTTGCATGATATTGCGTGGAGAGTTGGGAACGTTGCGCCGCCACAACGATCGTATTCGGATAGTCCTTCGCTAACAACCCCGAAAACGTGCTCAGCCCAAGAATAGCGGCCAAGGCAAATCCAACTGCCAACCGATTGCGCGTCCGTTTAGGAATGACAACACGTTTGCGCGCCGTATTAGGCAAAGCACCTAGGGCAAAAAGAACAAGCGGCACGATCGCCTGGCCGTATCTTTCTTCAGTTTCCCATAACAAGGTATGGAAGGCGAGATATCCAAGTGCGGTGACAATCGCCAACAGTCCTATCAAGGCAGTTTCATCACGTAAATCTGGCCGCCATGCCAGCAACCGAATGATTAACGTCAACCAAAGCACAATCGTGACAACTTGATAACTCACAGCCGTAACTGCTCTCAGAAATTGTGAATGCTGATCGTACCAAGTCGGCGCCGATTGAAATCCGCCATTGTACCAGTCTTGGATGGATCTGACATTAAGGAGAATCCCTATTTTGACAAGCCAAAGCTTCATTAATCCAAAGACGCCGAGCTTCTTAACTCGAGTTTGAATCGTTTGAATGTCGTATTGCTCAACTGCCTGTTTATCTTTTAAGGTAATCGCTTTTTCAATATCCTTGGTGCTATACATCCCGTCAGAGTTTGTATTCACGCCCATTAGCATCCAAGACGTAACCGGCAGTTCATACGCAGCATTTGGATGGAAATTAGCCGCAGTATGAATCACCTGTGTCGTTGGCACGCTCAGGCCGAAACCAGCAACAATCAAAAGAAAAGGCACAGTCAACTTAGTAGTTCTTAGAAGTTTTCGATGCCACAGGATCACAACGATGATGAAAAGTGCTGGCAAGAGAACAATCAAGTTTGGTTTTAGCAATTGACCGACTAAGACAAGCATCGTCAAGCCGATGCCGGTACAAATTCGTTGCAGGTTACTCTTGATTCGCCATCGCCATAAGATCCGAAAAATCATGAGTAAAATGAGCATAGAAGGCAGATCGGAATAAAAGACCTGTAAATAGTAAGTGTACGCGAAGGGACTTAAGACTAGGAATGTAAAGCCGCCTAACACGATGCTATTGCGCTCGCTCAATTGTTTCAAAGTTACTAAGGTCATGATGATAAATGTATCTAACAAAGTGATGGTCAGTATATGACTCGCAACGTTCGTTGACATCCCCACCAAGCTCGTTAACCTGAACCAAAGCGAGAGCAAGTAGGTCAGCGAAACATTGTTGGGATAACGCCAGAAGTAAGTCGTGTTCCAAATGTTGTGGCCTGCCGCCATTTGATCAGCCTGTGACAAAATTCGGTACGGATCATGGTAAATCGTGTCTGGCAGAAAGATCAGAATCAAAACTTGCCCCACGAGCATCAGGGTTAAACCAATTCCGATCATTATCCTCATTTGCCTAGCAGTCAATCGATTAACCAACGGACCTAAGTTGTGTGCAGCTGCGAAAGTAACGACACTGATGAGCAGAACAACGACACCCCACAAAACAGCACCAGATTTCATTAAATTGCCGCAAATGCCGATAATCAGACAAATTGCTAGGAAAACTGCCATCCATGAATGTTTAGCCATTTTTGTCATTTTTATCACTTCTAATCTAAGCGGGTTTGAATCGTATACCGTGGTCGTCCTTTGACTTCAGTCATCATTTTACCAATATACTCGCCGATGACGCCCAGACTCATCATCTGCAAACCGCCTAGAAACCACAAGGAAACCATCAATGATGACCACCCATGAACGGTCAATCCAAGGACTTTCACGATGATTGAGTAAACTGACATGCCAAAAGCCAGCATCACAGCAAGTGTCCCAAGCAGAAGAATTAACCGCACTGGCGCAATGGTGAGTGAGGTAATGCCGTCCCAAGCGAAAGCAAGCATTTTTTTAAGCGGATACTTCGACTCCCCGGCGAGCCGCGGGGTGCGTTTATAATAGACTTTTGCTGTTTGAAAGCCAAGCCTCGGGATCAATCCGCGAATGAACATGTTTCGCTCAGGATAAGTGAGTAACGTCTGCACCGCTCGTTTGGACATTAGACGAAAGTCAGCATGATTGGGTACCATCTGAACACCTAGTAGTCTGAGCAGTTTGTAATAGCCTTGTGCTGTCGTACGTTTAAACCAGCTATCAGTTTCACGATGGGTGCGCACACCATAGACAATATCTGCACCGGCACTGTATGCCTGAACCATCTCCATGATCTTCTCAGGATCATCTTGCAAGTCAGCATCAATGGTAATGGTCATGTTTGTGGTCTTAATCGCTTCCGTCAACCCAGCGATGAGTGCAGCTTGATGCCCAAAATTGCGTGAAAAACGTAATCCGCGGATTTTTGAGTGCTGCTTATGGAAACTTTCAATGATTGACCAAGTGTTGTCCGATGATCCGTCATCCACAATCAGTATATCTGAATCTTCGGAAAGGAAATTTTGGGTAACCACCTCTCGTTCAATTGACCATAATCTCGGCACAGTGTCTTTTAGCACTTCTTGTTCATTATAGGATGGTATCACAATTGTTAACTTTTGCATGCTACTTATCCTACCTTTGCGGACGAAATGCTGAACGTTGTGCTGCCTGTTTGACAATCAAAGCATCAATGTATCTTGCTTGCGGCAACATAACGAACCAAAGACCATTTGCGAGTAACAAGCTGCCAAGAATATCAGAAGCAAAATGATCGCGCAGATAAATCCGACTGGTAGCGACCATGCCAATCCAGATCATACTGAGTAAGATTGCCACAAATTGATTTTCTTGTTCTTTAATTTTTGGCAGCATCAGCATTAACAGACTCAGCATCAGTACCATTGAGCACATGACGTGACCGCTTGGGAAACTAAAACCTGTGTCGGCAACAAGTTGATGTATCGGTCGCGGACGTTGAACCAGCAATTTAATTAGTAGGAGAAGGCCTGATCCAAGTAATTGACACGCGCCGATCCAGATGCTGTCGGATCGTCTTCCCTTGACCCATAGATAGTCGCAGATCGCGGCGGTCAAACTGATCACAACAGGCGGGCTGCCCAACAACGCCACTACTTCAAAGATACGGGTATCCATTTGAGTGTCATATTTGATGATGCCCTGAACACTGCGATCCAGCTCACCGACCCACGCTACCTGCATCACAACAGACCAAGTTAGCAAGGCAAACAGCAGCAATAATACACCGCCCAAGAAATAGTCTTTTTTAATGTTCATCTGCAGTCATCCCCCGTTTTCGTATGGCCATCACGATCATCGGGAACAAGGAAATGCCGATAATTGCAAGCATGATGAGTTCAAAATGTGCTTTAATGAATGGCACATTTCCAAACAGGTACCCCGCGCCAGTGGCCAGTGTCACCCAGCTAAAGCCGCCAAGAATGTTGTAAATGGCAAAATCTCGATAATGCATTTTTCCGATCCCAGCTGTGAAAGGGACAAAGGTTCGCACGATCGGTATCAATCGGCCTAAGAAAATCGCAATATGACCGTACTTTTTGAAGAATGTTTGACTGCGTTTAAGATACGCTGGTTTCATAACTCGTTTAAACTTTTGGCTGGTGGTCAAGTAAGCGCCAAAATGTTCGCCAATTTCAAAATTCAAGGCATCGCCGAGGACTGCAGCGCCAGTCAAAAGTCCGACTAACAACCCGTAGTTAATGGCCCCATTACCTAACGCCGCTAGCGAGCCACAAAGGAAAAGTAGCGAGTCGCCGGGTAAGAATGGGAATATGACAACGCCAGTCTCGATAAAGATAACGCCAAACAAAATGACGTCAATCCAATTACCGGTGTGGGCTATTAATGACGGTATCAGCTGATTAAGATTGGGGATAAAGCTTGTGAGTAAAAGCAATGCCATTTGAAATGCCCCCTTTGGTTGGTGTTTGCTAACAGCATCTAGCTTAATCGTCTAATCGGTTCATCACTACCTAGACAAAATAAATCATTTCTAAATTTTTTTTAGTTTTCTCCATGCTATTGCCGAGAATAGCGACATCTTTCCTTAATTTTTTGACGCAAATCGTTTTGCCAATCACGCAAAAACGTCATCTTTTTGCAGATGGCGTTTCAGCTTTCATTCAATTGATGCCGTTCCTTCGTTGTTGCCAGCGGCAGGATAAGTTCGGCAATCGTTCCATGAGGTTGGTTGTCTCGCAACTTGATTCTGCCATTGTTGATCGTGGCGAGCTGGTTAGCAATAGCGAGCCCAAGGCCAGTTCCGGGAACCGTGCCCCGGACGTTAGCACTACGATAAAAGCGCTCAAAGACATGGCTTTTGTCTTCTGCACTAATCCCCGCGCCTTGATCAAGTACTGCCAATACAGCATTGCCATCATCATCGCGCGTCAAATTCACCGCAATGATTGTATCAGCCGGTGAATATTTAGCAGCATTCGTGACAAAGTTATCCAAAATCTGCTCAATAGCCGACTCATTACTTTCTACAGACATATTAGGCGTCACGTGTACCTCAATGGTTTGAGAAAAAGCACTGGCCAATTTTTCAGCTAAGTGTTGAACCGTTTCACTCAGGTTTAACAAATGCGTATCAAGCGTTAACCTGTCAGCGCGTGATAGCTGCAGCAATTCTTCAATCAGCTGTTGCATCTGTCTGGATTCTTCAGTGATATAGTTGACCGATTTGAGCACAATTTCAGGATGCGCCCGCCCATGCCGCTCAATCAGTTGCGCGTGACTGCGAATCGTCGCAATCGGTGTCCGCAGTTCGTGGGCCGCGTTCATGATAAACAACTTTTGCTGTTCTTGCCGATCATGCAGTTGTTTCATAGGTTGACCGTCAAAATCGGTTCCCCAGACGGCAGCAAGCAAGTCATCCCTCGAACAAGCTTCGTCCTGATGGGCAACAAGTTCGACAAGCAACTCATATTCCCGCTGTGTCAATGGCATAATCACCTCACCGCGCTGAACGCGTTTGTTATCCGTATCCACCAGCAGATCATCGACTTGAAAAATAGTCGCTGGTGAGACAGCCTGCCGATTGTGACGCAAGGCGACTTCGACACGAGCAACCAGTTCCTCCATTTCAAAAGGCTTGGTGATGTAATCATCGGCCCCGCCAGTCAGTCCAGCCACCTTGTCGCCGATGTAGTCACGAGCCGTCAACATAATAATAGGCACCTGGCTTGATTGTCTGATTTTCCGCAAAACACTAAACCCGTCTAGTTTAGGCAGCATCCAATCCAAAATAATGACATTGATTTTACCTTCATTGTTCTTAAACAGCGTCAATGCCTCCGCGCCGTCTTTTGCCCAAATAACTGACATATTCTCTAACTCGAACTCCGTTGTTAATGAATCCGCCAGAGCCGCTTCATCTTCCACCAGAAGCAATGTTGTTTTCAACTGATTTCCTCCTAACGCGGTCATTTGAATTATAAGCGCAAGTACAGGAGAATTGACACTGCTTTTTCTATAACCAAAAACTACCATCAATTTTGCTTTTGGTTCATAGTTTTTCTAGCAGCCTTAGAGAAGGTGCCACAGCGAAGAGAGCACGAATTTACGATAAAACGTGCACTCGCAAAAGGACCGTCAATCCCTTATCCTGAAAGAAGTTGACGGCCCTTAGTCTGCGTTAAAGTGTTGAATAATATTTTTGTAAAGAACTCCTCAAAATCACCAAGCCCTAAATTTCGCTCACTGCGCCCTCACTAATCAAGTGCACCTCATGTTCATCATGCTTCAACTCAGGCCAATATTCTCGATTGGCTTCGATAAGATCATCTAAGACTTCCTTCGCCACTTGGGCGCTTGGCAGAGTTTTAGATAAGGTCAAGGCTTGCCACAGTTCTTGATAATCATGATTGATCCATGCATCAACGACTAATTTTTCGACCATCGCTTGATTGAGGATCATCCCCCGTTGAAACATCGGGATCTTGCCTTGCGTCAGCGGTTCGGCACCGTCTTTACCAACGATGCACGGTACTTCGACCATAATGTCGTCGTCGATATTGGCCACCGCACCGTTATTTTCCACGATTAGCAACATACGTTCATGCGTGTTGAAGGCAATGGCACAGGCAAGATCGACGATGAAAGAGGCGTGGCTGTCGATCGGGAAGGAGCCAACGTCACTGGTACCGGCATCGATAATTTTCTGGGCGGCACTGAAGACGCGCTTTTCACGGCCATCTTCGACTTCATTGGCGCGCGTATAGTCAGGATCAGAGTGAGCCACCACGTAATCCGGATAGAGATAATACTTTAGATATGTGTTCGGTAGATAATGCGGATCAACTGCCAACAAATCCTGTGCCTTTTTGTGAGTTGCTTGCCAGCTGGCATCCATGTGCTGGGTGTCGACTTCGATCTGGGTCAAGTAGCCATGATGAGCCACATAATCCCGAATCTGCGGCAAATATTCATGACCAGCCTTATCCTTAACACTTGTCCACCAGCCAAAATGATTCATCCCAAAGTAACGAACTTCCAGATCTTTGGGCTGCAAGCCGATGATCTGTGACATCCGCCGCTGCGTACCAACCGGCATGTCGCAAATATTGAGAATCTTAGCATCAGGCCGCAATCGCCGACATGCCTCGGCTACGATGGACGCTGGGTTTGAGTAATTGAGCATCCAGCAATCTGGCGAATACTTTTCCATAAAATCAATCAGTTCGATAATATCGCCAATACTGCGCATCCCGTAAGCGATACCGCCAGGGCCGCAAGTTTCTTGACCGACCACGTGATGTTTAAGTGGAATCTTTTCATCTTGCTCACGCATCTTATAGCCGCCGGAACGAATGTGGGCAAAACAGAAATCAACATCAGTGAAGGCGGTCTGCGGATCAGTGGTCCAAGTGAAGTCAATCGCCGGCGCCTTTTCTTTTAGCTCAATAGCAATTGCCTCAGCAATCGTCGCCTGTCGCGCTTCGTCGATATCATAAAGTTTCAATGCTCGCAGTGGAAAACGTTCCGCATTTTCCAGTAGCATCATCACGATCCCTGCTGTGTACGTACTGCCACCACCTGCAATGACAATGGAAAATTGTTTGTTCTGATTCATTATATTGTCCCCCTAAACGCGCCAGTTCTCGCTCTTTCTAACCGAGCTGATTCACACTTTTTCTACTCAACTTCTGCCGCATCAAAGCCTAATGCTTCATCCACCGCCGCGCGAACTTTCGTAACGGCAAGTCCATAAACAACATGCACATTGTTGCCTTTTTTGATGACACCACTGGCACCGGTTTCATTTTTCAAGACAGTTTCATTCACCAATTCCGGATTTTTCAAAACGGTTCTTAAGCGTGTGTAGCAGTTCGTGACACTTTCAAAATTGTCGGCACCGCCTAGCGCCTCAATAATCGTTGCCACCGGTACTTCCGTCGCACCTTTAGGGACACTGACCGGCGGGGCTTGTTTCTTTTCTTGATACTCGGCTTTGCTGTAAAGCTTAGTCTCTTCTGCATCAGCTTCACGGCCAATCGTTTTCAAATTGAACCTGCCGATTAAGAATCTGAAGGTGAAGTAATAGATAAAGAAGAACATGATGCCGACAACGATATACATTGGCCAATGGGTTTTACCGACCCCCAGCGGCACATTGTAGAGCAGAAAATCGAGGAAGCCATTCGGACCAATCGCCCGAACGTTCAGAAGGTTCAAAACCACCATGCTTAACCCGCTTAACGCTGCATGAACAACAAACAGCAATGGTGCGATGAACATGAAGGAAAATTCAATCGGTTCCGTGACCCCTGCTAAAAAGGAAGTCACAACGGCTGGAATCAAAATAGCCTTCACTTTGTTCTTGTTTTCAGGTTTTGCCATTTGATACATTGCCAAGCAAGCACCGATTAGACCAAACATTTTTGAGATGCCTCGCGCGTCCCAGATAACCGAACGTGACAACAGATGAATATTGGGGTTAGCCATTTCGGCGTAGTAGATGTTCCGTGCGCCTTCAAAAATGTGCCCGCCAATTTCTTCAACCCCACCAAGCGAGGTATACAGGAATGGCGTGTAAATGAGGTGATGCAACCCAGTTGGAATGAGTAATCGTTCTAGCGACCCGTAGAGGAAGAGGCCAAAATTGCCTGTTTGATTAATCACGTGCCCCAAGCTGGAAATGCCCATTTGAATGAACGGCCAGACATACGTCAGCAAGACTGCTAACATGACAGTAACTGGAATCAAAACAATGAAGACAAACCGGCTGCCACCATAAATTTGAAAGGCACTGCGAAATTCAGTATCCACAAATTTGTTATGAATGAAGCCAACCGTTAACCCTAAAATAATACCTAGGAAGACCCCCATATCGAGAATTTGAACGCCAAGAACCGATGCTTGACCGGTACCTTGAAGATTCTCGGCCTTCGATAAAATCCCGCGCAGTTCCATAAACTTGTTCATCGCGTTAACGAAGACCAAGAATGTCAGCAGCGCCGTAAACCCAGCCTCTGCCTTTTTCTTCTTCGCTAACCCAACAGCCAAGCCCACACAGAAAATCACCCCAAGGTTGGTTAAAATTGACACCAACGATCCGGACAAAATCAAGCCGAAGCCTTTTGTCACCGGATTATTCATGAACGGCACCGCTTCAAGCAGCTTCTGATTGGTAAAGATGTTCCCAATGGCAATCAGAATCCCCGCAATCGGCAGGATCAGCACGGGCACGAACATGGCCTTGGAAAAACGCTGCAAACCGTCCATAACCTTCTGTTTCATCTTTGTCACCTCTTCTAGTAATAGCAAAATAATTTCTTGATGATCTAAACATAACAGACAAGCTTTATAGTGAAAACCCTTTCAATACAACAAGAAACGTGTTCCGCTGATTCGGAACACGTTTCTTGTTGTGCCAAACTCCGCAATCTCCGGCCAGATGGGGCTGGAACGCTGTGACGGCGCTTCGAGCCCAAAAACCGGTCTCGAAGTCGCCTAACAACATCAGCGACAAGACCGGTCGCTGTGTTGTTTGCACGGCTGAGCCCCATCTGGCCTACGATTGCTTCGCCTTGGCACTAGTACCTTTAAATTTTGGTGGATTATCTGTAAAAAAAGACGAATGGCCTTCCCTATCGCACCACTAGATAAGGAAGAACATCCATCTTGGTTTGGTCGTTGTAATTTAAGTTCTACCCATTCGCTCTAATCTCATTTATTTAACAGCTTGCAGTACGAACAACTCGACTATTGCTCACGCCGTTTACGCCAAATCATTAAGCCGCCAATCAGCAAAAGCATGCCCACGCCTGCCAAACTTAGCCATTGAATGACCTTATCGCCAGTTTGTGGCATATCTGCTTGCATTTTCTGATGCCGGCCGTTTTTATCAGCTGGTAACGGCTTGGTCGGTGGGGTTTTGCTGCTTGGATCTGTCTGTGATCGTTTGACGAGCGCTTTTTGTGCAGCAAGTACGGCCTTCGTGGCGTGATCCACCATAACTTGGGTCGGCTCGTCAAGCGTCAGAACGTCTTTTGCAGCATCAATCGCTGCTTGCAAGTCCCGCCACGAAGCATCGGTATAAGTTTTCGCATCAAGTTTCGCCGCAGCAGTCAAAGCAGCCTGAAGTGCTTTCGTATCAGCAGTTTTTACCAGCCCATCAATGGCTGCCACCAACGCTGTATTAGCATCATCCACTATCTGCTGGTCAGTCGCTAAATCGGCGATGACTGCTTTTGCTTCCGTCAGTGCCTGCGTTAAGGTCGCGAAACTTGCTTTCGTGTAATCCTTCGCCTTCAAATTTCCTGCAGTTTTGATAGTCGCAGCTAAGGTAGTACGGTCAACTGGTACATCGAGCTTAAAGGTGACCGCTCGACTGGCACCTGCCAAATCAGCCGGATTAAAGGTCAAAACATGGCCGTTCGTTGAAAAGAGCGCCTCCGTCTTTCCTGGAAGATGAACTGGATAGTTAAAGCTGAAGTTGATTAGGTTACCGGTTTGACTTGGTTCGGCAGCCGTCAGCTGATAAACATTGTTGCCAAGTGCTTTGATGATGACCGCGGCCGGCTGATCAATTGAAACAAGGCCATCCAGTTGATCGGCCTTGGTCCAAACATTGGCCATCACCTGATCTTTTGTCTTGATTGCTTGCAACTCGCCAGTATTTGCGAGAACCATATAGTCTGGTGACTGCGCTAGCTGGGCGACTTTTGTATCCGTCGCATTCGGCACAGTGACATATTCATACGATCCGTTTTTAACGGTTGCGCCATGCATGGCTGCCAATGTTGCATAAGTATGCTTATAAACCGTATCGGATGGGAAATACCCATTAATATCTTTGTAGGTGCCTGTCCGCGTCGCCTGATTGATCGTAACGGGCGCATTGCCTTTTGCGATAATATAGCCAACATTATTTTCGGGATCGGTGGTGTTAATATTTGCCCACCGGCTGACTGTCTTTTGTTTCGTATATACCTGACCATCAACCGTGATTTTGGTGATTGCCGGATCAATTTGGCGTTGATCGATAATGGTTTCGATATCGGCGGCAGTTGTGCCATTAATATTGGCACCGAGATTAATGATTTGGTCGTTTAATAAAAACCAGGATTTCATCGCCTGCAGATTCTGACCTTCATTGGCTTTGTTCAATGCCATGCCAACACTGGCGATGGTTCCATCGGTCGCGCCGCGAACAGCCAAGCTTCCGGACTTTTTGAAGACGACTTCTCACCATCCGGCAGTGACACCGTGTCAACTGTCGTTCCGGGAAGGCGGTATGGATCAACCGTTGTCCAGTAACCTTCACCGAATTGATTCAAATCATTGTTATACAGATAAACCATGCCGTCAGCCGTATGCCAAGCATGGCTATTTTCGGTATTACCGTATTCAAAATTGGCAATTCGATTGGAGTACATCGCGATGCCAACCGCGTGCGTCGGTGTTTTTTGCATGACCCGATCCATCGCCCCATAAATATTCAGCGAACTGACGTCATCTTTCTGAGCTGTTGCCTGATGCAAAGCTGTTTTGAGACCATTTAATGCCGCGTAATCTCGTGGCTTGTCATAGAAATTGTAGCGCTCACCCACCTGTGCAACCCAAGTGGCAACGGCCTGATAAATTTTCTGCTTCAATGTTGCTGGCGTTGCGTCGGCAATTAAGGTCAGATTGGCTAACGTCTCTTTGCCAGTCTCCAACTCCGTGGTTTCCGCATTCGTCCCTGGTGCGCGCGAAATACTACGACCCGAAACCATCGACGGCATGCGTCCATTCACCATCAATTGCAAAAAGCCTTTGTCAATTAAGTTAAAAACGTTCGAGAACTGAACTTCACTAATAGCCCAAGGCGTACCAACGAGGGTCGATGAAACGCGCGCAATGCCTTTAATCATTTCGTTGCCATAACTGCCATTGTATGGAAAAAAGGTGTGTTGAACGAAGGAACCGTCTGCATAGATACCATCCTTGGCGGTAACAAGCCCCATCGCTTTAGGCAAATTCTGTTGAACAAGGGCAACCCGCTTGTCATCTTCTAACAACAACCCACTAGCCAAAACCGAAATCGAAATGTCCGTCAAGTTAGCCCCTGTTGCTGTGTAAGCTGGCCATTGAATATTAGGATCCTTGGCATAACCCAACAATGGTTGAACAAACTTGACCAACTTTTCTGGATCCTGTCGGTGCAAGTCATTGTATAACAGGATCAAAGTATCATCGAGCTGTTGTGCCGAACCGATTTGCCAATCCCACCAATTGCCGGTGGAATAGCTCCCGTTATATTTTTTGGCCGTCTCCATAAAATCAATCGCATCAATGATTGTCTGATACACCTCAGGATTTTGGTACTGTTGGCTCACAGGATTATAGTAACCCAATGTTAACATTTTAATATTGGTAAACATCGAGGTGTAATCCGCCGAGGTCGTGTCCGAACTTTTCTTCGGCCAAAGCCGACTACGATTAGCACTTCGATCCATCGTCGCCCATAACGTTTGACTCTGCGCTGCCAAGTCCGTCAAGTAAGCTTTAACATTGGGATCACTCATATCCGGTTTGGTCGCAATCAGGCGGTCACGCCATCTTGCGCGCATCGTCACATACTCAGCACGGCTTGTTGCTGTTGCTGCTTTCTCGACAGGTTTAGCCCCTTGCGCAGGAACTTCCGTGGCAACTGGTTCATCATTAACAGCCTTCAGTATTTCTGAACTCGACGTGGCCGACGATGGTGTTGCGACCGCGCTGGCACTATCATCAGCCGCATGCGCAGTTACGGCCCCCGTCGAAAGTACCAGCATTCCCAACAGGCCTACACTCACCAAAAACTTTTTCATGCTCTTCCCCCTGTTAAAATGATTTTCTGATGATAAGTGATCATCAATCAAGACGTTGCTCCGTTCAGCTACAGCAGCTAAAACGTTCAACTGTCTAAAATAGCCAACATCTAATCTCAGAGAGCTTATCATCGCATAATTGGAAGCGCAATCATAACAGGACTTTGGTATACACCAGCAATCGTTTTAATATTGACGTGATGCTTGCAAAAATAAAATAAATTATTTTACCAACGAAATTTATTAATCCACTTTTTGAATTTTTCAAAACGAATCAAAAAAGCTGCACGAAAGTCTTCGTGCAGCCAGCCTGCCACGTAAAAGTAGGCAGTATTTTTAACGATCATGATGTAAATCCTTGAAAAGGTCGGCTAAATTGGTAAAGTCTTCATAGCGTCCATTCTTTAAATCCTAGAGTGAATGATTTCGTTCCGTTTTGCTGATTAATGTAATACCTCAAACTTAAAGGTTAAATCCATGGCCAGATTTTGCCGACTCGAATAATCACCGAAATATTGACCCGACAACGACACACTGGTCTTAGCCTGATCATCTAACGTTCCTAGCTCTTGATTCGCTGTTGAATCATCAAGCGGGATTTTATTTGCGGCAAATTTTTCGTTGCCTTTCAAAAATAATCTGGCACTTTCTGAGACATTTACTGGATCAGGATCATTAACATGCACTAACTTAATCGATGATTTGGTTGTGGTCTTAACTTGTTGCAAAACCACTTTGACTTTTGTCTTTGAACGATTCTTGATCTCATAGTTGGGTGAGACAATCTGGCCTGGATCAACATCAGTCGAACCAAAGGCGAGACTTTTCGGAATCGTCAAATCGATCATATTGTTTGATGCTAAGACATTGATTGAAATCTCTTTTCGAAGCTTACCAATCGCTAATGTTGCCTGATAAGTACCAAATTCAGGCTTTAGGTTTGTTGTGATCACCTTGATTTTCTCGGAGGGGGTCTGCTTATTCTTTTCCCAAGCCTGAGCTTGACTTTGCTTCAAAATAAACGCCGCCAACTGATCGGACGTTTTATTAGCTAGTTGATTAGAATAAGCGGTTATGTTTTTTGCCGTGAGAATAAATTGATCATCCGATTGATCGTCTGTATCTTTGACGACAACTGGAATTGTGTATGTGAAGAACACCTTATTCCCTGAAGTAAGCTTTTCAGAAACTTGCACCTTTACATCTTGAAACCCATCGTGAGTAGTGTCCGGATAGTCAGTTATCTTTTCGAATGTCACCGTTGCTTGCTTGTTTTTATCAATAGCAGTTTTAACTTCCTTTTCAATCGCTTCTTTTTTAACAGCTGGTGGGACGACCAACCCTTTAAAAGTCAGTTGGTTAATTTGCAAAGGTCGATAGCCATTTTTTGTAACTTCGAAAAAGATTTCTTTAGGTTGCTGATAGCGGTTTAAGGAAGTATACGTAGAATCTTGCGTATAGCCAATTTTCCCTTCTGCTTCTTTGGCTTTAAAAACATCGCCGTAATTAACGGACAGCGTACGAGAAGCGCCCCAACGATTCAAAAAGTCTTGCTTCTTATCATCGCCGTTCGCTTTAATGACCATCGTTGGCGTACTTTTATCAAGTGCTAACTCGGTATGCTGATTCATGCTATACAAAGCAGTCTCGACATAAAACTTTCCAGGAAACGAGGAATGAATAGCTTCGTTATCGGTTGACTTCCCCGAAGTCGCGATGATTTTCGGGTTACCATTTTCCTCAATCAAAGCGAACACACCAGCTGAATCACGAGGGCCATATTCATATCCTCGTAAGACAATGGCGTTCCCATACTTTGCTTCAACTGGACTGACAGAAGTGACTGTTCCGCCCATGGACGCAAAGACGAGTTCAACGGATGCTTTAAAGAGCTTATCTATTCGGTCATCTTTGAGTGCTTTTTTAACTTCATCAGGGTTACTCGACCCGACTCTGCCGTCACTGTATGGCACATCACTGCCATCAGTGTCTGTCGCTGACACCATCATCCTTGAACGATTTTCTGTGTTCCACTTTTCACCAAGTTTATAAAAAGCCTCCTGTGTTTTAAATTTTCCCGGCTTGGCGACCACGGTTACTGGCACTTCATAAGGATAACTGACTTTTTTGCCACTCGATAAGGTTTGTGACACAAGCACTTTAGCCGTCTTTTCACCTGCAGTATCCACATCAGGATACTCCGAAAATTTTTCAATGGTGATGTTTGAATTACCTTTAGTGTCAATAGTATTTTGCAGTTGTTGCGCAATTGTACTTTGAGAATCTTTTTGGGTGACCGAGATCTTTTTAGAGCTTAATTGATTGATGGCTAAGGGTTTGTACCCATTTTTCGTCACTTCGAAAAAGATTTCTTTAGGTTGTTGATAGCCGTCCAAGGAAGTGTAGTTTGAAGCTTGCGTATAGCCAATTTTTCCTTCCGCTTCTTTTGCCTTGAAAACATCCCCATAATTAACCGACATCGCACGGGCACTTCCCCACCGATCCAAAAAATCCTGTTTCTTTTCATCGCCGTTGGCAGTGATCACCTTTGTCGGGCTTTGATTAGCAAGGGATAAGTCGTTGACATTATTCATGCTAAATAAAGCAGTCTCAACATAAAACTTTCCAGGAAATTTTTGATGAATTTTGTCATTGTCGTTAACTGCACCGGAAGTGGCAATGATTTTAGGACTGCCATCCTCTTCAATTAGGGCAAACGCTCCTGCGGCATCTCTTATTGACTCAACCCCATTTTGAGCTTCAAACCCCCGTAGAACAACGGCATTCCCATAGCTTGAGGTGGCTTTACCAGGCGAATCTATGCGGCCGCCCGATGACTTAAAAAACAGGCCAACTGGCGAATCAATATTGGCATCTATTCTGCCATTTTTAATTCTCTTTGAAAGCTCATCTGGGATGGTCGCCCCAATCCTGCTGTCACTGTAATTAACAGGACTACCATCGGCATCTGTCGCCGACACCATCATCCTTGAACGACTGGCTGTATTCCACTTTTCACCTAAAACATATTTAGCGTTGCGCGCTAGAAGAAAGCCCAGTGGTATTTTCATTTCTATAGATTCGCTGTATTCAATCTCAACAGGCGAATAATTATTAGAATTGACAGTATAATATTGAAAGCTGGTGAACGGTCCCAACTGTCCCGCTCTCATGTCAAACTTCCAAGTTAATCTATACTTAACCGAAATGCTAACTTTAGAATTAGTCCCTATTCCCCTTTTAAGTCGAATGGTCGATTTGTTAACTAGCGTAGCGGCTAACGTCTCGGGATCACTAGATTTTACTTCGACAATGTCCCGCCCGACCTGACCAACCTCAATCACAAGATTACTAGCGATCCTTTCTTCTTTAAATGTTGACGATGGTTTTAATGATATGTCTACTGCTTCACCTTCTTTAGTGCCAACCTTTGTTGCTTTAAGTAATTTGATAAAGTCTTTCCACTCGCGATCAGTTTTACTCAGCACGATATTTGGATATAGCTCAGCTGCCTCTACTGGACGTGGGAATGCCGCAGAACTTAAAACAAGGGCAACGACTAGCAATAGACTTAAAAATTTTTTCATTTGCTTTACTCCTTAAAAAATCAGCGTTATACCAAATTTTTTCGATGACTGGTATGACGCTGATTCTCATATTGCTAAGGTTCGACTTTTTTGGTGGCATTGCTGGCAGTTCCCTGATTGCCATCTTCTCCTTGATATTTCCTTGTCCAGTACACGAAAATTGCACCGGAAAGGCACAGTAACCCCAACCTCAAGAATACCTGCGCTTGCGCGGCATCTGCCCCCAGTTCGGGCATCTCCTGCCTTATTTTGTCATTAGGTTCCTTGCGCTGAACAATCGGGCTTTTGCTGGCATCGTTTTTGTCAGTCACATCAACTGGCTGGTTGCCAATGATGCCCTCCACCTCAATACTTGCATTGGTTTCCGCAAGGCCTATATGCGGTGGCATATTCATAAAGAAAAACAAGGCCATCAAGAAGAAACTAAGCTGTCCTTTCTTCATCATGATCTTTACTGTACTTCGAATTTAAGGACTAATTTATAATTTGCTTTAACTGTCTCTTTGGTGAAGTCAAAACCCTTTTTGACACTTCCAGCCAAAGTAAACTGGATTTTCCCGTTTTGGCTTGTGATCGTACCAATCTCAGTAGGAAAAGAAGGTACTTTTTGTTTGTCAGTTGAACGCAAAGTAACCTTTTTGCCGTCTGAGTTTAAATTTAGATCCAAGCGACCCTCTAATTTATTAGCATTATCGCCATCAGTAAAATCATTAATGGAAACTTTGACGCCTTTGGCTGATAGATTCTGGATTTCATAATTCGGTGAAATAATACCTTCACTGACGTCGGTTTGACTAAACAAAACTTTGGAGGGAATTTTGACATCGACCCACGCTTTATGATCTTTTTTAGGCGTTGGTTTAGCCGGATCAGGTAGTTTGGTAGGATCAAATGGTTCAAACGTTCCTTCAGCCGAAATCGTTGCACTGTCTGTTTTCTTCACTTCTAGCGTGTTAGTAGCAGCATGAGGATCATTTTGGCCATTTTCGTAAGCGTACACTTGGGTTGATCCAAGCAGTGATGCCCCTATAGCTAATACACCGCATAGTGTCAGAAGTTTTGTCTTTGTCTTTTTCATTTTTGTTCCTCCATTAGTTTGCTTTTATTGATAACTAGCAGACTAGTTATTCACTGATAATTGACCGACAATTGCGGTTTCACCGATTTTTGTTGAAGAATCGGCAAGTTCATAATAGGTAACGGTGCTTTGTGTCTTATAAACGCCTCTTTTAAGGTTGGCTTTCAATTCACCAGCCTCAACATATTGTTTGGGCTTAATTAAACCGGAATCGTAAATGACTTTGTTCTGTCCTTCTAATCGTGTTTGCACCCGAATACCATACTGGTTGCTCGCAGGATTCAAGATATTGACCGTCCCGACTTCATTTGCGGCATTGAAAACCATATTCGTATCAAGCTTTAAATGAAATTTGCTTTTGTCGGCTTTTTCTTGCAGATATTCTTTGAGTTCTTCATCCGTCATATTCTTCACGAAGGAAGTGTCTTCAGCACCACCTCCATTTGCAACAACATTGGGAACGCTTCTGTGCAAGTACATGTAGCTTCCAATGCTGACAATCCCAACTAATAAAAGCAGTAAGACTACCAGTTTCAATTTTTTGTTTTTTTGCATGCAATTTTTCAACCTTCCCAATTGAATTCCAAATCGAAACGGTGTTATAATGCACCTGATATTAGCAATTTCTAACAATGAAAGTTAGTATAATCTAATTTCCCGCCTAGTTGAAGTTCACTTTTTGCCTAACGTTAGGCAAAGAAGGAGAGTTTATGGAAGAACTTTTAGAAAGCAATTTGCTTAGACACTTTCGGATTGTTCGCTTTTTACTTGGTCGAGAATGGGTGACAATTGGCGAACTCGCTCATACATTGCGTATTCCATCCAGAACGATTCGCCAAAGCATCGGGGAAATAAATCAATACATTAATCCCGCTAAAATTGAAAGTAGTCAGAAATTTGGTATCCGATTGACCTATGACGCTCAACTTAATTCTTTTTATATCTACGCATCGATCTATAAACAATCGGCGCACTTTTTAATTATCGAAAATATTTGTATCCATCGATATGCAACGCTGGCTGTTTTAGCCGAAAAACTTTTCATTAGTCAGTCAACCTTAAAAAGGAAGATAGCGGTCATCAATCAAACTTTGGAAAAATACGGTTTTTGGATTGATACCAAGTCAGTGGACATGGTCGGCGATGAGAGAAAGATTCGCTTTTTTTATTATTGCTATTTGCTTGAAAAATATGATGTCCTTGATCTTGTCGCGCCTGAGCAGGAACTTCGTGTCATAGATGAGCTTATTTCGGAGTTTTTCGCCCAATTTCCGTCTTTACAGGGCCCCGAGCGACAGGTCTTTTCTTATTTGAATAAACTTCGGACGATGCTGTTCATCAGTTTTAAAAGGCTTAAAAAAGGGTGCCGCTTAGATAGTCACGATCAAATCGACGAACAGTATTCCCTTTTACTTTCAGAAAAGTTAAGTAAAAAAATAGCGGTCTGCTATCACATTGACTGCACAAAAGACGTTCTTCATCAGTTGTTCTTTTTATTCTTCAACCGAAGATATGCTTGGTCCGCTAATGATCTTCAAAAAAAAGCTGAACACGATGAAGCCATCGCAAAAGTCCGTCGTACTTTGCTGGCGTTTTTCGCGAAGATCGAAAAAAGTGAACAACTGGTTCTAATTAACAAAGATGAGCTTTTGTTGCTGCTTTACAACGCAACGAGCTACACCTGGACTTCAGCTAAAATCTTGCATAACCCTAGCGAAGACTTCTTTGTCAATCTAAATCATTACCATGAAGGATTTGCCCGCCGCATCAAAAAAGAATTGGTCGCTTGTTTAAACAGAGAACAGCTCGACATCTACCTGGATGATTCGGTGATCAATCAATTACTGTTTATGCTCGTTACCGCTTGGAAAGGCTTGATGGATCAGCTAGAAGCGAGCGCCCCACGAGTAAAGGCGGGGATTTTCTTTAATACTAGTTTTGAACACAGTCAGTTTTTGCTGAACGACATTTCATATCATCTGAAATCTCGGCTTGATATGACACTGATCACTGCCAAAACGATCAGCGAGTTGCGCCAACAATGTCAACATGTTGATATGCTGATTACTAATCTATCTATGCTGCCATCACCTGACTGCCATACTGTTTCGATCCAAGCAAACCTCACGCCAAAAGATTTCGAAAACATTCTCTCCGTCTATAGCGAGATTGTGAACGCCAACGTCACAGCCTCTTGACACAGTAAGGAAAGTGACTACGATTTATCAACGTAAAAAAGTCAGAGCACGGTCCGGATTTCGGAGCGCGCTCTGGCTTTTAACATGTCTTAACCTTCTCGTCATTATATCTGCTAATAAAACCAGACATCAACAACGCCTAGCTCAATCCAGCTTCTCAACTTCTCCAATCACCAATTCAAACGCCGCCAACATCCGTGGATAAAACAGCGAAGCACGTTGGTTGAGATCGTCTAAGGGAAACTCATCCGGGACGGTCAGCGTCCAGTCGGCTATTTTAGCCAATGTGCTTTCTGGGTTGCCAGTAAACGCTACAATTGGGATCGGCAAACTGCTGACCAATCTCGCCTTATCTAAGACACTCTGCGTTTCGCCAGACTTAGAAACGACTAGGAACAAGCCGAGATCTTCCAAATAGTTTTCCAAAAGCGCTGCCGAGTCTCCTGGCGTCGAGAAAAAGCAACGCTTACCAAGAATTTGAAACTTTTTAAACATATAATTTCCAATCACACCGGAAAACCCTGCCGCATAAACGTACAGGTAACGATCTTCAACGGCGGCGATACGCTGGGCAACGGTCTTGATGGTGCTTAGATCGTTGTGACTGGTCATCGCCGTCAGCAACTGATCCTGCTGGTCGCTCGCCGCTGTTCTCATGCTATCATGCCGCAACATCGTCATGAGCTTATATTGCAGCTCGACAAAACCGCGATAGCCCATTTTGTGCGCCAATCGCATGACCGTTGTCGCCGATGTAAAGTTTGCTTTCGCCACACCGCGAACGCCCATGTCCAACACCCGATCAATATTCGCCACCATGTAGTGCAACACTTCCTGCTCGGTCTCAGAAAGGTTTTTCCCTGAAACTAACTTATCGAATTTCATTACACTCAAAAATCCCTTCTGAAAACGACACAGTCCTTATAAAAAAGCCGCCACCTTGATTACCAGTGGTCGACCTTCTACGTTAGCCAGCATAGGTTAATGTCGTCACGGCATCGCCATGCGTCACCGGCCCTGCTTTGATGGGTGAAAAATCCTTCACCTTGTCCATGTTGGTAAAAATCACCACAATCGCAGCATCGCGATCCGAGGCCTGAATAGCAGCAACATCAACCGTCGACAGCAAATCCCCCGCCTTCACCTGATCTCCGGCGGCAACCTTGGTCTCAAACGGCGTCCCATTCATCTCTACCGTATCAAGTCCCATGTGAACTAACACTTCAAGTCCCGCATCGGATGTAATCCCAATCGCATGTTTTGTCGGGAAAACCGAACTGATCGTCCCAGCAATCGGAGCATAAACCGCTTGTTCTTCTGGCGCAACCGCGTACCCCTCGCCCATCATCTTCTCTGAAAAGACACCATCGTTAAGCGCATCAAGCGGCATTAACTGGCCTGTCACTGGTGCTGTAAAAACATCACTTTTTTCTTTTTTAAATAGCCCGAACATTCATTGCCATCCCCTTCTGGTTATCAGTCACCATGATCAATTTTTACAGATAACCGCGGTTATTGCAAACGTTTACTTTTAATTGAGGGGTAATTGCTTATTTTGGTGGCTCACCATGGTTTTCTAGTACCAACCACCGTCAGCTTGACGGCTTTTCAGACTAAACGCTTTTTCAATGTTTGAATATCGCATTTCCCACGACAAACATCTGACATAAACTGTTAATACAAATAACCGTCTCCTCTGATCAGAAAACGGCTATTATGCGATATAACTATTTCATGAGTTGCTTGCGGAGCGGGATATTGGTCAGGACAATATCTAGAAACCGAAAATCATCGGGATAACAACCGTACATATGCCGATAAAGCCTATCCACATTGAGTCCAGCAACCGTCTTCGAATCAAATCACGACGATTACGATGAACCAACCAAAGTATTCTAACAATTGTGAATATTATTACTAAAATGATTTCCAAACATATGATCCTGAAAACAAAATTCCAATTACTCATTAGTTTTTCAGAACTTCACCAAAAAATTGTGTAGCAGCACACAACGCGCCATCTGCAACTGCGCCGGGTCCAGTCCACCAGGTGATAAGACCGCACCCAACACCGGCGGCGCCAACCTTACCCCAATCAATTCCCTTTTTCCCGCCAATAATAACGGAAAGTTGTTCAACTTTGATATCTTCACCAAACTGAATTTTCATAAGATTATTCGCCTCCTAATGCAAACCCAACTAGGCATGCTAAACCACCAGCAGTAATACCCAAGGTTCCACCACTGACGGCTCCAGCAAGAGCGCCGACACCGGCAAATGGTCCAGTTGTTGCTATTGCACCTGCTGTAGCACCACCTTTCACGCCAGTAGCAGCAGTTCCCGCAATCGTTGCAAGGCAATCACCTTGCCCATATCCTCCAACGATCGTTTCCATTTCCTTTAAATTCAATGCCTGACTATTCTGCATAATTTTATTACCTCATCTTTCTGAAATCCTAGTAACCCTCTATCTACAAAGTCCAAAGTGTTTAGCTCAGCTTAATTTCTATTAGTTATTCTCACCCTCTCTTATAAGAAAACACGTTGTAGTTAAGTTGAGAGCTCTCTCAATTAATAATATACAAGACCTTGAACACTCTTTGCTGCCTAAAATTTAAACGTCGTCTTTTTAGCTTTTAACGTCGCTTGAAGGTATAGGCGGACTATAAAACGGTAAAATACGACATTATTTTTTTGCATTTTTCAATTTTAATCCTATAACTTTAAAATCGACATCATTGTGACGCCTTGATACCGCATGCTATAATGGAGACACAAAAGGGAGCAGTGGCTGCTACCAGTACTCCCCTGACAAGGCCGCTTAAGACGGCTGGCATTTACAGTCAAAGGGCCGTTAGACTTCCTGCCAGAAATCTAGTGACGGTCTTTTTTGCTGTCTAGGATTAAAATCAACATCATTGCAGCGCTTAGATCCTGCATGCTATAATGAAGATACAAAAGGGAGCACCGGCCGTAACCAGTACTCCCTTGACAAGACCGTTGAAGACGGTCAACATTCGTTTAAGCAATCAATTAAGACCGTCAAACTCTGTCAAAAGTTTTAGTGACGGTCTTTTTGATTGTCTAGAATTGCTACCACAATCGTGACGATGAGTGCAATCAATGATAGTATGAAACCACCAAAGACCAGCATCAGCATCAAGGCGTCAGCAACGGACAACTAGGCACCTCCCTTCGTATAGATTTTGATCATCGCGCATAGGCGACCACCTCACAATACGTTGGATTTGCCAACCGTCATTCACTTTCTTGTCTCATCCATTATGCCATACCAAATAGCAAAACGCCTAGAGTCGCAAAGATTCTAGGCGTTTTTTAATTCGTTAAAATAGTGTTTATCTAAAAATACCTGCCATCAAGCTTCACCCTGTACCAGCACATTGCAATGTCTTGTACGGACGCGATTTTGGTCCCAGTCAACAAAGTAAATAGACCCAACTGATCCGGTTTGAATCTCACCATCACGAATCACAAAAGTTTCGCTTGCGCCGAACATTGAAGCTCGAATGTGGGCATCTCCATTCAAAACAGTGCCATCATCACCTTTATAGGCAGGGTTGTCCTGAATGCTATGCAGGAAGTCAATATGCTTAGGGCCAGGATACTTATAGTTCGTATTTTCCGTGAGTTCTCGCGGGACCAATTTATCCAGTTGACGGCTCATATCGACTAGCAGATACTCGTCGCCATTAAAGTCCCGATCATGCGTAAATTCTTCAAAGATCACCGAACAAGTCGTATGTGGTGATTGAACGACACAAATGCCATTTTGAACGCCACTGGCCTTCACAAATTGTTTCACCTGATCAGTCACATTATGAAATGTCACCCGATGGCCATTTGAAGTTAGATCCAACACTTCACTTTTAACTGTCATGCTAACTGTGCCTCCTTGTATGCCACCATTGCACCCATCATTTCCGTCAATTTTGCGCGCCAATCAGGGGCATTAATAATACCGCTTGTGCCACCAGTTCCATCAGCACCCAATGCCAATACCTTTTTGACGTCTGCGCCAGTACTAACGCCAGCTGCTTGCATGATCAAAATGTCAGGATCAACACTGCGAACGGCATCATTGGTTGCTTTAATATAGTCATCATTGCTGATACTTCCGGTCCCAATTAAACTGGTTGGTTCGCAAATCATCATGGTTGGGTGCAGACTCGCAATCGCGCGACTTTCAGAAGGCGTGTCGGAACAGACAATGGTCATTAAACCGACCGCTTTAGCACGGGTAATCGTCTTATCCAAAACACCGATTTCCAGCGGATTTTCAGCATGATTCAGGACAACCGCTTCAACATCCGCAGCTTTCAGGGCTTCAGGTAAAACATGGCCCATGCCACGGCCGGGAAGCAGCGGGTCCATGTGCTGTGCCGTGATGATCAAGTGGCTCGTTGCCGCCTTGATCCGTGGCAGATCAATCAGTTGCCCCGTAAATAAACAGTCAAGATGCTTTTCGGCAGCAATCTCATCCGCAATTTTTGCCAGCTTCACGGCATCATCACCATAAAGATACGACTTAGGATTCACAATGAAAAAAGGTTTCTTAACACTTGCCATTCCAACATCACCCTTTCTTGAAAAGATTGAAACTCACAGCGCACCGAGTACCGTTTTCTCTTCAACTTGATGCAACTTGGCCGTATTGAAAACATCAACATAGTGCTCATCCAGTGCTTCAACTGCTTTCTGTTCGGCTTCGATCATCTTAAGAACACTTTCATAAGGCTCTGCTTGGGCTGCATGCAAGGCAGCATTGGCCAAGTCAGTGTAGATATTGACCTTAGTGATACCCAGTGCCGCGGCCTTGCTTAAATTCTCATCACCAGATGACGACCCACCGTGGAGAACCAATGGCACTGCAACTGCTTGTCGCAATTCACTGAGCCGCTCAAAATTCAGATGTGGTGTCTTGGCACTCTTATAAACCCCGTGCGAGGTGCCGATTGACACGGCTAAAGAATCAACGTTGGTACGTTTAACAAACTCGACAGCCGCCTCAACCTCGGTATACTGATTGGCGTCATCCGCACTCAAGCCAGTGCCGACATGGCCGATTTCCGCCTCAACAACGACCCCGCGTTGATGGGCATAATCAACGACATCCTTCGTCACGGCAACGTTTTTATCGAACTTTTCAGCAGAGGCGTCAATCATGACCGAAGTAAAGCCATGATCAATGCCATACTTAACCAAGTCTGGTGAGAACCCATGATCTAGATGCAGGACAATCGGAACTTTGGCATGAGCGCCATAGAATTTTCCTAGGATCAAAGCTTCATCAATATCAATATCGGCTTCATGCTTCTGTGCCCATGCCAACAATATCGGCACATTTTTCTTCTCAGCAGCTGCTACATGGGCGCGGGCTGACATTTCATCCCAAAAGTTGAAGTGTGGAATCGCAAAACCACCTTCGCGCGCCGTTAACAACAAGTTTTTTGAAGAAATGGGCATTATTTTTTCTCCTTTCCTGTTTCGATATCCTGCTTGATCTTGTCGTAAACTTTGTCGGCACCAATGCCGGTCAGCAACGGCACACCATCAATGACTTTCTCTTTAATCGAATCTGGTACCAATGTTGTGGAAACAACGATGTCATAATCATCAATATGATTGACTTCCTCAGCCACTTTGCTTTGGTACAACGTCACGTCTTTTGTAAGTCCTTGATTGTCCAACCAAGTCTTAAGCTTGCCCATGACGACAGTTGAAGTTGCAACACCGGTACCGCAGATAACTAATAACTTTTGTGTCATGATTTTTCTCCTTTTTTGTAAGCACGAGCCGGCCTAACAATCAGGCTGCATCTCATGTTTTCTAGCTACAATGAACTTAGGCTGTAACTTTTTCTTGCTTGTCCCGGACTTTGTTAAGCCAGAATAGTAAACCCAAAGCAACGATGAACAACACGCCGACGCCGAGCCACTGGAACTTTTCACCCATCATGAGATAGATAAAGTTGGTCCACAATCCGCCATCACTCAAGGCTGAGATAGAGTTGTTGCCACCCATATTGAAACTGGCAGCCTTGGCTAGTTTGGTGATCAACGGCGCCGCCCAACTCGCAACATAGAGGCTAATCGCAATATCAACGGTCCCCGCCACCACGGTTCTGAAAATATCGCCTTTAAAAACGGCGGCAAACAATGCGATGAAGAATGGAATCGTTGCTAAATCACCAAACGGTAAGACCTTGTTCCCTGGCAAAACAATGGCAAGTAGTAACGTAATCGGCACTAACAGCAGTGCTGATGACAAAACGGAACCTTGTCCAATGGCCAAAGCACTATCCATCCCGATGTATAACCTACGACCTGGAAAATGCTTTTTGATCATGTCATTGGCGCCTTCAGAGATAGGCGTTAAGCCTTCCATCAGCAGTGAAACCATGCGCGGCATCAACATCATGACCGCTGCCATACTGACAGCCAGGTTCAGAACCTTATTCAGTGGTTGTTGGGCAAGAAAGCCGATGATTAACCCGATAATGGCGCCGATGACCGTCGTATCACCAAACACACCTAGGCGTTTTTGAATTGTTTCAGCGTCCAGATGGATCTTGTTGATGCCAGGAATCCGATCAAACAACCAGTTGAATGGCAACGCGAAGACGTAACCTGGGGCTGACAAACCATGCGGGAAGGAAATGCCTTCCAAACCGTAATACTTGCCGACAGTTGGTGCACTCAGATCAGCGAAGAAGTACGTGAACATGGTCACCACAACCATCGTGGCAAGTCCCAGCCACATGTTGCCTGTCAGTGTGTACAAAATGGAACCGGCAAACGCGACGTGCCAATAATTCCAAATATCGACATCCAGCGTTTTGGTTAGGCCAAGAATCAGCAAAATAATATTCGTACCAACGCCAACGGGAATAGCCATCGCGCCTAATGCTGTGCCATATGCGATCGCTGAAGCTGCCGGCCACCCAACATCAATGCTGCTGAGATGCAAACCATAATTACTGATCATTGACTTTGTTGCTGGTCCTAAACTGGTTGTCAGTAAATTAATCACCAAGTTCAGACCAATAAACCCAATCCCAATTGTCAGTGCGGATTTAAACGCTTTGCCTGGTTTGATTCGCAATGCGAGCCCAAAAAGAAACAATAGTATTGGCAAGAAGACACTCGCCCCTAAATTGACGATCCATTGAAGTACTTGCATTGAAGTTCTCCTCCTTTAAACGCGTTTACAGTCGCAGAAATTTCCAGATAAGAGCGCTTGTTCACGCTCTCTTTAAACAACTGCCTTGCTGCAAAATTTCCCACACGTGCCGTTACAAAACACCCTGTTCCGTCATGAAATGAATGAAGTCATCTGCTGTCTTAATTTTCCTAAAAGCTGTCATTTCTGCATCATCAGCAAACAATCCCATTAATTTCTGCAACATATCCAACTGTTGATGCGCTGTTTTGAGCGCCAGAACAAATAAATAATTAACAGACACAACGTCTGTGGCACTCGCCATTTGCCGAAATTCAACTGGGGTTTTTAAAGAAACAAAACCAATCTGATCATGGATAACCTGATCGGCATCCGTATGCGGAATCGCCACGCCAATACCATCATTTAATTGCAAGCCAGTGGGATAGGTTTGTTCCCGCGCAATAATGGCCTTTTCAAAAGTCGGCGCGACAGCTCCCGCCTTTAATAATTGATCTGCAACCGCTTTCAATGCTGTGTTGCGATCAGAAAACGTTTGATCAAAAGTAATCACGCGATCCGAGAAGAAATGATTCACGCTTGTCTTCTCCATAACATTCACTCCATTTCGAACAATTGATTAGTTGATGCTTCGTCCGCCAACTGTTGCATGATCGGCCGAAGCTTAGCGCCATCGTCGCCGTGAGCAGCAATGGCTAGTACCACGAATTTATCGACAAGATGATCCTCACCTGAGTAAGCAGATCGCCAACGCATGGGTATCGCGGATTTGATCAGCAGCACCCCTGCCTCCGAGACCGCATCAGAGATCAGGTGCAATAAGACAACACCATAGCCGATATACGTTTCTCCTTCGTGCTCCCGTTCCATGATGCGTTGGCGAACCTCTGCTGCCGTCAACTCAGGGACATCTCGCTGAATGTTGGTCGCGATGACTTGAAAAAGATGAGTCTGATCAAATGGCGCGCTCATTTTGATCAACTGCACATTACTCGATTGCTTTAATGGCATGGCGAATCTTCTCCTTATCTAAATTTGACAACACAGCGCTCACTAATACCTTTGGGATTGCTAGTTTGTCATACTGCGAACCTTTTAGATCAATAGTTGAGACGATCAAATCCGTATTTTTAAGTGAGTTCAGATCAATATCGGTGAATAACCCTGTCGCAGTTTGGTCAATCTTTAATTCTCTAAATGTTTTTTCTAGTTTGACTCGGAGCAGTTCCGATGTGCCAATACCGCTGGCGCAAATGACCAACGTTTGAATCTTATGATCCTGCTGTTCCAAAAACCGGGCAAAATACATGACGATAAAACCAATCTCGTTTTCAGAAATTTCAGGTAAGGCAAATTTTTTAGTCGCTTGCTGTGTACCCTCAGCTAAAACCTCGAACAAACTGGCATATTCACGTTTAATATCAGTTAACAACCCATTTGTGACGGCAATATTGTTTTCCAATCGATTAATGAGCGGTGCCACATGACCGGCTAACTCCCGCCAAGTCGTTTGTTGAATATGCGCAGTTGGTAAGTGCTTATTGACATAGTTAATGAGAAAAGCCGAAACCTCATGAACTTTGGGACTGTATGAAAGCATTTTGACGTTAGGCGTTTCATTGTCAATTCTTGAAGAAATTAAATATTGAAAGAGATAATCCGTTTCTTCTGGTGGCAACTGTTTAGCCAAGTAATTTTCAGTGTTGCCAATAATAATTTCAGCCAATCGATAAAGATGCATATTCTGCAGCATCAACTTGCGAACTTCCACGCTATTCACAATCTTGAGCCGCTCAACTTTTCCTTGACGACGAACGCGTTGAATTAAGATGTACAAGTGCGACAAAATATTCACATTATACGGATAAGCCAGTTTGCCGCCGGTCGCTTGTTCAATCACTTGCACCTGTCTTGTGATGAATTGCTGGTCGTAATCTGTAATGCCTTCAATCGTGCCGCCAGTGGTAATCGTGGACATGTTTTGCAAAACCGCACTGAGTTGTTCACGAATTCGTGTTTCTTCGCCTTCGATATGAACGGTATTACTGGTCCGTATCAGCACCAACTTTTTCTTGGCCAATCGTCGCTTGAGATACAGCAAATCATTATCAATCGTCGCATCGCTCACATATTGTTCCGTATACAAATCATCCAATGACATTTTTACTGGTGCTCGAAATAGCAGCTGTTCCAACACCTGATTTCTTCGTTCAAGACTACTTTGACTAGCACTGTCCATCTGCTCATTGGAGGAACTAAGATCAGGCAATGCACTCGGCAACAGCCTCGCACCTTTCCCACGAATCGTTTGAATCACAGGTTCATCCGATTGCTCATTAATTTGATCAATGTGGCGATAAATCGTTTTTGTTGACGTGCCTAGTGCTGCCGCAACCTCTGCTGCATTGACAAAACCGGCACTGCGAGACAAATAGTCCAACAAGGCTCGATCGAGATCCCCAACATGATTCACTATTGCAACACCTCCTCACACGTGCAACCGCTTACAAATATAGTACAGTGAAGCCCATTGCCAATCGACATAATCTGGTGTCCATAGGTTCGGACATTGGGTTTGTGGACATCTACCTGAAACTCGCGTCAAAAAGATTCGGTAGCCTCCGAAGCACTACAAGTATTAACTTCTATAGATAAAAAGGGTATCGTTTCGCCTTACGTCATTAGGTTAACCTCTGACATTCAAATAATGTGAATGCCACGCAAAAATAGCCGTCCCATTAATTGAAGAACGACTATATCAATTTGATGCTATTTGGATCTTTTTTTCAAAAACGATGCTTCACCATTCAGTTCAATTACCGCTGCAATCCTGGTAACTGCCAAACGCCATTAAGTCGTAACACATCGTCCGTAATGGCATTTTTCTCTGGCGTACCATAGTTATTAAGGATCTTTTTATCGTCCACGTACGCAACCTGTGTGAGAACAGGTGCCTTATCGTTCTTAGATGTATTGCTTGCAAGAACAATGTCCCCCGCCATTCGATACAGTAAAAATGCTCGGCGCATGTGGGTGGCACTCGTAATGAGTGTCGCACCTGTTGCCCCTCTATCAACTAGTTCGCGCACTGAAAACAGGGCATTTTCAACGGTATTCGTTGACAAATCCTCTAATTCGATTCGCTTTTTGGCGATGCCATGCGCGACTAGCCATTTCTGCATAACCGTTGCTTCAGTCAACTTATTCTCCGGAACGCCGCCAGCAACTAAAATCTTTGACTTGGGATACTTCTTAGCTGCTTTCAAAGCAATTTCAAGTCGCTTTTTCATCGTTGGTTGCATCTTACCATTTGGACTTAAAGCATAACCGAGAACAACAAAGTAGTGATGACTATCTTTAGGCAAGTCATTTGGTATCTTGGTCTGAATGTCCAACTTGCCAATCTCATCAATTTGGCTAAACGCCTTCGTGAAAGTCGCGGTCTTCTCTGCGTTCTGTGCCTGAAGTTTGGCAATGTTATCGTCATACGTAGCCGTGTCACCTGTAACGCTACTAAAAGCAGCAAGTTTAAGCCGTGCGTCAAAGTTCGTAGGGTCCTTCTTCAAAATGTTCTGCCACATCTTTGCCGCAGCCGCATTATTATTTTGCATCCGATAAGTAGAGGCTAGATCCATTTGTAAATTCAAATTCTGCGGATCAATTTTGATTGCTTCTTTAAATAACTGCTCAATGACATCGAAATTACTCTTGATGGTGATACCCTTAAAAACCTTTTTCTCGTTCTTCTTGAGTTGGCCACCATTCCAATAGTAGTAAATAGCCGCATCCTCTAAATCGCTGACACGCTGTTCTGTTGGCATTGTCTTTTGAACCGTTTCAGTAACCTCTTGGGCCTGCTTCTTAGTCATCGTGATTGCTTGACTATTGACTGGGTTCACTAACGCCACCGACAGTAATATTGAAACTACACCTATCCAAATTTTTTTCACTCTAAGTCCCCCTTGTATGATATGGATTCATTTAAAATTGTAACCGATTACATAAGTTTTGAGAACCCCGTTAACTATTATTAATTCTAAAACAAAATATTCTATTAACGATATCAACTGAATAGATACTTCTGTACATAATAGTTTTTTACAAAAAAAGCGCCTGCCCGAAAGCAAGCGCACCTTAAAATTCAACTGATTTTAACAACTCGAATACGCTCATAAACGAGTAATCATCAAGAAATCTCTTTCCAAACATCAACACGGCACAACTATTAATTACGCATTGTGACCAAACTTTATCGCAAGCGCAATTGAAGCTAACATCGACGATTCATTAGCAATGCCCTTTCCAGCAATATCAAAAGCCGTCCCATGATCAACTGATGTTCGAATAATTGGCAGTCCGAGCGTAACATTAACACCTTCATCAAAAGCCAATAGTTTCATTGGAATGTGTCCTTGATCATGATACATTGCAACAACAATATCAAACTTGCCCTGTGAAGCCTTCAAGAAAACGGTATCTGGCGGTAGAGCGCCCTGCACGTCAATCCCTTGTGACTGCTTCTCCTTTACGGCAGGATTGATTTCCTTAATTTCCTCATCGCCGAATAAGCCATCTTCACCAGCATGCGGATTTAAACCTGCAACAGCAATTCTAGGCTTGCTTATACCAAGACGCTTTATCGCACTGTTAGCTAAATCAATACATTCTTCAACTCGAGCCTTTGTCACAAGGTCACACGCCTTACGCAGCGGCACATGTGTCGAAACGTGTACAACCGCGAGTTTTTTGCTCCATAGCATCATCGTGTATTTTTTAGTGCCAGTGAACTCAGCAAAGATTTCAGTATGACCATCAAAATTATGCCCGCCTTTGTGAAGCGCATCTTTATTTAATGGCGCTGTCACAACAGGACCAATTTTCTTCTTCATTGCTAAATCAATTGCCACTTTTAAGAACTGAAATGCTGCGTCGCCTGAAATAGGGCTTACTTCGCCAATTGGAATCTTATCTAACGGAATATCCATGACATTATAGATATTAATTTTTCCGGCTTCAAACTGATCGACATCTTTGATGAAATTCAAAGGCGTCTTAATCTTTAAGAGATCGGCATAGTACGTCATGATTTCCTTAGATCCAAAAATAATACTTTCATTCAAATATTGCTCGTTTTTCATTAAGGCCTTGAGTGAAATCTCCGGTCCAATTCCAGACGGGTCTCCAATTGTAATCCCAATAAAATGTGTCATTTTTATCCTTCCTCGTTAAGTATTTTCAGGCTTTGGAAAAGTGTGTCCTCGCTGCCAAATGCACCTGCTTTAGTCACGATTCTTAGACCGCTTGCAACCCCGCCGACTAATTTACTTAGCACAACGCCTGGCATTATCTCTGATTGAATTTCAGAGCCGCTCGCATTCAATGATCGAATCATTTCGATCGCTGTATCACCACCTGTTAAGAATAGCCCGCTAATACTTTCGTTCTTGACGATTCCAGAAGCAATTGCGGCAAGATTCTCTCGGACAATCCGACTAATTTCTGATCTATCAACTGTGCCCATTTTTTTAAAAGCGTCAATTGTTTTTTGATAGTCTTCTTTTCGTCGAGTTACAGTAAGAACAGTATTTTTGCCTTCTTTCAGTTTTGATCGAACCATCGCCTGGTATTTTGTAATTAGTGCTTTCCTATCAGGTTTCAACATATCGTTTATCTGAACCGTTATGATTGCTGTACCAGCATCTACAGCATATGCCATCTGTTTTAAACTGGTTTCGCTAATAGATCCAACGACTGCTAAACTCGGTTTTGCAATCCTGCTTTTTTGGAATAGTGCACCAGCTAATCCAGCTGAGCCCACATACAATATGCGCTTCTTCAAAGATTGCGCAAATTTTGCAATCACTGTTAAATCTTCATCAGTAATAGCATCAAAAACCAGAACCTTTGACGACCTTGGCGATAAATCGTTAGTATCGGTTTTTGCAAGTGCAACCTCTGATCCAAATTCCTTTTTCAGCATCTTAACAATATCGTCAGTCCATAAGGGGTTTAACGGATCGTTCGCAATATCCGTCTGCATTAACGGCTTTCCATTCAACATCTGAACACCTTTAACAGTCGTCCTACCCGCCGTCGGTAATGCTGGGGCAACAACGATCAAATCCGGCTGATACTTATCCGCTACAGCATGGATTTCCTCTGCAATATTGCCTCGAATTGTGGAGTCGACTTTCTTATAGACTAGATCAAACTGATTTTGTTCCATGATTTTGCTTGTTAGTGTCGCAACCTTTTCAAATGCTGCTGTTGCCGGAATAGTGCGCGACTCTGTATCCAGAACAATGGCATGATCGATGGTATCACCAGTGGGAAATAGCATCACTTCAGTCTGGAAACCATTTTTCTTAAGTTGTACGCCAGTGTCGTTAGCACCGGTAAAATCATCGGCGATAATAAGATGCTTACCCTTGTTCATTTTCGATCACCTCCATTTCCTTTTCTGCAACTGACTCGCTATGCCTTTCTGGATGGATTTTCTTCTCATGCCGATCCAGCAAGCTCACAAGCAAAGGACATAGAAGCGCGGTGACAATAATTGCTGCTGCAACTTGGGCTGTCGCCTGAGCAGCGACTTGTCTAAATGCGGGATCAATTGCAGCAACAGCTGCAGGTGTCCCAATCGCGTTACCAGCAGTGGCTCCCACGGCCGCTCCAACTTGAGGAAATTTCATTTTCAGCAATTTATAAACATAATACCCTGCTAATCCAGTAACAACTGTACAGAAGATTCCTAAAATAATACCACTAATGCCAGCGTCAACAAGTTGGCTAAGGTTCAAAGCAGCACCTAACGGAAATGCAAAGAATGGTATGAGTAAGGTTGTCCCAGGTGCCAAGAACTTACGAATTTCGGAGTCGGCATTACCAAGAATAAACCCAATTAGGATTGGCATGATAGCTGCAATTAATGCCGTTATCGGAATCTTTGCCAAGCCGGTTGCTCCGAAAGCAATCATGGTAAAGAAGGGACCATCACTTAAAGCAATAATCGATGTCGCCCCAACATCTGTTGCATCCCCATACTCACCAGCAAGTGCGGCATACAGGCCGCCATTCTTGTTGGTCATCGAAGACACAATTGCTAACGGGCTCAACCCAAAGACACCCGCAAGTCCGAAGAAATGATTAACCAGAACACCCAAGACGGCACCAATGCCAACTTTGGTTATGAGCAAAACAACACCCTTGTAGACTGAAACACCTGCCTCTTTAATACTGATCTGTGCACCGCTACAAAATAAGAACGCTGCCAGCAATGCCATGGCTCCGGTTTTAAAGAGTGCCTCTGTAAAGCCGCCAAGTTCAAAAAACTGAGGGAAAAATGTATTTGTTAATGCTCCTAAGAGCAGCGGAACGACCATCATTCCGCCCGGCAGTTTCTTAACCGTTTTTAAAATGTGCATCTTGCTACCTCCTTCTTGCATTAAATACAATGTAAAGCGCTTGCAAAAAATGCTCAAACGGAATATGTTCAAAATGTGCTCTCTTTTGAAACGCTCGATAAATTCCCTAAGTAATTTTTAAAAAGCGTTTCAATCTGAAACGCTCAGGAGGTTTAAGATGCTTAAAGTACTTGCAATTGCACCGTATCAAAACCTGAAAACAAAAATTGATGAAATAGCTGAGGATTTTAAAACACTTTACGTTGAGTCTTACGTTGGTGATCTGAGTGTAGGATTGGCTATCGCTCAAAAAAAGGCATCTAAATTTGATGTTGTTATCTCTCGCGGTGGTACAGCAAAACTACTTGCGAAATATATAGACAGACCACTAGTTGAAATTGATCTGTCACTCCTGGATATCTTAAGAGTCATTCGCCTTGTAGAAGTATATAAATATAACTATGCGTTTATCGGTTTCTCAAATGTCACTGAGAAAATCAAACTTCTAGGTCAGATTCTTAGCAAAGAATTGCAAGTTATCACGATCTCATCTTCTGCAGAATTACCGGAAATCATTGCAGGCCTTAAGAAACAAGGATACAGCATGATTATTGGTGATAATATCACTTTTAATGAAGCTCGAAAGAACAATTTGAACTCTATTTTGATTGAATCAGGTGATGAAAGTATTCAGAACGCATTAGTGGCGGCACGTTACCTAGGAACAGAACTTCAGAAAAGGACTGAACAATATCGTCTAATTGACAAGACTCTGATGGCATTTGATGAAACCATTATGGTTATGAGTAAACAAGGCAGTCTAGTTTATCAAAACAACGAAAAGTTCTCCAAAAAAAGAAGCCAAGCCGTTCTCCGCGAACTAAAAGGAACGCTTGCCAACTCGTCAACAGATACGTTGACACTATTTTCACGATCAGAAGGCCAACTATATAGGATCAATGCAAAACTACGAAATGCACTCTGGTTTGTATTAGTCAGTCCGCTTCAAATATCTTCTTCCCAAACGGCGCCAATAAGTAATTTTCTCCCCGCACCAAAACAGGATGTCAGCTCAGTCAATATTGGCAACTTATCCAAGGACATACAAAAAGCCGCGAAAGCCAAAAGTAATGTGCTCCTGATCGGTGAAAAGGGGACGGCGAAACTCGCTGCGGCTGAACACATGGCATCACTGATCAAGCTTAGACACTATTGGAAAATCGACTTTACCAGAATGACCTCAAAATCTGATTACTGGCGATTGTTCAATGACGATACTTCACCTCTACTGGATCATCATTCATTGTTTATTATTGACGGTGTTGAAACATTGAATGATGATCAACTTAAGGCGCTGCATAGCTTTTACGCGATGTCGGAGACGACTGGTAATATCTATATATTGATTTGTGAATCAAATGACAAAGAAATTCAAATAATCGACCTTTTTCACTCTGCTTTTCAAATTACCACCGTTGCGCTGCGCCAGAGAAAGTCAGATTTAGGATCACTGATAAGTCTGTACCTCTATCAATTCTCTAAGCAACATCGAAAAAGTGTGGTCGGTATTAATCAAGACGGCATGCACATTCTTGATTCATATTCATGGCCTGGGAACTTATCACAACTAAAACGCGTTCTAGAACAATTTGTTATCAACGCGAATGGTCCCTTTATTTCTAGTGAATCCGTCAAGCAAATGATCTTTAGCGAAGAAAATCGCTATATTGAAAAGCAACGTGACAAGGGTACCTTCAATCCGCTCTCGTTATTTGAAGGTAAAACATTAGACGAAATACAACAGCAAATTATAACTATTCTGTTAAAACACAATGGCGGAAACAAGACTCAAACTGCTAAGCAACTTGGTATCAGCAGAAGTACGCTATGGCGACTCTTAAAATAGTGTGACAGCTTTGTTAATGTAATTTTGCTTTTAACACTGGTATGAACATGCCAACCATGAATCTCATTTACGTTAACAAACAAATAGTGTCAACAATTTCCACCCTGGAAATCATTGACACTATTTTTCGTTTTCTCAGTTTGAGAGCTATAGCGTAGTAAAGATTATCACTTCACCTTTGAGAAACTTTGTGAATACGATATCCACATACTTAAACAGCTTTTTCTCCAAGCAACTTACGCCCAAGCGTACCCGCTGGATGGAAAACAGCAAAATCCTTTGGCCCAAAGTTTCTAATCGATGAAAGTGCGCAAGCAATCGCATCACCAACCATCAAAACAGCAGTTGAACTATTTGTTGGTGCTAAGTTCATATCGTCTGCTTCTGATTCAACAGGAATCAAAAGCACCTGATCACTCGCTTCTGCCAATGATGAGTTTGAGTTGCCAGTAAAAGCAATCGTGTGAACATTCATAATTTTTAGTGATCGAATAGGCGCAAGAATTTCTTTAGTCTCGCCACTATTCGAAATTAAGATGACAACATCGTTAGAAGAAATCATTCCAAGGTCACCATGTACACTCTCTGTCGCATGAACAAAAAATGCTGGCGTTCCTGTACTTGCAAATGTGGCTGCTAGCTTTTTACCGATATGCCCTGACTTCCCCACACCCATAAACACGACTTTTCCATGGAGATCAAGCAAGGTTTGGAGAATCTCAGTATAAGAATTGTCAATATTCTGTTCTATTTCAGACATGGCATGAATTTCTCTTCGCATGTATTTGTGAATTAATTCTGTATATTTTTTCGTCATTCTAGAGCATCTCCCTTCACTATTCGATTTTTAGATCGTTGTATCATCAAAGGCAACAAACTTTCCTTTCACTTTTTGTTTTTCGACTGACAAGTCTCTAAAAATTTAATTGTGAATTTATACACAACTCCGCATCCTCATTTGTTTTCATTAATTTTCAATCTAACGAAGTTGCAGAAATTGTGGGCTCAAAAACAATGAAGACAACCATCGACTCTTGTAGAGCCGTTATACAAGCGCTTACATTATAGTCGTACCAAGGAACAGGTGGTGTTGTAAATGATCGAAAAAGTGATAAATCCAAAGTTGATTCAATTAGCGATCAAAGCGGTCGATTGGAAGGATGCTATCCATCAAGCCGCACAGCCGCTAATTGATAACAATGATGTCACTGAACATTATGTCGAAGGAATCATCCGCTCAGTCAAGGAATATGGTCCTTACTTTGTTATCGCACCGCATGTTGCTCTAGCTCATGCACCTAGCAAAGACGGTGCGAAAAAACTTGCAATGGGCATAACGACACTTGTACCAGGCGTTAATTTCAGTAATCCGGATAATGATCCGGTTAAATACATTTTCACTTTAAGTGCAACGGACAGTACATCCCATCTTAAGGCTATGCAGGAATTGGTTCAGTTACTGTCTGATGACGCCTTTTATCAAGTGCTTGATGGCGCTAAGGTTCCGCAAGACATCATGAATTATGTTAATAAAGCAGTTACAACTATTTAATTAAGGAGTGGTCAAAATGATTCAGGCTTTAGTTGCTTGCCGTGCAGGCGTTGGTTCCAGTTTAATGTTGAAAATCAAGTTGAATGAGGTTATTGCAGAACACGATTTACCAGTTGAAGTTCAACATGCTTCACTTGATGGTCTTTCAAGTTTTGATGGCCCGATTGTTGTCACCTTGAGTGATGTAGCAGATGACTTAAAAGAAGAAGGCATTCAGAAGGAAATCGTAGGGATCCGCAACATTTTAGACAAGAAAGAAATATTTGAAAAGATTACCAAGGCTCTGGCTGATTTAAACGCTAAACAAAAGTGAGAAAACGCGTGACGTAATGGGGGGATTAAAAGATGCATTTTCTAGTTAGCTTACTATCAACGCCAGCAATCTTGCTGGCAGTCGTATCATTCATCGGACTTTGTGCCCAACACAAACACCCAACTGAGATCTTTACAGGAACAGCAAAAACCGCAATTGGGTTTCTGATCTTCGGTGTTGGTGCAGCAACAATGACCGGAGCGTTGCAGAACTTCAACACAATGTTCACGAAGGGCTTTCATCTTGTTGGCGTTATAGCCTCACCTGAAGCTGCAACTGCACTGGCGCAAAACAAATACGGTTTTATCGTTTCGATGACGCTCATCTCCGGATTTGTCATGAACCTAGTGTTTGCCAGAATTACACCTTTTAAAAATGTGTTCTTTACAGGTGGTCACAGCCTGTTCTTCGCATGTGTTTTAGCATTAGTGCTCAAAGCAAACGGGATCGGCAATACTTGGGCCATTATTATTGGCGGTACACTTCTCGGCTTTATGTCGGCTTTCTTACCGCAACTCTGCCAGCCCTTTATGCGGAAGATCACTGGTGGCGACTTCCAAGCTATTGGCCACTTTAACATGATCGGCTATGCATTATCCGGTTTACTTGGCGGTATTTTCAAAAAACATGCCGACGAAACAACCGAAAACATTAAGTTCCCTAAGTGGCTTTCTTTCTTTAAAGACTTTTTGATGGGTGTTGCGTTTGTCATGTTAATTCTCTTCTATGTTGCTGCGATTGCGGCCGGTAAAACAGAAGTCCAAAAAATCGCAGGCACCGTAGATTGGTTAGTCTTCCCTCTGATCCAAGCATTGACCTTTACTGCCGGCATTTCCGTCCTGATGACTGGTGTTCGGATGTTCTTAGCTGAAATCACAGCTGCATTCGTTGCTATCTCCGATAAGTTTATTCCAGGATCCCGTCCAGCACTGGATGTGCCAACAATTTTCCCGTTCGCACCAACAGCTGTTTTAGTCGGCTTCCTTAGTTCATATGCTGCTGGATTAATCGCAATTGTCATTATGGTCATATTCCACTTCCCCATGGTCATTATTCCTGCAGCACATATTTGCTTCTTTTCAGGCGGCACTGCTGGCATCTTTGGAAATTCAACAGGCGGCTGGCGTGGCGCAATTCTCGGATCATTTGTTGTCGGGCTACTGTTAGCCTTCCTGCCTGTCCTACTGTATCCAACACTTTCCGGTTTGGGCATTACCACTTCAACTTTCCCAAATGTCGACTATAACGTTGTTGGATCATTGTTGAACGGTTTCCTGCATCTTTTCCATTAAGCAAATGCTTGTCGTCTTAAGAAAGGAAGTTTCATTTATGCCACTTATGTCCGGTATCTTTGTCGCAATGGTGACACCGTTCACAGATAATCAAGAAATTGATTACAAACGTACCGCCAAACTACTTGATCATCTCATGGCATCAGATATTGCGGGTGTTTTCATCTTAGGTACAAATGGCGAAGCTTATCTACTCTCCGCAGAGGAAAAAATTGTCTTTAGTTCCTTTGTCATTAATTATGTCAATCATCATATCAAAGTGCTGGTTGGTACTGGTTTAAATGGTACGGCTGAAACGATTGATCTCAGTAAGCGCGTTGCTGCATTGGAGCCAGATGCCTTGTCACTTGTTAGTCCGTACTTTGTGGCGCCTTCACAAGATGAATTGATCAAACACTACGAAGCAGTCGCTAATGCTGTTAAAGTGCCCATCATGCTTTATAACATGCCTGGAAAAACCGGTATCAATATCGAACCAGAATCGATTGCTGAATTATCTGCACACCCAAATATCATTGGCATTAAGGATAGTTCAGGCAAGCTTCAAAATCTCCAAGGTTATTTAGACAAACGGCGTAACAAAGACTTCTCCGTTCTAGTTGGTTCGGATTCAAAGATTCTCCCATTTCTAAAAATGGGTGGTGATGGGGCCATCGCAGCAACAGCGAACCTACTCACGAAAAATGATGTCAACATTTACATGGCATATCAAAATGGTGATTTGGAAACGGCTGAGAAATGTCAGCAAAATATTGAACCTCTTCGAAGTGTTTTGCACGGCGCGACAACTCCTGTTGCTCTAAAAGCCGCCGTCACTGCGTCTGGCATTAATGTCGGTCCATCTCGGCTCCCTGCTAGAATGCCAGCACCGAGTGACAAACTCAGTCAAGATATTGCCAATATGGTTGAGAACTACAAGGCACAGGCAATTATCTAGAGGAGATAGAGCGTGAGCTGATATGGAGCATAAGCAGCGTTGAGCGTGATGACCGTACTTTGTTTGGTTATTGTGGCCAATGCCCTTATGTGCAGGTCTCTACACCAGTAAACACGTTTATAGGAGGATAACCTTGAAAAAATTTGATTTAACAAAACGGATATTAGACAGCGGTGCTTTAGCAGTCGTCCGTGCTACCCCTAGTCGCGTCGTCGAGATTGCTGAAAGCATCGTCAAGGGCGGCATTGACGTCATGGAAGTGAGTTACACCAATGCAGATGCTCCCGAGGCAATCGATGCCGTTCATAAAACTTTAGGTGACCAGATTCTTGTCGGCGCGGGGACTGTTTTGAACGCGCCAACAGCAAAAGACGCTATCGCTCATGGTGTTGGTTTTATTTATTCGCCGATGTTTGATACTGATGTAGCGAGTCTTTGTAATGAATATCAAATTCCATACGCCCCGGGCTGCACAACTGTAACAGAAGCAGTAACCGCAATGCGCGCTGGTGCAACATTCATTAAGTTTTTCCCGTATGGCGGATTACTTGGTTCGGAAGTCATCAAGACGATTAAAACGCCTATTCCGTATATGCCGCTCCTTGAATCAGGCGGTGTCACCGTTGAAAACGTTGTTGACTGGTTCAAGGCTGGTGTTGAAGTTGTCGGCGTTGGCGGGGCTCTAACAAAGGGCAGTACAAACCAAATCACCGCGAATGCTTCCGAATTCAGAAAAAAAATCGATTCGTTTCGTCATCACGGGTGAATAGGGTGTCTCAAAAAGCCAGGTCAACAGGACCCGGCTTTTTGCCCAATATCTTTTCTCGTATTTAACGAATCGTTCCTATCTTTCAAATGGGACCGAAGATTGAAGGGAGCAATCATGCTAGACATTAAACAACTACAGATTATCGATACAATTATTCAACATCCGATCTTAACTAAAAGTAGATTGAGATCTCAACTAAAACTTACCAGTAGACAAATTGACTATGCCATTGAAAAGCTAAATCAAAACCTCTCAGATCATGAGCAGTCGCTGATTGACACAGATGGTGCCTATATCATGGTTCCCAATGATGCCTACAATTACTTGCTCACGCTCCGTGCTTCAAAAAACTTGACCTCTCTTAATCGGTACGCCCTAAGTACTGAGGAACGTCAGCTTTTTCTGGAATTGTTATTGGCCTGCCGCGATGACTATTTATCTCTAGTTCATCTTCAGCAATACTTGCAGGTAAGCCAATCAACGATTTCAAAAGACTTGAAGTCACTTGAAAAAGCGTTGCTGAAATCACAACTTCACATCCACTACGATCGACAATCTGGCTACAAATTGGAGGGTCAGGAAAATCGAATTCGTTCTTTTATGATCAAAACCATTTCTGGCGAGCTTTTCAAGAATGAATCCGATCTTTTAAACACCTGTGCAAATTTAATCCAGCAAGTTGATGTCCCATCATTTTTAAAAAAAGTGGCTCAAACTGCACAGTTTCATCACATTAACTTCGTGGAAAATCGAATGCTGGAATTTGGTTACATTTTTATCTTTATGGTCAGTCGGCTCCGAATGAAACCAGATTACTTGCCGGCGAAGGCTCGTAAGATGAATATTGAATCAACTAACGAATACGCGTTTTCTCAAGATTTGCTAGTCCAAAATGGCATCAATCAAAGAACGGCAATTGATTATCTAACGACCATTACTTTGAGTCTCAGCATTGGCGGACTTGACGATCTTAAACTGGATCAAGAGATCTTTACCATCACCAATCAGCTGGTTCAAAGATTCTCGGATGTTTCTGGCATAGCTTTTAATGATGTGCATCAAGTCACGCAGCAGATATTCACTCACTTCAGATCCATGTATTACCGACTGCAATTCGATTATCCCATTATTAATCCGCTCACAGATCAAGTGATCGAAGAGTACGGTGAAATCTTTAGGCTGGTAGCTCAAGCATTGCGCTCCTTTGAGAACCGTCTTGGGAAAGTGCCTGATGCTGAAATCGCCTTTTTGACCATTCATCTTATTAGCTTTATTTACTCAGCTGACAGTAGGAAAACCGACTTGGTCACTGCTGCCATTGTGTGTCCGAACGGGATCGGTAGTTCAGCCTTGGCCTATCTGCAACTCACGAATCTTTTTCCAAACATTAAATTCTTGAAACCATTTCGGTATGTTGACCTGGACCAACATCTAGATGAAATTGATATGATCTTTTCAACTTTTTATCGAAGCGAATTGTTCACAAAGAAAAAACCTTGCTTCATTATCAACCCGATTATGACAAGTGAAGAGAAATATAATCTGATCCAAAGAGTTAACAGCGAGATGTCTTCGACTTTCTATGCCATTCCAACGCTGGGTTCCATCATGACTGTTATTGGCCGTGACATTGATAATCCGGAACTGCTTGCAAAGATTCGCCGCAGTCTAAATGATAAGTTGTTCCGAGCAAAGACCACCAATCGTGAAAAGGAATTGTCGTTGGCAGATGTCTTAAAACCTGATTATATTCAACTTAATATTAAGGCCAGAACACCGGAACAGGCGATTAGCATTGCAGCCTCGCCCCTTGTTACTGACAAAGCAGTGACTCAAGGTTATGTAGACGCCATCATTCAAAAACATGGTCGAAATTCGTTTGACTCTTATATCATTGCACCCCAAGTCGCGTTGCCTCATGCTAATCCAAACCAAGGTGCAAAGAGGGTTGCCATCAGTTTCGGTGTGCTCAATCAGCCGATTGCTTTCGATGAATTAAATAGCCGCTTTGTCAAATATATTTTTGTACTCAGTGCGGTGAATACAACTGATCATTTGTCTGTTTTACAGGATCTAATGAATTTATTGGAGAAACCAAGTTTTCTGAGAATACTTGCTGAACCGGCTCAAAAACCAGAGAATATTCTTCGCTTTTTAAGAGAGCACGCGCACAATGAATCATAAAGTTGTTCTACCTCTTTTCAGTTTACAAAGTAGTTCACCGCGTTCGCACCTTTGTCCAACAAAAGATCCGCAGTTCAATCGTCTGAAGTGACCAGACGATTGAACTGCGGATCTTCATTATTTTGTGAAAGTTTTTGGACTAATCAGAATGCGATCAATTCATCACTCAGCCGTCACCAAATCCGTCGCATCCACCAATCGCTTGGTAATCGCCCACAATTTAGCCACATCTTCTGGCCGAGTCAAGCCGGTTGCTTTGTCGATAATGGAGCTGTAGATGTGCGGAATGATTTGCTTCACGCCAGCGTCTAACGCGATCTGGAGAATAGCTTCAAAGTTGTCCAGATCGATGCCGCCAGTTGGTTCCAAGTTGAAGCCTTCAGCTGCGCAAGCCTTGGCAACTGCACGGAACTCTTCTTCGTGCTTCAGGCCGCCCATTGGGAAGAACTTGAAGCTGGTGCCGCCCATGTCTTGCAACAGTGCGATAGCGGTGGCTACGGGCACTTCAGCGGCAGCTTTTTGGCTACTCTTAGGACCAGTGGCAACGTTGACAATGCCGACTTTGCCGGTTGGGGAAACTAAGCCATTAATCACGGTGTCGTTTTGGCCTAACAAAGCACGGCTGGTGCCAACGCCAGTGAAGACTTGGTTGACATGTTGCGGCTGCAACACCTTGGACACGCGGCTGACCATCGCACTCTGGTTGGGGTCACCGGCGCCAAGGCCGACGGAGAGTCCGTTTTGGGTTACAGCTTGATACTTTTTCATATCTTCAATCGCAGCTTCATCAGTGTCGTAGTTTTTGGTCAAAACGCCCACCACGACATGGCCTTCAGCGGCTTGGTAGATATCTTCGGCGTTTTGGATGGAACCAGCCAAAACATTCAGAGCAACACGGTTTTTGTAATAGTTTGGTGTTAAGTTCATGATAGTGATCCTTTCTATGCGAGAATTTCTTTGAGACGAGTGACAATCAAATCCATTTCGGCCTGATCTACCGCACGGATATCGAATTCAATGATGCCTTCATTGGCGCGATATTCACGGGTATAGATCGCCGGGTCGCCGGCTTTGAGTGCTGCCGTCACCTGCTTGGCATTCTTTGGGCTGGTGGCTTCGACAGTCACCGCCGCGCGGAAAATTGGGCGACCAGCGCCATCTTGGACTTCTTTCACATTCAAATGCGGCACCTCATTCAAGGCGGCGACAAACGGATGCAGCCGAGCTTTCATGGCGTCACCGGATTCTGGTCCATTGTCGAGATAATGAATCAAAGCAGTGGTGAAGCCAAGAATGTTTTCTTTGCCGATCTTCATAGCGCGACCGATGCCGAGGCTTTGCAGCTTGGTCCAGCCGATATACGGTTCTTTGCCGAAGACCAAACCGGATGCCGGGCCTTCAATGGCTTTGGCGCCAGAGAAAAGCACGACATCAACGCCCAAATCGACATACTTTTTCAGGTCCTCTTCAGCTGCCGCATCCAGAATTAAAGGCAGATCATGTTTGTGAGCGACTTCGAGGGCTTCTGGAATGGTCAACATGCTCTTTTGAACGGCATGGTGACTTTTCACATAGAAGATTGCCGCTGTCTGTTCGGTGATCATCATCTCAATGTGTTCCGGGGTGCACATGTTGGCATACCCGGCTTCGACCACCTGACCGCCGCCAAGCTCGATCATGACTTCTTCAGGCGTCCCATAGTCAACATTCTGACCTTTTGGGAGAATGATTTCGCGCTTGGTAAAGCGTGGCGAAAACGGATGGTAGGCATGGTACTTACTGCCTTGACCGATGATGCTGGCAACAGCTTCGGCAATCCCGGCGGAAGCCGAATTGACCACAACAGCGCCTTCTGTGCCTAACTTTTTGGCAATATAGGCGCCAGTTTTATCAACCAGATCCTTGATTTCAAAGAAATGGGTGTCACCGAACTGTTGCGCCTGAATGGCAACCTCGGGCACTTTGGAAACGCCGAGAATCGTCATTTTACCGCTAGCATTAATCACATGTTTTAAATCGTAAGTCTTGTAGTAGTCACTCATACGTGTTGTCCCTCCAAATCATAAACCGTGCCGCCAACAATCGTGCGAATTGGTGTAATCAGCTGATGGCCGGTTTCAGTGTTGCCGTTGGAATCCGTCAGTGTCTTTTCACCATCCGTCACATTATAGATCGTGATGTCAGCGTCTTTACCCGGACGCAGCCGGCCTTTGTTCAGCAAGTGGAAATTATCTGCTGGAGCAAAGGTGACCATGCGAATCACTTCAGGCAATGTGTAGCCAACTTGCAGCATTTTCTCCATCGTGGTTGCCATATCGTATACTGGACCATTTTCGCGGTTGCGGTGGTAGATGTCCGTGCTGAGTGACTTAGGATCCAGTCCGTGGTCACGGGCAATACGCATGGTTTTGAAATTAAAGGAATCTGTGCCATGGCCGACATCGAAAATCACACCGCGATCATAGGCGTCGTAAACAAATTCTTTGATCTCGCCATCTTCATCAACCATGCCATTTGGCTTACCGTTATAGGCGTGCGTCAACACGTCACCTTTACCCATGGCCTGCATGATGTCTTTAAGTTCTGGCGGATTAGCGCCTACATGAACCATGACCGGCAAGTTGCCCAGCAAAGCAGCGTAAGATTTAGCTGCCAATAATGGTTTGATGCCATTATCAATCACAACGGAATGGCTTTCGCGCGCCTTAATCCCAACAACGAAATCAGGCAAGTCGTGCACAGCATCAAACAGCGCCTCTTTATTGACCTTGCTGATGTCCCCCAATTCATCCTGTGCCAAAATACCGGTTCGCCCAATATTGATCAGCGCGTAGACATTGGTTTTCTTATCGCGGGTAATGTTGTAAAAATCGCGAATGTTATCGGCCCCGGTTGATCCGGCATCAATCACCGTTGTCACACCCGTCTTATAGCCATCTTCATCGGGGTCATCATAATATAGCGTCAACTTTTCATAACAATGGGCATGATCATCAATCCAACCTGCACTCACATAAGCTTCATGATGCAGATCGATTTCTTGTTTGCCGCTTGCCCCTTCAAGTTTGGGGGCAAGTGCCGCAATCTGGCTGCCATTGATTCCAATTTCAATCGGTTGTTCGCGTTCGGTTTTGCCATTCTTGATTAAGACATCAAACACTGCTGATTACCTGCCTTTCAAATCTGTGTGGAAAATGATTTTTCGAAACGTGTTCACTGGCGCAGAAACCTCCACATAAGGACCTTAAAGCTAAATGGCTAAAGCCCAGCCATTTAGCTTTAAGGCCACTTATGCTCCGGTTTCTAACCGCGCCTGTTCACACTCTTGCCGAAACGTGTTCACTGGCGCAGCTCGGCTATGCGAAGGACAGTCAAGGCAACTGGTCCAAAGCCCAGACCAGTTGTCTTGACTGCCGCTTCGCTACACCGAGCTAACCGCGCCTGTTCACACTCTTTTTGAAACGTGTTCGCCAGCCCAGAAACCTTCGTGTAAGGACCTCTAACCTAAATGGTTAAAGCCCAGCTATTTAGGTTAGAGGCCACTTACACTCCGGTTTCTAACCGGGCTGGTTCACACTCTATAATTTTACTGGGAAGAAGAAGCCCATAACCATGGCGCCGATGATGGCACCGCCGGGGATTGGCTTTTTCCATGCGTAGAAGAGGGCTGCGCCGACTGTACTGCCGATCCCGATTGGAATGCTGGCGGTGACCGCACTCAGAATGATCAGCGGACCAAGGAAACGCCCGGTTTGGTTCCCGGCACCCATCATGACATCCGCACCGAATGTGGCATTACTTTGATTAATCGTAAATTTCCGCACGAGGTAAATGATGACCCCGATAATGAGTCCTAATACCCCGCCGGTCAAAAGGGCAAGTCCAAAGTTGGAAACTAAGGATTTGGCACCAACCGAGAGTAAAATCGCTGGAATCCCAATGCCGACACCAGTTAAAATCGAACCGCCAAGATCGAGAATTCCGACCAGTGAGCCTTCCAAAATACGGGCGAACAGGAAGCTGGCACCAAAGGCCGCGGCTGCACCGTATGAACCGCCAGTCATCCCCGCCTTCAACATCGCAACAATCGCGACTTCGTTGAAAGCACCGACACCATAATTGTAATACATTGACGTGCCGGCAAAGACGCCAGCCGACATCAAGGCGACGATGACAACGAAGCCCCAGTCTGCGTGCCAAAAGTCATGATCATTTGCAACTGCCTTCAATTCTTCATCCGCAGACACATCATTTGCTGTGGTTTGTTTATCAGCCATTCGTTAACACCTCTACTTTCCGCCTAACATTTGATGAACGTTCGACAACCAACCTGGTGCATTCAGGTTAAAGGACTTCAACAAGTTAAGATCGAACCCACGGAAGAAACCGGATAGAACAAACAACAGAATCGCTGCTGCCAAAATAGATTTCGTAATCCGCGTCCAACCGAGTTCGTCGACCCCTTTACCAATCAAAATGCCCAACACAACACCTGGCACCGCGTTACCCATGATCATCGCCGAAAGCCCGCCGAAGACGGTTCCGAACAACCCTGAGCGACGACCGGCATCAATGGCAGCCAGCCAGAACAGAATCGGCATCACCAGATTGATCAGCTGATTGGCAGCTGGGACTAACACTTTAACTGCCGTCACCTGTAAAGATTCAGGGATGGAACTGGAGGTGACATTCAAGAAAGCAACAACGACAACCCCAATAATGGTCCCGGCAATCCCCATTTTCTTAGGATTGTGCACAGTCTGCTCAACATTGCGATTCTTCACCAACAAGCCTGCTGCTGCCCAGTTAGGAATCACACGGTGAGTGATATCCTGCGTGAAGGCACCGGCACCCACCGTTGATGCCCAGGCATTGAAGAAGAAACCAAGGCCGAAGCTAAAATGCGAAGCCGGATCACCTTCTGCTGCATTCATTTCGCCTAATGTTCGGAAAGCCCCCAAGGCTTGGGTTTTCGGAGCGGTAAACATCCGGGCGGCCCCAACCCCAGCCGCAAAGCCGACCAATCCACCAATGATGATCGACTGGAATAAAATCGTTAGTATTGGCAACTCATTTCACATCCTTTAACATATTTTTCAAGTTCGGTAATGAGAGTGCGTCTGGTGACGGTGCTGTGACATCTTCGAAGGTCAAAGCGCCAAGATCAATCGCGGTAATAGCAACCGTCACCGCCAAAGTAACTGCATAAGTGGTCCTAGTCCGTTTGAAAAAGAAGAAAAGAAACTTTTCTGTGTAACTGGATTTGATCAACTTCAGCGGCTCAACCTTTTCTGGGACGATCCGTAAAATAGCTTCATCGCCATTGTCGATCAGCTGCTTTTGAATGTCGCTGAAGGCAGCAGCGAAAGCTTGTTGCTTGGTCTCGCCTTTACCAGACACTGTGAGAACCTGACGTTTGGTTTCATTCACGACCGTCATCTGAATCACTCCTTAAGCTTCTGGATACTTTTTGTTCCACGCCTCGACAAGGGCTGTACCTAAAGCCTCTTGATCCATAAAGCCGAAACCAAGCACTTTATTGCCGTCTTCAATCGCGGTAATTCCTTCTTGAACCGAACGCATACCATGACGTTCTGGCCAGCCAAACTGGGTGTGCGCTGTGATTGCACCAGCACCGCCTGAACCGCAGAAGCTAATCCCCATATCGGCTTTTTCTTTATCCATCACTTGACCCAAGCGCATATCTGCACCCATGCCTGGCACAACAACTGCTGTACCACCAGCTGCTTCAACGCCTTTCGCAACGTTCTGACCCTTACCCATCCGATCTGCAATAACAACTTTAACCATGGTGAAATCCTCCTATTATGAGCGCACGAGCAGGAACGCTTGGCTCGGCGTAGCGAAGTGGCAGTTACGTCAAATGGTCCGATCTTTGGGCCATCTGACGTAACTGTCCTTGACATAGCCGAGTTGCGACTGCGAGCGCGTTTGTTTATTCAAAGTAAGTGACCTTCTACAACAATTTTTTAAATCTTATCCTGCGCCGCTTCAAAATGAATCGATAAAACATACTTCTCTGCGACTTCCAAATGCCCGATATGTTGCACAACTTGATCAGCCAAATCCAACGACTTTTGCGAAACTTCAGCGAACATTGTCGGATCAACCGCTGGCAATTGCTCGCCTGACTTCGATCGGCCTAGCATTTCAATGAGATGATTCGTGAGTATTTGCAGCTGAAGATCAGTAAAATGAATCTCCGCCGCAGCGGCTAGTTTGATGACATAATTGACAAGCGCTGTTGTTGCTTGGACATCACTGCTTTGTTCGATCATCGCTTTGACTTCTGTGGGTAATTCAACGTTCGCGTCCAGTGGTGTCATCCCCTTCCTGTGATACTTCATGACTTAAGCTCAAATACTCTAGGATCGCATGCACTTCTGCACGATTGATGGCAAGGCCGTGATCCGAAAAGACATGCTCAACTGTCCCCACCAGCTTAGGATCATCCTGATTTGGTTTTCCCTGATACTGCTTATCAAACATAATGCGTTGGACCGCGAGGAAAACGTGCATCATGAACGCATCGCCGTAATATGGATCAATTGTTGTTGGCAATTGCTGCTTGAGTTCCGAATAGATACTGAACATAGTCAAAATCGTCTGTTGCGTCTGTTGTTCAAGATTGGGCTTCGGTCTAATCGGCACTACTGGCTGCTGTGACTTAATCTGGGCAAGCGGTACTTGTAATTTTTTAGCAACCGCTCCTCGAATCGCAGCGATGTCAGCGGTATTCGGCAACGGTCGCACTTCAATCACCTGAACCTCCAAATTCTTGAGCGGAAACACACTGATGACCAATTCAGGATGTTCGCGGGCAATCAACGCCCGCGCATCATCAATGGAAGCAAAGCCGACCAGTTCAATATTCGGAATCGCTGAAGCAATGCGCTGCTGAATCAGATTGGTGATTCCAATGCCAGTTGCACAAACATACGCGACCCGAACCGTGCGCATCTGGCTATCGCGATTGAGCGACACCATGAAATGCAAGGCAATGAAGGAAACAAACGCCTCACTTAAAACTGCCTGATCACCTGCCAACTCTTTATTGACGATTTTTTCAATGGCTTCAAACAAGGCCGGATACTCTTGCTTAATATCTTGCGTAAACGGGCTGTACTCAAGCAACTGACTTTTCTTACCCAAGGACTGACTAAGATGCAAGTACAGATTTTCCTGCAGCTGACTGTCGTGACTAAAATCATGATCAACCAATGCCCCAACCGCCAAGATGATGCGATGTGTCATCGCGACCAAGTTATGATCTTGCGGAGCCACTTTTTCGTTAACGCTTTGACCGAGATAATAGTCGTAATCGTCCGTGAGCGCTGGCAAGTTGTAAAAAGCCAACGTCCTCATGATCAGTTTGTCCGAATACTGCTGATCCGTTTGGGACTGTTCAACCCGATGATAGCTGTTGACTAGTTGATTAAACCCTTGGCGAATCACGCCGATGGTCAACCGAATGATCGTGGCAATCAGTGTACTAGGATCAGGCATGTCGCCTTCCTGTTTACCTAGACGAATGGCCTCTTTCAAGATGGTATTGAACGCGTGATCAAAAGTTGCTTCACCGGTCAAAACTAAAGCTCTTTTCGGTTCGGTTTTAGTGTTCAAGCTGTCAACCAGCTCGGCCATGAGCGTTTTACGATTCAACTGCTGCGTGATGAGTTGTTCCAGCAAGCGGCGGATAGCCAACTCGGTACCGTTTAGCTTGTAGCCATAATAGTTTTTGCTGATCAGCTTGACGTTGAATTGCTCCAAGTAAACCGCGAGTTTCTTCAGATCATTGTTCACCGTTGTCTGACTCACATTCACCCGCGCCTGCAACTGCTGTTGGGTGGTGTAATCGCCGGTTTGTGAAAGAATCAAGATCATGCGGAGAATTCGTTCATTCGGGGCTAAATAGTTATCAGCTAACTGATCATCGATTTTCTCCCGCAAAGCCGTTCGGGCAGCTTCACTAGCCTCGATCCAGATTCCTTTGCGCGGTGCACTTTTCAAAACTGAATCTTTCGCCGCCAGCCAATCTCGAATATCTGTTAAGTCGTACTTCACTGTCCGAACACTGACTGCAACTGACTCAGCCAACTGCTTAGCTGTCACCGCCCCTTCAGCACTAATCAGCTGCAAAACAATCTGCCGCTGTCGGTTACTTAATGACATCTCACATCACCCCCCACACTCAATTTCTAATTCTACTGTAAAGCGCTTTCCAAGACGAAACAACAGGCAATGTTTGCACGATTAATCGTGCAATGATATGTGATATTGTAAATAAAAAGACAATTGGTCTGTTCCGATTGTCAACAATATTGTGTTAAGCTATTCAGGAAGCCAATGATTGAAGTGCTTATATGGCGCGTTTATTTATGTACATAACAGCATTTATAAGTTGTATCATTCCTTAAATTTCAAAAAAACGTCAATTTAGACATTTCACACTTTGCATCAGTCATTCGTGCAAAAAACCGTTTCTTATTTTTAAAAATAACGCCTATTTTTTTGGCTGGTAATCTGCTGCAAAAATAGACTGTTTTGAATGAAAGTTCGTTTGCTGCCTCCGATAGATCAAGTCGTGCGAAACACAAAAAGCCATGAAACCCCGAGTCAAGCTCGGCACTTCATGGCTTTTTTGAAATTAAATTCGCACCTATCCCATCACGATTTTGTTCATCCGATCAGTGATCAAATTCCAGCTGTTTTATCCAGCTGATGGCCTTCTTCATTGAAGACGCGAATCGCATCATTGGCTGCTGCATTGGTCATGAGTTGTTGGAAAATATCGTAACTGATAGTGACATTTTCTGCCCCAGCCTTGATGGCAGCCATCACTTGTGAAGCCGTCTTGAAACTGGCGCCCATGATTTTAATGTGTGTGTCAGTACTCTTGTAGAATGAATGTGTCTCGGCGATCACGCTGTATGGGTCAATGTCCAACTGCTCCATACGATTGACGTAAGGGGCAATGTAATCACAGTCAACGACGCAGGCCATGAAGCCCTGGCGAACGGAATAAACGGCCGTGCCTAGCAGACACTCATCGGGCTTTTCAGCGCGAATCGCTGATACTGCCCGATAGCCTGGTTCAAATAATGGAATCTTAAAGGCCATGCGCGTGTCATCATTATCCGGAAAGCGCTTGCGTAATTCGTGATAGTCAGCTAACAATTCTTCCTCAGTATCGCCAACCAATTGCACGAACAAAACGCCTGGCTTCAAGTCGCGAATCTTACCTAATTGTTCGAAGCGTGGATGGCCTTCCTTCAGCAAAAGCTTGGGATTGGTGGTAACCCCTTCGAACTGATTAAAACTCAACATTTCTTTGACTTGATCGAGGTTCGCTGTATCAATAAACATGGATTATTCCCCCTAATTAAAAGCGTTCAATGGCGATGAAACCTGCACATAAGAACCTTGGTCGCAATGATCAAAGGGCGGTCATCGCGGCCAAGGCCACTTATGCTCCGGTTTCTTACCGCGCCGGTTCACGCTCTTATTATTTTAATTGTAGTCCCGACATCTAATTCTGGATACGTCTTTTCTTCCAAATAAAGCGATCCTGCGAGCTCAGGTGTTGTCGAACCATCGAAAACAATCGCTGTATGACCAAGGTTGCCCAGATTGGTGTTCACCTCATTGCCAACCGCCGTGATCTTATAAGATTGATCGTCGAACGTCATCACATCTCCGACTTCGATTGGTTCCAAAATTTTATTGACATTAATAATGAAGCAAGACGATCGTAATGCATCAGGGGCTTCATCTCCAAAAAGAATGGCCATATTGATATCCTTGAACCCCCGTGCTTCCGAACCAACTTCAAGAATTTTTGTCTCGTATTTTACTGTTTCTGCTAATGACGACACCTTACTCACCTCTCCAATAAACTAACTTATTTCGCGTACAAGCCAAAACTTGCTAACCAAGCAACAACAACACGTGGTACCCCGTTTAGAAAACGGGAATACAAGACAGAGACAACGCCGACTTCAACAGTCTTGGAATCAGCTTCTTCAAGTCCTAAACCAACTGGAATGAAGTCAGCCGCGTTTTGCGTGTTAATCGCAAACAATGCAGGCAGCGCATATTGTGGCTGGATGTTACCACGACCGATTTCAACCCCGATCAACGTCCCAATAACCTGAGCAATAACAGCCCCGGGGCCAAGGATTGGTGAAAGGAACGGTAGGGAACAGATAAAGCCGATGACGATAAGTCCAAAGACATTACCAGCAAGTGGCGTCATGAGTTTAGCAAACCAACTGCCCAAGCCAGATCCCTGAATAATACCAATCAGTAAAGCTACAAAGGCCATAAATGGAATAACGGTATTCAGCATTGTCTGAACAGAATCTTTAGCTGCCTGATTAAAGGTAGCAATCACTTTCCCAGCGCCAATCCCGATGCGCGCAATAAAGTTGGGCTTTTTCATCTGCGCCGTGATCGTTTTGTTCGTATCAAACTTGGCTTCGCGAGCTTCAGCTGCTTCTTGATCTTTAGCTGTGGTGGTCTGTGTTTCAATCGCCGTCGCTTGAGAAGCCGAAGAAAAGCTTTACTGTTTTCACCCGCCGTCTTTGGAGACCCTGCCGATGCTGCCAATGCAGCGTGCTGTTTGCCAGCTTCGCCACGTTGGTCAAAAGGTACCCCATTTAATGATTGATCTGGCACTGCATCATCAGGTAAGGCTGTAATCTGATTCACATCAACATTTGAAACATACAACTTAGGCACAATATATTTTGCCAGCGGACCAGACTTCCCAGTTGGCAATACGTTAATCGTCAGAATGTTTTTCTTCGGATAAATTCCGCAACGTAGTGTGCCGCCACAGTCAATGATCGCAACTGCCGTCTCGTCTTCAGGGATAGATGTCTTGAAACCGTCGACTGCTTCCATCCCAGTTAATTCAACAATCTTGTCAACGATGGCAGGTCGATTGCCGCCAGTCACGTAGATAAACTTATGCTTTTGTTCTGTAGGTGTAATGGTCAAGGGGCCGCCATAGCCGCCTGAACCTTTCACAACTTGAATACTATGCCATTTTTGATCAGCCATGATAGTAAATGCCTCCTTTATTCAGACAATTAGGCTTCTTGACCATTACGCGCCGACAGATCAACTGTCTTGCTGAGCGTAATGCCAGTTTGTTTAGAAACATATGCGGTTGTGAAGTCGGTGACCCAACCGCCGATAAAGTTCATCACAATCCCGACTAACATGTAGCGGATTGCGAGATCCATTTGATTTAACCCAAGTTTTTGGACACCTTGGGCAATGCCCAACCAGACGAACAATTCACCTGGATTAATATGCGGGAACACGCCATTGCTGGTATGGCAGAACTGTGCTTGTGCAGCATAGTAACTTGGCTTGTAGTATTCCGGCAAGAAGCGGGCAAGCGTGAAGCACATTGGATTACCTAACATGAATGCTGCTAAGAATGGCAATACCAGATAACGCATCAACACATTTCGGCTCGCTTTCTGGGCAAACCGTTCGATTCGTTCTTCCCCAATAAAAGCAATAATCGTGTTCATCAATACCAACAATAGCAAGACAACTGGTACAATGCTGGTCATCCAGCTAATGAATGTCTTACCACCTGTTTGGAACAGCTTCATGAAGCCGGCTGCAAAATCAGAAACATATTGCATGGTCTCATCTCCTAAATTTAAATTGTATTCTTCTTAAAGACATTGGTTAGCATATGCGGAATCGCTTTCATTTTTATGCCGATCTCATTAAAGATCGGCAGTGAAAACATGCTGACACGACTTGTATCAAAGTCTTCAAAACTGAGATTATTCGTTTTATAGTTCACATAATTGCGATACGCATTCAGAAAACATTCGCGTTCTGTTCGACTCAGCTTCTGCAGTGCTGTGTAATCAGCGCCAACTTCAGCGACCAGTTCACCGTCAAATTGATTCACGTCTCGGAATCGGCTGAAAACCGTGAGGCCCTTCATCACCCGAATTTCTTGAATACGATCATCATGGTCTAAACCGATCAACATCAAACTGCCTTGGCGAAAACGCCGAGGATTTTTCCCGATCAGCACCCGACCATCTTGCCGTACCTCGTGATAATTGTGAGCAAAATTACGAATCTGAAAATAGCCCATTAGTGCCTGCAGTAAAAACGCCGCTGCAATAAAGATACCAAGTATCAAAACGTTCATTTAAAGTCCCTCCGTGACAACGGTTAAGGGATCTTGACTGCCTGAAATCTTGCGCAGATTATTCATCGCCGCTTCATTCACTGCTAGTAAAAACAGCAGATCATAGAGCATCGATAAATCCTCCAAGGCTTTTTTCCCTAAAACACGTGGAATCCCAATAACAAAAATATAACTAACTGCTTTGCCACCAACTGGAATGGCATGTTTCAGTACACTTAGATGCAGGAACAAGCGATTCTCGTCAATATCCGCAATAGCATGAGGGATCGCGACACCGTTATCGAGCACAAACTTGGTGGTCGATTCGTGCTTAATCAATCGGTCAATAAATCCCGGGTCAACCAAACCTGCATCACTATCTGGCTTGAGTGCTGCTCGTAAGACAGCTTCATACGACATACTTGCTCGATTCTCGAAAACCTGTGGGCGCCAGATGATTCTGCCAGCATCAATTTCGTGTTGAACCGCTGAAACTCGCACTTTGGTTTCAAGCACGCGATCCCGGAAGATATCACCAATCATGACGACCGGAATTCGCAATTTATGAGCCAACGGCCGATCTGTGAAAACCATGATCAACTCATCTTGATGTTTTAGAATATCTTCCTCATCCTGATAAGCAGTGATTGTCACCTGCGACTCGAACATCGTGTTAAGCTGATTTTGCAAATACTGCAGCACGCTTTGCCCCATGTTTGAATAAAAACCAACTCGTGGTTGATCTGGTACATTGACATCGGCATGCTGCAACGCCATTTCGAAGTAAACCGTCAGATAATTGATCTCAACATCCGCAATATGAATCCCCATTTTTTCTTCCAACTTGTCAATCATCAAGATCGCCATATCGGCAGCTAATTGAAATCGTTGTAACATTTTGTCCGTCAAATAATCAGACGGAGAAATGTGGAAAATACCGCGATTAATCAAGAAAATTAAATGATACTTAGTCGTCTCATAAAATTGGTCATAGTCAATCTTGGCATCAACCAAAGCTCGAACTTCACTGGCAATTTGGTCGAACATTGCTTTGTTTTCGTGAACCTTTACCTTCAACTTAGCTGGTGACAATAACTTGTTCGCATACAAGTTGAAGGGAAAGGCAAGGAAATCATATTCTTCTTGGCTAAATGACACATGGCAGCGATCTTCAATATCACCAACAATGTTAATGAAAAGTGGTGAATCGTCCATCAAGTTCGTATAATACGGACTAATACCACTGAATACATAATGATGCTTTTTCAGGAAGACGATGATTTGCATGATCTTCTCAAAAATTTGTGTTGTGCTCGTCTTTATCTTTGCTGAATTCAGCCGACTGACGACTGATGCAACCAAAGTTTTATCCGTAAAAATTCGCGACTGCACATAATCAAAGAGGTGATTGTAAATCAACATGGTTAAGTCAACAGTTGACCCCACTTGTAACTTAACCCCGCGACTTGTCGCCCCTTCAATTTGGAGATCATAATTTTTCAACCAAGCGCGACAAGCTTCTAAATCTTTTAATAAAGTGCCGCGACTGACCGTCAATTGATCAGCGATTTCATCCATAGGAATGAATTGCCGTTCTTTGATAAGACGAAAAAGAATTTCCGCCTGCCGCTTCTGCTTGTCGTTATTATCAATATTTTGTTTGAAGACACCTGATTGAATTAAAGAAAATTGGCGATAATCCAAGATGTGCAAGAAGTACCCATTTTTATTAATGCGAATTTCTGCAGCATCCCCAAGTGATTCTCCTAGCTCATGAATGTACTTCTGCATCGTACGCGTTGAAACGTTTTCGCTTTCGGCCAACTCGTCTAAATCAGATGTGCCATTTGCTAGGAGATAGCGTAGAAGTCGATAATCCAAACTATTCAATCAGGTTACCTCCCCAAGCTTATGAATTAACCTCTGGACTTACCCCCCGCAACATTGGTTGTCACACCTGTAATATAACTAGCACGATTGGACAAGAAGTAGTTGACCAAATCACCCACTTCACTCAATTTGCCACTACGGCCTAATGGTGTAGTAGACGTTGAACTGTAGCCGGCACGGATTGCATCAACGGTGGTATCACGCGTATAAGCCAAAGCTTCTTCATAACTCGGTGTCCGTAAGCCTGTTGCTTCCATGATGCCAGGTGCAACCCCCACAACCCGGATATTGTACTTGCCTAACTCTTTAGCCCAAGAACGGGTGAAACCGTTGATGGCGCCTTTACTTGCTGAATAAACACTCTGACCAACAGAACCTTCAAGGCCAGCCTCAGAAGACATATTGACGACAACCCCATGTCCCTGTTTGACCATCCGACGAACGACTGCTTGTGAAACCAAGAAGACACTTTTAACGTTAACACTGAAGATTTGTTCAAATGTCTTAACGTCCAATTCATATTTACCATGTGGATCTTTAGGATCAACCAATACCCGCGGCTTGTTGATACCTGCATTATTCACGACGCCCCAGATTTCTCCATTGATCTTCTCGGCGGTGGCGGCAAGATTTTCAACTTCGTCAGGATCAGTCACATCAGTATGCACATACTTCAAGTTAGGGTCCTTAAAGTCGCCTTCCTTGAGATCGCCGTTAACAACCGTAGCGCCATTATTAATCAATTCCTTGACGATCGCAGCGCCAATTCCTGATGAACCTCCAGTTACAACAATTGTCTTGCCATCTAAACCTAACCAATCAGACATATTCAATCTCTCCCTTTCATCTTTCTGCTCTATGGTAGCGTTTACGAGAGAAAGACTTAAGACAGTCATTTTCCGACGTCGGGGAAAAAACGTGCACGATGGTTGATTAAGACAACTGAACATTGTTAAAAAGGTTGACCATCAATTGAAGTTGAGACTAGTTAAGAATCATATGTAATGTAGAAATAACGAGGGGCTTCGCAAGTGCCGAGTCTTTTTTACTAAGGTTTAAAGAAGGCTGTTAGGGCACAGTGATGGGTGACAGACTGCTTAATTCATGACGAGGTCTTGACTGTTTTTTGGTATACTTATTCAGTCACCATGCCTTTTGGCGTGATGCCGCGCCCAGAGGTGGTGATTTGTCATGAATATTTTCGATCAAGCGATCATCGCGCCACTACTCGTTGGTGTGTTTCTGCTATTGCTTAAACGCCTACCAGACAACCACAAGTAGTATAAGTAGCGATTAAATCCAGATCTCGGTATCAGAACGGCACCTTTTAGCGGAGGTGGCTTTTTTGTAACCACAAAAAAATCCACGTAGTTAGCGGGCTACGTGGATCTATGACTGTCATGAATACTTTCAATCACTTATATCCTAACATAGGTTTTGAGCTGAATCTATGAGTTCGTGCAGGCAGTTAGCGGTAATGAAAACCAGTATTTTTTTCGCAAACGAAGATATAGGAAAGAAAAGGATCCATTTTCTATAAAAGTGTTTTAGTACACATTTTTAAATAAGGGTTATCAAAAAACTCTGAATGAAAATCCTGAGACAAGCATTCAAATTAATATTATTAGACAAGTCCTGCAGTAATAAGGTTTCTTTCCATTATATAAATCCATCCTGCCAACCGAATCAAACAACTTTTTTGGGGGAATCATAACCTGGGTATCTACTACTTCGTCAGCGTGCCAAGCTTTGTGCTGTGTTCATTCTCGCCAAGGCCCACATTAAGTTGATGCGTCTTTAAGTTCGTGAAGACCACTATGATAGTCGGATTCTTCTTGGCCTCTGCCAAAACGTTCAAATCAACGGCCGCCAGCTGCGTATTTTCATCAACTTGGTCGCCTTCAGCCACCATCACATTTATGCCCTTACCATTCAGCTCAACCGTGTCCAATCCTATATGAACCAAGACCTCCGTATTGTCAGCGGCCAACAACGAAATAGCATGCTTTGTTGGAAATATCGAAGTGACCTTCGCTTTAAGTGGTGCATAAACCGCGCCATCTAAAGGAACGGCTGCAAATCCAGGCCCGAGCATTTTTTGAGAAAAGACCTGATCATTCACATCGGTGATGGCAATGGCTTTACCATCAACTGGCATAAACAACACCAATTTAGGCGTTGCTTTCTTAAAACCGAACATCTTGAGTCCTCCCTTACAACGACATCGCGACGTTGTGACCTTCAAAAATAGCATCCATGATCTTGCGAGGCCGCACACAGTCTCCGATCATGTTTGTTTCAGGTGCAATGCCGTAAAATAATTCAGCCAGATCTGCTTTAGGGCGGATCCCGGTCGATACAATCAGATGATCAAAAGGAATCGTAGACAGTCCGGTCGCATCCTTAACGATCATGTTGTTGCCATCAAACCCTTGGCAAGCCGTATTCAGCCGAATATCCAGCGTCTCACACTCATCTAGTTTCTGATGCAATGCGATCTTGTAAAGCGAATTACCTTGGGCTGCCAATTCACTGCCCATTTCAATGATCGAAACGTTCTTGTGATCAAGTAACGACAACTCCAATCCCAATTCTGCACCGATTGTGCCGCCACCGAGAATAGCAATATTTTGAGCATCACTAAAGTCGTGCTCAATGGCCTGTGTGCCGCTCATGTGTGAGGTCCCATCCAACCCACTGATTGGTGGCTGAGCTTCAAAGCCACCAACTGCAATGATCAAAGCATCCGGGTTCATCGCCCGCACCATGTCAGGAGTAGCTTCCGTATTTAACAAAACCTTAGCATCACTATGTTTCACTTGTTTGCGTAGTTGTGAGAGTAGTCGGGCAATTTCAACCTTGTAGTGTTCTTGAGCAACATAGATCATTTCACCGCCCAGATGTGGTCGCTTTTCGATCAGCATCACGTGATGTCCTGCGATAGAGGCAGTGATTGCCGCCTTCATTCCGCCGGGGCCACCGCCGATGACCACCACGTTCTTTTTAATCTTGGCTTCAGGTACATCGCGTGGCACAAAGCTTTCGTGATTAAACCGGGGGTTGACCGTGCAACCCACATTCTTATGGTTGGTGGAAATGTGATAGCACTGCATGCAGCGCACACAAGGACTGATGTCCCATTCATGATCTTCCAGCACTTTCTTTGGCCAGTATGGATCAGCAATAAAGGCTCGCCCGTACGCCACCATATCTGCCTGACCATCAGCAATGATCTTTTCACCATCTTCAGGAGTTAAAACCGCACTGACAACACTGACTGGAATACCAACTGCCGCCTTAATTGCAGCTGCGTACTTCACGTTAGGTTTGAAATCAGCAAAATTGGTGGTGATGCAGTGAACGTTTGATTGACGGTTCATGTCCATCCCAGCTGAGATCTGAACGACGTCGACAAGCGATTGGGCCTTTTCAACAAAGGCTTTAACATCCTCAAATTTAATAGAATGAGGCACCCACTCTTTGGCACTGATGCGAATATCGACCGGATAGTGGGGACCAACTGCATTACGCACAGTTTGAAGAATTCGTAGCGGAAAACGCATCCGATTCTTCAAGCTTCCGCCGTACTCATCAGTCCGGTGATTAAACACTGGCGACAAGAATTGAGCCGGAAGCCATCCATGACCAAAGTGCAGGAAGATCGAATCAAAGCCCAAATCTCGAGCCTCGCGCGCCGTTTTGGCATACCAATGCAAGGTTTCGGTCATAGATTCTTCATCCATTCCAACCACCTTTACGCCATCCTTGCGGATAAAAGAGCAAGGGCCTTTAGCGTAGTTCTTGACCCGAGCATCCTGGCCACCATGAAACAACTCGATGGACGCTTTGGCGCCAGCTCGTTGTATTTTCAAGATGCGAAGACGTGTTGCTTCATATTGATATTTGCTGAAGATGTACGGCTCATCAGCACTGGCAAAGCTGGAGAAGCCGGGCTCGACGATCGCATGCCCCGCAATGACCATTCCAGCACCACCAAGGGCCTTTTCCTCAAAGCTATCGCCCGTTGGTGCCGCGATAATCCTGTTTTTAACGATCATGTTGTTAATTTTAATGGGACTAAATAGATGTGGATACTTAAGCAATACTGTCACCTCTCAAAGATTTTGGCCACGACTGGCGATCACTTGCTGATACCAGTAAAACGATTTTTTTCGAATACGAGAAAAAGTGCCATGTCCAGAGTCATCCTTATCGACGTATACCAGACCATAACGCTTTGACATCTGTCCAGTCGAGGCAGAAATCACATCAATGCAGCCCCATACGGTATAACCCAGCACATCCACACCATCTTCCACGATGGCTTGTTTCACGGCGCTGAGGTGTTGTTTTAAGTAGTCAATCCGATAATCATCATCGATCGTACCATCCGCTTTTAGGGTGTCTTTTGCGCCAAGACCGTTTTCAACCACAAAGATGGGCAACTGATAACGGTCAAACAGCTGATTTAGTGCGATCCGAAGCCCCGTGGGATCGATCTGCCAATTCCAATCCGACGTTGCCAGATAAGGGTTCTTGATGCTGTCAAGCATGTTGCCAGACACCTTGATATGTTTTTCAGGACTGGCACTGGCTACCAATGACATGTAATAACTGATGCCAATGTAATCCACCGTGCCAGTCTTGAGGATAGCCAAATCTGCTTCAGTTACATCCAGCTTGATATCTTCGCGCTCAAAAAAGTGCTGCACTTTAGGTGAGTAATAACCACGTGCCTGCACATCGGAAAAGAGATAATGTTGATCCATAAAGTGCATGTTTTCTAGCTGATCGGCTGGGCTGCATGTTTCGCCGTAAGAAAGCGGGTAAAGCATCATCATTCCAAAATGACCATCTGGCTGAATCTCTCGTCCACTTTCGACTGCCTTAGCGCTGGCCACCAACTGATAATGAGCAGCCTGATACAGATCCTGTTTGTCCGTCAACGGTATCTCAACGCCGGTTGCCATCAAGGGGTTTAGCGTCACAACATTGATTTCGTTAAAGGTTAGCCAGTAATGCACTTTATCGCGATAACGTCGAATCACCGTTTCAGCATAATGAGTAAAAAACTTGATCATCAATCGATTTGTCCAAGAGCCGTAATGATCAACCAGAAACTGCGGCGTTTCATAGTGCGACAAGGTCACGACCGGTTCAATGCCATGCTTAAGACATTCGTCAAACACTCGATCATAAAAGGCCAACCCAGCCTCATTAGGTTTTTTTTCATCGCCTTTGGGAAAAATACGCGACCAGTTAATGCTGGTGCGAAAACATTTGAACCCCATTTCAGCCATCAAGGCAATGTCTTCCTGATAATGTTCATAAAATCGGATGCCTTCATGGCTGGGATAATACTGATCAGGCTCGACCGAGACTGTGTGCAATCGTTTGGCACCTTTCTTACCAGCCACCGCCAGATCTGCGGAACTTGATCCTTTGCCATCCTTATCCCAAGCACCTTCGCTTTGATTGGCAGATAAAGCACCGCCCCAAAGAAAATTGCTGGGAAACCTTGCCTCGTTACTCACTTAATCACCCTTTTTACTGTGTCTCGTTCAATGATCTCCGAATTCAGCGCAATGTCAGACAGCATAGCCCGGATTGATTCCGGATCAGCACTTTGACATAGCAGATGAATTAACCCGTCCGCTGTTCGCTGCATGATCTCACGTTCATGTAAGCTGACCGTGGTAATTTGTGGCAACACCAGCTTAGACGAAGGATAATTATTGTACCCAACGATCGATACTTGATCTGGAACAGAGATGTTCATTTTGAGGAAGCAATGCAAACCGCCCACAGCTACATCATCGTTCGTATAGAAGATCGCATCGATCTGATGAGCCAATATTTTCGGCGTAAGTTGCTTTTCCGTCACCGTATAACCAGCATCGTAATCGCTGCTTTCAATATTAAACACGATTGGCGATACTTCTGGCCCAAAGTTCTGCAAAGCCTGTAAATAGCCACGCTTGCGATAATCAGAGCCAGCGGAATTGTTCTCGTTGTGGACAAAAGCAATTCGTCGCATACCCTGATGGAGCAAGTAAGTTGTGATTTCTTCACCAGCCCGGTTTTGATGCACATTCAGGTTGAAAACATAGGGGTTATCTTCAATTTCATCCGCTCGGCCCATGGTGAAAATCGGCATTTCTGCTGACGCACACTGCTGAATCAACTTCATGCTGACAAACTGGGACCAGCAGATAACTGCATCCGCTCGGCGTTCCGTCAACAAGCGCTCAGTGGATCGACTGTTTTTGACGCTAGAGGTAGCAATGATTAGATCAAAGCCTTCTTTTGCAACCGCGTCCTGCAATACCCGCAAGGAGTCCGTGAAGTAGGGACGCGTGGGATTATCAGTGATGAATAAAATCGTGTTAGTTTTCTTGCGCTGTAGATTTACCGCGCTTCCATTACGCACATAATTCATAGCAACGGCCGTTTCTCGAACACGCAACTTCGTTTTTTCACTGATTTCCTTGCTATCATTTAAGGCCATCGAAACCGTGGAAACGGAAACGTGAAGTGCCTTTGAAATATCTTTGATCGTTGCCATGACATTCTCCTGTTATATTGTTCTTTTCGTTCTTTTCGTTGTTTTCATCATGATCATCGTGGCCAAAAAACCGACAACAATCGCAACCGCCACCCCAATGAAGTAAGGCACCGCCTTTGGGGAGGAAATAAAGGCTGGTGACCCAAGAATACCAGAAAAGGCAAATGCGGTAACATACGTACCAGTCAGACCATGAACCAGCCCACCAGCCATGCCACCAAGAGCAACCGCTGCAAAATACTTCTTGTTTCGGATTAAGATACCGTAAATACCAGGTTCCGTGATCCCAGATAAGGCGTTAACAAAAGCTGCTGACCCTGCTACACCACGTTCTTCCTTGCTCTTGGAGAAGATCAGCACTGCTAGGCACACGCCAAGCAAAGCGTAATTGCCCATGCCACCAGCAGCCAGCGAATACTCACGTCCCTGAGAAGCCAAGATTGAAAGCTGAATGGGCAAGAGAACCCAGTGCATCCCAAACATAATAACAAAGATGAAGAACCCACCGAATACAACTTGGAACAGCACCATGTTGCCGTGGAGCATCATCTTGTAGACATCCGCAATGCCATTGGCAATGGCCGATCCAACCGGTCCGAACACAAGCAGTGTCAGTGGCACGATGAATACCAAACAGATTACCGGTACTACGATCAGTTGCAGATTTTGGGCCATATGCTTGCGCAAGAATCGTTCTAGCTGTGCATACACCCACATGGAAAGCAGGATTGGGATCACGGTACTGGAGAAATTCATCGCTGTGAAATGGATCCCCAGTAAGCTGGCTTTTGAACCTGTTGCAAAACCAGCAATGTTAGGCTCCAGCAAAGCGGCTCCGATCACTGCACCAATATATGGGTTAGACTTGAACTGCTTGGCTGCGGTGAAGGCCAAAAGCACGGGGAAGAAGTAGATCATCGCGTTACCGATGCCGTAGAAGATCTTATATGTATCACTCTTCTCAGTCAGCCAGCCCAGCGTCACCGTAATGCCAAGCAGACCTTGAATAATACCAGCAGAAGCCAGAACTGGAATATATGGTGTAAAAATAGCAGAGATCGTGGCCAGTATACGGTCGATGATACCAGTTTTCTTCTCACTTTTAACTGAGTGATCAGCCTTCTCAGTCGAAGCTTGATCACTCTTGTTCAACAACGGGGTCAATGCATCGTAAACAGCTGGTACAGAAGAACCAACAATGATCTGAGACTGGCCTTGTGCATCCACAAAGCCCAGAAAATCTTTGTCTGCCTGAATGGCATCCCTGTCTACTCTAGATTTGTCAAATAGGACGAAACGCAAGCGGGTTGCGCAGTGAATCACAGATTTGACATTATCCTTACCGCCGACATCCTTAAGCGCGCGAGAAGCCACACCTATGTAATCCATGAGATTCCCTTCTTTCATAGAGGTCACATACTGTTTCCCTTTCTTCTGAAACGTTTCAGAAGAAGTTAAAAAATAAGTTTAAACGAACAATATTAACTGAAACGTTTCAGTTAATACTTCTAGTATTTTACAACCGCTTTCACAATGTGTCAAGAACTTTTGTGTGAAAATGAACAATATGACCTATAAGCTAACTACAGTCAGAATTAACGTCCATTTGGTAAGAACTGATGGTCGACGTTAAGGTACGAGACATTGAATAAATTATCTTGTTTGTACGTATAGGTGTACCCTGACGTATCGTCCAGAAACATCTTGAAATAAGGCCTGAACCCTAATTTCAAATAAGTGATCCGAAACGATCTCTAGGATCATTTTGGGTACTTTTTATGGGTAGTCGCCTGTAGCCATTGCTATAATTGATATTAGATTATACGAGATGAGGATAGCTATTTGAACAAAACAGTCACAGAGCTCGCAGAAGATTTAGGGGGGGTTAGCCGTCAGTATATTCAGAAGGCGATTAGCAACCTTCCTGCAACAAAGCCACTAGTGGTAGCAGCATAGCCAATCAAAAATATGAGGCAGCACTTGAGGAACGGATACGTTTATTAAAAGCACAACTTGATAAAAAAGACGATCAGTTGGAGAAAGTGCAGATGCTACTCGATCAATCGCAGCAACTTCAATTGATGACCGAGCAAGATCTCAGACGGTTGGACACTCCTGAAGATGAACCAGAAAGCGATTCTAAGATCCAATCCATGAGGACGCTACAAAGACACCTGGTTTGAGATAAGGATAGGTTTGCAAGAGAAGAAATCCTTAATTTTACACGTGTATATTGTAAATAGGCCATGGCAAACCAGTATTTAAAAAGGATGCCATTGAGGCTATAAAGGTCAAAACGCTAGGGGAAACTAAAAGAATTCAAAGTAAGTAAGCGAACCGGATACTCAATGGCAAAAAAGAAGCGAACAAACGCTGAGACGATAGTCATAAAAATCAGAAGCGCTACATCACTTATCGTTCAAGAGCCAAAAGATTCATCTAGATGGTTTCTGAAGCTAATTTGAAAGACCTAGATAATCAAGATTCATGCCAAGTTGAGCTAATGTTATGTAAAAAGAGCTGGTTAGTGGTACTAGACCACTTAACCAGCTCTCGCCATTGAAAGTAGGAATCCGAATTAAACTTAATCACGCCTTAGCCGCATGCCCCACCGACTTAGCATTATCCTGCCCATAATAAGCATCCTTACCATGTTTTCGATAATAATGCTTGTCCAACAAATACTGTGGCAAGTGCACGTCTTGATGTGTCAGCGTTAATGCGTGATAATCCATTTCTGCGACAACTTCCAAGACTTTGGCGTTATAAACTGCCTTAGCTGGGGTCGCTCCCCAGCTGAATGGACCATGTTGGCTGACCAGAACTGCAGGAACTGCGTTATGATCAATACCGCGATCCTTAAAGGTTTTGATGATGACTTTTCCTGTGTTTTCCTCGTAAGCATCTTCAATTTCTTGTTGCGTCAACGCTTCGGAGATGGGGACATCCCCATAAAACGTGTCAGCGGCGGTTGTATTCAGGTTGGGGATATCCATGTGTGCCGAAGCGAACGCAACTGCCCATGGTGAATGGGTATGGACAATCCCACCGATGTCAGGGAACTCATTATAGAGGACGGTGTGTGTCGGCGTGTCGCTTGAAGGGTTCAGTTGCCCTTCTACAACTTCGCCTTTCAGGTTGACGACAACCATGTCATCCGGCGTTAAGTCTTCGTAATCAACACCAGATGGTTTAATGACGAACAATCCCTTTTCCCGATCAATGCCGGAAACATTGCCCCAAGTAAAAGTAACCAGATCTAATTTTGGCAACTGCATATTTGCTTCGTAGACTTCTTGTTTTAATTGTTCAAGCATGAAAGTTCACTCCTGTTCATTTATTGAATATCGTTATTTGTCAATCACTAACTGACTGCGTTCTTTTCCCGATAAATGGTCTATATCAATAAGCCCAAATTTAAAACTTAATGTACACAATGACCTGAAAACGCTTTTAACGCCGCCAACTCTGATATAATGGGTTGTAACCACGTGAAGTTAGAAAGGAAGTTTACCCATGCTTAAAGCTATTGCCCTTGATATGGATAACACGTTACTTAATAGTCAAAAAGAAATTAGTGTCACGAATCAAGATGTGCTCCGCTATCTTAGCCGCAAAGGTATACGTGTCATTCTCTGTTCTGGTCGGCCATTTGCCACTTTGAAGCCATTTTTGGATCAGCTTCATTTAACTAAAAATGATGATGTCTGCATTTGTTTCAACGGCGGCTTAGTCCGATTAGTACGGGATCACACCGTCATCAAATCTTCAACGCTGACTAAATCACAAATCCAGCCAGTTTATGATCTCGTTAAGGAAAAAGGTTTCCACTTAGATGTGGTTGCTGAAGATCAGGTGTATTCGTTAACTGAATTTGGCAAATCCAGCTATGAGTCCATGATTCCTAAACAAATGCCATTTACCGATACGACATTTGCTAAGGTGCCAGCCAAATTATCGATTTTTAAAGTGGTCATCGCTGGCGATCCAGAAATGGTTGATGCGGCTTCAGAAGCTGCGCAATCACTTGAGGGCGTCACGGTGACAAGATCACGACGTACCTTACTGGAAATCATGCCGCCTAATGTGAATAAGAAGAACGGTTTGAAAGCAGCCCTCAACTTTTATCGCATTCCGCGCGAGCAATTAGCCGCATTTGGCGATGAAGAAAACGATCAAGATATGCTTGACTACGCTGGTATTGGCATCGCCATGGGTAACGCGATTCCTGAAATCAAGAAAATCGCTGATATTACGACGCAATCCAATGATGAAGATGGCGTTGCGAAATTCTTGATTGATTACTTCCAGATCAGTCCAACTGCGATCCACCCATAACTCGTTTAAAGCCACGCTTCCTCCAGGTGGCTTTTTTCGTGGTCAGGGTCAGCGTTTTTTCACCAGTTTGCGCGTTGTGATCAACAGTTTTACGCGACTGCTACACCACTGGTTCCTGCTCCAATCCAACGCGTTCAAAAAGATCATCAAAGAATTGTTTCGCTTTTTTCACTTCAACCAGCGGATCATCGGCCTTTTCCGTCCACATCTCAATGGTGAAGGCCCCGCCATAATTCAGGCGTTTCAACGTACGCAGACAGCCTTCGAAATCAACGGTGCCATCGCCAAACGGTACATCTCGGAACTGACCTTTACTTTCGGCGGTGACTGGCAAGGTATCTTTTAAATGAACCGAAACAATATTATCAATGCCTCGTTCTAACTCTTGACCGACATTGTTTTCCGGCCAAGCAGTCAGATTGCCGACGTCTGGGTATGCCTGCAACCACGGACTGCGAATTTGCGTTTTGATGTCCTTAATTTTGGTCAAGGCGTTTAGGAAAGGATCATCCATTGTTTCAATATCAAGCATGACTTCTTTAGCCGCAGCATAAGCGACGCCGCGTTTTAAGTTCTCAATGAAGTATTCTCGCGAGGTCACCGTCTTTGGTTCGTAATAAACATCATAGCCAGCAAGCTGAATGTTACGAATGCCGAGATCACCGGCTAAATCGATTGCCTTATAAAGCATTTCAAGGCTTTTTTCTCGAACTGCCGGATCAGCCGAGCCAAGTGGGTAACGACGATGGCCACTGAGCATTAAGGTGTGCAGTCTCACACCGGTTTGCCAACTTGCATCCCGTACTTCTGCTCGCTGTGCTTTCGTCCAATCAAGTCGGGCTAAGCGTTCATCGCTTTCATCAATCGACAATTCCAAAAAGTTGAACCCTAAATCGTGAGCCTGTTGCAACCTCTGCTGCCATGAATCAGTTTTTGGGAGTGCCTTTTCGTAGATTCCTAGTGAATTCAATGTTGTGCCTCCTTAAACGCGTTTGCTGCCCAAGAAACCGGCGCACACGTCTTGTATTCGCTTTCATAAATACACGATTGCTATTAAAAAGACGGTGGCCTTAGCAAGCCCGCGCTCCAACCCTTTTTTCAGGCTGGACACCGGCTAAGCTAATGGTCACCGCCAGCTTGCTTACTGTCCTATATCACGTTTAATTCGATACCTGAATCACATCAATGCCTTGCCGGCGCAAGTCGCGGACGACCTTTTCATTCGCAAAGTTATCTGTGATCAAAATATCAACGCCGGTTAAATCTGCAACATGGTAATTGCTTGTGACGCCAACTTTTCGATAATCGGCCACGCAGATCACTTTTTGCTTGGTTCTGGAGATCATCGTGCTGTTGATCTGCGCTTCGTAAATATTTTGGGTTGTCACGCCACCTGCGACGCTAATGCCGTCACAGCCAATCAACGTATAATCTGACTGCATCGTTTCCAGAATCTGCATCGCAACTGTACCGACCAACGACTCTTTTGGATAGCGAATTTCGCCGCCGGTCAGGATGATGGAGGTTTCTGGATGACGCACGCACTCAGTTGCCTTGATATTGTTTGTGATAATCGTCAGCGGCATGATCGCTAACTGATTAATTGCCCGCCAACACAATGAGCTGGAGTTGACGAAAAGCGTACTATTTTTAACAATATAAGCTGGAACCGCCGCCGCAATCGTATCTTTAATTAATTCGATGCCTGAACGCGATCCGTGATTACTGGCGGTCACCACATTGGTTCTTTCAACCAAACCATGATGCCACTTCACCTGTCCCATGTCTGACAAAGCTTTCAGGTCACGGCGAAGCGTCGTGATCGAAACATTGAATCGTTGGGCCAAGCCCTCAACAGCAACTGGCTCCGACTGGTCCACCGCTGACAAGATCTTTTCCCGGCGTGCCTGCACATTGGCCATTGAATTTTTCACTGTCATCACCTCTCAGCAACGAATTGCCTGCTTGCTTACTTGCCCCAGATGCGGATGATTTCGTTTTGGAAATCCGTTGCTGCTTTTGCAGGATCTGGTGCCTGCGTGATTGCCCGACCAGCGATGAAGGTATAAACGTTCACGCCTTCAAACAGTTTCAAGGTATCCACACTCAAACCGCCAGTCACGGAAACTCGGAAGCCCATATCAACCAGCATCTTAACCTTAGCTAAATCCTTCTCGCCCCATGAGCCACCGGAAAGCAAAGCATCACGACTCTGATGATAAATCGCCTGCGTCACACCAATATCCAGCCACGATTGGGCATCTTCTTTGGTCCAATTACCATACAACTCAATTTGGATCTCTTTAACTTCTTTTTGAGCTGCTTGAATGGTCGGAATCGTTGCCGCACAGATACAAGTCATCCAGTCTGCACCAGCATCGCCCATGTTACGAGCAACGGTTGTCCCTGCATCAGCACATTTCGTATCCGCAATCACGATTTTATCAGGAAAAAGGGCTCGCAATGCGCGAACGGCAATCGTGCCTTCCTGCAAAATCAAGATCGTCCCGGCTTCAACAATATCCACAATGTTCCCAACTGCGCGAACATCTGCCAAAGCACTTTCCAACGTATTATTATCCAATGCCACTTGCAAATTTGGTTTAGCCAAAATGTTTCCCTCCTATTATGCGGCAATCACACGATCTGGTCATGTGTCGCACGCCTTTCCTTAACGTCAAAAGCAGACCGGCCCGTGCCGGCGTCCGATCTGCTTAATGACTCGCTTTATTTCACAAGATCCGTATCTTCACGAACATGCTGTTCTACTTCTTTATCACTCATAACGTTCTTGACGCCAATCACTTGCACGCCTTTACTCTGAGCATCCTTGAACATGTCGACAAAGTTGGTTGTTGTGAACACCATGTCGTATTGTTTAGCCGTACTCTTGCCTTCTGCCAAGTTGGTATGCTCAATTTGGGTAATCGGAATATTCAACCGTTTAAATGCTTTTTGAACACTGCGCATCATCATTAAACTGGTACCTGAACCATTTGCACACGATACTAAGATCTTCATGGGAAATTTCCTCCTTGTAAGTCAAATCCTTATTTAGTAGCCTTTTTCTTTGCCATATTTTCTTTATATTGCTCGTAATCCGTTACCATCAAGAAGTAGTTCTTCGGATCGTGACGATATTCGAGTTGTGGGATCAAGACAAGGATCAGAACAACAACCACGATGCCAGCGATGCCGAGAATCTTCATCAAGACGGTGAAGAATGGCCATACAGTGTCCCAGTCGAACATCCCCAGATAGCCGCCAAACTTCGACAAACCAATCCAAGTTGAAATCAATGCTGCACCGAACACTTGAATCAAACCACTGAAGAACGGTAAGATCATGGCTGCTTTGGCACCAGCTCGCCGGTTTGCGAAGACCCCGAATGCGGCATTATCAAAGAACAATGGGATAAACCCAGCGATAATGATAGTTGGTGAATGGAAAATCAGTAAAGCACCAATGGCTAGGAACTGACCTAATGCACCAAACAGGAAGCCGATGGTAACCGCGTTTGGTTCGCCAAATGCGAAGGTTGCGGCCACATCGATACCAGGTACGGAACCTGGCAGCAGACGATCGGAAATCCCGGTAAAACTTTCAGTCAGTTCCCCAACGAAGGTTCGTACCCCAAGTTGCAGGATGGTCAAGTTAACCGCGAACCCAAGGGAAGTGGTCATAATATAGAACAAGAAACTAGCATTTGGTGCTAAACCTGAGGCGCCTTTTGTTGCTGCGAAAACCCCAACGAAGTATGGCTTGCCAAGAATTAACATGATGATGCCGAAGAAGAACAGCATCAGAATGCCGGTCGCAACCATGTTTTCGTTAAAGATCTTGAGGAAACCAAGCAATTCAATATCCTCAAGACGACGTGCCTTTTTCTTCGCTTTTACTTCACGAGCCTTAAACTTGTCAGCCAGCCAAGAAACAAAGGCAATCCCAAACATTTGTTGATGGGCAACGGCAAACCCGCCGCCATCGGTCAAATCCTGCGTATAACGAACGGTCATGTTTGAACCAACTGCCCAGTACAGGCCTAAAACAACACCCATGACCAGCAGCACTTCAATCCGACCCATCTTCGGGAAACAGAAAAGTAGAATCCAGAAAGCCGTTGCAGCTTGTTGCACTTGGACATTACCAGTTGTGAAGACTGCCCGCAACTTCGTCCATTTCTGGAACCGAACTAGCAAAATGTTGAAGACGAACGCGAACAGCAGCAACAGCATGACATCGCCGAATGTTCGACCAAACGTCTTTTCCAAACCTTCAGTAACCGCGTTTTGCCCAAAATACGGATCAATAACGGTAGCGGTTAAATTAAAGCGGTCTTTCAAGCCGGTCAGGATCGGTCGGAAGCTGTTAACCAAGCCGCCAGACCCAACCATCAAGATCATGTAGCCAATAACCGCCTTTAGAAACCCAGCGATTGATTCATATAATGGCTTGCGTTCCAAAATATATCCGAGTAAAACGATAAACCCAATCATGTAGGCTGGTTGCGTCAGAATATTCGACGCAAAGTAGTCCCATATTTTAACTAGAAAATCTAGAATTTGCTGCATGATTTCTTACCTTTCCCCTTCAACTCCCCGCATCGATGAGTGCTTTAAAATCATCAACACTATTGACGGCCAACAGTTTATCGATCAGACCTTCCGTCATTAACATGTCGGAAAGGTCGCCAATGTTTTGCAAGTGTTGCTTCGGATCTTTTGCAGCTAAGGTAAAGAACAGCTGTGCCTGCTTATCAGGGTCGTCTGAATCGAAAATGACAGGCTCAGGGAATTTTGCAAACCCGATCGCCGTCCCCAAAACATTCTCACTTTCAGCCATCGCATGCGGCATGGCCACGCCAGGCACGATCACGATGTATGGCCCGTTCTTCTCAACGTTAGCAATAATTTCGTTAATATACCCCGGCAGTATATACTTGTGTTCGATCAGCTTTCCCGCGGCTTGTTGCAAGGCGTCACGCCAATCCTTAGCAGGTTCTGGTCGAATATCAACGAGATCTTTCTCCAAAAAGTCTTTCAGTAACATAGTTGATTCACCTCTCTTAAACGCGTTCGCAGTCGCAGAAACCTCCACATAAGGACCTCAGTCGCAATGGCCAAAGCCCGGCCATCACGCCTGAGGCCGCTTATGCTCCGGTTTCTAAGCGCTCCTGCTCACGCTCTCTATAGGAATGCAGGGAACGGTGTGTCGTTTGGAATTGAGAAAGCATCGTGGAAACCGCGATCATACATGAATTCCATCCGGTCTTTGTCATCTGGGAAGGTGAATTCACCGCCAACTTGCCAAATGAAAGGCTTAAACTTGTATTGCAAACGATCCTTGCGCATTTGCCAGAGCGCTTCAATTTCCTTAGGGTCAGCCATAAAGTTGGTCCAGATATCATAATGAACAGGAATAATGACTTTGGTGTTCAAAGATTCAGCCATGCGCAAAATATCGATGGAAGTTACCTTGTCCGTGATACCGCGTGGGTTTTCACCATAAGCACCCAATGCAACGTCAATCTTATTTTCATTACCATGCTTAGCAAATAGATTGGAGTAATGAGAGTCAGCAGCATGATAAAGATTGCCGCCGGTGGTTTCAAACAGATAGTTAACCGCAATCTTGTTCATATCTTGCGGCATCTTGCCTGCCAACTTCACATTAGGATCGTCTTCGGTGATTAAAGCTGTCCGATCAAATCCTTCAAGTACTTTGACCTTTGTCTTGCCGATAGTAACCACATCGCCAGGTTTAACAACAACCGTCTTTTCTGCCGGAACACCCCAGCCTTGCCAAATCTCACAAACCTTTTCTGGGCCATAGAACTTCGCATCCGGACAATTCTTATTAACAGCAGCAGCCGTATTCACATCCAAATGATCACTATGAATATGACTCACAAACAAAGCATCAACATCTTTAATGGCAAATGGATCAATCACAAACGGTTGATTGCGCAGATTCGGTTGCATCTTCTGCACACCACTCATCCGCATCATCTGATGACCCTTACGCATCATGCCATTACCATGTGATTGCTTACCAGTGCCACACCACATATCAACCAAAATGTTGGTATCTTCAGCCGTCTTCAACCAAATACCGGTACAACCCAGCCACCACATTGAAAATGTACCAGGCTTCACCTTTTTGTCAGCAATCTCCTCATTCAACCAAGTCCCCCACTCTGGGAATGTGCTAAGAATCCATTTTTCCCGAGTGATGTTATTGATATTTTTGTCTGCCATGATAATTCCTCCTTAGGCTTTGTTTCTGCTTTCAATTAACATGGTAGATGAACTTGAATACGCTTACAATACCGGTATATGAACTGTTTGAGTATTATACGCCATTTTATGAACTTTATATGCGTTCTCGCAAGTTTAAAGGTTCCATTTTTATGAACTAAATCATCTAAAAATTCAGATGACAATCATAAAACTTACAATTTCTTCGGTTAATTAAAAGAATACTTGAATACAAGTAATTAGTTCTTCTTGAATCTTATTTCAGCTAATACTTCTGCATTGTCTATTTAATGTTAAACTTTGAATGCGGATTTTAGAAGATACATACAAGTGAGCAGCCAAAAACGGCCACCTTAGTTAATCTCTCGATTGACTAAGGTGGCCGTTTTAATTTCATAAAATCATTTGAATATTATGACCCAGATAATTAACCGCGATATGCATCCAAAATCTTTGGTCCGTTTTCTGTTCCAACGACTACCTTTTTAACTACATCAAGGAAAAGCCCATGTTCAACCAACCCAACTTGTTCGTTTAACCAAGAAGCTAACAGATGAGGATGCTCAATACGCCCTAAATGAAGATCAACAATAAAATTATCCGAATCTGTCAATACCTTTTCTCCATCATTAGTGAGTCGATATTCAGGATTCAGCCCTTCATTGGCTAAACGCTGAACGAGCTTGCCGCTGCCAAATGGAATCACTTCAAGCGGTAATGGAAATTTACCCAGCGTGTCAACAAGTTTAGATTCATCAACAATCCATATATTTTGCGCGGAATTAATCGCGACGACCTTTTCAATTAAGTGGGCCGCCCCGCCGCCTTTAATGCCTTGAAAATGCTTATCAACTTCGTCCGCACCATCAATTGTCAAATCAATATGATCCACTTCATCTAAATCTTTCATGGGAATCCCTAAGGACTCAGCCTGCTCACGCGTGCGGATACTAGTGGCAACACCAGTCAACTGTATATGTTCGGTTTCGACTCGCTGTGCAATGGCTTTAACAAGATAATAGACCGTCGATCCGGTCCCTAAACCAATTGTCATGCCGTCTTTAACTAGTTCTGCCGCCTTCTGAGCAGCCTGCTGCTTCAAGTCATTTTGATTCATAACCACGCATCCTTTTTAATTTGTTTTTTACCCTACAAGTCACAGAAGAGTCGTGAGAAAAACTTCTTACACGAAAAGATTTGGTAAACTCTAGAGTGCTCGAATTCGTCTTTTCTTACTATTAGGAACATCCTCATCTATTCATTTGGACAATGATTCGATACGCCTCCGGATTTAAGGCTTGCTGCATCCCTTCAGTAATCTTCGCCAACGGCACTGTTCCGGCGATGAACGGTTTAACATCAATGTTGCCATTATTCAGTAATTTCATCGCCTTAAAAAAGTCGCTACTATCTGAATTGGCACTCCCCATAAGTTTCGTCATCCTGCGATGTAAGGTATGTGGGCTGATTGCAACAGGTGTGTCGGGGTGAAACGAACTATAAAGGATTACCCTTCCTCGAATGGCCGCCATTTGTACTGCTTGTTCTGCAACAGACGAGATCGGTAAAGTATCGAAGACAACATCTGCTCCTTTATCTTGCGTCATCTGTTTAACTGCTACTACAGGATTTTCAGCTTTCGGGTCAATTAGTTCATGAAATCCAAGTTGAGCCATAAACGCTCGTCGCTTCTGATTAGGTTCGCTAATGATTACTCTGGCACCGCGCTGTCGAGCGAGCAGCGCATGGAAGGCGCCCATAATGCCTGCACCAATGACAACAATATTATCGCCCAATGCAACTTCCGCTGTGTCTAGACTATGAACCACACAAGAAAGTGGCTCAGTCAAAGATGCTTCCTCATAAGAAAGATTATCTGCAATTGGAAACAACTTAGTGACTGGTACAGCTAAATATTCTGCCAAACCTCCCATTCCGCGAATATTCAACCCACCAACCCGATTCTCATAAGAAAAGTTTGTGCAGCTTCCTTCGTGACCCGTTCGACAGTTCTCACAGTGGCCACAGGAAGTTAATAAACCCACGACAACCCGGTCACCTATTTGCCATAAGTCAGAATCAATTTCATCGCCTGCTTCAACAATGATACCGGACTCCTCGTGACCCCCGATAAATGGAAACTGAACTTTGTTGACCCCTACATAGACTCTTTGTTCCCACGTACAAAGAGCACAAGCCTTTAATTTAACAAGCACCTCATCTGGTCTGATAACAGGTCTGTCAATCTCTTCAACTTCCAACTGCTTAACGTCTTCAAAAACAGCAGCTTTTATCTTTGTCATGAAGATCACCCTCCTTATCTAGTCATTTATTGTTTGTCTCTTATAGATATCAAAAGCTAATTCTGGTTTGACATTCTCATGAACCAAGGCATGCAAAGCGGCCACCATCCCTACAGGATTTGGGTCCTGCGTTATATTTCTGCCAACAGCCACACCTCGAGCGCCAACCTCGATACAATGGTAGACAAACTTGAAGTAAGTCAATGTATCAGTTTTCGGACCCCCTAAGGCAAGCACTGGTCGACTCGCATTCTTAACGATCAAAGCATCATCGGCTGTACCAGTAAAACGTGTCTTGATAATGTCTGCGCCTAGTTCTGCACTGAATCTTGCGGCAGCGGCAATATAATGCGGATCATCTGACTGAGTTGAAGTAATCGGATACCCGAATGGTAATGTTTCCGCTATAACTGGCATGGACCACTCCGCCGCTTGACGGGCCAGTCTAGCTAACATCTGATGAGACTCAGACTCTCGGGAATCCGCACCAGGAAATGTCATGCAAACAATGCCTGCCGCATCTAGTTTCAATGCATCGTTGACATCAAAAAATGCCGCAGTTTTGGGGACAGATGGATCGTAAACATCAGTGCTCGCATCAACTCGCAGAATGGTCGTCACCTTTGTCAATTCATGTTCATACGTCTGTGCTTGGCCATAAGTGACTAATGCTGCATCCAACCCCGCGTCAACTAACCGAGCAATTCGGGCACTCGTTGCGTCAATGCCTGTCGTTGCCTTTGAAAACACAAATCCGTCCAAGGCCGCAACGACTGCACGTCCATCGGATGCAAATATTTGATTCAATCGTCTCAATTTACTCAATATGTTCAACTTCCCTTCTTGATCAAAAAAGACGCCCAAAGACATCCCTAACATGGGAATCTTTGAGCGTCTCCTTTCACTGCCCTAAATATTTTCCTTGTGCCAGAGCTCAAATATTGTTGGTCAGAATACTCGTCTGACGACTATCGATTTTTAAGTCAATCCGTCTAGGAATTTGGTCATCGCCTATTGTTTAGCGGCAGACATCAGCTTTTCGATCCGTGACACAGGATTGTCCGCACCAAACACATAAGATCCTGCAACAAAAACATTCGCACCCGCCGCAGCACAATCTTTGATTGTCTCGTCATTAATGCCGCCATCTACCTCAATATTGAAGCTTAGCCCTAAACTATCTCGCAACTTTGCCAGTTCCTGAACTTTGTTGACCATCTGCGGGATAAACTTTTGTCCGCCAAATCCAGGATTCACTGTCATCACTAACACTTGATCAACCAGCGGTAGTAGTTCTTTGGCAGCTGCAACCGGTGTTCCCGGGTTTAAGACCAAGCCAGCTTGAGCACCAGCCTTCTTAATTTCCTGCAGAACTCCATAGATATGCGCCGAAGCTTCCAGATGAACCATAATCATATCGCCGCCAGCATTGGCAAATTGCGGTGCAAACTGATCAGGATTGTCAATCATTAGATGACAATCTAGCTTTAACGACGTTGCCTTGTGCAAGTCTGATACCATTTGCGGTCCAAATGTGATATTGGGGACAAAGTGACCATCCATCACATCAACATGTAGCATATGAATACCAGAATCTTTGATTTTATCAATATCCTGCATCAAATTTGCAAAGTTAGCGCTCAATATCGAGGGTGCAATCTCAATAGACATTTTCTTTCCTCCAAACGACTGAATCTTGGTTTAAATAATCCAGAAAATACCACCAACAACACCAATACCAACAAGAATCAATAGAACCGTAGTCGGCTTAAATTTCTTCCGTAACAGGTAATACGTAAGCAATGTGACTGCCAATGGGAGTAACCCGAGAACTAACTTATCAAGAATACCTGTTTGAACTTTCATGACAGTTTTACCCAGATGAAGCTTCATGGGTGTGGAAATCTTAACGAAGGTTGCCGACAAAGCCCCGATCACAATTGGTCCTAGTGTCTGTGCGTATGTCATGACAGTTGGCAACAACGATCCTTGAAGAATCTTAGCAATACCTTCTTTACCTAAGTTGTAACCCTGCATCCACGCAAGATAACCGATAGACCAGATGATCCCTAGGTGAAGTACAGCGAACAAAACTGGGCCCATTAAAATGTTCCCTTTTGCTGCAAAACTAATGGTGAATGATAGCAAAATTGGAATTAAGGTACCTTGCCATAAAGTATCGCCAATACCAGCTAAAGGACCCATCAGGCCTGTCTTCAATCCATTGATCGTTTCGTCGGTAATTGGTGCACCATTAGCTTTTTGTTCTTCCATCGCAATGGTGACCCCAAGAATTGAGCCGCCAAAGTGTGGTTCAGTGTTGAAGAATTGCATGTGCCGTAACAGTGCTGCTTTCATTTCGTCTTCATCATCACCGTATAGCTTCTTGAAGATCGGAGAAAGCGCATGGATAACCCCAGTGGCCTGCAACCGTTCGTAGTTGTAGTTTGCATGTGAGAAAAATGTCCAACGCCAGAACGCTTTGACGACATCTCGTTTACTTAATTTTTTGGCATTTGGCTTTTGTTCTGAAGGCAATTCCTTCTCTTCGAGTTGTTCCTTCTTGTCTTCTTCACTCATGCTTTTTCACCTCGCTTCAAGAATAATTGGGTGTAAACATAGGCGATAATGGCTGCGAAAATGGCAATCGGCAAGATAGCAAGATTTGAGTAAACTGCAACCATAAACCCTAACAGGAAGAATACGATGGTGCCTTTGCTGCTCATGGCGTGTAAGTTCATTGCAATCCCTAAAGCCGGTAAAATACCGCCAATAACAGTTAATACATGCAGTGGGGTACCTGCTAAACCACCAATGACTTGTTTAACTGGACCTGCGCCGAAATATGCAGCCAGCATAGCCGGAATTACTGAAAACAGAAACATTGTAATTTGCGGGGGCCATACATGTAGAAAATCAATGCGATTAAGATTGCCTTCTTCTGCCGCCTTATCTGCCATGTGAACAAACGTAATATCAACAGTCATATGCAGCACCCAGATCATTGTCCCTACTAGGCTAATGGGCACAGCCAACGTAATCGCAACTGAAGGCGAAACGTTAGAAGCCATCCCCAAAGCCGTTCCTAATGTACCAGCCAAGGCAGTATCCATTGGTACGGCCCCGCCAGCGCCAATCCATGCTAAGAACGGTAACTGAATAGCGGCACCATAAATCGTCCCTTTCACCGGATCACCAAGAATTAGACCAACCAAAGCACCATTCACAAGAGGGCGCATGATGGTGTGAGTACCTGCCAAGGAAACCCAAGGCGTACCCATCTGACCGAGGTAATAAACAACCCCAATCAAGAATGCTTGCCAGAGATGAATTGTCATATCTCTATTCCTCCATTTTTATTTCAGCAGATTTTTAACGTCTGTTGCCCCATCACTCGGCACAATTTGAATTTTGACGTTGACACCTGCATCAATTAACTTTTGCATAATTGCTTTCTCATCATCAGAAGCAGAGATGTTCTTATAAAATTTCTTGCGCTGGGGATTTGCGCCCATACCACCGATAACAACTTCCTTAATAGCAACACCAGCTTCAACTAAATCCAGATAAGTGTTCGGTGTCTTAGCCAGTAATAAAAGCTTGTCATTGCCATGATCACCATTCAGAAAACTTGGCCCATCGGCAACACTCAGAACATCAAGTTTGATTCCTTGAGGTACTGACATTGACATAATGCTTTTCAAAAAATCGTCTTTCGCGGTCGCATCATCGACAATGACGATGTGATTACCCTCTGTATACTGCAACCATGCAGTCATGACCTGACCATGAATAAGGCGATCGTCAACTCGTGCTAATACAATTTTTGACATTATAATTTCCCCCTCAGTATCATGATTGCGGGTTACGTGATTTCAACTCGTCCCAAAAGTTTTTGATGCCAACTTTGGCGGTTTCAAACGCAGCATCCGTAATCTGTTCAATATCTTGGCCCATCATTCGTGCATTAATTGCTTCAATAATCATCGGTAAGTTAACCCCAGTAATTAATTGAATTTTGACATCCTTGATTCTGTTTGCGCACAGCGCTGCCTGATTGTATGGACTAGCGGCAAAAAGATCAGTGAAGACGATGACACCATCGCCATCATCTTCTTTTCGAATTAGCTTCTCCAATTTCAATCCGAACTCTGAAACATCGTTACCTTCAAATAAACCAATTTCACCAATATTTTCTTGTTCCCCAATGATTAACTTCACGGCATCTAGAAACCCTGATGCCAATTTCCCATGGGTTGCAATAACGAATCCAACCATTTTCTCAGCTTCTTTCTTTCATATAGTCATCACCGTTCGTCATTGATGTTACGCGGTTACCATTCAAATTTAAGAACAGCCTTGTACCAAGCTTTACTGGCGACAATAGCTTCAAATGCCTTATTTAGATCCGATGCATTCTTGATAACGGTTTCATTTTTAGGCAAAAGTTTTCGGAGCGTATCTTGATAGTCTTGGCTTTGACTCATAGCCTTAACGACGGCCTCAAAGTCAGGTGTCGTTGAACGACTTGTGCCATAAAATGTCAGGCCTTTTTCCAAAATATCACGTGTATCAATTGGTACGAGGTCTTCGCTTACACCCATTAAGACAAACTTCCCAGTACGTGAGATGACCTTGATACCTTCGTTAATAGCACTTGAACTGAAATTGCCACCTGTTGCCTCAAAAATGACATCAAATTGTTCACCTGCGTGATCAAAGTCATACTCGGTAACTAATTCTTTATTTGCAAAATCGAATTCGTTCAGACGATCTGGTATCGCACCAAATACGGTTAAATGATCCTTGTCAATGCCACGGATATAATGTAAAACTGCCGCAGCCATGTATCCAACTGGACCATCACCGAACAATGCAACACGGCAACCGGGTTTTGCCAACGTGTCTGCAACGTGACTGCTTGCGTGATATCCGACAGTGCTGACTTCTGTCAAAATGGCAATTTCGTCGGGAATGTTTTCTGGCAAGGCAACTACTGCGCGATCTGGCTGGACAAGGTCACTCTGAGCAATACCATCATAACCACTGCTTAAGAACACGGAATCTGTGCTGTAGTTATCAGGCACAGTATCCGTCTTTTTTTCGCCTCTAAGCATGTAACCAGGGACGTTGGGAACAATCACAACGCGCTGACCAACTTTAAACTTGTCACTCATAGATTCTTTAATTGTCCCGATGCCTTCATGTAGCAAAGCCATTGGCAATTTCTTTGCTAACGCTTCTGGACGACGTTTTCCTGCAAAGTATCTGTCGTCTGCATGACAAACGCTTGCCATTAATGGCTGAATATCGACAAGCCCAGGTCTCAATTCATGTTGTAAATTGACCTCTTCAATATCACCAGGTTTAATCAATCGATACGACTTAGATGCAATTTCCCTTGATACGTCAGGGTTCTTTAACATAATATCAGCCTCCGTATTTTTTGTAACCGTTTTCACATTGCAAATAATAGCACGCATTATTTAACTTTGCAAACTTTTGCTTTAACTATTTTTGCAAACTATATGCAACTTGGCTGCTTAATTAATGCGCTTACATATATCGAATGAAGGCATAAAATGTTAATATAAGATCGGGTTTGTTTACGGTTTAAAGTTAAACTGCCGAATAGGGGGCGATCTACATGAATAGCATCGAACGACAACAAATAATCATGGACAAACTAAATGACAAAGGCAGCGTTAGAATTGCTGACCTAACAAAAGAACTAGATGTTTCTCGAGAAACCCTGCGTAAGGATATTGCTGAATTAGGTCGTCAAGGGAAATTACAAGTGATTCGGGGCGGCGCTGTTCTGAATAAACCCGTCAACGAAACTATCTATAATCAACGTTTGCAACAAAATTTGGCTGAGAAACAACTCATTGCCCAAAATGCAGTTAAACTTATCACTGAGGGCGACTCTGTTTTCGTTGGCAACGGCACCACAGCAGCCCTTGTCGCCACAGCCATTAAGACACAGGGCTTTAATAACCTTGTTGTCATCACGACTTCAATCAACGTTTTAAAAGCATTAGAAGACGCCGATCCGATTCAAGTCGTCCTTCTTGGCGGCGGCTTACGTCGCATTGAAGGCTCACTATCCGGTCCGCTGACACTCGCGAATATTGACGGTATCTTCTGTGATATTGGCTTCTTTGGATCCGGTGGGGTTAGTGTCGACCGCGGCGTGACCAATCACTATTTTTCGGAAATCGAAGTCGACAAAAAAATGATGCAGCACTGTCGAATTAAGGTATTGCTTGCAGATCATTCGAAGTTCACGAAAATGAATCCATTTCGAACCGCGTCTATTGAGGATTACGACATCATTTTGTCAGATCGGGGGCTTGATGACGCGACCATCTCGTCGATGCAGAAGCTCAACGTTAAGGTGATCGTCTAAAGTAAAACATACAAACGAACGAGAATTGGTTCTTAATTACATATTCGATTGCCATTGACCGCTATTCTATTTTTCTGGGAATAGCGGTCAATTTTTCTCAAAATATGAAATTCAAATATTAGCTTGTCAAAAGATCATTCAGATATTTCAGCTTTTCCGAGCTTTCAAAAAATAAAAATGAAAAGGGTTTCAAAATCAAATTAATGTGTTATTATGGCATTGCAAACAAAAGCAAACTGTTGCAAAGGAGAATGCCAATTATGGACCAAACAATTGAGAAAACTATCGATTATTCCTCAAAGGAATATTTGAATGAGGTTGATAAATACTGGCGGGCTGCTAACTATCTGTCCGTTGGGCAACTGTACCTGAAGGACAATCCGTTACTGAAGCGACCCTTGAAGGCAACTGATGTCAAAGTTCATCCGATTGGGCATTGGGGCACCATTGCAGGTCAGAATTTCATTTATGCTCATCTGAACCGGGTCATCAATAAATACAACCTGAATATGTTTTACATTGAAGGTCCGGGGCATGGCGGCCAAGTCATGGTCTCTAATTCTTATCTTGATGGCAGTTATACAGAGCTCTATCCAAAAATTTCTCAAGATGAGCAAGGATTGCAACGTTTATTCAAACAATTTTCATTCCCGGGTGGTGTTGCGTCTCACGCCGATCCCAAGACGCCTGGATCAATTCATGAAGGCGGTGAATTGGGCTATTCCATCCTTCATGGCGCTGGTGCCGTTCTTGATAATCCGGATCTCATTGCCGCAGTTGTTGTTGGTGATGGTGAATCTGAAACAGGTCCACTTGCCACCTCTTGGCAAGTAAATAAGTTTTTGAACCCAATTACAGACGGTACCGTTTTGCCAATCTTGAACTTAAATGGTTTCAAAATCGCCAATCCAACGGTTCTTGCTCGGGAGTCGCACGAAGAGTTAGTGGACTACTTTAAAGGTCTCGGTTGGGATCCACATTTTGTTGAAGGATCGGATCCTGATAAGATGCATCCCCAAATGGCAGCTGAGATGGATAAAATCGTCGAAGAAATTGAGTCTATTCGTAAAAATGCCAAAGATAACAATGACGAGAGTCGTCCAGTTTGGCCAATGCTTGTTTTACGGGCACCAAAGGGTTGGACAGGTCCTAAGACGTGGGATGGCGAGCCAATTGAAGGCTCCTTCCGTGCGCATCAAATCCCGATTCCGGTGGATCAAAAAGACATGGAACATGCAGACGATCTAGTCGCTTGGTTGGAATCATACAAACCAAAGGAACTTTTCAATGACGATGGCACCCTCAAAGCTGACATTGAAGCCATCATTCCTAAAGGCAGCCTTAGAATGGCAATGAATCCTGTTACCAATGGCGGCATTCTTGCCAAACATCTCGAAAAACCAAATCCGAGCGATTATGCTGTGGACAATAAGGATCACGGTGCTAATGAAGCGCAGGATATGACTGTGCTCGGCGCTTATATCCGGGATCTCATCAAATTGAATGATAAGAACAGAAACTTCCGCGGATTTGGACCAGACGAAACCTTATCCAATCGTTTAAACAAGGTTTTTGAAGCCACCAATCGGCAATGGATGGAACCGATCCATAAACCTTATGATGCCTTACTAGCTAGCCATGGTCGGATTATTGACTCAATGCTATCGGAACACATGGATGAAGGCATGCTGGAGGGATACACGTTAACTGGTCGTTATGGTTTCTTTGCCAGCTACGAGTCCTTCTTACGGGTGGTTGATTCCATGCTTACCCAGCATTTCAAGTGGTTACGGAATGCACACGAAGAAGCTGATTGGCGGGATGATGTACCTGCCTTAAACGTTATCGCCTCTTCTACTGCTTTCCAGCAAGACCACAATGGCTACTCGCATCAGGATCCCGGTGTCATCAGTCATCTAGCTGAAAAGAAGACAAAGTATATTCGCGCTTATCTGCCAGCAGACGCGAACACCTTGGTTCGTGTCTTCGATAAATCCGTTGATGCTAAACAAGTCATTAATCTGATTGTTTCCAGCAAACATCCACGACCACAATGGTTCACAGATTCAGAGGCAAAGTCTTTGGTTGAAAAAGGTCTGGGTATCATTGATTGGGCAAGCACGGATCAAGGTGCAGAACCTGATTTGGTTATTGCCGCGGCTGGTTCAGAACCAACACTTGAGAGCTTGGCTGCCATCTCAATCTTGCACAAGGCATTGCCTAGTTTGAGGATCCGCTTCATCAATGTCGTTGATTTGTTAAAACTTAAGAAAGACGACCCTCGCGGCCTATCAGATGAAGAGTTTGATATGTACTTTACAAAAGACAAACCGGTCATCTTTGCTTATCACGGCTACGATGATCTGATCAAGGACATTTTCTTCGATCGTCATAATCACAACGTTCGCGTTCACGGCTATCGTGAAGAAGGTGACATCACGACACCATTTGATATGCGTGTTCGTAACAAGTTGGACCGCTTTAACTTGGTCAAAGAAGCCGTTCTCGATGTCCCTGAATTCACCGAAAAAGGTGCCCATCTCATTCAAGATATGGATGATGAGCTTCAGAAGCACCACGACTTCATCCGCGAGGAAGGTACCGATTTACCTGAAGTTGAAGAGTGGAAATGGGAACCGTTAAAGTAGCAATCAGCACGTCATCGCACTAGTAAAACAGTCATGCAAAAATCGCCCGCACTGGATTGCGAGCGATTTTTTCAGTTACTGCTTAATTAGTATCTTTTTCACGGTTTTTGCTTAAATTTAAGACTACCCGCGCACCACCAACGGCGCCACCGCCCCAATCAAGTTCGCCGCATTCCGATACTTCGCCGGTTCCACCACTGGTAGACGAATTGTGCGTGCCGAAAGCGAAGTTACCTGCTGATATGCTTCGATGTCGTCACGGATTTCCTTAATCACCCGTGGTTGGGCGCTGATGCCGCCGCCAATGATGACTTTTTCGAGATCAAGAACGGTTTGCATGTTGTAGATCATGGCAGCCACACCGCGCGTGAAGGTGCGGAGAATGACGGCGGCTTCGCTGGTGTTGTCAGTTAGTGCTTGAAAAACGCGCTGGCCAATCGGTTCTTCGTGCACACCTAAGGTATCGGCCATCGCATTGATCGTCGCCACTGCTGACAAGCCTGCCGCGGTTTGCTCGCGCATGATCGGGGTTAGGCCATTGGTCACCATGAAACTGGGTTCGCCAGCAACATGATGGCTGCCGTGATAGAGCTGGCCGTTGAGAAAAAGCGATGCGCCAACGCCGGTTCCTAAGACAACCATGGCGCTGTTCATTGTTCCTGCTAAATTGCCGCGCCAATGCTCTGCCAATGCCGCCGCATTACCGTCATTTTCGATTAGGATCGGCACCGTAAGATCGGCGGCTGTAGTCAATTGTGTGCCCAACACCAATCCTTCTAAAAAAGGCAATGTGGCACTAGCTTTAACGAGACCTTGCTGCGAATCAATGACCCCCGGCAAAGCCAACCCGATACCCGCGACGTGTGCTTTATGCAGTCGAATCAAACCGGTCAAACTGGCCATGAAATCAGCGAGACTAGCGCGCATGGTCGGCTGCTCACCTTGTTGCGATAGTGCGCCTGTCGCTGACACTAGACCGTACTTTGTCGTTGTGCCGCCAACATCAATCGCTAAATACTGCATCGCTAACTCCTTTTCACCGAAGTATCTTTTGCAAAAAGTCCAGAACGAAGGCGCGCATCATTCAATCGGTGCTTTGATGCGTTTTTCATAAGCATCGAGCCATTCCTGCGTGATCGGTTCGATCGTTGTGGTCTGGTTAGGACCGGGATGTGCCATGAGGATGACCGGTGCCTGATGGGTCGTTGCCACGCTGAAAGTAAACTCGACATTCGTTGCGACGCCCCAGTGGCCTGCATGATCCATGGCGATTAGGGAAAATTCGCCTGCTTGACCATAACGACGTTGCAATTTTTCGATAAATGGATAAACGGCTTCGTCGCAGGCTTGCTGCGGTGTGCGATCGGTACCCATCAGACGGACAATTTCATATGAAAGACACCCCTTCATAATGTCCTCGCCCAATCCGGTTGCTGCGGCACCGCCGATTTCACTGTCGACATAAAACCCTGATCCTGATAACGGCGAATCGCCAACTCGGCCAGGCCGCTTCATGAAAAGACCTGACGTTGACGTGGCCGCCGCCATGGAGCCGGTTGGCGTTAACGTGATGGCGCCAACTGTATCGTGGCCATCATAAGGTTTGACCTTGGCATCAGCGATTTCCGCTCGTCGTTTTTCCCAGCGCTTTTTTGCCCGTTCCGTCAACATGTTCCGCATTTCAAAACCGTTGAGTTGGGCGTATTGCGTGGCGCCTTCGCCGACCCGAAAGCTGTTGTAATGCTCGTGGCTGAGTGCTCGAGCCACAGACACCGCATGAAACACATTGTGAATGCCAGCGACCGCGCCTTGTGCCAGTGTGTCCCCATCCATGAAAGCTGCATCCATCTCGACGACGCCATTTTCATTCGGCAACCCGCCATAACCAACGGATTTGTAATATGGATAAGCCTCCACCATTTTGATCAGTTCTTCGACAGCATCACCTGCGCTGCCTTTGCTTTGCAAAATTTGACTGGCTTTCTTCACGCCGTCGTGGGCCATTCGCCAAGTTGCGATGGCGCCCCATGTTTCGTTGCTCATTTGCTCATCCCTCCTAAACGTGTTCGCAGGCGCAGAAACCTGCACATAAGGACCTTGGGCACAATAGTCAAAAATCGACCATCGCAACCGAGTCCGCTTATGCCCCGGTTTCTAACCGGGTTGGATCACGCTCTGTCAAGCCGATCATTGCATCCATAAAAATCATCATATTTAACTTGAGATCAGCTTCATCCATCCACCCATTTTCTTTATGCGCGATCCCTTTTTGTCCTGGGAAAGATGGGCCAAATGCTATGATGTTTGGCATTTCTCGCGCATAGGTTGCGCCAGTAGTGGTGACCGGTGTGCCATCATTCCCGGTCATTTTTTCATATGCCTGCGTGAGTTGCGCAATTCGCGGGTCATGTCTGTCATGCAAAACGCTTGGCATGCTACGCACAATCGTGATTTGGCTGCCAGCTGGCACGGCAGGCCGCCAATGCCTTGCTGACATCGGCTTCGTGATAGGTCACTGGATAGCGCATTGCTAAGCCTAGCGTCATGGCATCATCTGTTTTTTGCAGTCTATAAGGAGTCACGATCAACCGGCCACTGTCAGCATCTTCAAACGCCATGCCTAGCCCTTCGCCAAAATGTTTTTCAGCCAGTGAATCAATGAGCCACTGGCAATAGCTTGCTAGTTCGCCAGTGACCAGTTGTTCCGTCACGAGCTTTTTAGCCAGTTCCGTGATCGCATTGACGCCTTTTTCCGGTGCATTGGTTGGCACGCGTACACCGATAGCGGTGATTGGTTGGCCATTTACGGCCACCGTGAGTTTATCAGGTACATGGTCGCGCGCCTGGTCGCCTGCAATGGTGCCGATCTGTTTGATTGAGGCAGGCGCAATTGGGGTAGTGATGCGATAATTCACAATGCCGCGTTCGCCATAAACGACGGGAAACTTACAATCGGGTGTAAAGCCAAACTCAGGCGGCACTTCACTGGCAAGATACCGTGGGACATCGTTTGACCCGCTTTCTTCGTCAGACCCGAAAATCAGTCGAATGGTCTTTTGCGGTTGAAAACCGGCATCCTTCAGTAATTTCATACCGATCAAACAAGCCATACTGGGTCCTTTATTGTCCAACACGCCGCGCCCGTATAGACGTCCGTCTTTTTCCGATAGTGCATAGGGCGGAAAGTGCCAGTCTGCATCCCCTGCAGGCACAACATCTAAGTGCCCGACAATTCCGATATAGTGCTGATCGTCCTCACCCCATTGCACGTATGCCATGGCATCATTGACGACCGCCGTTTTGAAGCCATAGGCCGCGCCGAGCTGCGCGACCGCCGTTAAAACTGCTCGCGGCCCTGAACCAAACGGCGCGTGCTCCGCTTGTTGACCGCGGACACTTTTGACGGCCATCACTTGGCGTAAAGCCGCGAGGAACTCGTCGCGGTGCGTATCGTACATGGCTGCTAAGGTTGCTTTTTCCATCACTCTGCCTCCCAAACGCGTTTCCTGATGCAGAAACGGCCACATAAACATCTCAAGTCTAAATGACCACTTAGATTCCGCTTTCTAACCGCACCAGCGCAAGCGCTTTGCGATTAGTGCGTATCGCGAGTTAACGTCGACTTAAACGAGTATTTATCGGCTCGATAATACGACGTGTCGAATAGAATTGGCTTGGCATCTGCCGTATAGGTGACCGAATGAACGCGCAACAACGGATCGCCTTTTTTGCCATGCAACAGTTTGGCCATTTTTTTATCCATCAACATGGCTTCGACTTCTTGATGCGAATACGCAATTGCCACGCGTTTTTCCAGAAGTGCAAATAGCGATCCTTCAAAATCGTGGGGCTTTAATCCGGCGACATATTCATGGCAGATCGCCACATGTTCGACGGTCATTGGTTCCTCATCCCAGAAGCGGCGCCGCACTAACATGTCGATTTCTTTGTTAACACGGGTATCTAGTGCTAAAACGCGGCTGATTTCCTCAGGAACGGGATCAAGCGGGCCGAAGCTGATGACTTCGGTGCGACTTTTTTTCCCATACGCTTTAGCTGCTTCTGTAAAACCTTGCAACCCTAGTCGACCGCTTTCCACCTTGTCAGAGTATGTCATGACATACGTGCCTTTACCCGGCGATTTCACCAGCAATTGCTGCCGTATCAATAAGTCAATGGCTTTGCGAACCGTTAACCGGCTAACGTCAAACTCTTTTGCCAGATCGTACTCAGATGGCAAGCGCTGGCTCGTTGTATAAACGCCATCACGAACGCGGCGGCTTAACGCGTTTGCGACATCTTCAAATTTTGCCATTCATTTGGCCTCCGTTTCACATGCCATTTGCAAGTGATCAAATAGTGCAATGATCCGCTTACCAACTTCAGCGTAATCATGCGTTGGCAGATTGGCCAGCGACACGCGGACTGACCAAGTGTCACTGCCAAACGGACTCGTTTTTAATAACATCAGGTGTTGCTGCTGCGCTAAGGCGACTAGCAAGCGAGTCGTTGTCCAGTGTTGCTTTAAGTAGCGTGCAAAAACAGCACCATATCGCTGTGTGCCCCACGCCAGCAAGTCAATATCACAATAATACGCTGTATCACGCGCCGGTGCTGGCCGAGTGAGCCCAAGCGTCGAAAAAAGCTGCTGTTCTCTAGCGCGGCAAGTCGCAACTACTTCGTCTTTATAAGCCTGCCCTTCGTCCATCAAACCATAAAGGCTGAATAGGGCAATCATCACTTGTTGAACGGTTGACAATCCCGCGGCATGGTTCAAGGCGATATCGCGAGAGTCGGCCACGATGCGGTCAATAAACGAAACCGTCGTACTTTCGCTAGCAATCGACTGATAGCGGGCGGAAACCTTTGCTTTAACTGCTTTGGGCAGCTGATCAATCAATTCATCGAAAACGTTGTCCTTCGCTAACGCAATCGCGCCGACCCGCCAACCGGTTGCACCAAAATATTTTGAAAATGAATAAAGGCAGGCTGTGTTATGCGGTAGAGCGGCAAACAAGGATAAGAAGTGCGGTACAAATGTCCCATAAACATCATCGGTAAGAATCATCAGGTCTGGCCGATCTGTATTAACGATCGCTTCGATCTGCGAAATATTTTCCAATCCCATTGCATTGGCAGTCGGATTACTTGGATTAACCAGGAATGCTGCTTTCACTTTTGGATCGCGCAGTTTTTCAATCTCGGCTTGTGGGTAAACATAACTGGCGCGGTCGCCAGTCGTCACGCGTTGTGCCTTAATCCGAACCACATCAAATGCATAGTGAGGTAACTTTGGAATCTCAAGGTATGGCGCGAATGTTGGCAGCAGTAAGGCAATACGATCCCCTGCTGCTAATAAGCCGGTATGCATCAAGGTATCGAACAGGTAGCAAATGCCTGCCGTTCCGCCTTCCACTGGAAAAACATCCAGCGGCACTTGCCGATCATCGAACAACTCTCGAATCATGTAAGCTTTTAGCGGCTGTTCGCAAACAAAAAGGCACCGGACTGGGGCAGGATAATTGTCACCAATCACCGCATCGCACGCTGCACTCACCCAAGCAGCTGGCATCATACCTAGTAGCTGTTGATCTGCCTGACATAGCCAGTTCAAGAAATCGGCTCCGGGGCCGGGGTGCGTCGTCAAGAAAGTTTGTAGTCGACCCATTCGTTCTGGCGCGGCCTTGATCTGTTTGCCAACTAAAGCCGAGGACGACTTCCGAGTTTCCTGAACGGCGAACTGTCCTAATAGAAAGAATGCCTCCCGCGGCACTGGGGCGGTCCAGTTTGGATTGCCGCGACCAGCATTGAGGATCGGGGCATCAGGTGCTGACTGAATTTGCTTTTCCAAGTACAAACTAAGCTCAAATGGGCTGAGTGCATCGATCGAGATGGTCAAGGCTAATACGCTCCCTTTTGTGATCTATACTTTTTAGTATATACTATTCGATCTGCTTTTAAATTGCAACGGATTTCTGCAATTTCTTTTTGAGCCAAATGCCGTGATGTGTCAGGCTTCAAGCGAGACGTTTGGAAAAATGTATGCCCTTTCAAATTTTGCTTGTTTTTCCAACAACTACCGTTTATGATGTGTATGTACCAAGTAGTATATACTAAATTCCTTGCTGTCGATACCAGTTTCTTTTCTTTTTTGTTAGCAGAAAAAAGGCAGTTGTCAGCTTTACGATCGGCTGCTTTTCCCTGCCAAAATATGTGGCAATAAGCAAAATTAAATAAAGGAAGTGTGTCATCATGTCACCATCTACCCCTGTCCACGAAGACAAGCGTTCGCCAATGTTAGCGCTTGGCATCTTGTCGATTTCGTTCCTGATGTCTGTCAGCAACGCCGTCTCTGGTACGATCCCGTTGATGGAGAAATATTTCTCTGATGTCTCGCGAGCCAACGTCGAATTGCTGATCGTGATTCCGACTGGCGGTGTGTTGTTGGGTACGGTTATCAGTGGTCTGGTCTCCAATCTACTCGGAAAAAAGTACACGGTTATTGCTGGGCTATCCATTTCACTCGTTTTTGGGATCATTCCTGCCTTCATCTTTAATTATCCAGCGATTTTGATTTCGCGGGCAATGTTCGGGGTTGGCATGGGGATTTTCACGCCACTAAGCGTTTCCTATATCACGGATCTTTTCCCTGAAGAGACACGTAATCGCCTGTTAGGCTGGCGTAATTCAGTTGGGGCGATCGGCGATTCCATCATGCTTTTCATCGCTGGCTTTCTGATCAACATCAGTTGGCACACAACCTACTTGGTTTTCCTGTTCCTATTAGTCCCAATCCTCTTGGTGATGTTCTTCGTACCAAAGCATTACGACAACATTGTTTCTGAAGATGGCAAGGAAGTTGAAGAAGACGTTAAGGTAAAGCCGACGACCAATTTCGGTGTTATCCAGCTCGCGTTTATTTTCCTCCTTGTCTGCTTATTCTATTCCGCGATCTCACTAAAACTGGCGAGCTACGTTGGCAACAATCACATTGGCAGTGCGGCGGCCGCCACGCGGATCTTCGGTTTCCTCGTCCTTTGCTCAATCTTCTCAGGGCTGATTTTTGAAAAAATCGCTAAATGGTTCGGCAAGTATACGGTCACCATTTTCTATATCATCACTGCGATTTCGATGATTGTCATGTCCTTCACCACTTCCATTCCGGTGCTGTTGGTGCTGGTGCTGGCGGCAGGCTTCTGCAATGGCATCATCAACCCGGCACTAACCGCGCGAATGGTGCACTATTCGCCAAAAGGTTCTATGAATTTCACGACATCCATCATCATTATTGGCATCAACATCGGCTTTCTGATCGCGCCTTATTTCTTCCAATTCTTCGGTGAAATGATTGGCAATGCAGGCCCAGCCAATATGATTCTGTGGAGCGGCATCTTCTATGTTCTGTTAGCTGTCTATGACCTTGTCGTTGTTAAAAAAGACAAATTGACCATTTAGTCAGAGCGTGAGCAGGCCCGGTTAGGAACCGGAGCATAAATGGCTGGACTTTGGCCATTTATGCTGGAGATCCTTGTGTGCAGTTTTCTGGGCCTGCGAGCGCATTTTAAGATAACGTGACCTATCATAACGCGCTCCCCGGCGCAGCAACCGCGCTGGCTCGCGTTCACTTTTCAAAGGAGAAGAATTCATGAATGACAATGTAGCATGGTTTAAACAAGCGAAGTACGGCATGATGATCCATTGGGGCCTCTATTCACTGCTAGCTGGTGAATATCGTGGCGAATCTTCCAGCGCTTATGCAGAATGGATTCAGTCAAAATTTCAGATTCCTAATGCTGAGTATGGCAACTTGGCAACCGCCTTCAATCCGCTGTACTTCGATGCCAAAAAAATCGTCGCACTCGCTAAGCAATGCGGCATGCAGTATCTGGTGGTAACAACTAAACACCACGATGGCTTTGCCATGTATCACTCCAAGGTCGATGCTTATAACGTTTATGACGCCACGCCATTTCACCGTGATATCATCGGTGAGCTGGCAGAAGCCTGTCAAAAAGCCGGGCTCAAGTTTGGCCTGTATTACTCACAAGACCTCGACTGGCACGATCCGAACGGCGGCGGCTACAAGTCGAACGATGTCGAAACCGCTGGCACGACTTGGGATAATAGTTGGGACTTCCCTGACGAAGATCAGAAAAACTTCGATCTTTGTTTCGAAAATAAGATCCTGCCGCAAATCAAGGAAATTATGTCAAATTACGGTGAAATTGCAACAGCGTGGTTTGACGTGCCGATGACCCTGTCTGAAGCGCAAAGTCAGACCATTTACGACACCGTCCGCGAGCTGCAGCCAAACTGCTTAATCAACTCACGTCTAGGCAATGGTAAATACGACTTCGTTTCTCTTGGCGACAACGAGATCCCGAAAAACAAAGAAGACATGAACAAGACCGACGTTGACTACAACGAAATTACTGGCTTCAAGCCTTCGCCACTGGGTCTCTACGAAACTGCCGGCACCATTAATGATTCTTGGGGCTTCTCGTACCACGACCAGAATTGGAAAACACCACGTACCCTTTATCGCTATAAGCAACACCTCAACGATTTTGGCATCAATTATCTGCTGAACGTTGGTCTCGATCCACTGGGTCGTGTACCAATGATGGCAGAGGAGAATCTGCTGGCGGCTAAGGCTTTGGAGGATGAAGCGAACCGATAAAGCCACCACCGTTGTAACCGTTCAGGGGCACACGACTGTTCATACGGCATGGCAACACTGAACACAGCTCTGGGGGAATTAAAAGAACTGGCATCGCTTAGTCGGCTACTCGTGACTAGGCGATGCCAGTTTTTACGTAGATGTCGCCATGATTCTGACTAAACTCGTCCTATTTGCCAGTTCAGTCAGAATATCGCAAAAATCCCAGTTGCGCGATAACAACAACTGAGATTTTCCATATCTGTTCTGACGTCAGCATTGCCTGCATCTGTTAATTTAACGATGTCGCAGCGCGCAGTGATCGCAATTGAGCTGCCATCTGCTCCGCCAAATTGTACATCGTATGATACACGCTTGCTTTTGCTTCAATCGGCTTAGGAATCAAGACAATTCGCCTTGAAACGTCTTGGGGTTTAGAGAAGTCAACTTGCACTTGTAATGTGTGCAGTTGTTTTTCTTTGACCATGATCACCTGATCTAATATCTGAGCGTCTCTAACCGCCTCATACGGATAGTATTCTGGCTTAAGTTTGGCAGCAGCAAACCGACTATTATTTGGCAAACACAAAATTTGACGACTGTCATCAAATAAAACATAGCCATTGATTCGACGCGTGATATCAAAGTCAACGGTATTTTGCATCGTTTCATCTTGCTGAGCCTGCTGATAGACTTTCTCTAGATCAGTCAAAGTCATCCTAGTGATCGTTCTGGTATAGTTCAGGCTAGCAATTCCATAACAAGTCTTGCAAAGATAACCATCAGCCGTCTTAAACTTAACCCAGCCAAGTTTTTTCTCACAAAGAAGACACTTTTTCAACTTTGCCCGCCTCCAATCTTTAGCTCGGCATTTGTTAAAACGAATGCCAATTTAAGGTAACGTTGATACTGTTCATCATAGGCTCTTTTCAACGTCGGTTCAGGAAGAATCACCTCATCATCCCCGCTTCGATCTGGTACAACTTCACCATCACCGATGATTGCCAGCATAGTTGCCCCTTCAATCGCCTCGCGTTGAACAGCGCGTTTGCGCAACGGTAAGCCAAAAACATTGGCAAAAATCGTCAGCCAAAGGTTGCTTTTGGCCCCACCGCCAACGACTCGAATAAATTCTGCGGCCGTTTGATTGCCCATCTGTTCGTAAAGTTGCCGACACCCGAATGCCAGACCTTCAAGCACTGCTAAATACATGTTTTCTCTGGTTGATTCAAGACTAAGACCAACAAAAGCACCTCGGAGATTTGGATCAGCATATAAGGTTTTCTCGCCATTAAGGTGTGGAAAAAACAGCACCCGATTTTGACCTAAAAGTGTCGGCGGAATAGCTGCCTGTTCCAGTTGAGCGTCCTTGGCATTCACAATATCCTGTAACCACCACGCATTGAGAACGGCACCGGTTTGGACGGTTCCTTGCGTCAAAACACTATCATCTTCAGATGTCACTTTGAAGATGATGTTTTTTCCAACCGGTTTCAGCTGATGCTCCTGGTTCGGGACAACCACCACACCCGAGGTTCCCAGCGAGATCAAGGGCTGTTGTTCTTGATTCGTCTGATTAGCTAAGGCAGTTGCGGCATTGTCCCCTGTTCCAGCCACGACTTTGACATCCGCTTTCAAGCCTAGCCGTTCAGCAAGCGATGGCCGAATTTTGCCGATGACATCACTTGAGGCATGAATGGTTGGTAAAAGTTTCTCGTCAATACCGAATTCTCGGCAAATTTGGGTTGCCCATTTGTCTTGCGTGAAATCAAATAAAGAAGATGTCGAGGCATCGCAGTAATCAGTCGAGTAGTGACCTGTCAGCCGGTAAACAATGTAATCCACTGGCATGAGAAAATGCCGTAATAACTTAAAGTGGCTTGGCTCCTCGCGTTTCAACCAGACAAGATTTGCTAGTGGACTGCCAGTAGAAACAATCTTTGCATTTTCTGATTCTTCAATGACCGTTAACCGCGACTTCAATTCGGTTATGAATAATTTAGTCCGTGTGTCATTCCATAGAATGGCAGGGCGGACCATTTGGCCTCTCTGATCAAGGAAAACCGTCGTATGCATTTGACCGGTAATACCGATGCCGACAATACTGTCAGCAGAACCAGCACGCTTGACTAATTGTTGTAATCCTTTCACAACGATTTCAAACCAAACATTCGGATCAATCTCTTTGGCGCCATTTGCTAATGTCTCATATTGATAAGCTTGCTGATAGAAAGCTTGAGAGGAGAGATCAGGATTAAATAAACCCATTTTGATGGAAGATGTTCCTAAATCAATGCCGATATATTGCTTGTCCAACGATTTCACCTTCCCAAGTGGCTGTTAATCAAATGTCACCATTGTTTTCAAAGTATCCGGAAGCATAGCATATTTAAAAGCACTCTCGGCATCTGTGTAAGAAAAGGTCTTATCCAATAACGGCCGCATGTTGAGTATCTTTTTGCCAATGAGCTGTGTCGCCCGAAAATACGTTTCTCTAGTAGGACTGACCGTACCTTTGATGAACTTTTCGTGGGAATGCACGGCACCAAGATCAATCGGAACCGGATCATCTGGATGCATTGAACTAAACATAAAGGTCTGTCCGCCATTCGCTGTAAATGCTATGGCTTGTTTCGCGATCACCGGCACTGCGGTGGTGTTGAAAACAGCATCAGCACCTCGGCCTTCTGTCGCATCTTTGACGATCTTAATCGGATCTTTTTGCATTGGGTCAAGAACAAAATCTGCCCCAAGTTTTAGCGCTAGTTGTCGCCGGGTTTCATCGGGCTCGCTCACCAATACCCGCGCCCCTTTCAACTTTAGCACCATCACATGTAGCAATCCCATGACGCCGCCGCCAATAACCAAAGTATCTTGTCCAAGCTGCACATGCGCTCGATCAACACTGTTAATGACGCATCCCAGTGGTTCCGTGAAAGCCATATCAAGGAAAGGGGTTGTCTTAGGATATTTAAACAGGTCGGTCGATTTAACGGCCATCAACTGCGACATCCCCCAAAAGCCAGAAATACCGTGATCATTGTGGAATGTTGGGGACGAATAAATTTCAGTACATAAGTTCGGCCGACCAGTTTGGCAATAATAACATTCACCACAGTTAGGCAAGATGTATTTCACAACATGATCGCCTACTTGAAAATGTTTTGGATTAACATCTTTGCCAACTGCCACAATTTCACCACTGAATTCATGTCCGCCCACTCGCGGATAGGTCCATTTTGTATCGCCTGTATAATCTCGCACATCATTTTGGCATAAACCGTTAGCCCGTATCTTCATTAAAACTTCGTCATCCTTAATCACGGGATCAGGAAATGCTTTAATTTCAATTTTCTTTGGACCGTTCTCTAATACTGCTTGCATGTTGGCATTATCCTTTCTAAGCACCCAAGATGCCTGTCCATCCACCGATAATTCCTAGTAAAATCATGACGCCAATGATCTTGAGAGACGGCCAGCCTCGCTTGAGCATGACCAGTATCAATAAGGTGAAAGCGAACGGCAGAATATTCGGCATCAGAACATCTAATAGTTGTTTTTGAATGCTAAAAGTCTGGGTAGACGTCACGATTTTAAGCGGCACGGTCATTTTGACATAGCTTGAAATCAGGCCACCCATCACCATGCATCCCATGATTTCGGCGCCTCTAAGAATTCGATCTAATATTCCCTTCTCAAGAAAATCCATGACTGACTCAGCGCCCGCCCGATAACCAAACATGAACGTGCTATAACTAAGCCCCCATGAAATTCCCAACATGAGGATAAAGTAAATGATGGAGCCCCAAATCGTACCTTTTCGATTCATATCAATACAAATTGCTAACAGAATCGGGATCAGAACACCTTGATAAATGGTATCGCCAACGCCGGACAAAGGCCCCATCATTGACGTCTTTAAACTGGTAATGAAGTCACCAGGGATATCCTTTCCCTTAGCCTTTTGTTCTTCCATCGCAATAATCATGCCGATAATGACAGCGCCAAATTCAATATGGACATTGAAAAATTCAATCTCACGCTTCATCATTTCTTTTTTCTTCTCAGGTTCACCGTTGTAGACCTTTTTAACGATTGGTGTAAAAACATGCGCAACTGCTTGTCCCATCATTCGTTCGTAGTTGTAACAGGTTTGGGGAAAGTTTTCCCAAATGAGCCAAGACTTAATTAAATCGCCTTTCGTCAATAGGCTCTTGTCATCTTTAGCTGTGACCTGCATTTTTTCATCACTCATAGCTAGGGCCTCCTTCGTCAGACTGATCCTGACTCTTTGTCACCTGAACATAGACAACTGCCACCAAAGCAGCAATAACCCCAAGTGGGAGCAATCCCAACCCAGAATATGTTGCGAGAACAAACCCGATATACAAGAAGACCCGCGAGTCACCCTTGTAAATATATTGCAAGGTAATCGCAACCCCGAGTGCTGGCATCATACCGCCAATGACCTTGAAAATAGTCAAGACTGTACCACCCAGCGCTGCCACGAATCCGGAAATGTAGCTTGCGCCATAGTATGCCGCAAGCCCACAAGGAATGATGGTGATCAAAGCCGTCAATAATTGCGGATATAGCACATTGGCGCGCCAGATCTTGTGATACTGTCCTTCTTCAATGTAATGATCTGCCACGTGTACAAAAATCGACCCATAAGTCATGCGTGCATACCAGACCAAAGTACCAAGTAAGCCAATTGGCACGGCGATTGACAAAGCAGTTTTGGCATCTAATCCGCCGGTAATTGAGTAGGCGGTTCCCAAAATACCTGATAGCGCCATATCAGCTGGCATTGATCCACCGGCAGAAATAAAGCCTAAATAGACCAAATTAATCGTTGCTCCGACCATCGCGCCCTTTAAAGGATCACCGAGGATAACACCTGTCAGTAAGCCACAGACCAGTGGACGTTGAATGGTCCATAAGCCAACGAAGGGTAAGTTCCCAATCGCGATAAAATACAGAAAACCGCAGAGGAATGCTTGTAAAACACTCATTTTATTCTCCTCCTAGATAAGGTTGGTTATTTCAATCAATCGTTGTTCAGGGACCAACTGATAAAAGACATGCACTTCTTTTGCTACAAGATTCTTGATAGCTTCGATTTCAATCGGATCTGCGGCCACATTTTTGACAAAAGGCTTCCGGTCACCGCGTAACCCCATGCCACCCAAATTGACTTGCGGCAACTGAATGCCATTCTCAGCCAATTGTTCATAATAAGTTGGCGATTTTGTCAGTAGCAGAATACGTTCCTTCTCGTTGTCCTCTCCGCCTAAGTAATCTGTCGCTTCCTTCACACTCATCGGATCAACCCGAACGCCCCGCGGTGCAAGCGTTTTCAAAACTCTGCGTTGAAAAGGATCTTTCGCGACGGTATCGTCAACAATGATGATGTGATTGATACGATAGGTTGGTACCCAAGCCGTGACAACTTCACCGTGAATCAACCGATCGTCAACTCGTGCAAATGTAATTTTTTTCATTTTGATCCATCCTCCTACACGCGTTCTCTGCCGCAGCACCCGCGCCAGCCCACGCTCTTCTAATCATCGGTTTCTTTCGCTAAGTGTTTATTAACATCAATGAATGTTGATGGTGCCTCCTTGATCAATTTTTCGCAAATGGCCTCACGATCATTGCTCGGATTGCTTCGCATCATAAAAGCCTCCAGCATCATTGGCAGATTCATACCTGTAATGTGACGAATATCATAATCTGCCATTAATGATACGACCGTATTGAATGGGCTGCCGCTAAATAAATCCGTGAAGCAAATGACACCTTCGTCCGGTCCAATTTCATTTAAACGAGCCTGAACTTCTGCCCGTAATGTGCTGACGTCCTCTGTTGGTTCTAATCCAAACGCTTGCACGCGCTCCTGTTTCCCAACAATCATTTCAGCACTGCCAAGCATTGCTTTTGCTAAATCCCCGTGAGATACCATGATAAATTGCATTTTTGTCCATCTCCTGCATTTTCAATCTAATATTTGTGATAACTCCTGAATGAAGTAATCAAATGTTGGTTGTTTCTTTAAGCGTTCTACAAATGTTGTATCTTGAATAATCTTGCCGAGATAGTTCCAAAGTTGAAATACTTTGGCATTGTTTTTTTCAATCGCGACCAAGATAATTAAATCGACTTTGTTGCCATCAGCATCCCAATTGATCGGGTGTTTCAGGAGAATCACCGAGACAAACGTGGCAATTGGCAGTGGACTCACCGGATGTGGCAAAGCGACTGATCCGCCAAAAAAACTGCTTCCAAGCTCCTCTCGCAATCGAACCGCCTTTTCCATCTCTGTTACCTTACCGGCGGCTGCTTGACTTGAAAGTATCATTAGTTGTTTGAGAACCTGATCTTTAGTGCTGAGATCTGTATAGTCGAATCGTTCTGACGAGAATAAATCGAGTATTTCTTCTTTTGTTTTAAACCCATCAATTGCTAATTTTATTTTTGAGTATTCGCTTTCTGGTGGAAAATAACTGATCAGGATCGCACCTAGCGCATCAGTTAAGTCGGTCTGCTCAGTAGTGAAGATCACGTCATAGTCATCCACAGCAATATCTTGCAGATCACTAATGTTGACCATCGTTAGCACTGAAATTTCGTTGTTAAACCAAGTCGCAAACCGCTGTCGCAATAGGACACTTTCGCTGCGTTTTAAGTTGGTCACAACCAGAACCTTCTGCGATCCCGAAAGATCGTTATACCGAATCAAATACTGATTGAAGTAAATTGCTAGGTATGAGATCTCGCTTTCTTTAACTTTCTGGCCAATCTTTTGCTGTAGTAGCAACCCCATGTATGCTGCAATATCAAAGGCTAGTGGGAATGACTTACGAATTTGATCCAGCAATCCATTGCTGTTTTGAATATTGAACTTCATCCGCGTGATAAGCGGCATCAGATGAAGCGCCAAAGAAATTCGCAAATCAATTTCTTGGGTAAAATCTACGTCAAACTTTTCCTTAATTTCATCCAATGCTCTCACAATAAATTGATTGATGTCTGAGGAAACATAATCATCGTTTTGATAGTCACTTTTACCACGAAGATAAATAGCCAAATTGAGAAGTTCGCCGTCAGTTGCCTGAAAAGAGAATCTTTTCTCCAATCCGGCAAAGATCTCTTTTGCGACCTCAATCTCAGATGCAAAATAGTTTAACAGATCAGGCTTAGCCGTTTTCAGTGAAAATCCCTCTTGAATCCGACGAATAGACACTTCGATATGAACAATCAGATTTTGAAATAAAGTATCCGAGATATGGTAGTGATGTGCCATCAAAACGTTGACCAAGATGCGTTCAATGTCTTGCCGATAAGGTGCGCGCGGATCGTGATGGTGATCCGTTTCATATAATCCCATCTTGGAAAGACACCGACGCATATTTCTTTCGGTCCCAATGACTTGAATACCGTTTTGTGAATTTCGTTTAAGTTCTAGTTCAAACGGTTCGATGATATGCGCCATTTTGTTTAGATCGGCTGTCAAGGTGGATCCTGAGATGAAAAGCCGGTTTTCAATCTGAGTTTTGGAGAGCGGCTTCTTTTGCTGCAACAATAACTGGCAAAGCTTCTTAACCCGACCTGACTGATCCAGTGACAACGCTTTTTTCTGCCGCAAGTATTTAGCTTCAAAAGCGACCGGATCTTTGACTACTAACCGAGAACCCAACGAGCGTTTTGAAATAAGCGTAGCGACTTCTTGTGCAGCTAATGTTCTCCGAATATTTTTGATATCCGTTTGAACAGTGCGAACACTCACTTGATACTTGGTCACAAAATAATTTGAGGGCAGAGTTTCCGGTGCGTGCCGATAAAAGTCTTTAAGCATCTCCACTTCTCTATTGTTCAACACGCTGCTCCCCTCCCCGTGACTACATAATGCCAACTTCCTTCACATTAACTTCCTTAATAATCGTTATCGCAGTCTCGATGACATTTTGAATGCCCTTAGCTGCCACCCCGTAAAGATTGAATTCATTGTGGTTTTCATCATATGCCTGACCAAAAGTCTTAATATATGCCTTGCGTAAATCCGATCCATAATTAACCTTGATCAAGTTGTTTTCCTTCGCGCGACGAACTTGATCAAACGGTATACCCGATCCACCATGTAAAACCAACGGCACAGGTGAGGCTTCTGCAACTTTCGCCATCAGTGGAAAATCAAGGTTCGGCGACAAATCAAGGCCATGAACATTACCAACAGCAACCGCAAGCGTATCACAACCAGTTTTCTCAACGAAATTAAGCACATCTTCTGGATGCGTCTTAGCATTCACATCTGAAACATGATCATCTTCCTTACCGCGAATACCACCAAGTTCCGCCTCAACAGGAATGCCGAAATAATGGGCATAATCAGCAGCTCGCTTGACTTCTTTAATATTATCGTCAAACGGCAATTCAGATGCGTCCACCATGACAGAAGTAAAGCCTGCATCAATACATCGCTTCACATCTTCAAAGCTCTTGCCATGATCCAAATGTAAGCCAATCGGCGTTGAAACGTTTTCTCGTGCCATGACTTCTCGCGTCATATTCGCAATGATTTCGGGACTGGATAATTTCAAGTTGTGTGAAGATATTTGAATATAACCACCTAATTCCATTTCATCAAACGCCTTGATAATCGCTAAAGTCATCTCATAGTTTGTTGTGTTAAAGGCTGGTAGAACAAGATGATTCTTCTTGGCGTACGACATGAGCGTGTATCCATTCACTAAATCCATAATCTGTTTCCTTCCTTCCTTACATCTTTAATCCTACAGGGAAGCGTTTACTCTGGTGCATTAATAAGTTGCATGAAGATTCATGCAACGCGTGTTCTTTACATGAATGGCAAGCGTAGTAATAGCAGATACAATCAGGTGACTTTTGCACAGTCATATAAAACATCATTAATTCCATACACAAGCGAACGTTTATACAGTGTGGCAGAAAAACTTCTTTTCTACGCGAGTAGTCCTAAAAAGCGGCTCTGATAGTCCTAAATGCTGCAAAGGAATACCAAAGCCGTTTAAAATAACATCACTCTTTAAGGAAGATCTATTAACTCATCCTTGAACCTAAAGACAATATATTTCTCTTTAGGACAAAGGTCATGACTATTGCTCAAGTTCAAATTTAACCTTAGCCTCATAAAGCGGTTTATATTGATGCTTATAAATAGCTAAGAGGTATTTGACTAGTGGCGTAGTCCTTGGAGAAAAGCGTTGACTTGGTGCTTTAGGTACTTGAATATTCTTTTTAGCGCCATTTTGGGCCATAATATTTGCCCCCCGGGAAACTGCTTCAGGCGTTGCCATTGCCAACACCTCCGCTCCCAGTAAATCTGCCTTCAACTGAATCCAGAGTGGGTCTTTAATTGCCGGTCCAATGACTTTGATCGTTTGAATCTGTTGACTAGTCAGACACTCAGTAGCGTGTTTTAACTCAAAGGTTAATCCTAAGAAAAGACCAAATGTTAGCATTTCTTGGTCAAGTTGATTTGTAAGCCCGTACCAAAGGCCCTTCGTTAACGTAGACTTTGTTGGGCTGCCACTACCGCTGAAGTGGGGAATAACAAAATTAATATCTTCAAACGGCAAGTCATCAGCCGCGTATCGCTTATAGGCAGCATCCGCTAATTGCATAAAACGCTGACTTGTTATCTGATGACTTTCTTGAAACCACTGAATGACCGATCCGGCCGATGGCAATGCTGTAAAAATTGTATACAGCTCCGGATTCATATAAATGCCGTATGCGATGCCTTCCTCCTCTTGAGTAGCCTTTTTTTCTAAACTATCTGAAAGAAGAAGAATACCCTCAGTCGTTCCCGTAGAATCAAGAAGTTCATGTGTCGTTTGACCACTTGAGACAGAACCCACCATATGATCATGTCCCGCTATCGTTACATCGACCTGAGCCGATAAACCCAGTTTATTTGCAATTTGTGGCTTTATTGAAGCAATTTTTGTTCCTGATGGATAGGGCTTCGGAAAATCGATATTCTCAATTCCAAAGATCTTTTTAATTCGGCTTGACCAACGTTTTTTCTGAATATCAAAAACCATTGTTCGGCTTGCAATTGAAAATTCTGTGCCCATGACCCCCGTCAAACGATAGACAAGAAAATCAGGGATACACAACCACGTGTACCTTTTAGTCGAATCAACATCATGCTCAAGTAACCATTTAATTTTACTGGCAGAGTAGTGTGCGTGAGGTGGCAATCCCGTCACTTCATAAATCGTCTTTTTGTCTTGTTTAGATAACTGATCGATAATCTTCTCAGATCGGTTATCGTACCAAGCAATCATGGGGGAGGCCAATACTCCGAATTCATTGATCAAGACGCCGGACTCGCCAACACTCGCAATCGAGATCGTTTTGATTGGCTCGAGAGCAGTTTTCACCAGATGCTGGATTGCGTTTAGAAGTTGCTCGAGCAATTCCTCAATATCAAAATTAATTAAGTCATCGGCTTCATTTTTGGGTGTTACAAACTTTAACTGTTTTATGGGTTGAATAGTTGTTTGTTCAGACCAAAGTGAGACTTTGGTGTTGGTAGTGCCAACATCAATTGTTAGATTTGCCAAGACTGTCTGCCCCAAATACTGATTTCTTCGTCACTCGGTATAACCACCAAATAATCAACCCAATTAAAGGAATCAAACCAAGTGCAATAGGATTAAGTTCAAAAATTTTAACTAACCAATACCGTAACGGATTCCCACCATCGAGGAAACTCGTAACTGATGAACTTTTGGCTCCTGAATAATTAACGTTTTGCGCCATCTTTGTAATCGTTCCTGCTAGTGCAGAGGAAATATATAAATCTGCAATAAGACAAGGAATCCCGATGAGAATAGACCGGAAAACGTCGCCTTTGGTGGCTAAGACAATCATCGAGGCGAAAACAGCCAAGTTTGCCAAATCCGCTAACGGCATTGTGCCATTACCTGGCAAGAAGAAAGCAAGCACGACAGCAATTGGCGTCAGAATCAATCCAGTAGAAATAACTGCAGGATTACCGATCGCAACGGCAATATCCAGTCCGATATAAAGTTCACCACTATTTTTAACATGCTTATTCAGCCAATCCTTAACAGCTTCCGAAATAGGCATCAAACCTTCCATTAAAATTCGTACCATCCGTGGCAAAATAAACATAACAGCTCCTAAATTGACACCAATTTGGAGAATGCCACGAACATCGTAACCGGCTAGGACGCCAAGAAGAATACCAAGAATGGTGCCAATCATCATAGGTTCGCCCATGATACCAAAACGTTTTTGAATCGTTTGTGGGTTAATGTGAATCTTATTCAAACCAGGAATATGATCAATGATCCAGTTGCCTAATAAACCTATTGGCCAAAAAGTAATAGACGAAACGGTTGGTAACGAAATGCCTTCGAGTCCAAAGTATTTCTCACCTAATGGCGCTGCCCAGTCGGCTAGCTTGAACACAATAACGGTAATAACAGCAGCCGCAAGTATCCCTAGCCAGAAGTTGCCCGTGACATAGTAAACCAGCGTTCCTGCGAGGGCAAAGTGCCAATAGTTCCACAAGTCTACATCAACGGTTTTAGTCCACTTCATGCCTAACATAATAATGTTAATGACAATGGTCATCACAATAACAAACGGTGCAATCGGCAGACCCCAAGTAATCGCAGAGAGCGCTGGCCATCCTAGATCTGCATGGGGCAAACTAAGCCCAATGTGTTTTACCATCACCTTGGCAGCAGGGCCAACGTTGTCCGACAAGATCGTCATGACAGCGTTAATCCCAACGAAGCCAATCCCAACTGTTAACGCTGATCGCAACGCTTTAGTCCATTTCACTCTAAAACAAAGAGCAAGTATGAAAAGAAAGAGAGGAAGCATAACCGTTGCGCCCATGCCTAAAACATATTGAACGACTTTGTTTAGTTGATCGGCGAAATTCGACATGCTATTTCCTCCTACTCTTCAATGTGTTTTTTGATATCTTCAAGCACCTTATCTGCGCCAATACCGGTAATTAACGGCAACGCCCGTATAACTGGAATTTCTGTTTCATACGGTACATTAGTTGTTGCAACAATAAGGTCGGCATCTTTTTGATCATATTCTGGTAACGAAGCCACGTTTGTTTGTGTATAGTTGGCATCTAAACCATGGTCATGTAAGAACTCCATTGTCTTCTCTGCAACAACCGTTGATGTCGCAATACCTGTCGCACAAACAAATAAAATTGTCTTTTTCTTTCCTGAACTAGTCATTCTAATCCCTCCAAAATTGCTTTTTGCACGTCTATCGCGATTTCTTCATTCGTAGCACTGATAAACCTTCTCAGTTCGTTCTGATCCTGAACAACACTCATAATTCTTTTTAAAATATTGAGTTGTTTATTCGATTGTGCAAGTGATAGTAAGAAAATAATTGATACTGAAACTGGCTCATCACTCGTCCCCATAACCACCATCTCAATTGGCTCTTCTAGAACACCAACAGAAACTGCATTTTTCTTGACGAATTGAGGATCTGTGTGAGGCCTAGATTGCATAATTAAAGTTACCACCCAGAAAATGTGAAAAAAGACCTGTCCG